>Ga0098073_1000338_pt1 | contig 17452 bp, 30 predicted proteins | sample 31_taG_FD_75060 | JGI IMG/M metagenome (GOLD analysis project Ga0098073, IMG submission 75060) | Marine viral communities from the Gulf of Mexico - 31_GoM_OMZ_CsCl metaG | ecosystem: Environmental > Aquatic > Marine > Oceanic | place: Gulf of Mexico | collected 2015-07-12
GATAGTGGTCGATGTGCTTGAACGCTTCTGCGGGAACGCCGAGCCTCATACAACGACGACGCCACTCCCACACTTCCGCGCCGCCTGGGTCGCTCTGCTTGTAGTCCTCGCAGCACATGCGTCGGACAATCTCGCGTGCGAGACGGTCGGCGGGTTGGTAGTAAAGGTTGACCGCCGTGATGGAGAGTTGTGCCTGCTGCTCAAGCTCGGCTTGCACCTCGAACTTGCTCCGCTCACGCGGCTGCTGCATGGGCATCTCCGCAGCGTAGGAACTGCTGTTGCGTCCCACGGTGTCGGTGAGGTCGTTGATCGCAGGTTGAAGCGAGTTGTTGACGTTGGGCGACTGAATGCCCTGCATGGCAGCAACGCCTTCACTGACCAACATGAATGGCCCGAACGGGGTGACTTGCAGGTTGTCGATGGCCTCCTCGCTCTCAGCTTGCAGGACTGGGCCTGCGGAAAACGCGATGTCCACCTGGCGGTTGCGCAGGCGCATGAGCGTCTGCAAGGCGTTGAACATATCGGCCCCGAGGCCACGGACGCCGTGATAAGTGCCGTTGGTGCCGATCTCGCGAGTGAAGCACACGAACGCCTCATGAGCGTTCTTGAAGGCGTGGCGCTTGACGCAGATGAAGTCGTCTTTGAGGTTAGCGTTCGACTCGCTCAGCGGAGTCTCAATGAACTGCACCATTGAGTAGGTGCTGTCAGCCTCCCGGACCCACATGTGGATGACCGGGATGGATGGGGCTGTCTCGCCCCAAGTAATGTCGTTGTTCTTCCACCGGGCCTCAAACTCCACCCAGTTGTGAACATCGGTCGTCGGGGAGACGGTGTTGAGAAGTGCGTTGCGGACAGCTTCGACGTTCCACCCCTCCTCCTCGGCATACTCCGGGTCCTTGATGTAGCGCAGCAGTTCGTGGGGCTGGGTGTCTCGCTTGAGGAAGGCATACTCAATCTCGTCCTCGGAACTCTTGGTCTGCCGGGGGATTTTGAAGTAGCCAAGGTGGCTGACGTTCCATTGCCAGTTCTGGCGATCCGGGAAGTAGGCGACCGAGACTCCGTGCCATACCATGAACTGAACGATGAACCCATACCGGAACGTAAACGGAGCCCAGTTGCGCAGGACGAGTCCGTGCTGCTCGGACATGATGTCCTGCCACTCCTGGATGTTGGCGTCGGTGGTGTCGTCCCAAGGGTTGAGGAAGATGTCACACACGCGGGCGCTGGCAGCGAGCATGTCGCTGAACGCCGCTGTGGACTTCTGGAGGATCGCCTTGGCGTCCCCTGGGTTGAAGTTGGACAAGTAGCCCTGCCCCATCTCGTTGAGCTTGGACTGTGGCAGAGGCGGCTCACCATCGAGCATGGCCTGAATCTTGGCCATCTGCTGATTCGACCGAAGGTCCGCGTCCCTTGTCTTAACCCAAAGCGACCTCGCCGAAGAAACGTCTGAGATGCGCGTCGGCAGCGGGTTCCCCTGTTCGTCTAAAACGGGGAGGGTGATGTCGGAAAGGGGCGTGGGCATCGGAGAGTTTACGTTGTTCCTTGTGGAACATCAAGGGAGGGAGAAACGAAGTTCACCCGCCCACCGGGGCCAATCTTGGCGTACTCGCCCTGCTTGATGTGCTGGCGGACAACATCTTCCTCAAGCTCCAAGTCAGAGGCGAGGGTCTTCACGGTCTTGCCGGGGTTCTTCTCAATGTAGCCCTTGATCTTGAAGTCGATGAACCCGGAGGTCTGGATGGCGGGTTGGTGAACGACCGGGGCGGCTTTCTTCTCGGCCACGATTGGCCCCTCGAACGTGTCCTTGAGCACAAGGTCAGCCAGCGAGGAGTCGCGGCACCCGTGGACAATGTAGGTCGTGTCGGCGACGGGCTTGGCGAAACTGAGGTGGTCGGGGTTGTCGGGGTGGTCGTCGCACACGACGTGCCCGTTCTCGACCCTGTAGTTGATGGTGCGCCAGTTGTGCTGGAGTTCCGGCAGGTTGTAGGCGTGCGGCACCACCTCCATGCGAATGCGAACGTCGAACGGCTCCAGCGGCAACGGGCTGAACCCGTGTTTGAGGTCAAGAGTCTGCATGAACGCCGAACGGTCATACATGTCAGGCGGGTAGATGCCCGTGCCGACCATGTGTTCTCCCTCAGTACCGTGGCGACCGTTCTCGTAGGTGACGCGGGTCGGGACGATGGCCCCGCAGAACGGCTTGCGCCCATTTTGGTAGGTGTCCACGGCCTTCTGCAACCAGCCTTTGCGGATTGGCGTGCAGTCCGGCTCAAAGAACCAGAAGGGTTGGTCGGGGTAGTCGGTCTTGACCATGCCGCAGACGGCGCGGAAGTGGCGGTTGGGGGCGATGGGCCAACCTTTGATGTTGAGTTTCACCGGACGCACTACTGCTTGGTCAAACAGCGCGGACACCTGATCCTTGAACTCGTGGGCTTCCTGTTCGGCGTTCTCAGTCGGAGCAACGATGAGCTTGTGACCTTTGCACTGGCCGAGATGGAGGAAGACCTGCGCTAACTTGGGCAACAGGTCGGCGTCGTTGTAGGAGACGGGGATGATGATGTTCATACGGGGGAGTTTTGTTCTTCGATTTCACGGCAAGCCGCGTAGATGGACTGAATGACGGGAACCAGCGGGGAGTGTCCGCCGCAAATTAGGCAGGTTTTCAAGATCACCGTCCCTGCTGTCGGGCCGCCCTCAACAGTGAACTCAGGGAAATCCGAGTATGAAGCAAACTTCCCAGCGGCCTGGAGTTTGCCCAGCGCCTCGGGCGTTGCAAAACACTTTGGCAACGGGTTGGACTCAAGCCTGTACCCGTCGATTGGGCAAGCCCCGCTCGCAACGTCGAGGATGTTGAAGTACTTCATGGCCTACGTTTGGCTACGCCGAGTGACATCGGCGTGGTGATGATGTTCGTTGGTTTCACTTCGGGTTCAGCGAAGAAGGCTTGCAACACCCACTTGCCGTCATCGACGGCGGGGTGGGTCAGTTGGGCGCGGTCAATCTGATTTTCGGAAAGGTACTCCCAGATGGGTTTGGACAGTTCGAGAAGTTTGGCGACGTGCGCCTGCTGTTCGGGGTTTTCACTCATGAAACGTAAAAAGGGGCATCTCCCCTGATAAGGCGCTGAATCGGGGTGTCCCACCAACCAGCGTTGTCGTGGGCGCGGGCGACTTTGCGGAACTGATCCACGCTGAGATTCTTTGAGAAGAACCGAGGCTCTCTTGCAAGAGCTTGTTGCAACACCTCCTTGAGTGCCAAGTCGTAAGCAAGCCCAGTTCTTTTGGACAAGTACTTGGCGGTCTGCTGAGGTGTTGATTGGTTTTCGGTGATCCCACCATACTTTGTAAGCCACCCTTTGCGTGGAACTTCGCGGTAGTCAATCGTTTTTACGTCAAATCCGGGGAAAACGTGCCGGAAGTCCTCGAACTCCACGGAACCGTCTCCGCTGTACTGGTTCTTGCCGTCCGGGGGGTACACGCAGTCAGGACAGTAGAGGCAGGTCTCTTGGACGCGGGGGTGCTTGAGCCCCTCCGCAATAGTCATGGGGGAGGATTGGTTGCCGATGAACAGGTCCGACCCTGCGATCAACTCCGCCACTTCGAGCAAGTTCTTGGTAGGTCGGTACTCCACCTTGCAGCCTGTGCCATTCTGGAGTGATGCGTGCTCGTCGGGGGTGCCAACGAACAAGGCACGCTCGCCGAAATGCTTGAGGATCGCAACCCACGGGAAGTGGGGGTTGTTGTACCGGGCGCTGCGGGCGACGATGACGCGGCCCTTGGACTCTTTCGACGGTGCGGCTGTCAACCAAGGCACGGCAGTTTGAGGCAAAGTGCCGATAAATCCGACGCTCAGCGCGTGACTGGCATGGGCAAGGGCGAGCGGGCCGTCAGTGCGGTGGAACCCTTTGCGGAAGTCCTCGGACACCCAAGCAATCTCCTCCCGCTTCCAGATGCGGACAGCGTTGACGTACGGCTGCGACTCCAACAGCGGACGGATAACGTCGATGCGGCGGACGATGCCCTTGGTCGCGCCGTTGTCGCGCAGGTAAACGTCAAACAGTCCCCCCCGGTGGTGCAAGGTCATCATGGCAACCACCAAGTCACCCAAGTCTCCGACGCTCGACATGTTGATCACGGGGGGCGTGGCAAGGTCCGGCATCAAGTGGTCAACGAGGGAGAGTTGCTGGTCTTTGTGGAAGATCACAGCCTTGTCACCAATGACGCCAAGGTCGCGGGGGAACTCATGCAGTGTCACGTCGCCGTTGGCGTCGTATGAGCCGTAGCTGTGACGGATCAAGTCAGTGCGACCCACAAGAGCAGGGTTGTTGACAACGATGCACTCGTCGAACCCACCTGTGGTGAAGTTGTCAGGTGCGTGCTCGTAGGCGTTCGGGCCTTGCACACCGATGCCGGAGTAGCGGTCGTGGGGCGGGTTGAACTGCTTGGCGTAGAGATACTCCTTGCCCTGCTTGACGTACTCCTCCGTGAGCGCCTCTGCCCACCCAGCCTTGAGGGGAACAACGTCGGCCTCAATCCAGATGAACGCCTGCCCCTGCATCGCCTTGGCGACTTTCTTAAACGCCCAGTTGGCGACCTCGGGGTAGCGCATCCCCGGAGGGTCCTCGAACTCGAACGTGCGAACCTTGGTGCCGTCAAGTGCTTCGATGTACTTGATGAGTTTCTGCGCCTGCCGACGTTCGTGCTTGGCGATGTTGAGGACGACGGGGAGGGTCATGCTTCTTTCCGATAGATCACGCAGAGTTGCGCCAGCCCGCCCTCTTGGGTGGAGTCGAACGCGGGGTCGTTCCACTTGTCCCAGTGGAACCCGTCAAGCTCCATGCGTAGGTCATGGAGGGCGAGCCCGGCGTTGCGGCCAAGGGTCACGATGGCCTTGTAGTCATAGTGGGGGTGGTTCTTGGGTGGGTCGGCGCTCACCAAGTCCCACGACGTTTTGTGGTCAGGGTTGAACTTGGCCTCGCCGAACTTGAAGTCGTGCTGCTTCTCATAGGCGCTGTAGAGCGGGACGAGGATGTAGCAGTAACCACCTGGGCGCAGAACCCTTGACCAGTTCTTGAGGGCCACCTGCGGGTCGCGCATATGCTCAAGGCAGTGGGAGCTGACAACCACGTCGAACGTGTTGTCGCGCAGGGTGACGAGCTGCTGAGCGTCGCCGTCCGGCATGTCCCAGCCACGGACGGTTGACGGGGGTGGCAGGTCAATGGGGTCGTTGCCGCAGCCGATGTCAAGGACGCGGCCCTTCATCCACTCGTAGTCTCCGTGCCGCAGCCGGAGCTTGTGGGATTTGGTCATTTCTCGGCTCATTGCAAAACAAAGATGTCAACGTCGTCGTCCCCGTCGTCAAGCGAATCATCGACCAGCAGCTGGATCTTCACCTGCAAAGCGCCGATGATCGACTCATGAGTGAGGTCCAACTCAACGCCGAGGTGTTCAACCAAGTTGTCCAGTGCATGGGCAAAGTGCCTGACTCTCTCTTTCTCGCTCATGTCTGCGATCGAATGCTTTTCGGAAATGTTTCCGCTCGCATTCAAAACTCAATGAACGCTGTTGACTCGGCGCACGCACGCTTGACCTCCTCAAGGGTGGCAACGCAAGCCGCTTTGTCGTCGGTGTCGCCGTGCTTGAGAAAGTTGCGCACGGTGTGATGAATGTCCATGAGCGCACGGGCCATGTCCACGGAGTAGAACGCGCAGGCGGCTTCGTACTTGTCGTCGGGGTTGTATGTGAGGGTGACGGTCATGGGTGTGGAGGGGGTGGGCGGTTGAACCAAGCGCAGACGAGGACGCAAGCTGCGAGGACGAGAGTGATGATGAGGGAGTCGGAGAGGGTCATTTGTTCAACAGGTGCTTGAGGTCTGACGTGTTGTAGGCGACAGGGATGCCGCACTGCTCGGCTGCTGCGACCTCCTTCTCGGCCCCCGGACTCTCACCCGGCAGACGCCACACGATGTCGCAGCGACGCACTTTTGCAAGGCAGCAGTCGATCCAATCCTGGTAGGGGCGAGGGCGGTGCATGTGGAGGAAGTGGTCGAGGAGCGGGGCGACTGGGCAATGTCCAAGGTCCATGACCGTGTGGGCGGCTTGGAGTTGTGCGTGGACGTTCTCGCCCGTGTCGCCAAGGGTGTAGGGTGATGCGATGTAGACGAGTTTCATGTCAAGTCCTCCCCCTCGTCGTCCTCGTTGTTGCCCTCAAGCCAGCCTTCCTTGGTGCGGCAGACCCAGTGTCCCTTGGTGTCGAACCCGATCCGGTAGTCAACGCGGCCACGGTGCAGGTCGCGGATGACGTTCTGCATCATGTCCTCCTCCTGCGGGAGTTGATACGGGCCAGCAAGGACTCGGAAACCCTCTTCCTTCAGTTGTTTTGGGGTGAGGTAGACTTTAGGTGTCATGGTGTTGTGGGAAGGGGTCGGGTGGTGCGGAAGTGAGTGTTGAATCGGTTAACCGGGCCTGTTTGACTGTCAAAGTCTGCATGGGCCACATATATCCAAGGGCCCTCAAAACTCGCCCACATTAAATCAACGAGGTCGCGTTCCTCGCCATCCAGAAGCGGGCGGTACCCAGGCGGCAACATCTCTTCAGTCCAGTCGTCACGGTGCCAACGCTTACCTTTTGGCGGTTCGGGGAGTTTCCACTCCTGCGGCTTCGCCTCCTCACGCGCTTCGTAGAACCACGCATCGGAGTCTTCTGTCTGCCACTTGGCGTGGGCCTCGCAGTTCCACTCATGCACGTTGACCACGTAGTCGGGCTTCTCTGGGAACGGCTTGGTGACGTGGCTGGGTTCGTGCCAGCGGAGGCGGTTGTTGGGCTGAATGGCGAACTCCCCGCAGTCCAGTAGAATGAAGTGACCGCTCTTGTGCTCCGAGGGGTGGATGGCCAGCGAGAGGTCGGCTCCGTGCGTGTAGTCCGGCCCCCATTGAAGGGTCCAGAGGTATGTGCCGGACGCCCAATCACCGCTCTTGAGTTTCACATCGACCCGAAGGCCCGACAGGTAGTTGATCTCCACGATGGAGAAGTTGGCCGAGAAGCAGTTCCACAGTTGCAGGTGGTGGAACGGGTGAATGTGCTTGTGTTCGGTGTCGTGGAGGGCGTGGATGGGCAGCTTGTCGCGCAAGGCACCGTTCTCAAGGAGCACTTGAAACAGGGCGCATGAGCCGGGAACCGACCGCACAGAGACGGCGACGGCCTTCTCATACTGGCCTTCATGCTCGGGGTTGTCTGTCAGGAACTCCCGACGGACGAGGCAATGGAGCGGAGGGATGGATGATTCGTGGAGGGGCATGTGTGTCAGTCTTTCAGTTTGGCCAACCGGGCTTTGCAGTCCGGGTGTCCGCAGGTGCGGGTGCGGCCTTGGGTGAGTTGTCCGTAGCGGATGCCGCGCTTGGTGTGTCCGCAGGCGCAGCGTGCGGCCCAGAGGGTCTGGGGGCTGGTGTTGGGGGACTTGGGCTCGTCGTAGCCGTCCCATGCGGTCACTGTCAAGAGGCCAAAGACCCGGCCTTGCAGGTTCTTGGCTTTCTTGGGGAGTCGGGGATGTCGCGGCTGGGTCATGTCGTTGGAAGGGGTCGGGTGGTGCGTGTGGGGATGCTGAGTTCGTACGTTTTCCCCCAGGATTCTTTGAGAGGGTTCCAGACTCCGAACCATTGGATTTCGTCCCCCGGCTCGGCTGTTTCCCCGTGCAGCAGCGGGCGGTATCCCTCGGGGAGCATGCCCTCTGTCCAGTCGGTGCAGTGCCACTGCCGCCCTTCCGGGGGGTCGGGGAGACGCCCCTCGGACTTGGCGGCAAGCATGTCCTTGTACTCGTCCTCACAGATGACCGTCACCTCGTCCTTCTCATCGCCATGCTCGGCAATCAGACGGCGGACGGCCCGGTCGATGTGGTCCCACTCCTCGAAGTTCAAGCGGAGAGCTTGCGCCCCGGCGTCGGGGTGCTGGGTAAGGACGAGGAACGGTCCTGCGCTCTCGTCGTCAATGGAGACATGGGTAACTCCCTCGGCGTAAATGGGCTCTCCATTGGGTGCGACGGTGAGTTGGGTGGTAAGGGTCTGGTAGTTCATGCGTCTTGTGGTGGGATGATCTTGCGCCAGTGGGTGTAGTTGGCGCTTGCGTGGTTGGACCATGTGTCGGTGCATGCCCGGTGGTCGGGAGACCAGAAGTCGATCTCGCCGTGGTCGTTGGCGTCGTCCTCGGTGGGCTGGCTGTCGGCGAGCGAGCGCCAGCGGTGAAAGTTGTAGAAGGTTTGGAGTTCTTCGAGTGTCATGCCAAAAGGAACTTGTTTTTGCGGTAGTAGTCGGTGTCGGGGGTGAGGATGCTGCGCCAGTGGGTGGCGTTCTCGGGGCGTTCGCGGAAGTCGGTCCAAGGCTCTTCACCCTTCGCCCACCACTCGACCATGCCTTCCTCATCGGCGTCGATGGGCTTGGGGAACCCGTCGCGCTTGAGTGTCTTCCAGCGGAGGTCAAAGATGGTCGGGAAGAGATCGTCGTGCATTTTTTTCATCCCTGACCTGAAGCCGCTCTCGTAGCCTTCCTCCCAGTCGTCTGCGTCGAACCGGGGTGTCAGTTCAACGCGGGGACCACTGTCGGGGTTCGGGTCGGTCACCACGTCGAGCACTCCGGTGTCATACCGTCCGGTGCCGAGGCGGTCACGGAGTTCTGAAAGCTCGTGGATCAGGTCGTCGAGGGTGAGGGTGTGTGGTGTGTTCATGTGGGATTTATGGGTGGTGAGTTGTGGGGGGTCAAGCTAAAGTTGTGGTGGATTCGAGGAACGCTTCGATGAAGACCGCCGCGAGCGGGGGAACGATTGCATTGCCGTTCCCCCGCAGAAGCCCCATTCTTCCGGGTATCCCATGAGCCAGCGGGAATGTTCGGGGTTCAACTGGCCTCCACTTTCCATCTCGGCAGAAGAGCCAGTCAGCAGCTCCCCAGTGTGGGTCAGACGGAGAGGGCCTGCCAGTTGCGTAGCCAGATTCAAGTCCAGTCCGTGTCCGTTCTTCGTCTCCCCATTCAACCAAGTCTTGATCGCTTCCTCGCTGTACACCCGGTCGTCGCTGGCGCTCGGTGTCCCCCAGCCCGCCAGTTGTGCCGTCACCGGAAGCATCGAAAAAGGTCGGGCGTTGTCCGCTCTGGAGGTCGTTGGCAACCCGCTGTTCTTCGAGTCGTCCACGTTCGGTGTCGGCCAGCCGGACTGCTCCGAACCAGAGTCTTTGGCGGATGTGCGGCGCACCGACGCCCGCAGCGCACAAATCGCTGGCCCCGACGGCATATCCCAGTTCTTCCATTTCAGATCGTACAGTGGCGAGCCACGCCCTTCCAGCTTTTGAACTAACTTGCTCGCCAAGGACTGCTGGAGGGCGGCACTCGGCGATGAGGTCTCGCAGGACGGGCCAGAGGTGGCGCTCGTCTGCGGTGCCTTTCTGCTTCCCGGCTGCGCTGAACGGCTGGCAGGGACATGATCCTGTCCAGAGGGGGGTGTCGGGTGGCACGTTTGCGAGTTCGAGTGCTTTTGACCATCCGCCGATGCCTGCGAAGAAGTGGCACTGGGTGTACTGGGTGAGTTCGTCTGGTCGGACTTCGGTGATGGATCGGGTATCGACATGGCCTTCGGGGATTAGTTTGTTGCGAATGAGGACGCGCAGCCACTCGGCTGCTTTGGGGTCAAACTCGTTGTAGTAGTTCACTGCGGGAGTGTTGGGGTGGCTTGGGCGGAAGTAAAGCTAAAGATGCTCAAAACCGGCAAAAATTTTTTCAGAGGGGTATATACGGGTGGCCAGCACCACTCGCCCACCCCCACCCCCACCCGCCCCGTCCCCTCGGCCTCTCCCGCCGCACGTACGCACCGGGTCCCCAGCCTCCCGCATCACCTCGGCCTGCGATCCTGCACCGCTAAAGGGGAAAAAGTCGTAAATCGTTCAGGCTTAACGAGTTACGCCCATAACTTGAAACAATCACTGTAATACCCAATTCAGGGCTCGTTGTGTAGGGCGTTGAGAATCAAGCGTCCAGGATACGCGCCGGTGCATCGGTGATAAGGATCTGCACTGGCGGAGCGTTGTTGGAGTCGAGTCCGGCGGCTTTCAGGCCCATTTCCGTAGCGATCCTGAAATCAGACCAGTTCTCAATCGCGAGCGTCCCCGCACGGGACACACTTTCAAGCTGGGTTCGCGCAATGGCGAGAGCCGTACGGCGGATCTTGTCCCCGTTTTCCTCCAAACTTTGGGCAATTACGCTTTCAGGGGTGGGTTTTGGGGACCTGGCGGGGACATTTTCTTTAGCCTGCTGACGCACGACCAAGGCTCGCCGGATGGCGTTGTCTGTCAGCCAGCGTTCTCTCTGGGCTCGCTTTTTGAGGGTCTCGTATTTCACACCGAACTTTCCCGCCGCGTCCTTCATCGGCAGACCCGCTTCCACGGTTCGCCTTATATCTTCCCAAGGTGGGGGTTCGCTCATATTTTACAATTTTCTGGCCGGAACCCCTTGAAATCAAGCTGTGAATGTGCTACGGGGTAATCCCCGTTTTTAACAACGGTCAAACAAACAAAATCAAAACCAATGAAAGAAATCAAACTTGATAACCTGAATCAGCCGACCCTCGCTTGGAACATGGGAGGTAAGTACACCTCTCACGGCCAACGGGTCGCCGCTATGGCAGTCCCCGGTGGGGTTTACTTTGTCGATTTCGACCGTGGGCTAGATTATTTCTTCCCCGTGCCGCTGGAGAAATCCGCCATCCGTTCGGCCTATCTCAACAACGAGGGGCAGCATCCGAGATTCACCGGAACAGTGGAATCATACGATGCGCTCGAGCACCTTGAGAAACTGGCGGAGCAGGTTCCCGGCATCCAGTAAACCTCTCCCGTTTGCCCTTTCCGGCCACCTACACGGTCGGAGAGGGCATCGGGGAGAGGTTCAACACCCTCCAACTAACAACAAACACCGAAACAAAAATGAAAATCCTGCATACAATCACCTGCACCAAGTTCCAGCCTGCGTACGGCGCATACGAGGAATCCACCCGGCACCTCACCCGGAGACGGAAACTCACGCACGCGGGGATTCAGCGAATGATGGCGCGTGGATGCGATGAGTACGAGGCCGACCCGGCTGTGACCGTGACGCGCGTTGAAACCGCCGTTTACATCAACTAGACCTCTCCCGCTTGCCCTCTCCGGCCGTCACAAGGCTGGAGAGGGCATCGGGGAGCGGTTCAACACCCTCCAACTAACAACAAACACCGAAACAAAAATGAAAAGCTACGACTACGACGCTATGGCCTTTGATGGGGCCTGCTACTGCATCCAATGCCTCCCGGATGGAGTCACGGAGGAAGACGCGACCCCCATCTTCGCGGATTCGGAGTGGGACGCGTACCCAGTGTGCGACCATTGCGGAGCTGTTCACGATTACGTCGGGCTTACGCCTCACGGGATCGAGTGCGAGGCCCGAAACCAAAATGCCGAAATCTTCCACGAGGACTTTTCCAGCGTGGAGCCGGATACTTGGCAGGCTCAGCTTGTCGAAGACAACGAAGGGACCACCGAAGGGCTTGCGGGCTGGTACTGGTGGGCTTGTTCCCCCGGATGCCTCCCGGACAGCGACCCCATTGGCCCGTTCGACACTGAACAGGCCGCCGCTTGCGACGTGATTGGCGTCTAGGACCCCTCCCGCGTGCCCTCTCCGGCCCCCTACACGGTCGGAGAGGGCATAGGGGAGCGGTTCAACCCTCCAACGAACAACAAACACCGAAATCAGACAATGGACACAACACCGATCATCCATAAAAACGCCATCACCGAACAAAAGTACATCGGGGTCGTGGAAACCCCATCCGAGACGCATATTGTGTACATCACCCTCGCCGATGGTTCACAGTACCTTGTCGCCGGAGGAGCCTGCAACGCCGGACTCCTGCCCACTCGCGCACGGGGGATTGATGAGTACAGCACCATCGGCGACGTACTACCGGACTTCGTCGCCGACTTGGAAGCTGATGAAGCGGGGGACAACCCAAGCGGGGAACTCCTCAGCTGGCACGGCTCGATGGTTATCTAACCCCTCCCGTTTGCCCTCTCCGGCCGTCACAAGGCTGGAGAGGGCATCGGGGAGCGGTTCTCAGCCCTCCACCAAACCCAAAAACGACACAATGAAACGCAAAACACTACGCCCACCTCCAACAAGCAGCCCGGAAGAACGGGCCGCTTGGGTCATGTATCCAGATCATCAGACCGGAAGCATGTTGCACCCACAACGCCACAACCGAGAGCGCATAAAACGCCTGGCGTCCGGCGGATTCGGCTCATCAGATTTGTTGAGCCGACGCCAGAAAAACGAAGTCGCTAGGTTTCACGCGATCATGTCCTGCATCGAAAGCTGACACCCCCACCCGGCCAGACGCCCAGTCTTTCCACGACTCAGCGTCTGGCCGGTTTTTTTGTCCCCTCTCCAGCCCAGAGCCATCACCCGCAGCCCAGAGCCATCACCTCCACTCCTGAGCCATCACCCCCGGAGCCATCACCCCCCATCCCGGAGCCATCACCCCCCATCCCGGAGCCATCACCCCCAGAGCCATCACCCCCCTTTGCGATCCCCTGAAAATCTCCATGCTTCATGCTTCGCATAACCGAGGCTCAAATTTAGCTTTACCCCAAACCCACCAACCCCACGAGTACCTCCTGAAACCCCTTGCTCAAAATCTCAGAAAATCTCAGAACTCCTCCACCCCTTTCCATATTTTCTTCTGAAATCTTTTTTCTGACTTCTCCAGATCCAATGGGGTAATTTCTGAGATTTTGAGCAGTCCTTCAGTATCAACGATTTAACTGTCTCAGATTATGGTAATTCTGAGCAAGATTCTGAGAATCTGAGCAGATCACCCCTCACAAACTTCACGAAAAACGCAAACTTTGCGAAAAACGCAGAGTTTTAAGAGTCGTCAAATCGTATGCGAAGCACCCCTGGACCCCTGTTTGCTCAGAACTCTTTAGCTTTTGAGACAGATTTCATTTGACTGGGGGTAAATTTTAAGCCACCATTTTCCGGCCAAAGCTAAAGCCGAGGCCGAAACCACAACCCAAACCCAAAGACAAAACGACAATGAGTAACCACATCGACACCCGCGACTTGTACACCCGCAAATGCGAACTGGAGGACTTGCGCGACGCCGTGACGGCAGCGCGTGAGGAGCTGGCGAGCCACCTGGACACCGAGCCCGCCGAGGGCGAGGGCGACGAATGGGAGGAAGCCAAGGAGTCCTTGGCGGAGGACCTGGAGAGCGCCGAGGCTGACTTCGGCGATGCCGAGCAGGCCGAGCTTGCCGAACTGGAAGAACTGGGGAGTTATATCTCCGACTTCCGGCACGGCGAAACCATGATCCCCGAACACAAGTTCGAGGACTACGCCCGCCAACTCGCTGAGGACATCGGAGCCATCCCCGACGATGCCTCTTGGCCCTGCACCTGCATTGACTGGGAGCAAGCCGCCCGCGAGCTGGCGATGGACTACACCACAGTAACCTATCAAGGTGAAGACTACCTTGTCCGCTCCTAGCCTGCCTGATGAGCCGTGATACGGCGAAACCCCGCGAGGGGTCGCAGGATCAAACAACCCACCCCGGCACCCTGCCCGGAGCACAACCTAAAGACAAAACGACAATGAAAACACAGACCAAAATCACAGACATCACGGTTTGCATCGCTCTCTCAGAGGCCGAGGCCGCAGCCCGTGAAACGCTCGCCAATGCACGCCAGAAAATGGAGTGTTTTGTCGCAGGGCAGACCCCGGCCCCCTCGATGGAGGAGGCAATCGCCGCCGCCCGTGCCTCCCACGAGGCCCACGAGGAGGCGCAAGCCGCCTGGAAACGTCTCCCCGTCGCCCGCAGAGACTTGGCTCGCGCCACCGTCAAGCAGGCGGAGGAGATCGGGCACGTTGCTGTCCGCCTCGGCGACTATTACTCTGGGGACACCTCGTTCCATGTCCAGTGGGGCGACTCACCCCGCGCATGGACAGAGACCGGGTACGGCGACCAGTACAGCCGCTCGTGCAAGTACCACAAAACCAACGCCACCCACACGGTGAAACTCTGCCCCTCTGGTGTGGTCGAGCTTGTGGAGAACGCCGCGCTCCGGGCCTCGTCCGCCGCCGACGGTCTCCACCTGATCGACCTCCGGGCCGACGGTGCCGCCGTCTGGGTCCGGTCCAAGGGCAAGGCAATCGTCGCGGAATCCGGTTGGATCGCTGGGAACGCGCGGTGCTGCTACCACTCCACTGTCTCCGCCGAGGATGCCCGGCTGGGCTTTCAGCGCAAGCTGGAGAAGCTGGAGCGCGAGGCACGCAAGGCCCGCGAAAACAACAAAGCCGAACGCCGCGCCCGACTGGTCGCCCGCCTCTGCGGCAACGTCCGCGCCACCATCGCCGATGCCCGTGCCCTCGGCTACTGCCTCCCCGGCATTCAAGCGTTCCAAGAGCGCCACGGCATCGGCGACGAGGCAACGCTGCCGGAGCTTGTCAGGACCGGAGACCCGTCTGCCGTCCGCCTCGCTCTGAGTGTCGCCCGCAAGGTCGCCACGGTCCACTAGACCCCTCCCGGCTGGGGGCGCGGAGCCTCACAACTCCGTTGCCCTCATCCTGGAGCGGTTCCACCGCACCACCAACGAAACCACAAAACCAAAGCACACAATGACAACGCAGTACCTAGTCCAGATCCACCAACGCGACCCCCGCACACAGAATCGCCGCCTCCTCACCGAGGTTGCCCTCTCTGCCCCGGAGGAAGCCAGCACCCCCATTCTCGTCGCCCTCGCCACCCGCCAAGCCGCCAAGGCTGGCGTCCCTGTGCGCGGACGCACCGAGAAAACGATCCTCGCCCTCCGTGCCGTTGACCCGACCACAGGCGTCCACGCCTGGAGAACGGTCGCCGCTGGAGTGTGAGGAGCCAGAACCACGCAAGCCCCAACCGTTAACCACGGTTGGGGCTTGACAACCCTTCCCCCCTCATCTACCCCTCACCCAATTACAAATTATGGACGACAAAGAACTGACTGAGCGCATGGCTTCCGCCGCGTTGACCTCCTTTGAGTGGTCATGCGACTGGGGGCGTGCCGCAGAAGCCGCCAAAGACGAAGCTCTGGACTTTGGTGTCAAGCCAAGGAAGAGCCATATCCTCCATGCTGTAAACCTCGCGCAAATGCAGTGGGGTGAACTCACACTGGAGACTAAGAACCGGAAGGGGGAAACGCAACATGGTTGACATCGAAAACCACCAACTCCCCCACCTGTTTCACCGTTGGAACAGAGCGCACCAAGGGGCATACCGGAAAGGAGTCTTGGCGTATCGCTCTGGGGTGCCGTTGCACGAATGTCCCTATGGCGACATCCGCAAAGAATCCGGCAAGCTCACATGGGCTAGGTCATTCCAGACCGCGTGGCGGGATGGGTGGCGCGGTGAGTTACACCAACAAAAAGGAACCTGGAAAAACTACTGAACACCAACCCAACTCAATTACAAATCACCATGAAAGCAATCTGCCATCTCCTCCACCGTCTTGTGCCGTCCCGGTATCGCCGAGCCAGCACCCCCGAGTACCTGCCTTTGGCAGGCAATCCCCGAGTCGCCGCCCTGCTTCGCAAACATCAACGCGAGCACATCGCGGGCGTTCGCAACCGGAGGCTGGAACCCAAAGCCGGACTGTGACATGAACAACCAGCAAGTCTCTTTGTTCGTCCACGTCCTCCTCCTCTTGGCCTTGAGCCTTGGAGCCATCGTGGAGTTCTTCCAGAACCTTTTCACCTCGACGCCATGACCGCGATCCTCGAAACCATCTTCACCCTCTCATTCATCACGATCCCCCTCGGGATCGGCTTCCTCCACCACACATGGACCCAGAACACTTGACACTCCTCCGGTCCCTCGTGGACACCACCTATCAACTGGTCGCCCGCAAGCGGCTCAAAGCCGCCCGCACGACCCGGTTCCTTACCGAAGGCATCCCCACGGGCCAGGACCACCGTGAACGGCTCGACGAGGAGATCCGTCTCCTTGAAGCCGAGCGAGACCTCCTCCGGGCTGAGATCGTCCGGCAGCAAGCCACCAACCCCGACGCTTACGAGAACACAATCACGAAGCTTCTCGACGCGCTTGTCACAACCAAGCGCGAAGGCGTGTTGAAGGAGGTGCTGGGATGAAGAACCCGTGGTACGCGAGCCCAGTCAGTATGAACAGGTTCATGCACAAACCCAACATCCTGTGGGGGAGACCCACGGACAAGGAACCAGAACCCATCACCAACGCGGAGCGCAAGCGCCGCCGCACCAAACGCAAACAGACCAAGAAATCACAACGGAGGAACAGACAATGACAGACAAGCAAATTGAAACCCGCATTGCGGAGTCCCTTGGCTGGGTGAACATACAGTCAGAGCAGTTTACGGGGACTCTTAAAGGCTACCCACCAAAGAGGCACACGTACGAGTATGTTCCCCACTACACCAACGATCTCAACGCCATGCACGAGGCGGAGAAGGCATTAAAGTGGGAACAACGAAGGCAGTATCACAACACACTTGCTGTCGTCTCTGGGTTCTCTTACTGCGAAGCTGACTCGGCTGAGGACGCTACAGTTAGTTGGAACTGCCGCATTTGCCACGCCACCGCACGCGAGAGGGCCGAAGCCTTCCTGCGAACCCTCAACCTGTGGGAGGACGGAGAATGAACTGGGCATTTTCAAAAGCACGCGGCAAAGTCGTCGATGACGAGAACCGCACCATCGCCGTCGTCACCGCCTGCGGTCGCAAGCTGGCGGAGGCGGACCGGATCGGACAGCTTCTCGCCGCTGCGCCGGAGATGCTCGAAGCCCTCGAAGCCGCCGACGAGTGCTTGGCACTCATCGAGGATGTGGGCCACGGGGCGCACATGGACAACGTGACGGTCGCCCGCAAGATCGTCCTCGACGCGATTGCCAAGGCCAAGGAAGGAGGCACCCCCTGAGCCGCTACTGCTACGGCGAGGCCCACGACCTCGGCACCGTCCGCGCCACGACTGCAAGGTCGTTCCGTGAGTTGGTGGATCACTACCTGCAACTCCCCGTCCCGATCAACCGGACACGGGCCGAGTTCGCGGCGATGACAAAACCCCAGAGGGATGAAACAAAGAGGGTGAATTTTCTCACCCCCGCCGTGTTCAACACGTCCCCGTCGCCCAGGCTCACGACACACGCGGCACACTGCAACCTGCTGTTCCTTGACATAGACGACAGCGACGAAGCCAGAAGCCTCATCCCTCATCTGGCCAAGCGGGTCGCCCCGTTCGCGTATGCTTGCTACACCACAGCCCGGCACACTGAGGCACTCCCTCGCGTTCGCGTCGTGGTCGATGCCGACCGTATCCCGGTGGAGAGATACGCCCAGGCGGTCGAGACCCTCGCCGCCAGATTGGGAGTCACGGCCAACCGGGA
>Ga0098073_1000342_pt1 | contig 17414 bp, 25 predicted proteins | sample 31_taG_FD_75060 | JGI IMG/M metagenome (GOLD analysis project Ga0098073, IMG submission 75060) | Marine viral communities from the Gulf of Mexico - 31_GoM_OMZ_CsCl metaG | ecosystem: Environmental > Aquatic > Marine > Oceanic | place: Gulf of Mexico | collected 2015-07-12
AATAAGAACCTTTAACACCAAAGAGAGATGAAACCAATCCTATATTGGAAAGTAGGTGACACCTACTACAAAGATTATGAAGAGGCGATGAACATCATTGCATTGTGTAACCGAGACAAAGAAGATTATGGCATTGAAAATGATTAGGAAACACAAACATATAAGAGAGGTTGAGAAGTACCTGCGTATGTTAGAACTTGATCAGATCAACCTAACCATACAAGCAAGTAGGTTTGGATGGAATGATGAGATCCAGAATCAATTAACCAACTCAGCCTTGCTAATACGCAAGTATCAAAGAAGGTTGAGACTAATAAGAATGTGATGCATAAGTATTTTGATATTGAATTATTCGGTTATCAGCATATAGATAAGGGATGGTGGAACATAACGATCTTGAGAATAGCCTCAGGCACTTGGTCTTGGCACTTGTTTATGATTGAGGAGAATCGTGATGAGACTTTTATAGAATGGTTTACATTTAGAATCAATAAAATATGAGCAAGAGTGATCAGATCCTGATTAATAGGAAGAATCTGGAGATGTTATTCAGCATCCTAACCCAAGTACATCTGAGAGGACAACTCTCCAGAGATGAACAGATATTCGTAGGGAAGTTTGTAGATTTACCTCCTGCTCCTACAACACCTAATAGATCACAGAGAAGGTTGAATCAAAAGATTATCAATCAGATCATTAGAGAGGAACAGAAGAAAGCAAAAGATAAAAAGTAGGTTCTATAATTATGGAAAGAGTAGATATTAGACAGATTAGACCGAATCCTGATAATCCAAGATTCATCAAAGAAGGGAAGTTTGAGAAGTTAGTGAAGAGCATCAAGGAGTTCCCTGAGATGTTAGAATTGCGCCCTATTGTAGTGAATCAGGATATGGTTGTCTTAGGAGGGAACATGAGATTGAAGGCTTGTGAGGAAGCAGGAATTGAACAAGTACCTATCATCTTTGCAGATAACCTCACAGAGGAACAACAGAAGGAATTCATCATTAAGGATAACTCCTCATTTGGGGAATGGGATTGGGATCTTCTGGCTAATGAATGGGAGACTCAGGATCTTATTGAATGGGGATTGGATATCCCTGATGACTGGGCAGCAGATGAGGTATTAGAAGCCAAAGAAGATGACTTTGAGGAATCAGCAGATGGTATAGAAACAGACATAGTCTTAGGAGATGTTATTACAATTGGAAAACATACTTTGGTTTGCGGTAGCGCAACATCAGGATCTGATTGGGAGAAACTAAACATCCAAGAAGATACCATATCATTCACATCTCCTCCTTATAATGCAGGAGACTCTTCTAAACTAACAGGAAATAAATCAGCATCTAAAAGAGGCAACTTCTACGAAGGATATAAAGATGACTCAGGAGATTATCTGGAATTATTACAAGAATCTCTTTCTAATGCATTAGCACATACACAGGGAGTGTGTTTCAATGTCCAGATGTTAGCGAATAATAAAACATTAGTGATTGATTGGATTCATCAGAATAAAGATGCTCTTGTGGATATGCTTATATGGGACAAGGGACATTCTGCTCCTGCTATGGCTTCAGGGGTTTGTTCATCAACATTTGAATGGTTAGCGGTATTCAATCTCCACAATAATTCCAGAACAATTCCTCTATCTTCTTGGAGAGGTACAATATCAAATGTCTATTCTGCTCCACCGCAGAGATCAAACGAATTCTCACAACATCATGCTGCAACATTCCCAATGCACTTGCCTGAATTTATTGTGGGCAAACTAATGGATAAATCTAAGGGAGTTGTTGATTGCTTTATGGGGACAGGAACAACAATGGTCGCTGCGCATCAATTGAATAAGATTGCCTATGGAATTGAATTAGATCCTAAATATTGTCAATTAACAATTGACAGAATGAAGAAACTTGATCCAACACTTGAAGTGAAAATCAACGGAAATATCTATGACAAATAATGACATAACTAAAAAGGCTATGCTTGAGGCACTTGAATCAAGTTTAGGGGTAGTTACCTCTGCCTGTAAGAATGTAGGTATCTCCAGAGAGACTCATTACCGATGGCTTCGTGAAGATGAGGACTATAAGAAAGCAGTAGATGACCTCTCAAATGTCGCATTAGATTATGCAGAGAGTAAACTACATTCCCAAATCAAGAAGGAGAATCCTACTGCTATCATCTTCTATCTAAAGACTAAGGGTAAGAAGAGAGGATATGTAGAGAGACAGGAGATATCTCATGAGGGATTAAAGACATTCCAGATAGAGGAAGTGGATGGAGAAGATCCAAGTTAATAAGGTCTATGGTCATCTAAAGAGATCAGAGAAGAAGATCATAGTAGAGCAGGGAGGAACACGATCAGGGAAAACCTATAATATCCTCCTCTGGATCATCTTCTATTATTGTCATTATAATGAGGGTAAGACCATCACGATAGCAAGGAAGACATTCCCTGCGGTGAGATCCTCTGTGATGAGGGACTTCTTAGATATCCTCAAGGGAGCAGATATCTATAGAGAGGAGAATCACAACAAATCCAATTCAGAATATATCCTCAATGGAAACCTGATAGAGTTCATCTCTATGGATCAGCCTCAGAAGATTAGAGGTAGGAAGAGGGATCTTGCTTTCTTGAATGAGGCAAATGAACTGACCTATGAGGACTGGCAACAGATCATCTTCAGGACAAGCGGTAGAATCATCTTAGATTATAACCCATCTGATACTTTCCATTGGATATATGATAGGGTAATACCAAGAGATGATACAGCATTCTATCAAACCACATACAGAGACAATCCCTTCTTAGATCAGACTATCATAGATGAGATAGAGAGATTAAAGGAGACAGATGAACATTATTGGAGAGTCTATGGATTAGGGGAGAGAGGAACAAACAGAGCGCAGGTATTCCAATTCACGACTATCCAACAGATTCCTGCTCAGGCAAAGTTCCTATCCTATGGGCTTGACTTTGGTTTCACTAATGATCCTTCTGCTCTTGTAGGATGTTATCAGGAAGGGAATAACCTATACTTTCAGGAGATGATATATTCTACCAATCTCACTAATCAGGATTTGGACAGAGAGTTCAGGAAATTAGAGATAGGGAGATATGATGAGATCTTCGGTGATTCAGCAGAGCCTAAATCTATAGAGGAACTCCATAGGATGGGATGGAATATCAAACCAACGGCAAAGGGATCAGATTCAGTCAATGCAGGAATTGATATGCTCAAGAGATACAAAATTCATATCTTAGGTGCAAACCTGATGAAGGAGATGGAGAATTATAAGTGGATGGAGGATAAGAATGGAAATCTCCTGAACAAACCAGAGGACAAGTGGAATCACTTGATTGATGCGATGAGATATGGAGTATATAATAAACTAAGCAAACCGAATTATGGAAGGTACACGATCCGTTAGTATAGAGATTCCAGAATCATTATCAGATATCAAACTATCTGCCTATAAGAAGTTCATCCTGATGGCTAATGAGGAGAATGGTGATGAATTGGCTTTATATCATTTCTGTGGATTGACTCCTGATCAGCAGGAGGGGATGAAGAAGAAGGATCTTGATGAGATCAGGAATCAGATAGGGAATGTCTTATTAGAGAAGCCTAACCTGATGAAATCATTCAAGTATAAGGGCAAGGAATATGGTTTCCATCCCAAATTAGAGGACATCTCTATGGGAGAGTATATAGACTTGGATGAGTACCTCAAAGAGCCTTACAAGAATGCTGAGAGGATATTGGGAGTCTTATATAGACCTATCACTAATAAGATGTTTGGGAGACATAGCATTGAGAACTATGATCCAGATAAGCATCATGGGGAAGGCTTTCAGGATCTGAGTGCTGATATCTTCTTAGGATGTCTGCTTTTTTTTTATCGTATAGAGAACAACTTACAGATAACTTTCCTGAAATCTTTGGAGAAGGAGCAGAGGGATATGATCTCCAATCTCATTTCAGCAGAAAGTGGGGATGGTATGGAGCAGTTCATCAAATTGCTAAGGGAGATCTCCTCAAGTTTGAAAGGGTAACTGAGTTGCCTCTTAGAACCTGCCTGACATATCTGGAGTATGAGATGGATAAAATGGAGGTAGAAAAATCTTTGATGAAAAAAAATTCCTAAAAGCATTAGGTTATTAAAAATCTTTTTTCATATCTTTGAGGTATAGAAATCAAAAAAACAAAAAGAGAGATGAAAACTACAACCAAAAAAACACTGACTTTCACAAGAAGTAATGGCGAGCAAGTAACAATCAACTTGCGTAGCGTTATCAAGATGAACAAGATCACAAAAGAGAAAATCATCATCAACTACTAAAAACCAAAGAGAGAGGTGAAAGCCTCTCTTACTAAAACCAAAACAAAGATGGACTACCAAAAATTCTACAAGACAACCACAAAACAAGAACTATTTGATATGGTTCTTGAATTAGCAGTAATCGCAGATATCAGTGGAAATACTGATCGTATGATTGAAACAACCAGAGATCTTATTCGTTATAAAGTGGATTCAGAAGATTTCTTTGAAATTGTAAATGCAGAATAAATAATAAAGGGAGGGGAAACCCTCCCAATTTAAATACAAGAGAGATGAACTTATATCAGCAAATGACTCCTACTCATAGAGAGCAGGTCCAGAAAGAAGTAGAGAAATATCCTGCAACAGGAAGATTGATTATGCATTCATTAGAGGACAATAGTATGGTAGCAACGCTGACCATCAGAGAAGCATATGATATCCATAATATCTTCTATCCATTTGAGCCTTTCAGTTTGTCTAACCTATATAAACTATTTGCGTAATGGATTACTTAGATTGGGAATTGGCGGTCTATCAAGATTATGAGGAGCGTATGTGCGGAGTCTGTGGAGAGTATGTAGAAGAGGAATGGTCCTGCGGATGTTGTGAGACTTGCAAATCTTCTGAGTGCGAATGTGAAGAAGATGTACATTTGGGAATCTAATGGTGGTTCATTAGGTTTGGTTTGGTTGAGGAGGTCTGTGGTGGATCTCCTCTTTTTTTTATCCCTATTTTAGCGAATAGGGTTTTTTAATTGTATGAAGAAGGGATATTATCAAATAACGGAAGCACTTGAGAGTGCAGCATCATCTAATGATCAGATCAACCAAGTTACTTGGGGAGATATCTTTGATATAGATTTCAGGAAGCAGGATATGTTTCCTATTGCTCATATCATGACAGGGACTGCAACTCTGGGGGAGAGAGTCATCACTTATGAGTTTGATTTGCTTGTGATGGATATCGTAGATTACTCTAAAGAGGCTAAGGATCTATATGAGGGGAATATGATGAAGCAGGATGTGTACCATAGAACTCTTGCGGCCATCTCTGAGATACTTGCTACCTTCAGAAGAGGAGATCAATATGATGCTTATTTCAGGTTAGTGAATGATCCTGTAGCAGAGCCTTTTGATGAGGATATGGAGGCTAATATCTGTGGATGGAAGGCAACCCTTCAGATAGAGGCGATGAACCCTAACAACATCTGTTGATGAAGGGAGAGAATACAAAGAGAGCATTAGATAAGTTTGGGAAGTATCTGGTCAAGCAGTCCAGAAGCAACCTCACTAAGAAGAAGAAGAATGTAACGAATAAGTTATATGATTCTCTGGATTATGAGATCAGATCCTCTAATGTATCATTTGAATTTGATTTCCTGATGGAAGCCTATGGGGAATGGGTAGATAAGGGAAGAAGAGCAGGAAAGAATCCTCCTTTCTCTCCTCTTAGAGAATGGGTACAGAATCGCAGGATTCAGTTCAGGAGCAATAAGGGTAGGTTTCAGACCTATGACCAAACTACTTGGGCGATTGTAAAGAGCATAGGAAAGAAAGGAATCCCTGCTTCTAATTTTTACTCAAGACCTTTCCAATTGGGATATGCTAAATTACCCAATGAATTGGTAGAGGCATATGCATTGGATGTGGAGGACTTTATTGAGTTCAGCATAGATAAGTTAAATAAAGAATATAAGGATGGCGGTAATTAGTCCTGAAGGCTTAGTAGCAGCGAGATCACCTCTGTTAATCACTTGGGATGGAACAGGTGTATCAGCAAGTGATATATATTATTTCAATCTGCAGATCTATATATGGTCTGGAGAGGAGGCATCTAAACCTGCATCTCCTGTTTATACGATTAATAGAACATCAGGATTTGTAGATTCATACCCTACTGCTGATATCTCAGCATTGATAGAGAATGAATTCAATAATAGAATCAGTAAGTTATATAATGATGCTATTGTATTTCAATCTCCTGATTCTCATCTATTCGTTCAGGTAGATTACGATATTGAGTATTTAGATGCTCCCTTTGTAGTGAATGATACAGGATCTACGGATATCTTCATTGTTACCTATGGATATGGGAAATTCATTGAGGGAGCAAACCCTAAGATTCAAGGTCCACTATTACAAGAGAAGGATAGATATGCGTATGATAAAGATGCTTGGATGTTGCCTATCTATCTGGGACTTCATGGAGAGGGATTAGATATCATCTATGGATATAGAGATAGAGTGATTGCTGATGGGGGATCTGTGGAGGCTTTGTCTTGTTGTAATATCGGACTTGCGAATATCAAGGTCTTGAATGATGATGGGACAAGTTATCAGTATGCAGTAACTGAGGCGAATGTCTATGAGACAAAAGCAGAGGAGAGAGTTCTCCTGTTCCCTTCAGGAATCGCTAACCTATCTAATTGGAAGATGAATCAGGGCTATGGTGGAACTGCTCCCTACAATACCAAATACTATGATATCCAATTATTGGATGGATTTAATAGCATCATTGATAGTATCAGAGTCTACAATGAATGTGAACCTAAGTATGATCCTGTATCTCTGTATTTCGTGAATAGATATGGTGCTTGGGATTATATCACCTTCTTGAAGAGATCAGATAAGGATCTGACATTAGAGAAGGAGACCTATCAATCTGTGATTGGATCAGCATCTGCTTCTGGATATACTTGGGGAAATCAGGCAAGAGGATTGAGATCATACAATCATCAGGTAACACATAAGATGACTCTTAATACAGGGTTTGTATCTGAGGACTATGGAGAGGTAATGGAGCAACTCCTAATGAGTGAGTATGTATTGATGATCTATAATAGAACGACTACTCAATCAGGATCAGGATATGATATATCTCAATCTCAGAGAGCAGTAAACATCCTCACAGAGTCTCTAAGACTCCAGAAGCATATCAATGATAAGACTATCAATTATACGATAGATATTGAAATGGCTAACCCTGAGAATGCTATGCTATGATAGAGATTTATGTAGGATCTGAGAGATTAGATACTTTCAAGGATGAGGATGTGAATATCAATCTGAACCTTCAGAATGTGAAGGATATCAGCAAGGTATTTATTGACTATACCCAGAACTTTCAAGTTCCTGCATCTAAGAGCAATAATGCAGTATTCAAGCATTACTATAATTGTGATATCTCTGGAGGATTTAACGCTTCCCTTAGACAGGATGCTACAATTTTTGTGAATAAGGAACTATTCAGGGAGGGAAGTATTGAGTTGATGTCTGTAGATATGAAGAATGGTAAGCCATCAGCATATGAGGTAGTATTCTTCTCAGCAGGGGTAAATCTTAAAGATTTATTTGGAGAGGATGAATTGATAGACCTTGATCTATCAGCATATGATCATTCTTATTCAGGATCTGTAATTAGAGGAGCGATGGAAGGTACTACTCCTTTAAGTTCTGGAGATGTTATCTATCCTCTGATCTCACCTGTTACAGATTGGTATTATGATAGTGCTTCCTCTACTCATGATTCTGCGGACATAGCATATCATACGACCAATGATAATCATGGTCTTAATTATTATGAGTTAAAACCTGCTATCAGAATCAGTAAGTTGATAGATGCGATAGAGAGCAAGTATGGAATCACTTTTACCTCCTCATTCTTCAGCAATGCGAAGTTTACGGATCTATTCCTATGGGGACATAGAAGAGAGGGATATATGTTCTTTAATCAGGAGAATGGATTCACGGCAAGAAAAATAGATTTTACTTCTGCTACAGGTTTGTTTGATGCTACAACAGATTTGTATACCAATAACAATATTATAACAACTTTAATTTGGAAGTATAGTATTACATCTACAAATGACTATCAAGTGCATTGGTATATTAACGGCCAATATGTAATGAGTAGACAACATTCGGGGAATGTTACTAATCAGGAGGTATATCTAAATGCTTGGCTAAAGGGGGGTGATAAGGTTCAAATGAGATTCTCACCGCCTATAGATTGGGGAGGAGAAACTATAACTATTACAAGTTGCAATATATCGGGTAGACCTTCACCTGCGGCAGCAGATGTATTTACGGCTACTACAAGCACATCTCAATCATTTACTACTGATGTTATAATGAGCGATCAGATGCCTGAGCAGAAGGTATATGATTTCTTCATTGGATTAGTGAAGATGTTCAACCTTGTGGTAGAACCAACAAGCAGAACAAAGTTCAATATAGAACCTCTGGATGATTGGTATGCTTTAGGATCTAATTATGATATTACTGAATATGTAGATATCACCTCTCAGAAGGTTGATAGACCAGATCTTTATAGAAGGATATCATTCAATTATCAGGAATCGGGATCATATATAGAGGAGGCATATAGAAATACAAATGGAGGGATAGGATATGGAAACCTTAGAGCAGATTTCACATTTGATGGAGGAGAATTATCTACTGATACAACCTTTGAATTGATGAAATATCAAAAGTTAGATGATCCTTCTAATGGTATTACTAACTTCCTTGTAGGTAAGAGTATTGATAAGGAAGGGAAACCCTATATAGGAGAGCCTGTAATATTCTATTCTCCTGCTACAATAGATATCTCTGCTTATCCTATTGGATTCTTAGATGAGACAGGATTAACTCCTTCTCCTGCTGATCCTGTTGATCAGGTGTATTTGATTGGTAATATTAATAACAGAGTCGCAGCAGATGTAACTCAAATGCTATCTTATGGATTGGAAGTTGATCCTTTTCACGAACAAAGTTTTGTACAGACCTTATACAATCAATTTTGGGAAGATTATATCACAGATCTCTACTCAACTCAGAGGAGAGTCTACAAGATGAAGGCTATAATACCTTTCAAGATAGCATCTCAGTTGAGGATGAATGATAAGTTGGATATCAACGGCAGGAGATATGTAATTAATGAGATCCAGATAAACCTTAGAACTGAGGAGGCTACTTTGGAACTTCTAAACGATGTGTGATGGACTTGGGTTTTATAATAGAGCAACTCCAGAGAACTGAGGCTACTGATCAGGATATGAGAATAGCAAAAGGAGAGTGGAAGATCATCACTAAATGGAGTGAGGCTAAAGAACAGATTAGATGGCAGTCAAGAAAGAAATAGAGATCAATGTAAATACGAGCAAGGCTGAGAAGAATCTTGATAACCTTGATCAGGGCATTCAGGGAGCAACAAGTCAATTGGATAAATTGACAGGAGGGATGATCTCAGGCTTCAAGAAGGGGATTACAGGAATCAAGCAGGGGATTACCGCTATGAAGTCTCTGAAGGTGGCTATTGCCGCCACAGGGATAGGTCTATTATTGGTTGCTATTACATCATTGACATCTTATTTCACCAAGACTCAGAGAGGTGCTGATAAACTAAGCCAAGCATTCAAGGGTATAGGTGCAGTGGTAGATGTCTTAGTAGATAGAATCTCAACTTTTGGGGAGGGATTATTCAAGATTATTAGAGGCGATTTCTCCGAAGGTTTAAGTCTGTTAAAAGCATCATTCTCAGGAGTAGGTGAAGAAATCCGTAATGAGGCAAAAGCAGCAATTGAATTAGAGAAGGCACAACAGGCTCTGGAGGATAGACAGATTGAGTTGATTAAGGTCAATGCTAAGAGAAAAGCATCTATTGAAGAGTTGCGATTAGTAGCGGAGGATGAGAATAAGACTAATGAGGAGAGAGCCAATGCTCTGAGAGAAGCAGCGAGATTACAGAATCAGATTGCTGATGATGAGATTGCTATTGCTAAGGAGAGAGCAAGAATCATCAGAGAGAGAGTTGCCTTAGGGGAATCCACACGACAGGATATAGAAGATCAGGCTACTGCTGAGGCAAGAGTCATTGAATTAGAGGCTGAGAGATCCAGAAGATTGAGAACTCTTCAAACGAGATTGAATGCCTTCACGGATGGAACAGGAGAAAATACTGATGCTACAAATGAAAATGCAGAGGCTCAGAAGAAACTGAATGAGGAGATAGCGAAGAGAAATGCGGCTCTGGATCAGGAGGCGGCTCAACTTCAGGAGAAGTTATCTCAGGAATATGATGCTATCCTTCAGGCATCTCAGGATGCTCAGACTCAGGAATTGAATGCCGTAGAGGACAAGTATAACCAACTCCTTGCTAAGGCATCAGAATATGGATTTGATGAGATAGAATTAGAGAGACTCAAAAATGAAGAGTTATCTAATATCAATAAGAAGTATAGAGATGAACAGGATCAGGCTGATAAGGATGCTGCTGAAGCCAAGAAGGCAATCAATGAGGCTACTATCAATGCTATTGCAGGGACATTGGGTTCATTGAGTCAATTAGCAGGTCAGGATGCAGCAACAGGGAAGGCGTTATCTGCTGCTCAGGCAGTCATCAATACCTATACAGGTGCTACTAAGGCTCTTGCTCAGGGAGGTATTGCAGGTCCAATTGCTGCAGCAGGTGTTATCGCTTCAGGGATTGCAAGTGTGAGACAGATCTATGCTACTCAATTGCCTCCAACGGCAGGGGGAGGATCAGGATCTGGTCCAAGACCACAAATATCAGCACCTCAAATCTCTCCAAGATTGGCGTTGAATACGCAGGTTGCAGACTTAGGTAATCAGATTACTCAATCATTAGAGAGAACTCCTGTGAGAGCGTATGTAGTTAATCAGGATGTGCAGACTGCTGCGAAGATGGATAGAAAGATTAGAGAAACGGCAACAATAGGATAAGATGAAATTTTTTGAATTAGTATTAGATGAGGAGAAACTCCTTCACGGCATAGATGCAATCTCCATTGTGGAGCATCCTGCTATTGAGGAGGACTTCATCACAATGAGTAAGGAACAGAAGGTTGAATTCAAGGAGGTGGATCAGGAGAAGAGAATCCTCATGGGTGCGGCTATGATTCCAGATAAACCTATATACAGAAGAGATGGCGATGAGGAGTATTATGTATTCTTCACAAAGGACACTATCCGCAGAGCCTCTGAGTTGTATTTGATGAATGGGAAGCAGAACAATGCGACCTTAGAGCATCAGGAGAAGATTCAGGGACTATCTTTAGTAGAGAGTTGGATCATTGAAGATCCTGAGAAGGATAAGAGCAGAGCCTATGGCTTAGAGCATCCTGTAGGGACTTGGATGGTTAGTATGAAGGTTAATAATGAAGGTATCTGGGAGGAATATGTCAAATCAGGAAAAGTTAAAGGATTCAGCATTGAAGGATGGTTCATGCAGCGAGAGTCGGCTATTGAACTCTCTTCACAATTATCTGAAATTGAATCAGCAGAGGGAGAACACCTCTTGGAACTTTATCTATTGGGATTGATTAAGGGGGTGATCAAGAATGATAAGAGATACAAGAACGGAAAGAAATTGGATCTTGAATCATTCAGAGACTATCCTGATTCAGTTTCTAACAATGCAAAGAAGGGAATTGAACTCAATGAGAAGCAAGGAAATAAATGTGCTACTCAAGTGGGTAAAATCAGAGCGCAGCAATTAGCACAGAAGCAACCTGTATCTGTGGAGACTATTAAGAGGATGTATTCATACCTCAGCAGAGCGCAGGAATATTATGATGAGGGAGACAAGGAATCTTGTGGATATATCTCTTATATGTTATGGGGAGGTTTATCAGGCAAGAGATGGGCAGAGAGTAAATTGAAAGAATTGGGGGAACTCTGAAAGTAACCCAAAAATGTTGATAATAGTTGTTTAATTAGAAAAGTTCACAAAAATGAATTTACAAGAAGTATTCAAGAAAATTGAAATGGCTCTTACTCCTTCAGTAGAGGAAACTCAGGAAGAGGTAAAAGTTGAAATGGCTACAATGAACCTTGCAGGAGGCGTTGTAGTAGAAGCAGAATCATTTGAAGCAGGTGAGAATGTATTCCTACTTGGTGAGGATGGTGAGAAGGTTGCTGCTCCTGTAGGAGAGCATGAATTGGAAGATGGTCGCATTCTCGTTATTGTTGAGGAAGGTGTGATTGCTGAGATTCGTGAAGCAGGATCTGAGGAAGAAGAAGCACCTGCTCAAGAGGAGGAAGCCGCATCTGAAGAAATGGCTGAAGTAGAGATGGAGTATGTAAGCAAAGAAGAGTTTACTGCTGCTATTGATGAGATCAAGGAGATGATCGCAGGAATGATGCCTAAGGAAGAGCAATCTGCTGAGGAAGTTGCTGAAGAAGTTGAAATGAATGCTGAGGAGACTACTGAAGAAGTAGTAGAAGAGCAAGTAGAAATGAGTGCAGAGGAAGATGTTCCTGCTGCTAAGAAAGTAACTGCTGCTCCTGTTGAGAAGAAGCCTGATATGCACCAATTTGCTACTAAAGGTCGCAAAGATGCTTTGGCTCGTGTAATGAGTAAATTATCCTAAATTAAATAACGAAGAAAAATGGCTACAACCACTTCAATTACTACCACATATGCTGGTGAATTTGCAGGGAAATATATTTCTGCTGCTTTGTTGAGTGCTGATACCCTTGAAGGTGGCGGTATCACAATCAAACCTAATGTTAAGTACAAGGAAGTCATGAAGACTCTTTCTACCGATGCTATCGTGAAAGATGCTACTTGTGATTTCTCTGATACTTCTACTTTGACTCTTGCTGAGAAGATTCTTCAGCCAGAAGAGTTCCAAGTAAACCTTGAGTTGTGTAAGAGCGACTTTGTAAGCGATTGGGAAGCAATTTCAATGGGCTACTCTGCCTTTGATGAATTGCCTTCAAACTTCGCTGATTACTTGATCGGTCATGTTGCGGCGAAAGTTGCTCAGAAGACTGAACAAACTATCTGGCAAGGTGCTACTGCTACTGCAGGTGAGTTCAATGGATTCGGTGCTTTGTTGGCTGCTGATGGTGATGTGATTGATGTAGTAGGTACTTCAGTAACTGCTGCGAATGTTATCACAGAGATGGGTAAAGTAGTTGATGCTATCCCTTCTGCAGTATACGGAAAAGATGATCTTTACATCTATGTTTCTTCAAATGTTGCTCGTGCTTATGTTCGTGCATTGGGAGGCTTCGGTGCTTCTGGTTTGGGTGCTAATGGTGTGAATGGTCAAGGTACTACTTGGTTCAATGGTGGAGATCTTGCGTTTGATGGCGTTAAGTTGTTCGTTGCTTCAGGTATGGCTGACAACACTATGGTTGCTGCTCAGAAATCTAACTTGTTCTTCGGCACAGGTTTGTTGAGTGACCACAATGAGGTGAAACTTCTTGACATGGCGGATTTGGACGGCAGCAAGAATGTTCGTGTTGTAATGCGCTATACTGCAGGTGTTCAGATTGGTATTGGTGCTGACATCGTATACTACTCTTAATATACTGATTGATTAACCTAAAGAGGGCAGGTGAGCGATTGCTTGTCTGCCCTTTTTTAATACAAAAAATATGGCTTGTCTATTAACAAAAGGAAGAAACGAACCTTGTAAGGATGTAGTTGGTGGTATTACGGCAGTATACTTCGCTGACTTTGATACCTTAGGAGCGATCACTTATGATGCGACTATTGGTCAAACAGATGTAATTGATGCATTTGGAGGCACTCCTTCTTGGTTCAAGTTTGAGGTGAAGGGTAACTCATCATTTGAGCAGACTATCACTTCATCTCGTGAGAATGGAACTACATTCTATGATCAGACCTTGAATCTTACATTCAAGAAATTATCTAAGCAGACTCATAATGAGTTGAAGTTGATCTCTTATGCTCGGCCTCATGTGGTGATAGAGGATAACAACGGAAACAAGTTTATGATGGGCTTGGAGTATGGTGCTGAGGTAAATGGTGGTACTATCGTAACAGGTGCTGCTATGGGTGATATGAGTGGATATACTTTGACAATGAATGCTCAGGAGAAAGTACCTGCGAACTTCGTAGATGCTACGATTACTGCTGATGCTTCTACTATCTCTGATATCTAAGGATAGATCCTGATAGGAATAAAAAAACCCCCTCCAGAAATGGAAGGGGTTTCTTTTTTGGTAGATATTTCTACCAAGAGAGAGATGAGTGATGCAAATATAACCATTCTCTTGCTTTTGGGTTTTATAATTGATGATAATTGTAGAAGAAAATACAACGGCACAGATTAAGATGTATCTCAGAGATTTCACAACGGAGTCTTTTGAGATGGAAATTATATCTGAGGATCAGAGAAAGGAAGTAGTGGATCAGGCCATCTCAGGGACATATGATGACTTTAGAAAGACTTTCTCTTTCTCGTATGATGTTTCCTCATTGGTAGCAGAGAACTTCTATGTGGTGAAGATTTGGGAAGTGGGTAAAATCAAACTACTTTCACAGGATAAGATGTATATCATCCCATCAGGATCTGAGGTAGCAACATATCAACCAAAATTGGCTACTACAGAGAAGGTGATGAATAATGAATTCAAGATTTATGGAGAATAGCCAATTCAAATTTGTTCAACTCTCAACCTACACATCTCCTGTAGTTAGTGAGAACTCTCGCAAGGGATGGGTAGAGTATGGAGATGATAATGATTATTTCCAATATCTGATTGATAGATATAATGGATCTCCTACGAACAATGCCGTAGTATCTGGAATCATTGATATGATTTTCGGTCAGGGTATTGATGCTACGGATTCAGGGAAGAATCCAGAGGGATACCTTCAATTAAGAAAACTCATCAAGGATGAGGAGTTGAAGAAGGTCATCAATGATTACTATATGCTTGGTAATGGTGCTTTCCAAGTGATCTACAATCAGAATAAGAGTAAGATTGTGGAGGTATATCATATGCCTGTAGAGACTCTCAGAGCAGAGAAGTGTAATGATGAGGGAGAGGTAGAAGCCTATTACTATGCTTATGATTGGAGTGAGGTACGATCTAAGAAGGGCGTTGAGCGTATTCCTGCATTTGGATATGGCTCTCAGGGAGACAAGGTAGAGATCCTGTATTTCCGCCCATATCGTTCAGGATCATATTACTATTCTCCTGTAGATTATCAAGGTGCTTTGCCTTATTGTGAGTTAGAAGGTGAGGTAGCAAACTACCACATCAATAATATCAAGAACGGACTTGCTCCTTCAATGATTGTGAACTTCAATAATGGAGTTCCTCCAGAGGAAGAGAGAGATATCATTGAATCTCAGATTAAGCAGAAGTGGGGAGGTACATCTAATGCAGGGAAGTTCATCCTTGCCTTCAATGATAGTGCTGATACGGCTGCTTCTATTGAGCCTGTTCAATTGTCAGATGCTCACAATCAATATGAGTTCCTATCCAGAGAATCTCAACAGAAGATTCTTGTAGGTCATAGAATCACTTCTCCTATGTTATTCGGAGTGAAGGATCAGACAGGATTAGGGAATAATGCTGATGAGATTAAGACTGCTTTCACTTTGTTTGATAATAGTGTGATCAGACCTAAGCAGAATCAGGTCATCAATGCTCTGGATCAGATCCTTGCTTTCAATAATATTGCTCTGAATCTATACTTCAAGACTCTTGCTCCTTTGGAGTTCACAGATGTTGAGGATGTAACGGATCAGGAAGTGATAGAGGAAGAAACAGGTATTAAGATGAGTGCACCTGAGTTCACTAAGAGTGATGAGCAGGAGTGGTTGGAATACCTTGCTGATAAGGGAGAGACTATTGATGAGGAGGAATGGGAATTGACTGCCGTTCAGGATGTGGAAGATCCAGATAGAGAAGATGAGATTGTAGATGCTATTACTTCTGTGAGTATGGCTGCGGTTTCTTCCTATGGGAATGCTGAGGAGCGATCAACTCAAGATGCAGGGATGTTTAAGATTCGCTATAGATATTCAGGATCATTGAGTGATAATAGCAGGACCTTCTGTGTTGAGATGGTAGGATTGTCTGATGGAGGGAAGGTCTATAGAAAAGAGGACATCAATCAGATGAGTTTCTCTGGGGTTAATGGTCAGTTTGCTCCTAAGGGGAGATCTACCTATTCTATCTTCAAGTATAAGGGAGGAGCATATTGTCATCACAAGTGGCAGCGTTTGATCTTCATGAGAAAGAGAGATGGAGGTAAGTTCTTGCCTAAGAGCGAGACTGAGTCTCTGGAGAATGATAGAAGAGTAGCACCATCACAGGCGGCAAGTGCAGGAGTTCCTGATAGCAAAATCAATCCTAAGGATTATGATGTTGCGAATACTCGCCCTATTGATATGCCTAACAGAGGAAAATTGAATTAAGATGGCTCAGGTATTATTTGTCAGCCCTGCTGATGTTATAAAGAGAACAGGGATTAATGGGAATGTTGATAGAGATCAGATGATCCAATTCATCAAGATTGCTCAGGATATTCATGTTCAGGGGATATTAGGTACTAAGTTGTTCAATAAGATTGCGAGTGATATCAATGCTGATACTCTTGCAGGGGACTATTTAAGCCTTTTCACGAACTATATTCAGGATATGGTCATCCACTATGCTGCAATAGAGATATTGCCTTATATCCATTATAAGGTGGCTAATGGAGGAATCTATACGAAGGGATCTGAGAATGGTCAGAATGTAACCAAAGAGGATTTGGATTACTTGATCCAGAAGGAGAGAGATATAGCGGAGCATTATGCTCGTAGATTTGTAGATCATATGGCGTTCTATAATTCCAGATATCCAGAGTACAATACCTCATCTAATGATGATATGTACCCAAGTAAGAATCAAAACTTCAATGGATGGGTTTTATAGTAAAGCAGACTTACAAACCTAAGGTGGAGAACATCCAGAAGTTGAAGAAGTATCTCATGAAAAAGAATAAGAAAAATGGGTGAGAAAGGATATGGTGCTATCTATGGCTCTACTTGGTGGGGATCAGGAGATGCATTCACTAATACAATCGGATGGGGATCTGCGATGTTCTATATCCTTGATCCTGCACAATTCCAGAATAGAGCATTGGAAGATGGTGCTACAATGGAAGCATTTGAGTGCGTTTCTAAATCATTGAGAAGATACCCACAAGCGGATAGAGGCAGACAATTGATGGATGCCTATGATGTGCGAGTGGTAGCCGCAGGAGGTGATACGGAAGCAAGAACCTGTACTATTAACGAATTGAACGAG
>Ga0098073_1000343_pt1 | contig 17394 bp, 6 predicted proteins | sample 31_taG_FD_75060 | JGI IMG/M metagenome (GOLD analysis project Ga0098073, IMG submission 75060) | Marine viral communities from the Gulf of Mexico - 31_GoM_OMZ_CsCl metaG | ecosystem: Environmental > Aquatic > Marine > Oceanic | place: Gulf of Mexico | collected 2015-07-12
GCCAATCCAATAAAATCGAATTGTGTTTGAGTAGGACCACCTGTGGTATAAGTGCCATTAATATCATCTAAGCTTACACTATATGGTAAATTTCCACCTGATATTTCAATTGTAAATTCACCATCTAAATCACCTTGACAGACCTCTGGAAGAATTGAACCCCCTACTATACTTAATGTTACAGGAATTGGATCGTTTATAATAAAATCTATAATTTCAAAACAACCTAATTCATCTTGAACAATAGCTTGATACGTTCCCGGTGCAAGGTTTTCAAAAATTGGTGAATCAAAAAACTGATTCAATTGAGGTGAAATCGCATATTTAATTACTCCGGTTCCACCAGAAGCTGTAATTTCTAACATACCATCATTACTACCACTACAAGTCACATCTGTCACTGAATAATTAGCAATTAATGGAGCAGCAGGTTCTGTAATAATAATTTGTGCGCTAGTAGTTAAACAATCTCCACTTTCAACATACACTTGATATGTTCCAGCAGGTAAATCTGTAAAAACACCAGGGCTACTTTGTACTGGAGCTGGCAAAATATCGTTTCCTGCCCCATCTTGCAATGTGTATACATAGCTTCCCAATCCTCCTTGAGCAGTTGCTACAATAACTCCAGTGTAATCACCAACACAATTAATAACTGGGTTGGTACCATCCAAATCCACTTCCAAAGTAGGTAATGGATCTATTGTTATTTGATTTGAAACAATTGCCTCACATCCATTGGCATCTCTAACATAATACTGATACGTTCCTGGTATTACCGAAAATGTAGTTGATGTTGTAAATGCTCCTAATATTGTTGTGAACGTTTGATCATTACTATAGGTATACGTTCCTGTTCCACCAATTGCACTTAAGGTCAATGTTGCATCTACAGTACATGTTGGTGTTGAGGCTGCGACCAAACTAGCTTCCACTTCAGTTGGTTGATCAATGACTACATTTGCTGAAATAAATTCACAATTATACCCATCTGTAACCACTACTTGATAAGTACCAGCACCCAAATTTGAAAACACATTCGATGACTGTGGTCCAGAAGAACTTACTGTAGGTGAAAGCATATTCAATGTGAATGTGTAATTAGTACCTTGACCTCCAGTTGTTGCATTTGCAGTAATTGTTGCATTATTATCACCAAAACATGATAACATCGTCGTACTCGCTGTTACCGTTGAAGTAATTGGTGGAGGAACAACAAGTGTAACTGTATCAGAAGCAATACACCCTCCTGCGTCTCTTACATTTACTGTATAAGTTCCAGCTGATAAATTCGTAAACGTTCCATTTGATGAATAAGGTAAAGTAGTTGCTCCTGTTAATTCATATTCATAAGTTCCCCAACCTCCATTAGCAATTGCTGTAATGGTTCCACTGTCATCATTACACGTTACATTTGATGTTTCTGTCGCAACTAGAGTTAAAGCAGCTGAGGGTGAACCAATAATCACTTCATTAGTATTAGAACAAAACGGACTTGCTGTTTCAGTAATGACCACTGTATAAGTTCCTGAAGTTAATCCTGTAACCGTTATTGGGTTTGTTGATGTGTTTGCCGCAACTAAACCAAAGACTGATGTACTTGTACTATCAAATACTTCATAATTATAAGGTCCGGAATAACCATTTACATTCAATTCAAATGAACCAGAATTATCACCAAAACAGGTAACTGCTGTTGGTGTTGTAGTAAATGTTGGAAGAGTTGCTGAAGGCACAAAAACTTCAACATCTGCGGTACATAAAGTCAATGAATCTGTTATTGTAACTACATATGATCCTGAAGGCACTCCTGAAAATACATTTCCGGCTAAGGTTATCGTAGCTGGATTAGGACTTATAGTGTAAGTATAAGAACCTGTTCCTCCAGAACCTGTGATTGTTATCTGTCCATCATCATCATTACACGTAGCTATTGCACTAACATCTGGAATTATTTCTAGTGGTGCATTAATGTCAACTGATACTAAATTACCACAACCATTAGCATCTTGTATTTCGACAGTGTGCGTTCCTGACACTAAATTTGAAATCGTAAATGGAGCTACAAGTGATTGAAAAGCACCTCCATCTATACTATAACTATAAGGAGCTATTCCTGCACTAATTAAAGTAACATCTATTTCAAAATTACCTTCAGTAACTGTACATTGATTACTAAGTGTCGCATCAATAACCGGTTCAGGGTCTGCAGATAATACGATGACAGGTGTAGTTCTAATACATCCATATGCATCCATGACATGAACATAATAACTGTTTGCATCAACATTAAAAACACTAGCTGAAGTCCAAAAAGGATCTGCAGCTACAGGTGGAATTGCAGATGTTGTTAATTGATAAACGTACGGAGCTGTTCCGTCTGTTGCAATCGCAGTAATCACACCTGAATTAGGATTACAATTCGCATTTTGATCAACTGTAGCAGAGATGTTTAAATCGAAGGCTGATTCTGTAATATTAAAAGGTACAGTCACTACTGAACAACCAGCGTTTGGTCCTGTAGTTTCTGTAATTAAAACGAAATAGGTTCCAAAAGGTAATGGACCTAAGTTGTTTACAACCAATGATCCTCCTACTGGAACTGCTCCAGAACCTATAATTCCAGTTGTAACGTTTGATAAGGAATGATAAATTTCATAATTAACATCTGTAGGTACACCATAAATACTATTAATAGTAAAGGATACATTACCATCTGCATTTCCAACACAAGTAATATTATTTGCTGTCACAGCATCAGCTGTTAACGTTGAATTCGTTGGAATAGGTGATGTTGCCGTTTCAAAATAACTACACCCTGTTGAAGCATCATAAACTATAAACGTATATGTAACTCCAGGAATTAAACCTGTAAACGTTGCCGATTGACTTCCTGGGAAATCTTCCGGAATCCATGTTCCTCCAGGAGGTGGAGGCGGAATTGTACCATTGTAAATATCAAAATAAAAAGGCCCAGAACTTACTAAGGTTGTACCAATACTAACCACTGCTTCTCCTCCAAGTGCACAATCTACTGTTGAGTTTATCGTAATATCCAAATCATTTGGTGGCGATGCAACCAATACATCTTGAATTAGTATAGAACAACCATTCGCATCAACTACATTAATTTGATATAATCCAAAATCAACAACATCAAAAGTAGTTGACGTTGTACCTGAAGCATTCAGTTCTGAAGCTGAATAACCGTTAGTTCCTGTTACAAAATAGTTATAAGGCGCTGTTCCACCAGTAACACTATCAATGATAATAGAGCCCTGTGAAACACCACTTGCAGTACAAGTAATATCAACTGTATGATAATTTACTATTATTGGATCTGGTTCAGCAATTGTTATTGTTTCGTTATCTGTACAAGATTTAGAATCTATCAACGTGATGGTATAATCACCTGCAGGTAGTCCACTTGTTTGGGTTCCGTAATCTGTCCCAGAAGTATCGTTATAAACGTTTATTACAAAAGGAGGTGTCCCAACTGAGGTATCAATTGTTATCTGAATAGAACCATTTGAATCTCCACTACAAATGTTAGGTGTTGATGTCACAGATAATATTTCTGGTAATGAAATAGCATTTACAGTTTGTACTCCAGATTCAACAATACACCCATTAGCATCAGTTATTTGAAATTGGAATGTCCCATCAATAGCTGTTGAATATGTGAATGGTGAGCCAGTAGTTCCTAATGATGTATAACCACCACCATTAATTGATACTGCATATGTAAATGGTGCAGTTCCACCAGCAATAGTTCCTGTAATAATTGCATCTGTTGATGCAGAACAATCCAAGTCTTTAGTTAAAACTGTACTAATAGTTAATGGTGGTAATGGTGGGATCGTATAAGATTCAATATATGTACATTCATTTGCATCTCTTACTTGGAACGTGTAAGTTCCAGGAGATAGACCAGCAAATATATTAGATGTTTGATAAGCCGTTGCTGATGCAACTGGAGCAATAATTTGATACTCTAAAGGAGCAGTACCTCCAGTTGTGCTTGTTATGGTTACATCTGAAGTTAATGCTGGACAACTCAAAAGTGTATGACTAAAAGAAAGATCAGTCGGTGGATCTAAAGGATCTATTGTTATGGATGCTGTTATAGACGCGCAGTTATTTGCATCTTGAATGATTATTGTATATGTACCAGATGTTAATCCAGTAAATGTATTTCCTGATTGAAAATTAACACCATCAATACTATACATGTAAGGAGGTGTGCCTCCTGTAATACCAGAAACTGTAATAACACCATCTGTTGTACATGTATAATCTGTTGTTAGAGTTACGGTACCGTTAATAGCATTTGCAGTATTAATGGTAACTGTTTGTGGTGCAGTAGCACACACATCTGTTCCTAAAGTATATTGAACTACAACATCATAATTTCCTGCTGCAAGTCCTGTAAAAACTGGTGAATTAAAAAAAGTAACTCCACCGTCAATACTGTATTCTAATGCGTTTCCATTAGGATTGGTAACGTTAATCGTGATTGTTCCTACATCTCCAGCATCAGAACATAAAATATCTGTTGTAGTAATATTAAAGTCTGGAGCAGGTGAAGCTTCTACAATAATTGTGGTATCAGCTGAACAATTGTTAAAATCAACAACTGTAATATTATAAACTCCTGCTGAGGTGACAGTAATGATTGGAGAGGCCTGAAATACAGTTGTACTATTTACATAGTATATGTAAGGAGGTGTTCCTCCAACTGGATAAACAGTAATCTCTCCATCTGTACATGTTAGTGGTTTTGTTATTGCTGCAGTTACTGTCAACAAGGGGGGTTCAATAATCTCAAAATCTTCAGAATACAAACATCCGTCATCCGTACTAACATTTAAAGTATATTGTCCAGCAATTAATGACGGAAATGTATAATCACTATTGTTAATTGGTCCAACACTATTTATAAGAGTTCCTCCTTGGTATATAGAATAATAATATTGAGGTAAAGCATCATTAACTGCTACTTGAATACTACCAGTGTCGCCATAACATTCTGGTTGAGTAATATTGGTAGTTACTGTAAAATCTCTTTCTCTAACATGTACTGCTGGTGTTTCAAATATACATGGATTAGTATTAACTTCTATCTGACGTATATAAATTATATAGTAACCTGGTGAATTAACTATAAAAACATTACTACTTTGATAATTTACGCCATCTATACTATATTCATATCCACTTGGCACATTGTTTACTGTAATTTGACCTGGAGTTGTGCATAAAATATCTTGAGCTATTGCAGTTGGATTTAATAAATTTTGATAAGAATTGAAATAGAATATGCTGTAGCATCCTCCAGGATAACTAATGACAAGTCTAAATTGTCCAGCTGTATCAACTGTAAAATCTGGTCCTGTTCCTACTTGATTCCATACACAAGCTGAATCTTCGTTAGCACAATCTTGATCAACAACAGCTGAGCAACTTGTTTCATCTAACTTTTCCCAAATAATTGATGAAGCATCGCTTATCCCTGTTAATATTTCTCTTGTATCATTTATTCCGCATAAGAAAATCTTAGGAAGTTCTTTACCATCATTTGGGCAAATAGATATCAGATCAGCATATGGGATAATTGGATTAGTTTGAGTTGTACCATATAAAACGACATTTATGACTTCTTGAATAGAAATACATGTGGAGTTAGTTGTATTGGTAACATAATAAGTTCCTATCTCTGTTGCTGTATAGGTTTGACCTGTTCCTATTTCTGGAATACCCGTTGGACTTGTTGACCATGAATAAGAATCATAACCATTAGCAGCTGTTAATACTACACTACTACCACAAAGCACTTCTTCTCTCTCAAAATTACAATTTGATATATCAACTAAAAAATTAGTCGGCTGTGGTGTAGTATTACATTCAAAAACAACATAACTTGCTTGTTCTTCTATGGTTATTCCACTAATGTCACCTGTATAAGTACCAAAGGCTTGATTCAAAATTTCATTTGAACAAGCTTGACTTAAATCATAACAATTTGGAACTACTTGAACTGCAATGCGGATTGTAAAAATAGGGTCACTAAATTCAACTGATTCATCTGGAATATCAAAAATAATTGTTCTAGTTGTTGGATCATATGAAAGTAACGTAGCGCCACCTGAATTAGAATAATCTATGTCTGTATTTGGATCAAAAAGTATATTTTCTGGAAGAATATCCGTTATTGTAAAATTTGTAATATCTTCATTTCCTGTGTTTTGATAGCTTATTTCGTAAAATAAATTCTGTCCTAAAATAACGTTATTACCATTTATGTCATTTCCAAATTCATCTTCAACTGTTTTGGTAAGTTCTATTTCGGGAGAAATCACATCAACAGCAAAGGCACTCATAAATGCAAAAATTGGATCCGCTTGACCTCTAGCAACCTGCAGTCTAAAATCTGCATTAGTTGCTCCATTATTAATATATTCTGGCTCAGAATTAAAAATTTCTAACATTCCGGTATCATATCCTAAAGTGTTACTACCAAAAGGATTTCTTGGATGTGAAATCCCATTGTAGTTTTCAATTACCGAACCAAAAAATCGATTCGCTGGACCTCTTAATGGTGTTGTAACTTCCTTTCCGTTTATTTCAAGTTTTGTTGCCCTTTTAGTTTTATCTCCATCTAAAGTTGCATAAGCAAATTGAAGGTCTATGTTTCCAGCTGGAGGAGTCATAAATCCATCCACTGGAACCTGTAATTCATGATCATTATAGATATGACTGAAACCATCAAAAGTGGTAAATGATTTTGTATGAAGGTCGGGATCCTCATATATAATGAACAATGTCCATCCCGCCGATAAACCAGTTGAATAGTTAAATCCCTCACTAGCATTTACATTTGCCACTGTATATGTACCTTCAATACTTGAAAGGCTATTTAGTATATCAGTAACTTCTGCATAAGAAGCATAAGGAGTATTACCTGGTTCACCAGCTTCAGAAACTATTGGAGTTCCAATGGCATCATATATAAGAGTTCCACTAATGTCAATGTAAGTTGAACTCCCTGGTAGTTTAAATTTTACATTAGAAATATTTGATCTGTCTCCTTCTTGAAGAGAAGCTCCCCAATATAAAGCTGCATATGCCACTCGGTAACATTCTGTTGGTGTTCCATCTTGATGCGGTTGAAAAACTACATCAGCACTACTTGAGTTAAAAGTGGAAGCATCACTATCAATGTCGATAAACTGCATGTCTATCATATCGTTGTCGATAGTATTATCATTATTAGTTAAGTTATCTCTACCAATAATGTTATTTCCAACAACTAACATACTTCCTTTTACTTCAACTTTTTGTCTTACTGCCCATGGCTGATAAGTTTGCGCTGTACTAATAAACCCAATACACAAGAATAACGAGGCAAGAATGTTTTTGAAAGTAGGATTTCTCATGGCTATTTTTTTTTTCATTTTTTTATCGTTGGGACCGTTAAAAAAATGCTCACTCTTTGTCTTTAATTAAAATCAATCATTTATTCATCAAATCTAAATAATACTTCCATGAAATACTAATATAATCGATGAAATACATTATAAAAACAGTTTTTTCCTACAAATATCTAAGTAAACGTGTGTATTTGCTTTTAATTATAAACTAAGCTTACCTTTAGTTTTAATTTGTATCAATAATTTAGAAACAAAAAAATAATAATCTCAAGTTGTTAAAGTCGAAATGACATTTAATTGGAGCTAACTATAATGCTCTTATCCATGATTAATAAATAAAAGTATTTGTACGTTGTTTTTATGAAAATGAAGTATGATTAACAATATAAATGATAATCAATTTTTATGTTTATGAACATAAGATTATCAAACAATTTATTTTTTAATTTTCAATTTTTACAATAGACATTTTACTACTATATGGTCTTGTGTTACTTCTCTGCATTGCTCTTCTAGCCTCATCAATACTATTATATTTTTCAAAATAAATATAATATTGACTTGTATTAACATCGTAAAAGAAGTTTATATCTGCTTGTCCTGAGGCGATTGCTTTTGTCACAAAATCATTTCGTTTACTAACATCAGAATGAATTGCTAAAACAACATAATAGCCATTTGCTTCATTCTTTACATTTTTAACGATCTGTATATTATCTAAAATGCGTTCTTCACCAAAATCAAAGTCCTCTTCGGTAAATTGGCTTGTTCCAACAGCTGTACTTTGTTTTATCTGATTTAAAGTCGCTCTATCTTTTTGATATCTATCTTCTTCATTATCATAAACAGCACGTTTAATTCTTCTTTTACGCTCAAACTCAATTCCTATTTTAATTGCATCTAACCTAGTAATCAATGATGCTTTAGCTTGAACTGATCGCTGTTGCTCTTCTTTAAGTTTTTGTATTTCATCTCTATAGTACTGATTTGTTGCATCATTTGAATTAGTTACTTTTTTAAGTCTTTCATTATATTGATTTTCTAAATCAGTAATGTTTTTATTACGTTCATTAATAGAATTATCAACATCTATCATTAAAGCTTCTAAAACCTGATTTTCGGCAGCGACACTCTTGAACGGTTTAGGAGCTTGAAAAATACCTTGCTCACTTAAATCATTTTCTTCTTTTAAATCTTTTAGGTCGTTGTTTTTATTTTCTACAGCCTCACTCAGCTGGGCTAATAATTGCTCTTGCCTGGCTTTTGAAGTTTTAGCAGCCTCTGTTATGTTAAACATTGAAATGGCTAAATCATCTTTATGAGTGACTTCCAATTCAACTGCAGCTTCTGCGGCCAAACGTGCTTCTTTATCTCCTTTAGCTTTAAGTTCTATCTCTTTAAGTTTTTCTTCTGCAATACGTGCTTCTTCGTCTGCCTTGGCTTTGACTGCTGCTTCTTGAGCTAATCGAGCCTCCTCTTCTTTCTTAGCTTTAGCCTGTAATTCAATCTCTTTCAATTTTTCTTCTGCAATACGTGCTTCTTCATCCGCTTTGGCTTGAGCCGCTGCTTCCTGAGCTAAACGAGCTTCCTCTGCTTCCTTAGCTTTAGCTTGTAATTCTATCTCTTTAAGCTTCTCTGCCGCTATTCGTGCCTCTTCTTCTGCTTTGGCTTGTGCTGCTGCTTCCTGAGCTAAACGAGCTTCCTCATCTTTCTTAGAATTAGCCTTTACCTCTTGAGCTAGACGAGCTTCTTCTGCCTTCGCTTGTCTGGCTTTAAGTTGAGCTGAAGTGTTAGCGTTTGCAATCACTTTTCTACTTTTCTTAGGAATAACAAACGCGGTTTCTTCATCGTTTCCACCGTAATAGTAATTTTCCTTCTTCTTAAATTTATACGCCAACGTGATCTCATGCGAAGGTCCAAAAGTTGTTAAATCACCAATAGCTTTTTCAAAATTATACTCTATTGCAATTTGCTCAGTAATATTTAGCCCTAATCCTCCTGATAGTCCATAAATAGTATTATATCCTGCTTGTGCCCAAATTCCTTTCGGTACAGTTAGCATTACAATACCAGAAATAATGGTATTGTTTTTTTGAAATTCTGACCTTATTAAGGTTGAAAATTTACTTTCATCAAAAAAGCCACGTGAATCCATATAACCTGTATACATAACATGAGCTTGAACACTTTGCCTTGGGTCATCTTCAATAAATGCTGAAGAATTCATATTATACTGAACCAAATTATTAACAGATACACCAAAATCAAAAAATTGTGTTCCGTAATTAATTCCTGGGCTTATACTCAATAAAAAATTGGAAGGGATATTATTTAATGATGGGTCTGGATTATTGGTAATCACATTACCTTCGTTTATACCACTTTTATAAACACCTAAGTTTAAACCAAAAGTCAAGTTATTTTCTTTAGCGAGTCTTGCATTATAGGCAAAATTAAGAACACCTCCAAACGATGTTAGCACTCCATAATTTTGTTGAAACAAACCAACTCCAACTCCAATATTTTCACTAAATCTTCCAGAGTAACTTGCTAAATAGGTCATTGGAGCATCTTCAAATTGAACCCATTCTCTCTTGTTGGTAAAACTGATGTATTTATTTTGTTCTCTTACAAAACTAAATGTTGGGTTTAGATTAAATCTATTAAATCTTAAAGAATTTCTTACTGGAATTGCAAGTGAAGCCACTCCATCCTCTTGAGAAAAGGAGAACTGCATCGCACAGAAAAAAATCAATATGATAAATACATTAATCTTCATTTATTTTATAATCGTTATCGAACCCTTTTTGGTATTCTTATTTGATGTTGTAATGATGTAATAATAAACAGGGTTTACATTTTTAAAATTTATCTCGTCTTGAGGCCAATTATTTTGATAATCATTTGTTTTTAGAACTACTTTCCCATATGCATCCATAATAATCACTTCTGTATTGGTCCCAGATACATATGCCGGAGGAATTACCCAAGTATCATTTATATTATCTCCATTTGGACTAATTAGATTTGGAATATTCCCAACATTTGGAAATGGCTCAGTAATAGCAAAATTATGTTCAGTTGAAGCATTACAACCCACGGTTTGTGTTACAACAACTTTATAATTTCCTATGGCTGAAGCTTCATAACTATTGCCAGTTGCACTTGTAATTATAGTACCATTAAAATACCATACATATTCCGGAATATTAGCAGTAGTCGTTACAGTTACTAATAGCGTTTCACCTTCTTCTAACATATTTGTTTCGTCAGCGTCTATACTACTGGTAAAACTTGTATTTTCCAGATCAATGGATGCACTAGCAGTGCAATCACCTAAATCTATACTCACTTCGTAATATCCTGATTCGTTTGTGATTAACATTTGATCCGTTTCACCAGAAATTTCTTCTCCATCTTTGTACCAAGTGTAACTATTGCCATTTATAGCACTCAATGTTGTTGGTCCTTGGGTTGAGCAATATGGATTTCCTAAACTTGAACTGATGGATGATGTTGTGTTTCCAGAAGAAGCCTCACTAACAGTTACTCGATTAGAGAAAGACTCTGAAGTACAACTGCCATAATCGGTTTCAACAAAATAAGTTCCAGGTTCAGTGACCGAAAGTGTCTCACCTGAAGCCACAAAAACAGAAGTTGTTTGACTAGTTTCTTTATACCAATTAAAAGTTAATGAAGGATATTGTAAAGGTGAATCATTATTTTCACCACCAGGATTATCAATAGTAAGCAAATAACTACTTCCTGAGCAAAATACTGCTGTTCCAATTAAGTTGTTAATTGAAAATGGTTCATCCTGAAGTTTATAATATGCAGGAAATGATACCGAACCAGTGCTTGTAGCTGCTGGTGCAGTACTTTTTACTCTAACCTTATAAGTTTCGCCAGCTGTAGTTGTGGGTAATGAAAAGCCTAAAGTTGCTGGTGATGTGGTTACTGATCCTTGTGCTGATGTGTAAACGGTTGTTGCATTTGAAAAACTACCAGATTCATCAGACAATTCAATAATGAATTGGTTTGAGGCATTTAAATTCGCTTCTGGTGAAAACGTAAATGTAACATAATACATGTTAAACGACTCACTAGCACACGCTTGACTAAAACCTAAACTAGGAGTGCTAATTACTATTTGAGCATTCATTGAATTGGTGAATGCTAATAGAAAAGTGACAATGATAGTTAAGTAGTTTCTCATCATATTTTATGTTCTAATCAAATTCAAGTTTTATAGCACATCGCTGAAACATTGCGGTTTAAAACAACAAGCTGTAATTAATTTTAGCTTTAGTACAAAAGGGCGAAGGGTAACTTAGAAAACTAAATAGCTCATGTGCCGTTATCATAAACTTAATTTGAACTAATATTTAAAGATTAATCATCATTCGATGCCAATATCTTATTGATTCTTAATCTAAAATCAGGTCTTTTTTCGTCTTTAATATTTATGAATGTTTCAGCATCATTGCCTTTTGAATACACATTGAAAAATGCTCTGTTTCCATACCAATTTTCTAAGTCCTCATTATTTGAGTTGTATTCCGTAAAAATATTTCCGTTACAGTTATTAAAATACATGTCTGTAAACTTGATTTTCTCTAAGTTTTCTTGATTAAGCGCTATTTTATCATCAAATAATACTGCTGGATTAAACCCAGAGATAACACTTTTATTCATATCCAATGATGCATTTTGACCTACAAACACAGCTTCTTTAACCAAACCAGAATCAATGTCAGATTTTAAATTATTACTATTATTTAGTAATGTTAAATTCTGAGCAACAACTAAAGTGCCTTTTTTAGTGAAATCAACTTCTTCTTTCTTGTCATAAGATAGAATTTGCATACATCTTGAACCATAACTGCTAGACACATAAGGATTTCTTACAGCTATTGAATTATAGATTTGGCTTTGAGTACCATAGTTAAACTTGTAATCATTTCCGTTAGCTTTAAACGAAACCAAGTTTTCCATAATAACCTCTCCTCCCCAAACTTCAAATGAATTGCCTGCTGAATAGCTCACCATTATATTTTCAAGAATGGTTTGATTACCAACACTAGCCATTAATAAGCCATTAAAATTACCAACTCCTTTTACTTTTTTTCCTGCGTATTCTATTCTTACATATTTTAGAATACCTGAAGAACCAATACCATTTTCACCACCATAGTTTGTGTTAGCATAATCTTCAGGTTTAAGGCCTTGATAAAAAGTAGCTACAGAACCATTTCCAAATTTATTGCTAGGTGCATCACCAAGAATAACAATTCCTCCCCAATCTCCAGCTCTTTTAACGCCTCTATTTGATGTGAATACAATTGGGTCTGTTTCTTCTCCCTCAGCAATGATTTTCGAACCTCTGGTAATAGTAAGTGATGCTTTTGAATCGTAGTCGCCTATAATTACAGTTCCTGGCTCAATGGTAAGAGTTGCATTATTTGTAACAAATACATTTCCCATTAAAGTGTAAACATTCTTTTTTGATAGGGTTACGTCTTGAGTTATGCTACCTGCTATAATTTGTGTAGGTTCACCATAGTCAAGTGAGTTGGAATCAAATTCTGTCCAGTTGCTTAACCAGTTATTTACTCCTACTATTCCTTTTTCTTGTTGAGCAGAAATACTGCTAACAACAAAAATTAACATGCATAGAATTTGGGTAAAGTTTTTCATAACGATTATTTGAGTTTATTAGTGTCTTATATAATTGTTCAAACCTAGGCATTTATTCCATAAGATGCAAATAAAATCGTTGAAATACACTTATTGTTATGTATTTTCTTACTTTTTGTTGATTTTGGCATTCAAAAAAACTATTTTTTTTTAATAAATATTCAACGCCAGAAAAAGAAGGTGATTTAAGAAAATTGACGAAAAAATAAAGCCATAAAATTTGGAATTATATGGCTTAAAAATTTGAAGAAAATTATAATTAATCACTTAAATATTATAATATACTAAATGCAGATTAATGATATTTCGTAACATAAAAGATAAGTGTGAAATTGATTTTAATAAACAAAAATACAATGCATAAGACCTATTAATCAAACTCACTGTATTCATGCAGCAACTTCATAGTTTGTTCATAAAACAGAATTGCAGCAATTAAATTACTCTTATCTGAATAAGGTAACATCTTTTTCTGAAACTCAACAGTTGTGTCAAGGAATTCAGTTGTTGCTTCAACCTTATCTTCTAAAGATTTTCTGTTTTCCTTAGTATTAGGTATGCCATAAGTAGACATAGTTTTCCCTGGCTTTGTGGCAAATGCTATATAAGGTAAGGTTTTTACAAGACTTTCAATTCGTTCGATGTAAAGGCCTAACAATTCGCCTTTTTCCATGCGATCTAATTCTTCTTTGTTGTGGTATTTTTTAATTGCAACATCATTACTTATGATACTTTGTGGAGCATTTTTGTCTTGAGCAAAACTCATACCAACGACTAACAAAAAACTAAATAAAACAAGCTTTTTCATGGTTAAGATTTAAGGGTTTATATCGCAAATTTATGTAATTTATCGAAAAAAACAAGCATTTCATCGATTTTTTTAATGAATTTTTACAACTATTTCTGTTTTATTCTCTTAAAACCCATAAAATCAAGTGCTTTTATCTCACTTTATTCGTTTGCCAGTTGTTGTAAATGAAATACTCTGACTACCATAAGTTGAAATCATAACAGCCTCAAAAATTGGCTCAATGGTATTTGCTTTAATTTTCCAATCAAATACAAAGTTAGCTCCTGTACCTCCTTCATTATCTTGTTCTTCAATAATTATCTGAACCGTTTCCATAGGACGAATGTATATTGTTTTATCAAAATACGTTCTTATGGGCTTACCATCTGTATTATAATACACTGTCTTATCTATAAAAATACTATCATTTACATTCGGATTATGTAAACTTACGGTTGCAAAAAGTCCAATCAATTCATTTTCATCTCTATTGTGTAATTGTGAATATATTGATAAAAAAGTGCTCCCTTTTTGCATTGAGTCCTTTAAAGTACTTTTTAACATTCTCTTATTCCATTTATCAGGATTTGTCGAATTCAAAACTTTTGATTCATCGCAAGAATAAAACAAATTAACTATTAAAAATACACATAGCACTATTCGCATGTTGAATGGATTAACTTGGTTATAATTATATTGAAATATAAGTATTTCATATTCAATAATAAAATTTATAACCAAAGATATGATGTCAGTTTTTGCACAAAAACAATCCTACTGAAAAAATCGGGTTCCTAACAAATTATTTCTAAATTTATACAATACATAAATGTACAATCTTATAAACCATCCTCATGAAACTTTATTTGCAACAACTATTGGCACTATTCGTTCTGGCTAACCTATCATTAAATGCTCAAATACCTCAACCATCTGAAACATTTGGTTTTGAAGTTGGAGCAGACTACAAACTTGCCGATTATGACCAAATGCTTGCTTACTATGAAAAATTAGCAACATCTACAGATCGTGTTCAAATGATTGACATCGGAAAATCAGTTATGGGTCGTCCAATAAAACTCTTATTCATTTCTAGTGAAGAAAACATGAAATCTCTTGATAAATGGCGCACAATTAGTGAAAAACTATCTCGTGCACGAATATCACCAGAAGAAGCCAAAAAATTATCAATTGAAGGTAAAGCCATTGTATGGTTTGATGGCGGCATGCATGCCACAGAGAAAGCACATGCGCAAATGACCTCAGAACTCATGTGGCGAATTGCTTCAGAAGAATCTGATGAAATGAAAAAAATAAGAGACAATGTTATCACATTAGTAGTTCCAGTAATTAATCCTGATGGTGTAGATATCGTTGTTGATTGGTATAAGAAAAATCTTGGTACACCATATGAGACCAGCGGACCTCCAATTTTATATCAAAAGTATGTAGGACATGATAATAATCGCGATTGGTTTATGAACAACATGCCAGAAACTAAAGCAGCTACGACAGTATTATATAACCAATGGTATCCACAAATTGTTCATAATCACCACCAAACTTCTCCTTCTTGGGCAAGAATATTTTTACCTCCATTTAGAAGTCCTGTAAATCCAAACATCCATCCTGGAGTTACTACAGGAGTCAATCTTGTTGGAACAGCTATGGCAAATCGTTTTGCTATGAAAAAAATGCCTGGAGTGATTTCTGGCACAGCTTTTAGTATGTTCTGGAATGGCGGTATGAGAACCACACCTTACTATCATAACCAAATCGGAATTTTAACCGAAGTAGCTCACGCGACACCGACACCTCGTTATTATGATCCCGAAAAAAAACCAAGAAATGTTGGCGGAACACCATCTAATGGAACCGAAATATTTTACCCTTATCCTTGGGAAGGAGGTGAATCTCATTTTAGAGATGCTGTTGACTATATGTTAACCGCTTCTATGGCAGTATTAGATTTAGCTGCAGATAAGAAAGATGAGTTTTTATATAACATCTATGATATGGGAAAAGATGCTATAGAAAACACTAAAGAAGCTTTTGCCTATATCATACCAAAAGAGCAATGGAACCCAAGTGAAGCTATTAACCTAGCTAATGTTTTAATGCAAGGGGGAATTGAGGCTTACAAAGCAACCTCATCTTTTAGTGCAAACGGAAAGAACTATGATGAAGGTTCTATTATTTTATATGGAGCTCAGGCCTTCAGACCTTATCTAACAGATTTAATGGAAAAGCAAAACTATCCAGATCAATTTCAATATCCTGGTGGACCACCACAACCACCTTATGACTTAGCAGGTTGGACTCTACCAATGCAAATGGGAGTTACTGTTGATAGAATTGACCAAGCGTTCAATATAAATACCGAATTAATCACATCTAAATTAAGATATAGAGAAGGTTCTGTTGATGGCAACGGGAGTTATGTGTTTTCAAATAAGGATAATTTGAGTGCACTTGCCGTAAACCGACTTCAAAAAGCAGGTTATTCTGTTGGGCAATTAAACGCTGAACTAAATGGTTATCCAGCAGGTTCATTTATTGTTAAAGGAAAAGGGAAACTAAAAAATGAAGTTTTAAAATTGAGTCAAGAATTAGGTATCAACTTTAAAGGAACTACAAACATTGATAATGCTAAGTACAAAGAACTAAATAAAATCAAAGTTGGCCTTTACAAATCTTGGCAAGCTAATATGGATGAAGGCTGGACCAGATGGATGTTAGAACAATTTGAATTTGATATTGATACCTTACACAACAACGATATAAAAGATGGTAAACTTTCTCAATATAGTGCTATCATATTCCCATCTCAAAGTCCCAATGGCATCCTACATGGACATAGTGAGCTAAGTATGCCCAAAAAATTCACAGGTGGAATTGGTCTAGATGGAATGTCTAAAATTGACCAATATACCAAATCTGGAGGAACTGTGATATTTTTTGATGCTGCAAGTGATTTGGCAATTGAGCAATTGGGGCTTCCTGTGAGAAATGTAGTATCAAACTTACCATCAAGCAGCTTCTTTATTCCTGGCTCATTAGTAAGAATGAAGGTTGACACCAATAATCAATTGGCTTATGGAATGATGGACGAAGTTGCGGCTTCATTTAATAGAAGTAGTGCTTTTCAAACTATAGAACAACGAAAATCTGGAGAAGGTGGTGAAGAAAAAATAGCTGATGCTCCTGAAGCCAATGTTATTGAAGTCGCTTCGTATGCATCTAATGATATTTTAATGAGTGGTTGGGCAATGGGAGAAGAACGATACCTTAAAAACAAAAGTGCTATGTTACACATACCTCATGGTAGTGGTGATGTTGTATTGTTTGGTTTTAGACCTCAATTTAGAGGACAACCAAGAGGTACATATAAATTGATTTTTAATTCTATTTATTTAGGAGCCCAAAAATAGCACATAATCTAGATTCGTTATCTCTAATGAAAAATGAAAATTTTGA
>Ga0098073_1000344_pt1 | contig 17297 bp, 29 predicted proteins | sample 31_taG_FD_75060 | JGI IMG/M metagenome (GOLD analysis project Ga0098073, IMG submission 75060) | Marine viral communities from the Gulf of Mexico - 31_GoM_OMZ_CsCl metaG | ecosystem: Environmental > Aquatic > Marine > Oceanic | place: Gulf of Mexico | collected 2015-07-12
TTAGTTGAACCTTATCTTTTTTTGTAATACCCAATCTATCACAAGTACCTCCTTCAAGTTCTATAACTTTATTCGCTAACCCTTCATAAGACTGACATCTGTTCTTATAACACGGAGGAACATTTTTATGTATTTCTGTTATTTTATCGTCTACACAAAATATCATATCTAGTGGTATAATACAATTTGCCATCCAAAACTTTTGTTCCTTTACAGATGGAAATACAAACAACATAGCACCATCCAATTCATCACGATACATCATACCCATAGCTCTCTTGATATCGGTATCCATAACTTCACATGGAAGTATATGTTTTCCTATTGAAATTCTCATATTTATATATATTAGTTAAACATATGTATTTACAAGAAAATATGAATAAAGTTTTAATCTTAGAAACAGAGAGGGACGATAAGTTAGTTCAAAAAACACTTAAAGATTTGAGTGGTATAATTGATGGTACTTTTACTTTTGGTACTGGTATTGGAGCTTTTTTACCTTCCGTTAGACAATTACTTAGTGGGTCCAATATAGAAATAAGTGAAACTCAATTGGTTTTGGTTTACATCACAGCGATTTTCATGATAATGGGAAAAAATAAAGAACTTGTAAAAAAGTTACTCAATGAAATTAATGAGCAAGGTCTTTTTGATGTTTTAAAAAAAGTAGCTGATTATCTAAACTCAGTTGAAAAGGTAGTATTCAAGGTTTTCGAAAACGTGGGTTATTCTTTAAACTCAATGACTGACATATTATCTTTTACATTTATTGCGTTTCCCATATTAGATATACTTGAGGGATTAATAAAACATAATATGATTTCAATAGACAATCCTACATCCTACTTGAATAGTATATTAATTGGTATTGGAGCTATTGGATTTAAAAATATATTCAATGATTTGATTAAAAAAATTAAATCTAGAAAGTCATTAAATGAAACAAAAATATCTTATGATGTTGGGACCTTAAAAATCGTTGAAGATATAATAGATACTATAGAGGAAAACATAGAAAAACAAGGTACTTTTGTTTTCTTTTTACCAGAAGACTTACCTAACACTGATTACTTATACAGTGTTGAAGGTTCTGAGTTTAATTTAGAATTGAATCTAATTCTAGACAATGAAGTAAAAGAACCTTTTGTTGACGCTGGTTTTTATCCCGAAGAAGAATCATTAGAAATTATAATCAAATTGAACCCAAATGATTTTGAGATAGATAAAAAAACATTATTCATTAAGCTGGTCGAGTATATAAGACACGAATTTCAACATCACGGTCAATTACTTAGAGATGAATTACCTTTAACCGATGATGACATCACTGACCCATATGAATATTATTCTCAAGAACATGAATTAGATGCTTTAGCACAAGGATTAAGATTGAGAGCTGAATATGAAAATAGACCAATAGAAGATGTAATCTTAGATTCCCTCAAAGACAATCAAAAAACATATGGTCTGAAGGATGAGGATTTGACTGACCTTTCACAGAAAATACTCGACAGACTCAAATTATGATTTTGAGTTTTTTTGTCTGTATTTAGCTTTCTGAAGTTGTTCTCTACGAGTAACTGATTTTTTTGTATATTGTTTCCTCTCTCTTAATTCATTACTTAGACCACTACTATTAACCTTTTTTTTGTAAGTTCTTAGAGCTTTTTCTAATTTACCTTTTTGTACTTTAACTATTATCATTACTCATCCATTTTTTTACTTCTTCGTGTGATGGTGGTGTAACTAAGATATATTGACAATCGTCACAAACCCATCTGATACTGACTGTATTGTCTTCACCTTCCACAGCCTTCAATGTTTTTTCTGTGTGTTTACAATCAGACTGAATCTCTTGAATCTGTTTATCAACTACACTTTTTTGTTTAATCAATAAATTGATTTTTTCCTTATCACTCATAAGATACAATAAATATTAACAAATATATAAAAAAATTATTTAAACATCAAACCCCTCTTTCCTCGCGTTCTCTTTCATTTCTTCAGAATTTTCTTCCCATAGTTGGTTTAATTCCTTAATATAGATTTGAACTTGTTCGAACTCACGATTTTCATGTGACTCTTGTATTTTCTTTTGAAGTTCTGTTAATTTTTGTTGTAAATCAATTGTCATCGTCTTGTATAAGGGAAAAATTGGTATTGTGAGATATATTTTTAATACTATATTTTTTTGTTAACTGAGTAGTAATTTCCAAACATTCATCGAAATCTTTAGCTAAATGTGATTCTAATGGATGTCCATTGACATCAACTAAGTTGACTAAATACCCTATTTCGTTTTGGTTTTTTTTGAATTTGTGTGATACTATTTTCATAATAACTTTTTTAAAAAAATATAATTTTTATAAAATATGGTAAATAAAAAAAGGGTAAATTACTTACCCTTTTTGTTTTTTAATGATTGTTTGAAATCACTTTCGATTCTTTCTTTTATTTCATTAAGCTTCGATTGGTTAATCTTGTATTTTGGTTTTTTGGATTTACAACCACAACCCATTAATCAAGATATTTGTCGAATCTACCCGCCTTCATTTCTTCTCTTAAAAGTTTGAATTGTTCTTTTGTGAAGCGTGTATATCCTTCTTCATCACCACCAATTATGATTTCATCACGGTTTTCATCAATGTCAACTGCAGGACACTTACAACTACCCTTACCACAAAGTGTTAAGTTAAAACCAGTAGCTGTTTCGATTAAAGGTAAATTTAAATTCATTTTCATTTTTTTTTATATAAATATATATGAATATAGATAATAAAGTAAAATACATAGATATAAAATATGGGTTATAAATGTCCACCTGGTGTCCCTTGTCCAGACTTGAGTGATTTTAATACCAGTTACCAAAACTTTCTGAATAGTAACTCTGATGCAAGATATCTTAATGATTGTATTGTAAATCAACAAACCTCAACTATTTGTGAAGAGGTGAATGCATGTATTACTGGCAGTACGGGTGAGGATACATATGTTGTAAGTGGAACCACCAATGGTAAGACTTTAACGTTAACTAGAAATGATGGTGAATCATTCGACGTTAGTGGTTTCACAAACACCACAACGTTTCAAAAAACGGATGTACCTAACACATACGACTCAAACGGTGATATTTTCATACCAGATTACACATCTAATTCATTAACACAAGGTTCAGTCCATTACATAGCAAACTTCGCTGGTGGTACTGTACAAGCATTGGTGATAAATGATGTGACCTCTGCTAATCAAATGACTTCAATGGTTGGTATTGCTTTAACAACAGACCCTGCGGATGGTATATTGATTAGAGGAATCATAAACGTTGGTTCTAACGTAGGTACAACTCCTGGAGAACCGATTTATATAACTGGAACTGGAGGTTTATCATCAACTGCACCATCTGGGTCGGGTGAATATGTAAGAGTAGCGGGTTATTATTTAGCTGGTAATAAAGTATTCTTTAACCCATCACAAGACTTTATATTATTAACTTAAAAAAAAAATTATGTTAGAAGGTTCATTCACATTTAAAGGTATTACACTAGATAAAGCTTATTTAGATTTAAATAAATTAACTTTAGAAAACGGTATAGCTATCGCACAGTACAAAGTTTACGCTAATCACGATACTTTCAAATCAGATAGTTCACAATATTTGACCACCCATACTGAGACATTTGAATACACACAAGAACAAATTCAAGCTCTTTTGGATAACGGAAAAAAAGAAGCTAAAAAGGAAGGAAAGAAATTCAATAATTTTACTGACTACGTTGAAAATAAAAAGAAGTAACTTAAATGCCTAATATAGATAGACTTAATGGTGTGTTATCATCCACAATATCTTCGATAGATGGGATAAGTAAAACTGCCGTCTCATCCTTTGATGGAATTTCATTTGGTGAAAACATTGTTACTGATGGTCTAATATTTAGAGTTGATGCTGGAGATGAAAATAGTTATCCTGGTACAGGCACTACTTGGACAGATGTAGTAAATGGTAATAATGGTTCAATAGATAATGGAACAGCCTATAACTCTGCAGAAGGAGGATACTTTGATTTTGATGGTGTTGATGACCAAGTTGATTTTGGGCAACCAGCCATACTTGAAACCTACCCAGCTTCTTTTGATATTTGGTTTTACTCATCTAATAATCAAGATTCAGTTATAACAAAAGGTACATCACGAGCCGCAGCATCTCTAAGAGATTGGGATGTATTTGGTAATGGTACTGATTTAATTTTTGTTGTAAGCAATGGTTCGGGATACCCAGTAAATATCAGAAGTACTTATCCATCACTAAATGCATGGCATCATTTAGTCTGCTTGTGGGACGGAACAACTAGTACTAATGGTGCTAAAATGTATCTAGATGGTTCTTTATTTGTGCAAGGAACTGCAACTGCTACAAGTTTTGCAACATCACATAACATTTTTGCTGGTGGTAATAGAACAGGATTCTTTTTAGATGGACGTATATCTACAATTAAAATGTATGATAAGGTATTAAGTGCTACAGAGGTTTTACAAAACTATAACGCTACAAAAGGGAGATACGGATTATGAGGACTTATGTAATAGTGAATACATCTGATTTAGAATTAATTGATTACAATCAGATACTGACAACAAGTATAGAAACAACAATACGTAATGTTGTTGGGGATAAATCAATTTTAAAATATGAAGGAGATATGCCAAACACAATTAATTCATTGACTAATAAAACACTACATTCTTATAGTGAAATAATTCCTATTGTAGAAAGTCAAGAATGGAGGCCTGAACCAGAAGTAGAATAATCTAATTTAGACATATAGAACCGAAGATTGTATGCATAAACATTTTATTACTAAGGTCAGAGACTATTTCTTCCCCATTAAGATTGAATAATATTTCAATCATTTGAGTCTTTGTAATTACAGGGTCACCTTTTTCCTCCAAATTCATCTCAGCTTTCAATCTCATGATATCCATGAAATCTTCAAAGTCTACATTTGGGAACTCACCAAACAATTCTGTTTTATGTTGAGGATTATCATCAAAAAACTTTCTTATGTTTTTTAAATAAATCTCTAATTCCGTACTCATTAACAATTTTATTTAATCAAAAATATATCGTTGTCATCAATTTTATCTTGTAAAGATGGTGGTATTGATGCGTCTGTACCTTTGAGGTTAAGAATACTGAGATTTTTCAGATTAGCTAGTGAAGAAGGTATCTCTTTTAAGTTTTTATTATTAGGTAACGAAATAAATTGGAGATTTGGTAGAACTTCATCAATATTTTCTGGTAGGTTCTTTAACAACCCTTCGATGTGAATCGTATTTAGGTTTTTGTACTTGGTTAAACCAGGTGGGAAATCAAGATTACCGTCTTGTATTTTACCCACAAAGTCAAATCTCTCTAGGTCGGGACTTAGATTATCAAAGAAATCATCAAATCCATAAATAGCGATATACTTAGATATTCTATCTTGTGGATATTTTACTTCTACGTGATTTGTATTAGTAGCCTTACTGAATGATGTTTTAAATTTATCTTTAAACAAATCCTTCAATTCACTTCCTTCACCATTGAAGAATTTCACCAGGTCGATAGTTCTATCATCTTTGTCCATAAATTGATTAGATTCGAAATGGAACTGATATCTATTCAATGGTAAACCACTTTCTGAACCTAAATTTGTATCCGTCTTATCAATAATTACGTATAGAGGTCCATCCTTAATGTAACGATTGAAATAACTCAAACCTGGAGCTGACGTACACCATCTTGTCTCTTTGTTTTGACCACCATAAAAACATGCGGCTTCTTTACCCAATTCCCCTTGGTCCTTGATTTCAATCACATCCCATCTACTTCCACTGTAAACAGTTTTACCTCCTGGGTGTGTAGGTGATTCTTTTCTCTCTGCTTTTGTAGTGGTAGCCATTTCCAATGAAAAGTCTTTAGTCAAATCATATAACTTTTCCATTGATGGAATTTTATTAATATCTCTGAAGTTTTCGGGTACACGATTTTTGAATCTATCGAATTTAACAAGGTCATCAGTCACTTTATATAAATCCTCGAAAAATAAGTCACGTTCCCTTTTGTAGGTTGCTTCCCATTCTTTTGTTCCGTATTGTTGTAACTTATCAACCTTTTGTTGGAGGTTAAGAAACTGTTTAATTATCCATTGAGAATACTTACCAACCTTTTTGATATCAGTACCCTCTGCTACAGATGTTGGGTCAGCTAATATCATTTCATCCAATTCCTCCTTAGTCATCTTGGGAGCGACTGTCTTACCACTCTTTTTAACTTTAGGAGTAGCGAACTTGCCTAACAATACATCATATCTTGATGTATTTTCTAAAATTAATTCTCTCAGTAAACTTGAAAACTTCATCTTTAAAACTTTTTTATAAATATAAATATACTCATCTTCCTACTTCTACCAAATATTTTTCTTTAGTTTTATCCCAATCTAAATTACAAACATCTGAATAAAATAACTGACCTTTCTTAATTTTATTATTCAACATCAATGATTTATATCTTCTTATAGCTTTTGGTTTCCACCAATTAGTAGTATAATCAATATCTTCAATGAACTTTTTTTTCATTGTTAGTTTAGAATCATCAATTTTAGAATTAAGAAAATCATTTCCATTGTCATACAACATCGCAAGATATACACCTCTCTTAAAACCGTGGTCGTAATCAGTTGGTTTGATACCACAATGTTTAAACACTTTATTTATTATATTTTGTTTTGGACCCGTTCCGTTTATTGCCTTTTTATGTTCATCGGGATGGTTTTCCTTCAACCATTTATTCCACGGAAGATAAACTTCATCATCGGGTTTCAATCTAATTTTCCCATTTGTTTCACCTAATGTTTTAAAATGTGGAATTCCGTTATACATCGAATGAATACCGTAAAGAGAAGTAGTTCCAACAGCTATAAGTTTATTACCATATTTGGATTCCCAAGTATCTCTGATGACCTTACATGTAGTTAATGCAGCTACCAATTTACCCATCAACATATTATAACCACCTGGTTGTGTAGAAACTATGGTAGTAGCTATACAAGTATTATTTAACTTCCCATCTTTAAACTTATTATCCTTATTCCACCCTATGTATGCATCTCTGACTTTAATAGAAGTTACATCAGACCCAACACATATTTGTCCTAATATCTTACCACTACTTTTATCTTTAACCCAAAACTTTAAGTTACGACCTGGGTTAGCCACCCATTCCATTGTGTGAATTAACTTACGAACATTTACCCACTCTGTCACCTCGTTTTTATCTGACACATATACCACCTCTGGTTCGATAGAATTAATTTCATCAATTGTAAGTTTTTCATTATATATGTCAGTTGGAACCCACAACTTATTTCTGAGTTGAGGGAAAGATTTAGAATGTTTTAATGAAGTTTTTTTATTCATTTCTTTCCACTTCTTGTATAACGTTTGTTCAGTTACACTCATGTTCTTTAATGAATCTAAATTTTCTATTAATTTAGATTTCATTAAATCAAAATCAAATAGTTCTTCACTTTCTTCAAATAACCCTAACTGTTTCATTAAAAAATATTTATAATATCGTACACTAAACTAACTAAACCATATATAGATAATAAACTGTAAACAACAATTAATGTCTTCACAAGAGGACTAATATCATTTCCTTTTTTTTCTACATTAGGTAATTCTGTCATAGATTTACCCTTACATCCTTTACAACCTTTTTTACTCACTTACAAAATTTTTCTCTAATGATAATTGTTCCAATAAATCTTTTTCTTTATCTGTTATGTTACTAGGTATGTTCGGTTGCAATAATATGAAAAAATCTCCATAAAAACCATCCTCAGTTAAAAAACCTTTTCCTTGAACTCTGAGTGGTTTTCTGAAATTATGACCTTTTGGGATATCTAACTCTAACTCACCGTTGAAATGAGGTACAACTAGTTTATTACCCAAAATCAAATCAATAAAACTTAAACTCTTTTCATAAATCAAATTATTACCCTGTCTATTGAACATCTGATGTGGTAATATTTCAATAACTATTATTAAATCACCATCTATTCCTCCCCAAACACTATCACCTTTTCCAGCCATCCTCATATACTGACCAGTATCGATGCCTCTAGGTATCTTGAACTTAACATCTTCTTTGATTACCTCACCACCCCTATGAAATCCTGTACCATTACATGCATTACATTTAACATTTTGAATAGTCCTAATAAATCCTTGATTAAAAGCCCTCTCAATATAACCTTTACCATTACACGTATTACATGATGAACCAGTAGATATAGTTCTTTTGAGACTAATAAGTTTTTCTGCACCTAAGAATGTATCTTCCAAATTAATTTTAAGATTAATTTTTAAGTCTCTTCCTTTTTTATTTTGTGATTGTCGTTGATTAAAAAAGTTGTTGAATATATCAAAAGGGTCTCCGCCACCGAACATGCCACCCATCGGTGAAGGGTTATCATATTCTCTTCTTTTCTCTTCGTTCCCTAAAACTTCATAAGCTTCAGTAATTTTTTTGAACATTTCTTCACCATTAGGATTTTTGTCTGGGTGATATTTAAGAGAAAGCTTTCTATACTTTTTTTTGATGTCTTGTTGTGTAGCGTCTTTACTTACACCGAGTATTTCATAATAATTTTCCATATGTTAAAAAAATATCAAATAATTATTTTTAAGAATAGAAAAAGGTATAAAGTCCTTTTTTCTAGTAATTTAAAATATAATATACAAAAAAAATATAACAAATATATTCGAGAAAACAACATAACGTTCTCAAAGAAATTTTCATCTAGGGAACCCATACATTTCGAAATATGTATGATTTGTAATCATGGGTGTAAAAGTAAAAAAATATATAAAAGAGATGATTTAGGAAGGTTGGACCTTATTGAACTTGAGGGGGACTCTCAGATTATAGAAATAAATGATTATGAGATAGAGGAAAAGTTACATGACCATCAGTTAAATAAGAGAATAAGTTTTGATGAATTTATAGAAAGATATACTTTTAAAAAAGACATATATCAAATGTATACCATTAATAATAAAATAGTAGTACAGAAAGATAGTAACTATAACTTATTTTCACTTAAAAACATAGAAGACTCGAAAAGGTTTATATCGATAATAAGAGATTACTTTAGTAAAAATAAAATCATAAATTGTCTAATATCATTAGACTTATCAACTGCACAAAGAAAACTAATTTATACTGATTTAGAAAAAATAGGGTATGATAGAGAGTTTTTACAAAAACATTATACCTATTAAACCATAGTAACTAAGAATTTAACTCCCTCTATATTAACATCAAATTCATCGGGTATATCATATGCCTCTTCTTCGAGTTCTCCCCCACTTTTGATTTGTTCAACTTCTTTAAAAAGTTTTATGAATTCATTTTTTTCCAAAGAAAACTCGAACTTGGGGTCAACAATATTCAAAGGAGTCTTTTCTAGACTATCAACAACCTCTAAAAAATGATTAACATACCCTTCTAGTACTTTGTTATCATTTTCTAACTCGTTGTTTATGTCTCTATAAAAACTTTCTCCTGCTTGTGGCATATCTGTGTTCTTTATCCCTAATTTATCAACCTTGACTATGTTCTTGATTAATGATTTCTTTTTCTTTGTTATCTCGTTTTGGTCCTTTTTCAATTGACTTTGTAACCAAGTTATCTTTTTTGTTACTTGTGACATTTAATTTAGGTTTTACAAAAGGTTCTTCTGTGTTAAATGAAATATTTTTCAATTTTTCTAAACTTGATGATTGAAATAGATTCTGTAGTTCACTTATCTTACTAATCAACAAATTTTGTTTTTCTTCTTCATCTTTGTTGTATTTGATTATTTTCATAACCGACTGATATAGATATGATACACTATCAGAATCGAACTCACAATAGAATGAGATTAAGTTATAAGTTTCATGTTGACTGTTAACTTTCAAAGCAATTTTATCCTTATCAACTAATTCTTCATAAACCCACTCTGGTTTCAATTTAACGTCAAGTATAAAGTAACTATCGTGTTTTCTTATACTATTGAATGTATCTCCTAAATTTTCAATCATTTGAAACATATCCTTCATATTTAAAATATAGTTTTAGTTAAGATATATGAAATAGATAATAATAAAATTATCTCATCATAATACTTAATGATAGTTTTTTTTGGGGGATTACTAAATAGATTTTTGAAAAAAATGATAGAATACCTTAGAAGTATTACTATACTCGATATTAACAGAAAATTCAAAAAGAACATATTATCCTTTAGATATTTCCAAGATTTCCTTTCTTACCTCTTGACATAAGATTTTTATATCTTGTGCAGTTTTTCTTGCTCTTACTCCTGCACTTTTATTACCTTTTTCAACGAATTTTGTTGAGTCATTTTCCAAAGTCTCAACAAGTGCTTTAATTTTAGATACTGATTCCATATTTCTTATTTTAATTTAAATATATTTTAATTTAGATTCTTATCCATCGTTTTATAAATTTCTGTGAAAATATCTAACTCGGATTTAGTTTTTTTATTAGCTAAGGAAAATAAACTATCAAAGAAATTTGTGGGATTCTTTAAAGCTGGTAGTTTATCTTCATTATAAAATGATTCATAAAAGAAATCCATAAAATATTCTTTATGTGTACCATCCTCGTTGAAAAATATTTTTTCTTGTTCGAAACTCTCAATGGTTTTTTTCCAACACCAATCAAAATGATTAGATTTTTCTTCTTCAGTTATGATTACATCATGACCTAAGTGAGTTTTTTCGATATTCAAATAAAGACTTTTTATAAAATAAAAGAATAACTCACTTTTTTCAAAAAGTATATCATTAGCTTTGAACCATAATTGTAATTCTTTTTCGGGAATTGGTTCCGTGATATACTTATAAAATTCTACTGGGGTAAATCTCTTAGATGAATCCATACAATAATAATATGTATGAATTTAAATTAATCAAGTAATTTAAATTGAATAACCTCTATTAGCTTTTCTATCACCATATAGGTTTGGAATAGCTTCACTCCATTCATCACTATCGAGTTTTCTTGCCTTCCTTTCGATTTTATCAACTAATTGGTTACCAAGATTAGATTCAATCGCGTTTGCGTAAGAAGTATCATTACCTGTTTTACTAGAACCCTTGATATAATCCATAACTCTGTCAACATAAAAATCAGTGGGTTCAGTATCAAATCTAACATCTTCTAATCCCATACCTCTCCAATCTTCGATATATTCTTCATCTTCAGAACTGTTTCTGTACATCGGTGATGTATAGTCAGTTTTTGAATTGTTCTGATGTGGATATTGTGGATGTGAATTGTATTCGAAGTCCAAGTAATCATTCATTTTATCTGAGACCATTTTCAAAGCTTCGTTATTTTCTCTTTCAGACATTTTCAAAGCTTTGTCGGTAACTGTTTTTCCTGGAAAAGAATTATTTTGTTTTTGTTCCTTTAAGGTATTAATAATTCTTTTAGCAAGTACATCCTTCATTACTTGTGGTTTAATCTCATTTTCCATGATTTTTCTTATATCTTTGTTAAATTTTGTATTCATGAATTCAATCTTTTAATATAAATATTACTTCTTACCCTTATTACCATCGAAAGAATAAATTTTACCACTAGGAACATTCATTAATGTTTCGGGTCCTAGTAATGAAGTGATAGGTGATTTGTAAATAGCTCTACGGATGATTTCATCTAATTCTTCTTTAGTAAACTTTCTTCTTCTATGTTTTCTTATCTTTTGTTTTTTTAACCTTTGTAAGTCTTTTTGTCTTTGGTTCATCATTTCGTCTAAAATGATATTTTTTAGGTAACCTTCTGACTTTCCTGTTTTCTCAGAGACACTCGATATAGCTTCGTTTAAAACTTCATTTTCATAAAATTCCAAAGCGTTAATATCTCCTTGATTACAATATGGAAATCTTTTACACTTTTCCTTTATACGTACATATTTCCCACCTGGTCCTCCATATCTAGGGAAATTAGGGTCTTGGACTGGTTTCCAATTTTTGAAGTTTTTTGCCAAAAAGAATGGGGTTGAATAAGCTCCCGAAGATGACGCTCCAGTCATTTCATCTAGTTCCTCCTCATTTCTATATGTGTCTGCAGTGGCTCCCATAGGTGCCACATATGCACCAGCTGAACCAGCACTAGTAACTTCATCCAATTCTTCTTCTTCAAATTCGTTAATGTTCTTGAATGCATTTCTTGCTTTGACAGCTTCTGGTGAAGTACCTGGTATACTTTTAGTAAGTTCGGTCATCTTGTTCTTAAAGTCCGATTTATATTTTTGTGATAACTTCATGGTTTTAAATTTTTAATTTGTCTTTCCCAAAAATCTCTTCTTAACCAAAAAGTCTTATATAATTCAACCATAACTTTGGTAGAAATATCGACAACCTCTTTTGAATGAGCTCTGGATAAATTAGAATTATTTTTTTTCAACTCATCTATAACGATATCAATAACGTCTTTTTTGAACGGAGCTTTTTTTATGAAATCTCTGATTTCTCTTCTCGCTATTCTTTCAATTTCTGTTTTATCTGTTTTTGTGAGTGCCATATCAAGATATAAATATTTGAAATTTCGATAATGACAAACTTAATTTTGTGTTTTACGTCTAACAGATAATTGTTTTGCCCATTTAGCTTCAAACTTATAATAAAAATCTTTTAAGTTTGATAATAATTCTAAGAAACTATCATCGATTTTAATTATGTTTGCATTGCCAATATATACACCATCTACCTCATCAACAGAATAATAAAATCTTACATCATATTTTAACAAATCACCCGACCATTCGACATTATTTGGATAGATGTGTAAGGGTCCGAATTCAGCCATATCTGATACTTCCTCCACGAACTCGTCCATTGTCTCTTGGAATGCTGACTTCTCGTCATCTGTTAATTCCAATTCTTGTCTAGTTGTTCCGTGAACAATTATCTTACCACCACTTACCGTATATTCTTCGGTCTTCTCTTCTTCTTCCTTTTTAACGTCAATATCAACTTCAACCTCTTCCTGTTCAGTTATTAATCGTGACATATTTAAAAAATTTTTCATATCATCATACCTATCGTTGTTGATATTACTTTGTGATTTTTTAGATGTTCTGTATTTCATAAGTTTTGTTTTTAAGTTTTTCGAAATCGAAGGCAGGACTTACATCTGTCCATAATTGGCTATAATTACTTTTACAAGTCACACCCACGAAATCCGATATATCATCTACCGTAACATTATGGCCCACAAAATTCAATGGGATTTGAAATTCTACAGAGAGATAATTTAATAGTTTAGATAAACTATTAATTTGATTTTCACTGTAGGTTGACCAAAATGTTTTGTCCCTCCACCTTTTATTAAATATATCACCATTGTATTCATCACCAACCCAATTGACATATTTATCTTCTTTTTCTTTATATCTTAACCATCCTAGATTTTCTAAACACACAATAATTACATTTTTATCTATATTGGGGTTTAACATGAAGTTAGAATATTTCCTTTCATCGTAGTTTTTAATAATCCCACCCTTTTCACTTATTAAATAATGTGGGACCCTATCAAATTGATTGTTAAGTCTGTAATTAATTGATTTTAAGTAAAATTTCAAAGGTCTCGAAGTATGACATAACAATATCTGTTTTTTGTCATTCTCTTCGGTTATGTGGTCAAATTGTGTTATGTTTTCTGTAAATTCCACTACTTAGTGTATTTTAAAACTTTTTTTGTATTACCACTCAAAACACTATCTGAGATATTTTTTCTGATTTGTTCAGTTTCATCATCAAGTTTATTCATGTCTTTAATAAACGAAAACAAATCAACTGTTTCTCCCTTATTATCTTTAGTGTCATTATCGTAATGGAGACCTATGTTTCCGTTTTGACCAATTACATCTATTCTTTGATTATCTTTATCTTCCGATGACGTAAGTTCATCTTGTACATCCTCATTTGTCCCAGCCTTTTTTTTATCTAAGCTTTCATTTAAAAAAGTTTCTAATTTAGATAGGTCCTCTTCGGTGGGATTTATTTTTTCATTTTGTAACTCAGTAGTAGGTATATTCTTCAAAACTTCATCTAGTTTGTCTAACTCTTCTTGTTTTGGTTTGATAGGTTCATCCTCTTTCTTATCTAGAGGTTTGATATTATTTAAAATCTGTTGAAGTGAATTAAGTTCCTCTTGGGTAGGATTATATGGTTTAATATCTTCCTCAGTTACTTTTGGTTGATTTAGTTTTTTTCCACCAATTTGAGAAAAAGCAAAATTAGCAGCAATCACTAATGCAATCGCTAATGGGTCAAAAACAAATACTATAAGAAGTAGAAAGTAGTTAACTACTATATTCATTTCCCAACCTGTCAATTCACTCAAATAAATTAAAGGTCCGAGTTCAGCAGCTACCTCAGAATTTGTTTCTGTTTCAAATTTCTCATTTTGAAGTACAAATATAGTTGAATCCAAATCTAAGATATCATTACTAATTCTTGAATATTCTTCATTAGCTATTTCAAGTTGGTTAGATATAACTTCTCTTTGGTCTCCTGCCCCATCTCTATCTACCCAACTATATTCTATATTATTAAGACCTTCATTTAGTTGACTAATTCTGTCTTGTATTGTTTTAGCTGTCTCTTCTCTCGAAGATTTCTGTTTTTCATAGTTTTCTATTCGATTGTCTAATGTTTCTAAGGTCAGTGTTTGAACGTCAGCGAGACCAGCAGTCTTTTGATAAGCTGAAGATAGATACCCATAGATACCTCCAGATGTGATAGTCATCAAAACAAAAACGGCAATAGTAAGGTATGTTCGGAGACCTTTATTAATAGTACTCCAATATTGATATAACAATGAAGCTGTTACTAATTTTGCGAATTCAAGTGAACCAGCCATTATTATCACTTCCGTACTTGCACCAGCGAAAAGTTTCGACAGTCCAAAAACCGAATAAAACGCAGCTGAACCAGAAACACTCAAAGCTGATAACGCTACAATAAATGGTAAAATTCTATTTTTCATAATAAATTATAAAAAATAAATATCAAATTTAAATGTAATCCATTAAATTAAAAGATTCATTCCTCAATTTACGTAACGCTTTTTCCTTAATTTGTCTAACTCTTTCTTTAGTAAGACCAAAATCTTTACCTATATCAGATAATGTTCTTGGCGTTCCTTTTAAGCCAAAGTAATCTTCTACTATAATAGTTTCACGGTCATCTAAAACAGATAATATTCTTTTAAGTTCTTCCCTTAATAAGTCTTCACCATTGAAAGATGAATCTGGTCTATCGGACGAATCATTCTCAATTACATTTATTAATGTATCTCCGTCTTCATTAATTGGGTTTTCGAGTCCCATTGTCGAAGGTAAGAAACTATACTTTTCTTCGATAGCTTTATCATTATTCTTTTTACCTCGTTGAACTTCTTGTACTACGTTGGATGGTAGTCGTATGGTTCTAGCGTTTTCGTTAAGAGATTGAAAGATAGATTGTTTTATCCACCACACTGCATAAGATATAAATCTATTACCTTTTGACCAATCAAAATTTGTAATAGCTTTTCGTAATCCATAATTACCCTCTGCAATCAAATCGGCTAAATCCAGTCCTTGATTTTGATAATCCTTCGCTACACTAATAACAAATCTCAAATTACCCACCATGAGTTCTTCTTCTATTTCTTTCTTTTGTTTTGGTGTTGGGGAGTTCAACATTATGGTAGCTAAGACTTTTTCTCTTTCTACAGTTAAAATGTCATGTTTTCTGACATCTTTTAAATAATGTGCTATCTCCTCTTGATTAATGTAAGGTGTTTTACTGTTCATAATTCTTTTTTATAAAGGTAACAAAAATAATACTAATACACAAACTAATGACAAATTGTCAGTCGTTTGAAATATTTTTCAAAAAGTTCTTCTCAGAGGAAGTGAGTGAATCAAAACCGTTGCTGCTTATCTTATCTAATATTTTATCTAAATCATGATTCTCAACGACTTTATCCATATCTGTAGTTCGTTCTATAATATGAAAAAAATTATCATCTTCCTCTAAATCTAAATCATCCAATTCATCTGAAATATCGAAATTATTAAGGTCTAAAAGATGAGTCTTTAAATCATCATTAATATTAGATACAAATTTTTTTGGTTTGTTAATCAAGAAATAAATTAAGGAACTATCTAATACATTCGGTAAATAAGATTCTAATTCGTCTTTGGTCATCTTAGACCTAAAATGAAATAAAAAAGTATCAGTTAATCTGAGGTATTTCATATATTCCCCATTAACTACTTTGGTTATAGACTCAACTATATGTGTTGTAAATTTATCTGATGTTTCTTCGTCTATAAAGTTACCAACCAAAAATAACAAATAATTTTTCGCTCTTTTACTCACTTCAATAAATATCTTTATACAAATATAAAACTATTTATTTAAAAATAAAAAAAATGATTGATAAAAAATCTATTCATGACGATTCTTATGAACCATTTGTAAGGGGTGAACTTGACCCTCTAGTACAACATAGAGTACCTGAAGTTCAATACGCACCCGAGTTTGACCCCTCAACTGGGTTACCAACTGGTGGTTTAGATAAGGATGAAGAAAGAATCCCCGAAACGAGTCCTTCTTGGGAAGGTGATTATTGGTTTCACGGTACACAATTCAATGACCCAGAAACTGATAAGAGACCCTTACACCCCACTTTAGACTATCTTAACCCAGAAGATACACATACAGGTGATGATTACATCGAAAAAGGATTGGGTGATTTACATCCAACATTAAAAATAGATTTTGAAGATAACCCTAATGCTGACGCTGAAAGTTATGATATGTATGGTAAGATGGATATTGATAAAAAAAATGCTGGTCATTTGGTCGGTGAACCTAAGAAAAATGTTGAATTAAAACAGTATGAACCAGATGTTATGTTTAATACTGATATTTATAACGTAGAAAAAAATGAAAATATGAAAAAGTTGAATGAACACATTGATAGAATTAAAAAATTAATGATGGAACAAGAAGGTGAAACTGGTGGTGAGGTTGCCGGTGGTGTTGAAGTTGCAGGTAGTGAACTTGCTGGTGTTGAGGGTGCTGGTGTTGAGGTCTCAAAGGGTGTAGCTGGTAAAGATGTTTCTCAAGGAGTTGAGGGGGCAGGTTTAAAAGGTGGTGAAGTTTCTGGATTTGAA
>Ga0098073_1000345_pt1 | contig 17253 bp, 15 predicted proteins | sample 31_taG_FD_75060 | JGI IMG/M metagenome (GOLD analysis project Ga0098073, IMG submission 75060) | Marine viral communities from the Gulf of Mexico - 31_GoM_OMZ_CsCl metaG | ecosystem: Environmental > Aquatic > Marine > Oceanic | place: Gulf of Mexico | collected 2015-07-12
AATGTTATGTTAATATTACTACAACATTAATTATCATTTAATACCTTTAAAAGTGAACCAAAATCATAGTGCTATGAAGTATGTTTTATATCTCATTTTATTTTCGTCTCTAAGTTTATACGCTCAGACAACTACCTGCAATTGCTGCACTGAAAAGCATGCCGAATTTGATTTTTGGGTTGGCAGTTGGACAGTTGCCAATCCAGATGGAACACCAGCTGGAACAAATACTATTGAGAAAGTTCAGAGCAATTGTGTTTTGCAAGAAAATTGGATTAGTTCATCTCCAGGTTTTACAGGTACAAGTAATAATTTTTTCAATGCCAGAACACAGCAATGGGAGCAGATTTGGATTGATAACCAAGGTGGAACCCTCCATTTAAAAGGTAATAGATTTGGCAATCAAATGATTTTAACAAGTGATGTAGCAAAAAATCAAAATGGAGAACCCTTTTACCATCGTGTGACTTGGACCAAAAATGATGATGGCTCAGTACGACAATATTGGGAGACCATTACCAACGACAAAGATATTACTGTAGCTTTTGATGGTTTTTATAAGAAAAAACAATAATATTTTACCTAATCCTGTAAGGCAAAAACACGCTTCAATAAATCAGTAGTTCTTGAAGACACTTTGTTTCTAATTTCTTTTTCTTCTACAGCAATCATCGTGTACACACCTTTTAATGCTTCTCCAGTGACATAGTCAGTTAAATCTGGATTTACATTATTGGTAAACGGAATATTGTTGTATCTATTGATTAAATTTTCCCAAATCTTATCAGCACCAACTTTGCTAAATGAGTTTTTAATCACAGGATTAAATTTGTGGTATAAGGCCGTTTCAGTTTTCTCGGTTAAATATTGTGTTGCTGCATTGTCTGCGCCTAGTAATATGTTTTTAGCGTCAGCAAATGTGATCTCTTTAACTGCATTTACAAAAATTGGAGTTGCTTCCTTTACAGCATCTTCGGCTGCTCTGTTAAGAATTTTCAATCCTTCATCTGCTAGATTGCTCAAACCAACATCGCGAAGTGCTTTATCCACTTTTTGCAATTCTTCTGGAAGTAAAATCTTTACCAATTCGTTTTTAAAAAAACCATCTTCAGCAGTTAATTTGCTTACTTGTTTGTCAATGCCAAAGTTGAGAGCTTGTCGTAATCCTGAGGCAATTTCATCATTTCCTAAACTACCTTGAGGAAATTGATTTACAACTTGTTGTAGCTCAGCACAAGCCGAAACGTTTAAAATTAAGATTAGGGCAATAATTCGTTTCATCATAGTTATAGGTTTTCTATCTTTAACAAAGATAAATTTTACAGATGAAAACTATTCAAATTTCATACCTAATATGCTTTCTAGCCTTTTTCAATTGTAATTCTAAGCAAGAAGCAAATGGCAATATTGAGCAAATGGCAATACAGCAAAAGCATAATCAGTATATCACTATACTTGGCATAGCGCAAGATGCAGGCTATCCTCATATTAATTGTGAAAATGATTGTTGTAAATCGTTTTACGATGGAGAAGAGTCTAAAAAACTAGTGTCGTGCTTAGGTTTGGTTGATCTAAATGATAACAAAAAGTACATTTTTGATGCCACACCAGATTTTACAGAACAAACACAAATACTTAAAACTAATCATTTAGATAATGGGAATATTATTGATGGTGTGTTTTTGACACATGCACACATTGGACATTACACTGGGTTAATGTATTTGGGTTTTGAAGCGTTAGGAGCTAGCAAAATTCCTGTTTATGTTATGCCAAGAATGAAAAATTATTTAGAAACCAGTGGTCCTTGGAGCCAGTTATTAAAATTCAATAACGTAGATTTTAAGCCAATGCAACATGATTCGATGGTCTCATTAAATAATAATCTAAAAGTAACTCCTTTTTTGGTGCCTCATCGCGATGAATACTCTGAAACAGTTGGCTATCTTATTGAAGGCCAGAATAAAAAAGCCTTATTTATTCCAGATATTGATAAGTGGCAAAAATGGGAACGAAATATCATTGAAGAAGTAAAAAAAGTGGACTATGCTTTTGTAGATGCCTCTTTTTTTAGAGATGGTGAGATTAATCGCGATATGAGTAAAATTCCACATCCATTTACAACTCAAACCACAACTTTATTCGAAAATGAAAATCTGGAAACGAAGAATAAAATTCACTTTATTCATTTCAATCATTCCAATCCTACATTAAAAGATGCACATCATTTAAAAGATAGCATTATAAATTTAGGGTTTCGATTTACGAAACAAGGTGATGTCTATGATTTATAGACGGTTATAATATTCTTAATAAAGGCGATAAATTTTTCAATAATCCGTAAATTTGCAGGATTAAAAACTCACATCATTACGAATGCAACAAATAGCACCATATAAACCAAAGAACAAAGTACGAATAGTTACAGCAGCCTCATTATTTGATGGTCATGATGCGTCCATAAATATCATGCGACGGATTATTCAAGCAACTGGAGTTGAAGTTATTCACTTAGGACATGATCGAAGCGTGGAAGAAGTAGTAAGTACTGCAATTCAAGAAGATGCCAATGCTATTGCCATGACATCTTATCAAGGCGGACACAATGAGTACTTCAAGTATATGTATGATTTACTGAAAGAACGCGGTGCAGAACACATAAAGATTTTTGGAGGTGGAGGTGGTGTGATTCTTCCTTCTGAAATTAAAGAGTTAATGGATTATGGTATTACTCGCATTTATTCGCCAGACGACGGAAGAGAACTTGGACTTCAAGGCATGATTAACGATTTGGTAAAACAATCAGATTATCCTATTGGTGACCAATTGAATGGAGAGGTTGATTTTCTTAAAAAGAAAAACCCAAAGGCAATAGCAAGAGTAATTTCATCTGCTGAAAATTTTCCGGAAGTTGCTAAAGATTCACTTGATAAAATTCATCATAAGAATAAAAATTCTAAGACTCCTGTATTAGGAATTACTGGAACTGGAGGCGCGGGAAAATCATCTTTAGTTGATGAATTGGTTCGTCGGTTTTTAATCGATTTTCCAGAAAAAACGATTGGTTTAATTTCAGTTGATCCTTCAAAACGTAAAACAGGAGGTGCACTTTTAGGTGATAGAATACGCATGAATTCTATCAATTCTCCAAGAGTGTATATGCGTAGTTTGGCAACACGACAATCTAATTTGGCTTTATCAAAACACGTTAATGAAGCAGTTGAAGTATTAAAGGCTGCCGAGTACGATTTAATTATTTTAGAGACATCAGGTATTGGACAATCTGATACTGAAATTATCGAACACTCTGATGTGTCATTGTATGTAATGACTCCAGAATTTGGCGCTGCAACACAGTTGGAGAAAATTGATATGCTCGATTTTGCCGATTTAGTGGCAATTAACAAATTTGATAAACGAGGTTCCTTAGATGCCTTGCGTGACGTGAAGAAACAATACATGCGCAATAATAATCTTTGGGATATTCCTCAGGATGAACTACCTGTTTTTGGTACAATAGCATCGCAATTTAATGATCCAGGAATGAACACCCTTTATAAAGCGGTTATGGATAAGTTAGTTGAAAAAGCTGGTGCCAATTTGAAGTCCACGTTTGAGATTTCAAAAGAAATGAGCGAGAAGATTTTTGTGATTCCACCAAATAGAACGCGCTACTTATCTGAAATTGCCGAAAATAATCGTGCTTATGATACTAAAGCTTCAGAGCAGGTTGAAGTTGCCCAAAAGCTTTATGGAATTTATAAAACTATTGAATCTGTTCTTGGAAATAAACCAGAATTAGATAAATCTGGAATTGACAGTAAATCTGTTAATTCGAGCTCAATAACTAACAAAGATTTTACAAGGATGCTTATCGCAGAATTCGATAGGGTAAAATTAAACCTTGATCCATACAATTGGGAAATCATTACCAGTTGGGACGATAAAGTGAACACATACAAAAATCCTATCTATGCATTTAAAGTTAGAGGTAAGGAAATTAAAATTGAAACTCATACTGAGTCCTTGTCACATACTCAAATACCAAAAGTAGCCTTGCCCAAATATCAAGCTTGGGGAGATATTTTAAAATGGTGTTTACAAGAAAATGTGCCTGGAGAATTTCCTTATGCTTCTGGATTATATCCTTTTAAACGAACAGGAGAAGATCCAGCACGAATGTTTGCTGGAGAAGGAGGGCCTGAGCGTACAAACAGACGTTTCCATTATGTGAGTGCAGGATTACCAGCTAAACGTTTGTCTACAGCCTTTGATAGTGTAACACTTTACGGGAACGATCCAGATTTACGTCCTGATATTTATGGAAAAATTGGCAACGCTGGAGTGTCTATCTGCTGTTTGGATGATGCCAAAAAATTATATTCTGGTTTCAATTTAGCGGATGTCATGACCTCTGTGAGTATGACTATTAATGGTCCAGCTCCAATGTTGCTGGGCTTTTTTATGAATGCTGCTATAGATCAACAATGCGAGATATACATCAAAGAAAATAGACTTGAAAAAGAAGTAGAAGCCAAAATTGCTGCAATTTATAAAGGTATAGAACGTCCAAAATACAATGGCGAGTTACCTGAAGGTAATGATGGCTTAGGATTAATGTTGTTAGGAGTTACTGGAGACCAAGTACTACCGGAAGACGTTTACACTGAAATAAAAAAGAATACCATAGCTCAAGTAAGAGGAACCGTTCAAGCAGATATATTAAAAGAAGACCAGGCACAAAATACATGTATTTTTTCAACTGAATTTGCCTTACGTTTAATGGGTGATGTGCAAGAATATTTTATCGAGAATAATGTACGTAACTTTTATTCAGTATCTATATCTGGATATCATATTGCCGAAGCTGGAGCGAATCCAATTACACAATTGGCATTAACTTTATCAAACGGATTTACTTATGTTGAGTATTATCTGTCACGAGGAATGGATATTAATAAGTTTGGACCAAACTTATCGTTTTTCTTCTCCAATGGTATTGATCCAGAATATGCAGTTATTGGTCGCGTAGCGAGAAAGATTTGGGCTAAAGCCATGAAACATAAATATGGAGCTAATGCAAGAGCACAAATGCTCAAATATCATATTCAAACTTCAGGGCGTAGTTTACATGCTCAAGAAATTGACTTTAACGATATTCGTACTACGCTTCAAGCTTTGTATGCTATTTATGATAATTGTAATTCATTACATACCAATGCTTATGATGAAGCAATTACAACTCCAACTGAAGAATCAGTTCGTCGTGCCATGGCAATTCAATTGATTATTAATAAGGAGTTAGGTTTAGCCAAAAACGAAAACCCTATTCAAGGATCATTTATTATTGAAGAGTTAACCGATTTAGTAGAGGAAGCTGTTTTAATGGAGTTTGATAGAATTACAGAACGTGGTGGTGTTCTTGGTGCTATGGAAACCATGTATCAACGAAGTAAAATACAGGAAGAAAGCTTGTATTATGAAACCTTAAAACATAATGGTGAGTTTCCAATAATTGGTGTGAATACCTTTTTAAGTTCCAAGGGATCTCGAACCGTTTTACCAGCAGAAGTTATTAGAGCCACCGAAGAGGAGAAACAATTCCAAATAAAAACACTTGAGAATTTACATAAGGCAAATGACACTAAAGACCTCTTGAAAGACCTACAAAACAAAGCTATTAATAATGAAAATATCTTTGAATCTTTAATGGAGGTTTGTAAGAGATGTTCACTTGGGCAAATTACCAATTCATTATTTGAAGTAGGAGGACAGTATAGAAGAAACATGTAAGCTGAATTCCAATTTCTTGAAGCAAAACAATAGAAAATTGTGAATATTGCTTATTCTGAGTGTTTTATGGAATGTTATTTAAAAAGTTGCCAATTTATGCATCTTTTTAAAATGTTTTGCGTCTATTCTATGAACATAAAAAACAAACATCATGGCACATAAAAATAATTGTACTTGTAATTGCGAAGGTTGTAAAACTGGAGATTGCTCAAATTGTACTTGCGATAACTGCACGTGTAATAATTGTAACTGTTAAGTTATATTTAAAACATCAAAAAGCAACGTTTATTTTAGTAACTTTAAGCTAAGACATACGTTGTTTTCTATTGATATGCAAACACAAGATATTTGGTATTCATATTCAAACGATATTAAGCACTTTATTTTAAGTAAGGTGAAAGATGCCGTGGTTACTGATGACTTGTTACAAGAAACCTTTATAAAAGTACATACAAAATTAAACCAATTACAGGATGCTAATAAGTTAAAGCCTTGGTTGTTTAGCATTGCTAGACATACAGTCACTGATTATTTTAGACAGTATGATTTAACTGACAACATCAATGAGAACGATTTTATTGCTGACGAGCAAAATCAAGATCACTCAGAGCATGATTGTTTATATGGTATCATTAAAAATCTCCCTAAAAAGTACAGAAACCCTTTGTTTCTTTCCGATATAAAAGGCCTCAAGCAACAAGAGATAGCTAACCAATTACATTTGCCATTGCCAACGATAAAATCGCAAATCCAACGCGCAAGAAAGCAAATAGCTCAAGGTTTTATGGATTGTTGTGGTTTTAAAATGAACGATGATGGTCACCTTATTGGTGAAATACAAGACAAAGCAGACTGCAAAGTGTGCCATTAATAGTATCTTTGGCTTCAAACAGCCAATAGTCGAATGTCCTTTAAAAAACTAAACCCATTACTTAAAGAAGCTCTTTTGCAACAAGGTTATAGCAAACCTTTGCCTTTTCAAAAAGAAATTTTACCAAAACTGAAAGGTGGAGCCAATGTATATGGCATTGCGCCAAAAGGATTTGGAAAAACTACCGCTTTAATAATAGCAATTGTACACAAATTAAAAGCCGAAGCAGTAGATGATTCGCCACGTGCACTTGTTATGGTGAAAGACAAGGAAGCTGCTTTAGAGCTAAAAGGCCAATTTGAAGTCCTTACAAATCATACAAACCTCAGATTGTACTGCGCTTACGAAGAATACGATTTAGAGAAACAACGTGAAGAAATCTATTATGGTGTAGATATTTTGTTAGTAACACCAAAACGATTAAATAAACTTTATTTTATGAATAGTTTGCATTTAGGACAGTTGCAGATATTCGCTATTGAAGATGCAGAGTTTTTAATTCGGAATAACTATAATAGTGATGTGTTACGTGTTACTGAAAGTTTGCACAAGTGTCAGTATGCTGTATTCGCCGAAACAATGCATCAAAGGTATGAACGTTTACAAGAAACGGTTATGTTTAATTCCCAAATTATTACTGCCGAATAAGCATATTTAATTGAATATTTTTCTTTTAAAAGCAATTAGCATATCTTTAATGATATGCTAACCATCCAATTATACAAAATGAAACATTTTTATCTTGCATTGCTTATTTGCACCTCATCCTTTGGACAACAAAACAATCTTAAAGCCCTAGTTGGAGGCACTTTAATTGATGGATTTGGTTCTACACCAATCAAAAATAGCGTTATTATTATTGAAGGTGAAAAAATTAAGGCTGTTGGTACTATTGAAACGATATCAGTACCGCAAAATGCCGAAGTCATTTCAACTGAAGGGATGACCGTACTTCCTGGACTTTGGGATATGCATGTACATACCATGATTAATGGTCATGCAGATTATGATTATTGGGATAAAACCTATCCACCTTTATTAGAAGATGTGATTATGCCAGCTTCAGCAGAACAATTATTAATGGCAGGCGTTACAAGCGCACGAGATCTTGGTGGTCCTTTAAAAGAAAGTATTGCTGTAAGAGATCGGATTAATAGAGGAGAGATTCCTGGAGCTACACTTTATGTTTCTGGACCATTCATTCAAAAGAAACCATATCCAGGAACTGAAGCGTTTCGATGGGGAATTGATGGTGTAGCAGATGCCCAAAAGAAAATTAAAATCTTGGCTGATGCAGGAGTTGATTGTATAAAACTCATAGACCAAGATCAAATGACAAAAGAAGAACTTCAAGCCGTTATTGATACAGCACATAAATACAATCTAAAAGTAGTGGCACATGGCCATAGACCTCAGGAAATTCGCAATGCATTAGAAGCAGGTGCAGATTGCATAGAGCATACAGGTTTGTCTTCTGCACCTCGGTATCCAGATGATGTTATGGAGGCAATTAAGGAGCGCACTGCACAAATGAATTTAGGACCACTGTTTTGGTGCCCAACAGTAGAAGGCTTATACAATTATGAATATGTGAGAGATAATGGTGAGCACTTAGATAATGATTCATGGCATAGAGGATTAAATGACACAATTATTGCTGATATTAAAAATAGTTTTAAGTATAAAGACCGCTTGCCTTATTTTCAATTAACACCAATACGAAAACCAACCTTAGAAACTAAAATTAAACAACTTATGGAAGCAGGTGTCGTGCTAATGATTGGTACAGATAGTGGTATACCAATGAAATTTCACAGTCAATCTACTTGGAACGAATTGGATGTTTGGGTAAATGAATTTGGTATTGATCCTATGTATGCTATAAGGGCAGCGACTTATTGGCCTTCACTTTGGATGGGAGTTGCCGATAAGGTTGGTACAGTTACGGAAGGCAAATATGCAGATATCATTGCTGTAAAAGGTGATGTGTTAAGACATATTAGTTTACTTCAAGATGTAGATATCGTGATTAAGCATGGTGAAAAATATAAATAGAATTATTAACTAGAGTGTTAACATCCAATTACGCTGTAGTTTTCTGAAATTTTTCAGCTCTTTTCTTAGTATAGGAATGAAGTCTTTTCCATTACTACTACTTTGTTCTAAGCGAGCACAATTTTTATATAATAAATTGGTAAGACGTCTTACAGAATCAGCGTGTTTATGTCTGTTTTCAGAATAAATTTCCGCCTCAGCCTTAATGATTTCTGGAACTAATGATTCAGATTGTTGAACAATGTCACCAGAAAAGTAAATATTCTGATCTTCTTTTCCGTCTACTAATAAGTGACTTAAATCGTAATTTAAATAGGTCGATATTTTTCGTGACAACGAAAATATTTCTAGCGCCTTTTTATAAATAGGCATATCAGGCAAGTGAGATGGGATTGTGTACATCATTTTCTTATAGCAATTAAACAAAATTAGTGTATAAACTAAAAATTTATATTTAAAAAATAAATCAAATATTAGAATAAGATTTAAAAATTAATATATTTGAATAAAAAACATTAAAAAATGAAGGTGGATTTTATCAACTGGAAGGTGCTCGAATTATTGCAAACCAATGCTAGACGGTCAAATACTGAGATTGCTAATCTGGTTGGTATTTCATCGCCAGCAGTGGCAGAACGTATTCGTAAACTAGAAGACGCTGGAATTATTGAAGGTTATCGCGCCAAAGTTTCGCCTTTTGAAGTGGGTTACCAAATACGAGCACTTATTACAGTAAGGGCTTTTATGGGACGTTTAAAGCCCTTTCTGGAAAAAGTAAAATCCTTTGATGAGGTTGTAAATTGTTATAGAATTACAGGCAATGAAAATATCGTTATGGAAGTGATATTGCATAACCAAAAACATCTAGAAAAATTTATAGATCAACTCATAACCTATGGCGAAACCAAAACACAAATTATTTTATCAAATGTTATTGATGATAAGCCTGTAAAACAAAAAGTTAATTTTTAACTCCTGGTTGTTTTAGTTTCCAATTGGTTTTGGCTTTTTCAGCATCAACCATTGCTTTTACATCTGCTAGTAATTGTTTAGCATCATAAATAATTCCATCTTTAATGGTGTATTTTACACCACCAACTCTAACCACTTCATTATCTTCTGTGAGTTTGATGGCTCCGGTTCCATAAAGTACTTTTAAATTCACTAAAGGATTTTCTTCTACAATTACAAAATCAGCAAGTTTTCCTATTTGAACAGAGCCAATTTTATCGTCCCAACCTAGAGCTTCAGCACCATTTAATGTTGCAGCCCTTATAACTTCAAGAGGATGAAAGCCTGCTTCACGTAATAACTCCAGTTCTCTTGGATACGCAAAACCATACAATTGATAGATGAAACCAGAATCTGTACCAACAGTTACTCTTCCTCCTCTGTTTTTATATTCGTTAATAAAAGTCATCCAAAGTTTGTAATTATTTTTCCAAGCGACTTCCTGTTCTGTTCCCCAATAATGCCAATAACTTCCATGACTAATTTTACTTGGTTCGTAAAATTTCCAAAGTGAAGGCATTGTATAATCTTCATGCCATTCTGCACGACGAGCACGTTGTAAATCTCTACTTGCTTCGTAGATATTAAACGTTGGGTCTAACGTGAAATCTAACTCTAGCAATTCATTCATAACTTTATTCCAATGCTCAGAATAAGGTTCTGCTGCTTGTGCCCAAAGTTTTCCAGCTTCTTCAAAACGATGCTGTTCATTCTGATAGTTGTAATCCAAAGGATAATTTTGAACGGTTCTATCATTAAACAACGCTTCTGGTAAACCATACCAATGTTCCATAGAGGTCATTCCAGCTCTTGCTGAATGTAATACGTTCCATCTAGCTACAGTTAATTGCGCATGATGAGCAGTTGATCCTAGCCCTAATTTTTTGTTTTCGTCTAAAGCCGCAGCCATAATATCTGGTTCAGCACCAAAGAATTTAATACCATCAGCACCATTTTTTGCATTTTGCCTTACCCATTCGCGAGCCATCTCTGGTGTGCTAATAGGTTTGTCACTTCCTGAGCCAAAACCAGTATATTCAAAAATTCTAGGAGCAATAATTTTGTTAGCTGCACTTTGTCGTTTAAGTTCAATGGCGTTTCGACCACTAACTTGTCTAACAGTGGTGACACCATGTGCCATCCATAGTTTAAATACATAATCAGGTTCAGCACCTTGAGCATTTCCACCAATATGCGTATGCATGTCAATAAAACCTGGCAGCAAATACATGCCATTAGCATCTAGTTCTTTGCCTCCAGCTTTTAGTTTTGGTCGTCGTGCTTCATTAATAGGCACGCCATCATAACCAACAATTTGCATGTTGACAATTTTGTTGCCTTCTACAACAATATCCATTGGGCCTTGAGGTGGTGAGCCATCTCCATTAATAAGTGTAACACCACGAATGATGAGTTGCGAATGCGGTCCATCACCTTGAGCGAAACCGTTTAAAACAAATAGGAATGAAAATAGGATGGTTATTTTTTTCATAATATTTTCCCAACTTGATTGGGATATTTTTTAGTTATACAATTAAATTTATCAATCTCTTGCTCTAGGAACAGATATATTACTACCTAAAAATAGGGCGTTTAAAAAGAGTTTATTTGTACCATACCAGGCACCTCTGAAATTAGGATTGTCGGCAAACATTATGGCGCGACCTCTTCCTAATTGACTTACAATAAGTGATGCAGATGGTTTTAAGTATATATTGAGGTTATCATCTGAAATATAGCCATCAATATGAGGATTTTCGGTATATTTAGCAACAGTACCATATTCACTTGTACTTGGTGCTAAAAACACATTGTTGTTTTTGTAAACTGGAAGTTTATTGTCTCTATAACCAAATCCTAATGGATGTGTAAGGTCTAAATCTACCTCAAAAATGGAGCCACCTAATTGTTCTCTTCCTAGATTTTCTCCTGCATCAACGTAAGGCAATCTTTCAACTTTTTCATCATCTTCTTTCTTGTCTTTGTCTTTTGGTTTAGGCTTTGTTGTTAGTTTTTCTTTAACTAATTTTCGATCAACAGCCCATTTTGAAGCAGAGCCAATTGTAATTAAGGTATTCCCATTTGCTGTCCAATCCCTAATATTTTGGCGTTGAATAGAATCAAGAGAGCTATAGCTTCCTGAAACCATCACAAGAGTATTATACTTGTCCAGCCAATTTCCTCTAATCGTATTTGTTTGAAGTTTTGTAATTGGCATCTTAGTTCTAGTATCTAATAGGTGCCATACTTCACCAGCTTCATAACTACTTACGCCATCACCAACAAGCATAGCGACTTTTGGTTTTTTAACAGTCCTGAAATTATTGCTACCCAAGTCAATACCTTTTACACTAAATCCTGAATTGGCAGCATAAATAGGCACATTAAATTTAGTTTGTGCTTCGCGAACAATTTCATAGACTTTATCACTAGAAAGTTTTTGTTGTTTACTCACAGGAATCATTATGCTTCCATAGTTAAAGTCTTTGTTTCCAAGATTGGTTTTACTGGAAAATGGCTTAAAGGCTGAAGCAGCAATAACACCTTTTGATTGCATGTAATATAATGCTGAAGGTGCATAATAGTCGTCCCAATCCATGATGTAAGCATACTCGCTTTTTGGTACTGCAGTCACTTTGTTGATATCTTCTGTAGCCGTAATTTCATCACTTAGACTTGCTGTTTTCAGGCCACGATACTTCATATTATAAAAATTGGCTACACTCCAAGCTGAAGCGTCATAGAACACACTGTCGCGATATTTGCTATAGGTTTCAAACATGGTTTGCACCATTCTACGCTGTGGTTGTTTTAAAGGCACAGTGAACTTGCTTCCATTTTTGTAAACTTTAATTTTATGTTTTAAAAGATAATCAACAAAGGCTTTGTTTCGGTTATTGTCATAAGCATCACCAAATTCATAGGCGGCAAAACCTGTAGGTGCTTTTTCGGATAAAGCAGTTTTAAAAAAGTTCTGTTGGTATTTTCTCAAGTATGCCTTGTTTTCTACAGATGCCTTAATGGTTGCAAAGCTTGACGTGTATTGATTTCTAATTGTAAATGCAAAGGACATTGTACCATAATCAGTGTCTTGAAGGTGACCTCTAGAACTTGCTTGTTCAAATAATAAAGCTAAAGCACCTTGTAAATCTGGATAAGAACTTCCATAACCTGGATAGGTGCCATCAAACGATTCTTTAGTGTAATAAAAAGATCCAATTTCGTCTAAAGCACTTACAAAATAAGGTGCAAACATGTTATTTAAATCTTCGTAATTTTCTTTTGGCATTATTGGATCTAGTGATCCAATAGGTTTCATTGGTTCGAAAAAGTGATTGCTGTTGGTTCCCATTTCATGAAAATCAGTGACTACATTTGGATACCAATTGTGATACCAATTTAATTTTCCTTGACTCTCAGGATGTACAGCTAACAACCAGTCCCTATTTAAATCAAACCAATAATGGTTGGTCCTCCCTCTTGGCCAAGTTTCGTTATGTTCAGCGTCTGCACCATCAGACACAATTTCTTTGGCTAAGAACTGATTTGCCCATTGTGTATGTCTATCACGTCCATCAGGATTAATAGTTGGATCGATAAAAATGACGGAGTTCTCTAAATAATTTTTTACTTCAGGGTTGTTTGAAGCGACTAGGGTGTAAGCCGTTAGTAAGGCGGCTTCAGAACTTGAAGGTTCGTTGCCGTGAACGTTGTAACCCAATTGAATAAAAATTGGTAAGGCATCATAGTTTGTAGGATTTTGATTTGGATCTACAAATTTTAAATGCTCCGTTTTAAGAACCTCTAAATTTTTTAAATTTTCAGGGGTTGAAATGCGAAGCATCACGAGTTTGCGTAATTCATGCGTTTGTCCATAGATTTCAATTTCCGCTCTATCAGACAATTCTGCTAATTTGGTAAAGTAGGCTACAATAAGATCATGTCTGGTATGTTGCGCTCCAATTGGTCTTCCTAGAAATTCTTCAGGTGAAGGAATATCAGAATTAAAAGGTGCTTTGTCTTTAAAAAAATAGTCTTGCGCAGTGATTGTTGTCACCATGATTAAAGAGGTAATCATGGCAAAAGCGAATTTTGTTAGATCCATTGGTTGGTTAATTAGAAATAATGAATTTTAAAAATAGTAATTAATTACTAGATATATTGTTACTCTTTCACTTTTAACAAATTTTAAGATTTGTAAATCTGAAGTATTAATAATTGATTTTAAAGGGTAATTTTTATTACATTTAAATTCATCTTAACTATTTGAAATGAAGCATTTTCTTTTTTCAGTTTGCTTTTTGTTTAGCAGTATCATTTTTTCTCAATCTAATTTTGAAACTATTTCAGAAATCAATCTTGAAAAGATTCAACCAAACCAAGTCAAAAAATTCTGGCTAAAAATGATTGATAACGGATTTTCTCAACCCATTTCAGTTCCTGTCATTATATTAAAGGGAAAAGAAGACGGTCCTGTTTTAGGATTAATTGCAGCCATTCACGGAAATGAACTTAATGGTATTAAGGTCATTCAAGAGTCTGTAAAACATATTAATGTAAATGAATTAAAAGGAACTGTAATTGCTATTCCTGGATTAAATGCTTTGAGTATTGGACAAGATAAAAGACGTTTTGTTGATGAAGAAGATTTAAACCGAAACTTTCCTGGTAAAGCTAATGGAAATAGAAGCCAGCAATTCGTTTGGCAAATCAACCAAAAGATCTTACCAAAACTAGATTATTTAATCGATATGCATACAGCGAGTTTTGGAAGGATAAATAGTTTATACGTAAGAGGTGAACTAGGTGATGAAAAAATAAGTAAAATGGCTATGTTGCAAGATGCAGATATTGTGTTGAACAATAAAGGCGTACCTAGTGCTGGAGATCATATTTCAGCCACGAGAACTATGAGAGCTGAAGCCATGCTAAAAGGCATTCCGACAATAACAGTTGAATGCGGAAATCCGCAAGTATATCAAGAGGATATGGTAAATCGTGGTGTTGTTGGTGTAAAAAATGTGATGAATTGGTTAGACATGCAATCATTTACTATTCCAGAAATTAAACCAGCTGTAATCTGTAAAAAATCGTATTGGATTTATATAGATCAAGGCGGATTGTTAGAAATTCCTGTTGAATTGAATCAAATCATAGAGAAGGGCGAAGTTATAGGAGTTTTAAAAAACCCCTTTGGTGACGTGATTAAAGAATATTTTGCACCTGAAAAAGGCATCGTTATTGGTAAAAGTACAAATCCTGTTAACATTGATGGCGGACGTATTATTCATCTTGGAATTTTAGAAGACTAAACTTATGCTTTTAAAAGCCAGTATTTTAGTACTCGTCACAGTCATTTCAGTTTTGCTACTTGAAAAGAGTTCCAGAAGATGGATTCAAACACTTTTAAACTGGTTTCCAGCTATTTTGTTTGCCTATGTTATTCCAGCTATTGTAACACATACATTCAAATTAGATTTAAGCACTGTTCAATTGCACAGTTGGAGCAAAGACTACATCATACCATTTGCTATTTTAATGGTTATGAGTGCGCTTTCGTTTAAACAATTGCGCATTATAGGTTTAAGACCAATTATTTTGTTTGCCATTGGCTCGTTTGCCATTGCAGTGTTAGCGCCTTTGTTATTGCTTTTATTTAATGTATTTACACCAAATTTTAATGAACTTTTAATTGTTGAAGAACATTGGAAAGGATTGGTTCCCATTGTTGGAAGTTGGATAGGAGGAAGCACTAGCCAGTTAGTGTTGAAAGAATTGGTTGAATGTCCTGAAGGCTTGTTCTTGACTATTTTGGTTTTGGATAATATTCTGGTTAATATCTGGACCATTTTAATGTTTCAACTGATTAAGAAAAGCGACAACCTTAACGCCTATTTTGGTATCAAAGACCTTGTTCCAGACTTTGTGAAAGATGAAAATGCATTTGATACGTTTTCTTTAAAATCTATTATGGTAACCTTCGCCTTTAGTCTTGTCTTAATATTTGGTATAGGCGTTTTAATAACATCGTTTCTCTGGAAAATTATTGCCTTTAGTATCATTGGTTTGTTGATTGGAAATTTTGCTCCAAAATGGAATCATGCTTTGGTACTTAAACTAGGTGGATTAAGCATTATTTGTATTATGGCAATTTTAGGATTGAAACTCAATTTCAATAATTTGTCCATGCCATTAAACCTTGTTTTATTTGTTGTTATTTGGCTGATTTGTCATTTTGTGGTTATGATTTTTGCCGCTAAAAAAATGAAACTGCACATGGCTTGGGTTCCTATTGCGAGTATGGCAAATTTAGGAGGCATCTCAACTGCTCCTGCTGTTACAGCAGCTTACAATAAAGAGTGGATGCCACATGCCATTTTATTGGCTATTTTAAGCATGGTTTCCGGCACATTTTGGGGAATGCTCACTATGTATTTGTTTGGATTGTTTTAGTTCATTTAGTCATCATCCTCATCTCCTTCTCCATGAATGTCATCATCAATTTCATCATCCCAATCGTCACTAAAATCTTCTTCTTCAGAAGAGTTAATGGGAAGGTCGTCATCAGGATCATGGTCATCAAAATTAACACCTGGAGGATTAAAAAGTCCCCAACGATCAATCATGTAATTCCAAGGATCAAAGGTTTTTACCCATTCGGCAAATAAAAGTCTAAATTCGTCAATCTCTTTTCTTAGTAAATCCAAATACTCGATGTTTTTAAAACCAAAGGATTCAATAGATGTTGCATCTGTTAGGAGTTCTCTAGCTGCTTTTCTGATAAGGGTTGCGTTTTCCATTTTCAAATCGTAAGGTAAATCTTCTGGAAAGGCACCTGCAATATTTGCAGGAATGAGCATAGAATTTTCAATCATGAAATTGATATTTTCATCAATGATTTCGCCTTCCACTTGAGTTTCATACTCCAAATCTGATTCGTATATAACATCGACAATGCTATCTACTAACTTTTGAATTTCTCTAGCTTTGAGGTATAGCGGAGATTTTTCAAATGAACTATCCATATGTGAGGTATTTACTTTTCAATGATTATATGAGGCACATCATCTACATTCCAATCAATGACTAATCCTCCTGCAAGTGATTGTGCAATGTCTTTTCCGTAAAGGTATTCGCATAGATATAAGGCAGCTTCAAAGCTTTTTGCACCACCGGCTGAAGTGAGGTATTTTCCGTCGTGAACAAATAGCACCTCTTTTCTAATATCTAAATTTGGGAACATCTCACGCATTTTGTCAATATCACTTGGAAATGTTGTAGACACCGAATGGTCCAAAAGTCCAGCTTTGGCTAACACAAAAGCACCATCGCAATGCGACGTCATAAATTGTGCTTCTTTATCAACTTGTTTTACAAAATTAATCATCGCTTCATCCTCTAGGTCAGAATCCAGATGATGCTCTGCACTTGGTACCACGAGAATATCTATTTTTGGTAAGTCGTCAGACAAGTAATTGAAATCTGGAAGAATGCGCATGCCTTCAAATGTGGTAATAGGTTGG
>Ga0098073_1000346_pt1 | contig 17187 bp, 16 predicted proteins | sample 31_taG_FD_75060 | JGI IMG/M metagenome (GOLD analysis project Ga0098073, IMG submission 75060) | Marine viral communities from the Gulf of Mexico - 31_GoM_OMZ_CsCl metaG | ecosystem: Environmental > Aquatic > Marine > Oceanic | place: Gulf of Mexico | collected 2015-07-12
ATTATCTCGTTTAGTCTTGCTATGTCTTTTCTAATACGTTCTCTTTCTAGTTTAAAGTCTATCACTTCTTGCTCCAAGACTCTAATATCAGGGAATACATAGTTGTTTTGATTTGACCTTAATCCCCTAATCTCGTCTTCATTAGCAGCTATTCTATTCTCTAATCCAAAGTATAAATAAACGGCAGTACCAACTAATACAACTATCTGTATAAGCCACTTAATGTTAATGGATAAGCTGCTGTCGTCATTTAGTTTTGGACTCGTCATTTAGTTTACTCTTAATTTCCGCTTTTATATAGTAATATAGTTCCTTGCCTAATAGACCAAAGAAGCCACCAGCAAGCCCCATGAGTGCTGCCTGAAAAAATCCCATAAGTGTTATAGTAGAAACTGTGGTGAATAGCCACCCAGTAAAGAAAGAAAGTTTAGCATCCATTTCCATAGTTGTAGTTCGTATATATAGATAACTAAAAACTAGGAAACTGTTGTATATTAAAAGAGGGGCTTAACGCCCCTCCTGTTACTCTGCCTCTTCAGCGATGATTTCGTAAGAACCATCTTCCAAGTTGACATTGATTTTACCATACTCATCCTCTAGTTGGACTTTCAGTTTCTCTTGCTCTTCTTGGATTTGAGCAAATGCATGAAGCAATGCGTGCTTCTGTGTTTCTAGGAGACCTAAATCGTGCTTAATAGCATTCTTCTTGCCTTCTTGTTCTTGCAACTGCTTTAGTTGCTCTTCTGTGATTTTAGACATAATAAACTAGTTTGGGAACTAATATACGAAAATTATTCCAAAGTTGTTTAACTGACAAAGTTACCACTTACCTTCAGGGCATTTTGACTCTTCAACTAGCGTTTTCGCTGCTAGGTTACATCCACATACCTTGCATTTATTTACCTCACGCAATGGGCAGTCATCGCAAATATACAGCCTTTGTTCTGCTAAATGCCATTGTTCAGGCTTAGGCTTCCACCCTAGGGTCATAAAGCTATACTTCGCCCAACCCCAAAATATCTGTTCTATCTTCGTCATTATGGGCAACCTCCACTCCAAACAAATGTACTTCCGTTCCATTCACGAACAGGGTTTGAACCACCGTTGCTATCTTCGTAATAGAATCCAGCAGCAGCAGGAACACAAGAACCACCACCTTGATTTCTGTATAACTGAACAGAAGCTGACCAAAATGATTGGTCTGTATAATAAGTTCTTTGTATTGCAGAACAAGGGTCGTTTGCTAAAAATGGTGCATAACCAAGCGTTCTAGCATAAAGCGAAGAACAAGATAAGCCGTAGTCGTGGTCATAGCCCCTCCATTCAGACATAGCGTGTGGCTTACTGCTATTAGGGTAACTTACACCATTGGTATTCGTACCTTCAAAATTCACAAAGGTTTCTGCTAGGTCTAATAGACTAATTGGCGTGTAAACACTAGAACCAGTATAATTATAATCATCGTATTGCTTTTCAGCAGCTAAACCTCGCATTGATATTGCACCAAGACTAGGAACTACTGCCCAATCAACACTTGAACTTAATCCAATAAGTATATCAAGTATTTCTTGCATTATGCTTCAGGTTCAGTAGTTTCTTCAGTAGGTTGTTCAATAGCAATAGAAACAACTTCAGGTTGCTCTGACTTTCTATTAATACGTTCTTCTATTTGTGCTTTTAGGTTATCAATAGTGTACTGCACACCATTTGTAACATCTTCAAATCCGTAGTTAGCATCAATCCAACCAATAACGATTTCTTTTGTAAGTTGGTCAGCAGGTAAGAAGTTGTCAGGGTCTGGTGCAGGCATATCAATTTCACCTGAAAAACCTTGGATAACATCGTTCTTTGTCCCTCGTAGTTCAAAGTAAACTTTGTACACTACATTTTGTAGCCCATCTTGTTCAACGTAGGCTTTTACGTCGTTAATAATGTATTCGTAAGTAACCATATCTATTTATTTAAAAGTGATTTAAGTTCATCTATTTGCGCTTGTTGTTCTTTAATTGCTTCAATAAGCACACCAACAATATTACCGTAGGCAACAGACTTGATTTCGTATTCGTCATCTACATCTCGTTCTGCCTCCATTACCACTTGTGGTAACACCTTTTCCATTTCTTGTGCAATAACCCCAACACCTTCTTTGTCATTTGACTTTAGTTTGTAGGTTACACCTCGCATTTGTTTTACTAGGTCTAGCGCATTGTCAATAGTCTTAATATCTTTTTTAAGGCGTTCATCTGAATAAGCCGTTACATCACCTGAAAAGGTAACATTACCGCTTCTATCCATTTGCATTAATGTAGTACCCCAAGAACTTGTAACGTATCCGTGGTCACGCTTAATTCTGAAATCATTTCCTGAATTGTGTGCATATCCTATTGTCCAGTTTTGTCCTGAATAAAGACCGCTAGTAAACGATATTGATGGTCTATCGCCATCACTAGTATTATCTATTCTAAATTCTGCAACAACACCCCACGAGTGATTACCTCTATCATTTACTACTAATAAACCAGTACCGTTAGCACCTCCACTGGATGAATTTTGCGTGTTTTGAATAACAGTAGCGTGGTAAGTACCATAACTACTATAAGTCTGTTGCGATTTTAAATGTATTCTTGCAACTGGATTACCACCACCAAGTCCTCCCCAATCTCCTAAATGACCAATACCAATTCTTCCTGAATCGTCTAAATGAAAAGCGGTAGTACCTCCGTAACCTGCAATACCATTGTGTGGGTTCCAGTTTGTATTACCCAGTCCAGTATTAGAATATCCTATCTGAAACTGTGAACCAGTACCATTTGTTCCTGCCACCCATTGTGCGTTACTATTTGCGCCGTTGTGTGAAAACTGAATAGTTGGGCCGTGATTTGCGTTGGATGTTACGGTATGATTTAATACTAACGCAGGATATTTACCATTTAAATAAACTAAAGGTCGTTGATTGGTGTCTTGAAGTGTATTTGCGAAATATTGCGTTGATTCACCTAAAGCAAGTTGATTACCGTAATTACCACTAGCACTTCCATCAATGTATAAATCACGTTGAATTTTAACGCCATCCATACCACTATAAACTGTTTCTAGTTTAAGGTCGTTAGCAGCATATAAATCAACCTTGTGGTCGTTAGTAGAACCACTTGAATTACTGACAACTATACAGTTATACGCACCACTTAAACCGCCCCTTATATGAATACCTCTATAAGTATTCCACTTGATTCCATCAAAACCTGAACCTGCTCCACCTCTAGTAGTTGGCCCACCATAGTAGTCATTCCAAAGAACGTGGTTAGTATCAAGGTTTGCTTCCTGAAACCATATTGCAGCGTTGGTTGTATCCCTTGCAATTTGGAACTGCGATACTTCTGTTTTATAACCTACAATATCTACGTTTCCGTTAATATCAAAGTTTCCTGAAGTATCAATAACCATTCTTATAGCGCCATTTACTTCAAAATTAGCAACAGCAGTACCAGTATTAAGTAACATTTGGTTTCCATCGTGATATAAATACCCTTGTAAAACATCTGCCTTTCCAAATGTTAGAATAGCATTACTTGTTCCATTTATAGTGATATTACCCCTATTTGAAGCGCCTGCTAAAATCGTGCTTGTATTAACACCTAATCCAGCATTATTGATAACTGCGTGTGGCGAAACCCAAGAACCAAAGTTTACACCTGCGTGTCCTTCAATATTCATATACCCTACTGAAGCACCACCACCCCAAGAAGTACCAAATTGGTGTATTGTACCCCTAGTAGCGCTAGGTGAACCATTTACGGTTTCATAGAATCTTATTGCGTTATATCCAGTATGTGGTAAATTAAATTGTGCAGCACCTTGATTATTAGGTAATGTTTTTAGACCATCTACAAATAGACCGCCACTTTCAAGCGTACCTACAACATCTACATAACCATTAGACGAAATAGTCATTCTAGTAGTCGTAACATTTAATCCGCCAGTATTGAATTTTAAATTCATTGGCGCATCCGCCCATTGTTCCCTAGAAGAAGTAATTGCAGCACCTAGCCTATCAACTTCGTCAAGAAAGTTTATACTTCCAGTCCAAGTTCCTAGCGAATCGTTTATGTTGTGTTCAGTCTGAATATACAAGTTGCTATCAACAAGGGTTAAATCCTTATTAAAACTAGCCTTGCCTAAAGTATTTATTGTTAAAGCACCAACGTCATTACCCCAAATAACACCACTATTAGTTAGCGCACCACCATATACGGTATTATTCACCCCAACTGCTTGTATAATACCTTTAGTACCACCTGCACCTGAATGTAGTTCTAGCATCGCCCTTTGACCATCATCACCGCTAGGGGCTTTAATTACTTGGTAAGCCATTCCTGACTGCGTATAGTGTGGTGCGCCATAAACACCAACCGCAGTATATCCATTTACTTCAAGTTTAGCCGTAGGATTTGTTTGACCAATACCAACTTCACCAGTGGTTTTAACGGTAATCTTTGTATTACTATCAAGACTGCTCCATGCGCCATTTAACTTAAACTTATTACTATCTGAAGTGTCTTGACCAATAGCCCAACCAATAACCCCTTCTTGGTCAAAAGAAATAAATGGGTCACCACCAGTTGGACCTTGTGTTCTTAAAGATACTATTGCGTGCGAAGTTGCAGCAGTACCAGTATTATAAGCCGCTAGAACTGGAACTGCAGTAACGTGAGGGCTAGTGTATGTTGTATTGTTATTTTCAACCCAAAAGTTTCTTGTTGCTTGTACTGCGCCATTAGAATACGCCCTAAATATCTCAAATGCGTTATCACCATTTAAAATATGAAAGTACGGGTCACCTGCCCCAACACTAGTCATTCCTGCGTCCCACCAAGTACCGTTAGTGGTTTTTCCCATACGAATACCTGAACGAAAATTAAAGCCAGTAGCAACATTATCTGTACGGTAATTAGTGTGTGGATTGTCTAGCATTATTAGCGAACCAGTAGAACCTCCAGTAGAACCTATATTTGGGTGTGCAACTGAACCTCCCCAGTTAGTATTGTTTTCAATAAGAACACTACCCCAAGAAGGGTGAGGATTATTAATACCAGCAGTAACTGCTTGCGCCTTTAAATTATATTGACCAGTACTTCCATCCCTTTGACCCCAAACATTCCAACCATTGCCTGCTGCATTAAGAACTTCAAGGTTGCTTCTAGTGTAAAGCGTACTAGTTAAATCAAGATAACCTCCAATGGTTACATTGCCACCAAAACTACCAGTACCTATGTTAGTTAGGTTTCTACTAGTATCAATAATAGTAGTACCACCCATTTTAAGGTTAGGCGTTCCAGTTCCATTAGCACCATTAAGGTTTATGCTTCCACCTGAAAGTTCAAGTGTACCACCACTAGTTCCTATCCATTCGGCACCAGTTCCTATCGGTCCATAAAGACCAATCTTTTGTTTATCGTGTACACTTGGTAGAAGTAATTTATTTACTGTTACGTTATTAGTAGTACTAGCACCATTATCAGTTACATCTTGAAGGTCTGAAGTAGTAGGTCCACCTGCTGCTACCCAACTTAAATCACCTGAACCATTAGTACTCAATACCTGACCGCTTGTACCATCAGTTGCAGGGAATGTGTATTCGTCATTGAACTGAATCCTGCCTCCACTACTACCAGTAGTAAATTCTATTTTAGCTGTTGCGCTACCCCCTAGATATTGAATACTAGCTATAATATCTCTAGCACCATAAACAGTACTAATCTTATCGTTTAGCCCTGACTGCCATAAAAATCTAGCATATCTTATCTCGTGCGAAACAGGGTCTGAAGCACCTAATTCTAAAGTGTTTGAAGTAAGTTTTAACCAAGAATCAGAAACCCTAGAATTTACTATTGAACTTCCTCCACCACCAGTAGCAACATAAGGAATATATCCTTCGTTAAGTATGTTGGCAAGCAGTAGCGGTTGTATAAGTGAACCGCCACCAACATTTCCTCCATTCGCAGTTACTCCTATTTTAAACTTGTCGTCAGTATCATCCCAAAAAAGACCAGTAGGAAGCGCATCGTAAACATTTGTTGTTCCAACAACTAAATCACCTGAAAATGTAGCGTCATTAATGTTGGTTAGGTTTACTACACCATTTGTAGCATCCATATCAATTATAACTGAATCAACAGTTGGACTTGCTACGTTACCACTTTTAAATCGTAGGTCACCAAAAACAGTTACTTCATTATCAGCAGCACCACCCCATTCAAGACCTAGTATTGGTTTTTGTAAAGACGTTCCGTTGCCTTGGTCATTATCCCAATACTGCATAAACATTACATCGCCAGTAGCAAATATTTCGTACCTATCGTTGCTATCTGTAAATGCGCCTGAATGAAGTCTAATCCTTGAACCTGAATCAAAGTTCAGGTCATCAGTCATTGTATCACCATCTACATTAACGAACCTGTTATCAGATTCTGTTTCTGTATAATAGCGACCATCGTGAGTGTGACTATCGTTAGCTACAACAGTTGTAATTGTTATATCACCACTACCATCAAAATCTGCATTTCCAGTCACATCGCCATCTAATGCAATGTTTCTTGCTGTTGCTAAAGCAGAAGCAGTATTTGCATTGCCAGTTAAGCTACCTTCAAATGTGCCTGCTACTAGTGTTTCAGAACCAAGTGTCCACTTATCAGACGTTTCATTCCAAATGAATGTTTTATTAGCAGAAGACCCTCTATTAACTTCAATACCTGCATTCTCTGTAGGTGCAGTATCTGAAGGTAAATCAGCGTTTAGGGTGATGATATTATCACCAATATTAAGGTTAGTTGTATTTATGTAGGTAGTAGTTCCTGATACTGTTAAGTCACCACTAATAACAATATCACCTGCTATAGTCTGTTCATCTGTTTCTGTTAATAGTAAATAATCATCTAAATCAGAAGCTGTAAGATATGTTGAGTCGTTAATACCAATAGTAATGGTCTCACCAGACGTTCCTACTGTAATAGTACCTGAATTAGTAATTACAATGTTACCATCAGACGAGTTTACCGTAGCTACACCAGAAACACCATCTCTAACATCTTGTTGAAGCTTTAGTATTGCTTCTCTAACAGGGTCAAACTTACTGTTATTTGGTATTTTTGAAACGTCTATCGCCATGTGTATTTGAGTTTTTTGTACGCTCTTTTTCTAGGAAAGCCATTAGCTTCCTAACATTCTCTTCTTTTGGTTTGTATTTACCTCTCTTATCCAAGATAGATTCCACCGAAGTTAACATCCCTATCAGGATTCATATCTTCGTTAGCCGTACTAGTGTATTCAGGATATAATGTGCTATTATGGTCCATGTAATCCATGAATCTACGAGTGTAAAACTCTGCGGTTTCTAAGGCTCTTCCAGCCAACATATTTAGCTCATCCATAGTAACACTCTCGCTGTTCTCTGAAGTGTGCTTATACACCCCTCCATTGCTTACTGAGAAGGCTGCAAATGGCATATAATCAGCTTGGGTAAACCATATTAACATAGGTTTGATATAATCGTCTACAAGCGTCTTATAATCAGCATTTCCTGCATCGTCTAATTCGCCATCAACAATTAACTGCTGAAGCTTTTTGTATAGCTTTCCACCTAAATAGTTTTGAATATGCGTATCTTGAGCAACCTCAACAAACTGCACAATCTTATCAGGGTCTACATTACCGCTAATGATAGACTTCTTCTTAATATCCGCTATGCTTACAAATAGTGCCTTGTTTGCCATAATTATTTATTTGTTGGGTAAGCACCTCTGTTTGGCATGTCTTTTGGAGCTACTGGCACTTCTTCAGGATTGTTTGGTGCTGTGTAGCCATCAGCTAATGCTTCATCTTCGCTTACTTGTGTTTTCTTTTTATATACTCTCTTTTCCCAGAAGTGATGACAGTTCTTACCGCCCTTGAACTTAAATAGTGAGTAGTTTCTACCTTTATGTCCAAGTTCCTTGTTTACACCTCTAAAAGACATCATGTTAATATCCTCTAGCCTGTAGACAATATCCTTATCTGTTAAAGCTTCCATTCTCTTACAAAAGTCTCTACTTTCAGCAGACTTTCTAACTGGCATATATGCGTAACGCACCTTATACCCTTTATTGTCCTGTTTAGAGGCTTCTGCGAGGTCTACTCGTTCTGTGGATACTAACTCCCAGTCATCAGAGATAACCTCTCCAAACTCCTCTAATTGCTCAAATAAGTCAGCCATCTCCTCATCCTCAAGGTGAGTTATTTCTTCTGGCTCTTGAGCAGATAGTTTTTCACCTGTTTCCTCTTCACGCTTAATCTTAGTCTCAATATTGTCAAGTTCTGTGAACTCAATAGGTTGAAGAGTGATAAAGTAAAGGTTAAGGTAGATACCATTGAATGCAAGTATCTCGTTAAGTCCATCAATAAGTTGCTGCTGGAATGGTCTAATAACCATGTTATCCATAATAATAGACGCTGTTCTTAACTCCTCTGCATTGTTACCAAAACCAGTATTGTCTTTAATACCTAATAAAATAGGAGATACAATACGATGTCCAAGCATAATCTTCTCTCTAGATTCGTCTGCTAGGAATTGATATTGAGCGTGCGCATCAGGTAGATGAATGGGGTCAATAGTCGCTTGGTCCTCCTGCGACTCGTTGAACGTAAGTATGAATTTACCTGCATTTGAACTTCCGCTAAATTTATCATAGATTTTTCTTTCTATTAACTCTTGGGTTTCCTCATTAGGGATTCCATTGTTAAAATTAACGAGTAACGAAGGCTGTAAGCCGTTCTGAATATTATTGATGTGATAGTTTGCAACTTCTTCTTCAAGTTCAGCGTACTGTAAACACCCATTATAATCCACAGGAGCATAATAGTAGAATCCAGATTTGTAAGGTTTGAATATATAAAGTTCAACAGCCTCGCTTTTAGAGCCGTTACCGAATGTAGGAATGCGTTTAGGTTTGTCACTAGGCTTTAGTTCTGACCACTTAGGGTGATAGTAATATGCTTCAACTTTTCCTTTCTTAGCTTTCTCAGCTCTCAATGTTTCCATTGGAAAGTGACTAACCTGAACAATCTTAGTCTTAGTTTTATTGTAAATTACCTGTACAGCACCTTGACCTAATAGCTTATAGTCATTAACTAGCTTACGCATGCATGAAGGCTTTAATAGCATCTTCATTCTTGCATACATCTCAGGGTTTTCTTTGCTGTCTAAAGCGTCAAGACCTCTACCATATATCATCTCGGTAATACCGTTGATACAACATGCATTGGTAGGACTACCTAGATACTTCTCTATTAAAGACTCAAAATAGTCTTCTCCATCAGCACCATTAGTGTATAGTACCCAGTCTTTTCTGTCATCCTCAATAACCTCTGGAGCTTGATAGCCACTAAGGTTTACCATCCTAACGCTGTTCTTATACTGCTTAGGCTGTTGAGGTGTATTTACTAATCTAACTCTGTTCTTCATATTATAATACTATATACTCATCACCATTATCACGCTGTGTATAACGCTCTGGATATTTGAATATCTCTTTTTTGTTTGTCTTACTAGTGATATACACTAAATCTCTATATAGCACATCTGTAGTAGTTGCTAACTCTAGAGTATATAACTGGTCTTCTTTTAGTTCTATAGTAGGTGTAACAGACAATTCAACATAGCTCTCACTAGCTGTAACCACCCAAGTAAATGTAACATTACTTTCTGACTTATTAGTACCGTTCTCTGTTAAAGTAAGAGACGCTGCATCTAGGTCAGCCTCAGCAAAAGACGAAGGTATAATAGTAAACGTCTGCTCTGTATCTATTGGTCTTAATCGTATCACAAAAGGATAACCCAAAGAGCATGTTTTTGTTTTTTATTGGGCATAAAAAAAGAGGGCTATTGCCCTCTCTCTTTATCATCGGAATGCTATTTATTAGCTGATAGAAGCTTCAGTAATGAAGTCACCAGTAATTGAGTTAGCAGGCTTGCGCTCCATAGCAGTAAAGGTAAGTGTGTAACCTGCAAGGTCTCCCATAGCAGCTCCTGTTACAATACTTCCACCTGTTACGTCAGCACCGTTTTCCTTACCAACTAACCAGAAGTTTCCGTTGTAGTCCTCTACCACGATGTGAGGTCTTCCGAACGCAAGAAGTTTAACTTCTAGGTTGTCAGCAGCACTTAGTCTTGGTAGGGTAAGCTCTAATACTTGCTCAAAAGCAGTAGTTCCATTCTGTTTGTTAGACTGAATGTTTTGCGTTAAAGAAGATGCACCGTTGTTGATGTCATACTTGTAGAATACATCTCCTGTAAACTCAGTAGCTGCGATAGTATCGTCAGCTCCTTCAGAAGCAGATACAGTACCGTAGTTAGCGAAGTAAACATTCTTGATACCACCGATTCCATCCTTACATGGGAGCGCTCTTCCTTTTGTAATTTCACAACTCATAATTATGTTTTTATTATTAAAAAAGGGTAGGCAGGCTCTTGGCTCACCTACCCTTTTTCGTTATACAATTATTTTATTATGCTAAAGTTAGCAATACAAGGTCAGAACCTACTCCGTACTGAACACCAGCAGTAAATCGCATGATAACTCGTACGTTTTGTGAACCATCAAGGTCAGCCATGTCAATAACTTTAACCTCGTTGTGGTCAGATAATAGACCAGTACCGAAGAATAAGTTAGAAGCCTCACCAGCGATGATGTGGTCAGAAGGCATACCTGGAGCATGCTGAATCTTAACACCATCAAAAGAAAGTGCGTTTCCGTTGCTGTACCATTGTGAACCTTGAGCGTTAACCCCTGCTGCACCTAATCCAGAAGCACCGAATCCACCTAATGAACGGATGTATGCTTTGTAAGCTACAGTTGGAACATAGATAGTTAAATCCTCACGACCATAAACAGTTGAAGGAACTGAATCTAAAGTGTTCTCAAGTAGAGAAACGATGTTAGAAGCTGTGAATGATGTTTGAGCATCGTTAGCAGCATCGTTAACAGAAGCATCAGCAGCCATAAGAACAGAGAATCCATCAAACTCACCAGCAGTAGCGTTTACACCACCCCAGATGTTTTGCTCAGTCTTCTCTGCAACTTTACCAGCTACATGAGCGATAAGGAAGTCAGCGAAGTTTGGAGGAAGTTGGTCAAATGCCCCAACACCCATTTGGATAGCCTCCCAGTCAGAACGGAAGTCTTTTTTACATAGCTCAATGTTCACTTGGAACTCTTCTGGCTGAAGGATACGCTCTGTTAAAGTTACGTTTCCAGCGTCAGTAAAGTCACATGAAGCATTAGCAATAAGTCCTGAAGTATCAAGTTTCTTGATTACCTCTTTGTACTTTACGTTTGGTTTGATACCAATCGCAGATTCGTTCAGGGTTTTACCTGAAAGTAACGCAGCAGAAATATACTGTCCTGCAAATTCCCCTGCGTAAGTTGTTGTAATTGAAGTTGCCATTTTAAATATTGATTTTTACTTGTTAAACATTTTTTCGTAAACTACGCTCATGGTATTGCGTGGTTTAGCTTGATTATAGAAGTTCATCTTTGCAGATTCTTCTACTTCTGGTGCGTGAGCGATAGGCTCAGCAGCAGGCTCATCAGCAGATAAATCTACTTGCTCTTCTTTTGCTAGTTCTTCAGGAACTTCCATTTGCTCCTCTTCAGAACCCATTTTTTCAACGATAGCAGCATACATAGCTTTCATTTCAGCGATAGCTGATTCAAATTCTTGTTTGCTTACATACTCGTCATCTTTTTCTTCAACAGGAGCTTCTTCTTCAGATGGCATATCTTCGCCTTCTGCTAAAACAACCTCTTCTTGAACTTCTACCTCTTCTACAGATAGTTCCACTTGCTCTTCTTGCTCTACAGCAGGCTCAGCTTGTGGCTCTTCAGCAGAAAGTAGAACAGACTTTAGTTTGTCTACAATTTCACTTGCTTTCATAAATACTTAATTTATATTAGGTTAACTATTGATTACTTATTCCGTTGTATTTTCATTATGGATTAGCCGTTTGACATTCAGCACAATCCTCATAAGCAACAGATACACTTTCTGCGTGCCTACCCTCTGATTGTGTTTCACTTATTACTGTGTGACAGCCATTATCACTATTTTCCATAATAAAATAATAGGCCTTACCCACCTCTAGTGGCGTATCATGAACATGAATGTGATGAGTTTTTTGAGTAGCACAATCCTCTACTATATAACCATACCAAACACTAGTGCTAAGTCCAGCCTCACTATAAATCTTTCCTAGACCCTGATTAATCATATTGCCATTACAGCACTTACGACTATATCTTCCGTTTCTACACAAACAAGCTCTCCTAGACTCTCTAGGACTTGTTCTGCTTGGGTTATATCTGCTTCTATGCCTTTTCATCTACCTTGTCCTCTATATTTTTTCTTGTATAATTTAGAGGTCTTTAATGAACTTGATTTAGTTTTAGCCCCTATTCCTTTTCTATTCACTTTAGGCTTATCTGCCTTTATGTGAGAGGTTTGTTTAGCCATCTAACTCGTCTAATCCTTTAAGTTTAGACTCAACCCAGTTCTTCATGGACTTACCGCCCCATAGGAGGTAGCTTATTGTACCGCATGCCTCTGGCTTTGCTGGGTCGTAATACGCTTCTGCTCTGCTTAGGTAGCTGTAAATTCTCTTCAGCGTTGGTACTGTGAATTTCTCTTTCCTTGCTAGTTGTTGCGCTCTTACTTTCCCTACTTGAGTTGCACATTTATTGTTTACCTCTTTATTGCGTTTGATACCTAATTTAGCGTTGTTTGAAGCACTCTCTGGATAACCTCCATAAGATTCTAGCTCCACTTGTTCTTCTAGTGCTGCTACAGCCTCTAAAAGAGCATATTCCGCTTGTAGTTCCTCAAAGCAATCTGCGCAAAGGTCTTCTTCCACGCTCTCTTTAGGTCTATTAGAGCTATCACTAAAGTAGCCCTCAATACTAAAACCTTTAACCTTGCCAGTTTTAACAAACTCTTCCCAAACTTCGTCATTATTTACTTTTACTGATACCATCCAAGTGCCTTTTGGCATACCTAGATTATATAATGCTGATTTATCTTTATTTTCGTCTTCTACAATCCATGATTCAACTACAGACATGCCTTTTAGAGCATATTCATGCTCTAGCGTTGAATTATTTTGGTTTCCTCTGCTTAAAAACAGTTGAGATGCCTTTCTAACGGTATCTTCACTAAAAAATATCTCATATTCCTCTCCCAACTCGTTTCTGCGGTAAATTTTCTTGTCTGGAATGAGTGCTGGACCCATTAAGATGCGTTTTTCAGCATTTATCTCAGCTAATTCAACCTTTTGAGCCTTGAGAGCGATAAAATCCTCTTCAATAGCAGGGTTTTCTACTATGGAGATGGCTTGAATGCCTGAATCTAGGCTTTCTTCATCTATAAATAATTCAAAAACTTCCATATAAGGATAACTTATTAGTTAATATTCGTTTTAAATTGAAGCACCTTCTACAATCCTTCTGTCTAACTCTTGTGCTGAGGTAACATCAGAAGATACAACGTATGCTTTTACTGGTCTGTCTTCAGCAGCAGCGATAGCCTCTGCAATTTGAGTCTGTGGAGTTGCTCCAACTACATTAAAGACTCTATCTCCACCACCTCCACTTGTACCTTGACCGCTTAGGTTTGGTCTTGGCATGGCTTTAGCTGTGAATTGTTGTTTAGAAATCATAGCCACGTTTGCAAGTCCAGTTCCAATAATAGAAATCATTGCAGCTACTTTAGCAAAAGTCGTTACAAGTGATTGGTCTCTTAATGCTTGGTTTGCTGCAACAAAAGTGTCAACTACAGCCATAGCTATATTAAATGCTTTCTGCTGTTCAAATCGTTTCTTGTTAATTGCATTTTCTTTAACAACAAGTTCTGCTTCATTTCTAGCAATCTGCTGATTAATTTTATCTCTTTCGTCAGCAGACATTTGTTCGTTAGCCAAACGCTGTCTAAGTTGGTCGTTTAGTGCGTTAGTTCTGTTAGTTTCTATAGCAATCTCCCTTTCAGCTTCAGCAGAAAATACATCATTTATAACAGATAATCCTTGTTGTATTGTGTCCAAAGCCAAATCAAAATCAGCCTCACTAACACCAAAAGTATCTACAAACCAATTACGCTCTCCCTGAGATGCTACTCTTTTCTGAAACTCAGAAGTAACAGCATCAGCTATTATCTTAACCTCTTTCTCAGCCCACTTCTCAGCCTCTGTCTTTTCTGGTCCATCAATAAGGTCTAGTAAACCAATCTTAGCTTTCTTGTCAACCTCTATTTTTTGGTCTAGTATTTCTTCAATACCTTCTTTGAACCTATCAGCAAATTCCTTGTTTAAAGCCTTAAAGGATATACTGTATTTAGCTTCTATTGCATTTATAGTTGTCTGGTCAGTAACACCTTCTAACTCTTGTTTCTTTTGTTCTTCTAGTTGATATTTTTTTAACTCAAGAAGTCTATGATAATGAGTCTTAAACTTTCTAAGGTCTTTCTCAAGTACAGCCTCATCAGTAAGCTCACTCTCTTGCTCCATGCGAGCATCAAACAATTCCTCAAGAGCCTTCTGTCTTTTCTCTTCAAGTTTAATTCTATCAGATATAGCGTCATTTATCTCTTTTTCTAAGTCAAATATTTGACCTTTCAACTCAACCTCTCCTATATCAATACCACGAATCCTAGCCTTAGCTCTTTCAATAGCTCCAGCATTTTTTAGAAGTCTAGCATCAATGTCATTGTTTATCTTAGCTAAGTTTTGCTGGTATCTTTCCTCAGTTAAGTTACCCATACGTCTTGCGGTATTTAATACCTCAATACGCTTTCTTCTTTCTTCAAATAACTTGGTCTCTAGTTCAAATAGGGTTTCAGCAGCCTCTGCTCTAACTTCTTCAGGGTTATCACCAGATTCAGATATTTCTCTTGCAGCTTCTAAAGCAGCTCTCTTCTCAATTAACTCATTCTTTTTCTCAAGAAGCTCGTTAGTCTCCTCTTCAGTAAACCCTATTTCCTTTAGGTCTTCCTTTACCTGCTTGTTTATGATACCATATCTTTCAAGAATATCAAGTCTTTGTTCTAGACTAACATTTCCTCTTGATAACTTCTCAGTAACCATTTCAATAGCAGCAGCCTCTTCTCTTAAAGAAGAAGATAATCCAACAGCCTCTTTCTTAGCCTTGCTACTACTTTGAGCAAAGTATGTAATTGCAGCAGTTACTACTTGGAAAGCAATAAGAATACCTGCTGGACCCATGATTTGAGCGCCAATAAGTCTTAGTGCGTTTCCTACACCTTTAGCATTAGCAACTAATGCAGCCATTAATGTACCTAACTGAGAAATGTTGTTTGATACCGCAACAAGTCCAAAAGGCATATCCGAAATAGTCCTACCTAATTCAAATGTTGCAGCACCTGCAAGACCAGCACTACGAGCCTGATTCTCTTGTAATTTAGATAGCTGTCTAGTTGTTTGAGCTGTCTTTACTTGAGATGTAGCTACTCTTTTGTTTTGATTAGTTATTGCAGCTAACCTACCCTCTAACTGGTTTATAACAGCAGTTTGCTTTTCCCACTCTTGACTATTAGTAGCAGTAGCTTGTCTTTGCTGTCTAGCGTATGATATTTGTTTTTGTATGTGTTCGGCAGAATTAAGAACTAATTGACTGTTCTTGCCCATGACATCGCCCATCTTTTGTTGGGCTTCTGCTGCCTGTTGAGTAGCGCCAATTAACTGCTTAATACTAGTGACTGCCTTGCCATTAGCATCTGTTAGCTTCTTAGTGTCTACGTCATACCTTAATATGATAGTTTTACTTACGTCTGCCATTTCTCTTTATTAGTTGTTTAGTTTCTTTAAATGTATTAGGAAGTTTATTGCCTCCCTTTGCAAAGTCTATATCCTCATCACCAATCATCCAGTCAGACTGATTCAGCATTTTAATTATATCTCTAAGCATAGTAGTTTATTAATTCAAAGTTTGCTCTTCCATCCTTCAGGTTAATGTCCATAGCATTAATTCTGTATCTTCTGCCATTGATTACTATCACATCAGATAGCTTAATGTCTATAATCTTAGCTACTGGAAGTACCGCACTTAGTTTGATTATTCTAGTACTTGGGTTAAATACGTTCTGTATGTATGACTTGTAGAAACGCTCAAATAAAGATGCCTCAGCAAGTTCATTGGTGTACTCGTTTAGCTCCTCACTAAAGTGAAGGCTGTTACTAGTAGCGTCATCAATATCCTCAACATTACAAGGCATATTCATGTAGTCGTTGTACCCAACATAAATAACCTCATCTCTTTTCACATAACCTATTGGAACATTCTGAGAAGCAAGGTCTACATACATAATAAGTGGTTTACCTAAGTAAGCCTCTTCAGTATCATCTACGCAATAACCATACTGAATTCCTGTTTGTAATGATAAGTCAGATAGGTCAAGTAGTCTTTCATACTTCATGTGATGGAAATCAGGTTCTACTTTATAGATAGGACCATCTAAGTTTCCTGTATCAGTATATTCTACACCACCCCACTCTACTTCGCTGAGGTCTTGTACATGCTGTTCCGCTAGTATTGAACCTGTATCTTTATACTTAAAGAATATCTCTTTGTATATTAAAGCAGCGTCTATATTAGACTTTTCTACATCAATGTACTTAGATATATCATGCTCTACATTCGTGTAGAAATCATCTAGTGGCTCTACATGGATTTCTCCGTTATCCCTAACATAAGCAACCAAGTTGAACATCTTAAATAGACTAGATAAGAAATCTAGAATATTTTGCTCTGGAAGATTCTTAGCTATATTAAATACAAATCCAGCATCGTAGCTTAACAGGTCAGACTGAATTTGGTCGTTTAATATTGGTGATTGAGGGTCGTTATCCTGTCTGTATTCTACATCCCATTGAATAGAATTAAAGGTAACATCCTTTTCGTAGGTCTCTATATATACCTCAAAATAAACAGTATCAGGCGCTGGCTCCCATGAAGCATCTGCGGTAACATCTACAGTAGTAAACCCTGTTCTGTCATTTACAGTCTTTAATAACTGACCATTCTTGTGTATAATAATATTATAAGGAGCGTCAGTAGTGATTGGGTCAAAATCAATCTCAATATCCGTAAAGTA
>Ga0098073_1000350_pt1 | contig 17083 bp, 32 predicted proteins | sample 31_taG_FD_75060 | JGI IMG/M metagenome (GOLD analysis project Ga0098073, IMG submission 75060) | Marine viral communities from the Gulf of Mexico - 31_GoM_OMZ_CsCl metaG | ecosystem: Environmental > Aquatic > Marine > Oceanic | place: Gulf of Mexico | collected 2015-07-12
ATGTACTGCTTGCTCAACAATGAGAAGAACCAAGACACTCGCACAGAGTATCTGATTGAGGCTAAGCGTATGGGTATCCCCTTGCGTTTGCCACACATCAATGATTCAGGATTGGGCTTCACCATTGAGGGCAAGGGCATTCGTTTCGGTCTCAACTCAATCAAGTACATCAGCGATACCATTGCTAAGCGTTACTTGGAGGCAGCACCATTCAAGTCCTACGATGAAGTGTATGAGTTTACATTCACCAAGGGCAACGGTGTGAACAGCAGGGCACTAGAGGCTATGAAGAAGGTTGGTGCTTTGACATTCCCCGACAACCCATTGAATGAGGAAGAGGTGCGTGACAACATGTACGAATACCTTGGCCTACCTGAGTTCAACATTCAGGTTCCCGCACACTTCAGGGCTAACCTAACCACCGTTGAAGAGTTTGATGAGCGTGGTGCGTTTATCCTCATGGGTCTTGTCCGTGACATTCAGCGTGGTAAGGGTTGGAGCCGTGTGTCTATCCTTGACTCAACAGGCAGCGTAGGTATCTTTGATAACCAAGAGCCTATGGTTGAGAAGGGCAAGTCATATGTATTCCTTGTAGGGTCTAACCGTATCGTAGATGCTGTGCCCGTTGATGATATCCAAGGCAATAACTCTGCTCTTGTTCGATTCCTCAACTACAAGCAACTACCATACAGCGGTGATCATCATTTTGTGTTGTCGTTTAAGCCACGCACAACCAAGGCAGGCAAGCGTATGGCTACCATCGTGGCGGCAGATGCAAAGCGTGACCTAAAGAGCATGGTTGTATTTCCAAGCACGTTTGCTATGGCTTACACAAGGCTAGAAGAAGGTGAGGCATACGTCCTCAACTACACCATCAAGAACGATGATCTTATCTTTCAGGAGGTAGGAGATAGTGCTTGATTGGTGGGGGCTTAGGAAAATATCAACAGAACCATTAATTTATTTAGCGTTCAATATTAGGAAGGAACAAGATGCAAAGGCTAAGAGATCTAGACGATCTTGCCCATACCCTCCATGCAAGAGCGAGGGCTAAGGGCTTTTACGAACCATACGATAACATGGACGAAGCAGACTACGTTGTGTTCTACCTCAAGCAACTTGCTATGATTCATAGCGAGGTAACAGAGGTGCTAGAAGCAATCCGCAAGGAGCAAGGCGATGATGTTGTCGTGGAGGAATTAGCAGATATCCTCATTCGTGTGCTTGATTTTTGGGCACATCTTAACGAGTCAGGATACACTAAGGTCTCACTACAGAAGTCACTAAACAATAAGATCGAAACTAACGAAAAGAGAGCATACATGCACGGGGTCTTAGCATGACCACACTACAAGAAGTATTAACAAATGTAAACCCAAAACTACGCAAGAAGATTATGACAGGTTCGGAGGTAGAGCCTATTGAGTTTGCTACTACCCCAAGCCCTAACCTCAACAAGACACTCAACGGTGGCTTTCCCTATGGTCGTCAGGTTCTTGTTTGGGGTAACAAGTCAAGTGGCAAGTCATCATTCTGTCTACAGATGATTGGCGAAGAGCAAGCCAAAGGTAAGGTCTGTGCGTGGATTGACGCAGAAATGTCATTCGACGCTGCTTGGGCTAAGAGTTTGGGGGTAGACGTAGATAACCTCATCGTCTCTCAGGCTCGTACTATCAATGACATGGTAGATGTTGCTACCGATCTTATGAAGAGTGGTGTTGATGTTATTGTTGTTGACTCTATCTCTGCCTTGCTTCCTGCTGTTTACTTTGAGAAGGACAGCACAGAGTTGAAGCAACTTGAGAACACCAAGCAGATTGGTGCAGAGGCTCGTGATATGACTAACGCAGTCAAGATGTTGAACTATGCTAACAATCAAGACAAGCCAACCTTGTTGGTCTTGATTAGTCAGGCACGCAATAACATCTCTGCCATGTACACAACACAGCAGCCAACAGGCGGCATGGCAGTCAAGTTCTACTCATCTACTATCATCAAGTTGTTCTCTTCTGAGTCTGACAACCAAGCAATCAAGGGTAAAATCTATGTTGGTGACAAGATCATTGAAGAGAAGATTGGTCGTAAGGTACGTTGGCAGGTACAGTTCTCCAAGACTTCACCTGCGTTCCAAGAAGGTGAGTATGACTTCTACTTCCGTGGTGATGTTCTAGGTGTAGATGCTATTGCCGACCTTGCAGATGCCGCAGAGTTTGCGGGTATCATCGAAAAGGGTGGGGCATGGTATACTATACAGGGTGAACGTTACCAAGGTCGTGCCAATCTAATTGCTGCAATCCGTGAGAATCTTGACCTACAAGATTACATCAAGGAGCAACTAGATGGCTAAGTACGGAAAGTACGAGGGTCAGTTTATCTGTCACGAGTGCAAGGGAGATGTTCCTAACGCACGCTTTTGGTATGACACATACGATCTCACTTGGATGTGTGATTGTGGCAAGGTGTCAAAGGTCAATCTATATGTTAGGGGATACTAATGGTAGCACAAATACAAACTAACACGGGTGATTCATACCTAACTAACTTATCTTTTGAGGCTATGTTCGATTTGCTCAACGAGGCTAATACTGCTGATGCAAAGTTCCTTGCCTTCAAGACGTTCTTTGGTGTCAACACAATCATCCCCATCTCTGATATCGTAAACATCATTGAGGTAGCACCATAAATGGACTACAACAAGCGTGAGCGATCAGAAGCAAAGAAGCATGGTCATACACCCCACAAAAATAGTGGTCGTGGAATGGTCAAGGGAGACTCTCACAATGATGAGTTTGTAATTGATTACAAGTTCGCAGAGAAATCATTTACTTTAAATAAGGATGTATGGGCGAAGGTAGTTACAGACAGTCTCAAGAGTGATAAAACTAAATCTCCTGCGATAATGTTGGTGCTAGGGTCTGGACAAAACACCGTTCGGCTTGGTATAATAGAGTGGTACGAACTAGAGAGGCTAACAGATGACGACAACGATTGAGCAAGTCAGCGGTCTATATGACATTGCTGAGTACATGCAAGACGAAGAACTAACCTCAGCACTTGAGTTCATCGCTAAGGTTATTACAAAGCCTGATATCCCTATTCAGGTAGCAACGGTAGAGTTGGTACGCCTACAGGCTATCGCTGCTAAGATGGCTATGCGTGCTACTTGGCTAACTAACGTAGACAAGTCAGACCGTGCCAAGAAAAACCTATACTATACTGCGGCGGCAGAGATTGATAAGATGTGCTCTGCTCTAAAGTATCTTACTAAAGGATAACTATGAAAAACTTTATGAATGAAATTCTAGACAAGACGGAGCCAACCGAAGGGTTTGATTCCAAGGCTTTGATCAAGAAGATTGAGTCAGGTTACGAAGCAGAGAACGGTGTTGACTTCAAGACCAAGAAAACCTTTGGCCCATCCACACTAGTCTATGGAAACGGTGCTTGCCCTCGCTATTGGTATCTCGCCTTTGATGGTGCAGACTTTGTTAGCGAGAATGATGCTTACTCTCACGCTAATATGCGTAGCGGTATTCATAGTCACGAGCGTATCCAAAAGGCTATCACAGCAGCAGGCATTATGGTTGAGGAAGAGAAGAGGGTAGTAGCACAAGACCCACCTATCTTTGGCTTTGCCGATGCTGTTATTCAATGGGGCGATGACCAACCTGTAGTTGAGATCAAGACTATGCGTGAGGAATCATTTGCCTACCGTAAGACAGGCAAGACTCCCTACTACCATGTAGCACAGTTGCTTATCTATATGCGTGTGCTTGGCAAGAAGTTTGGTATACTATTGTACGAGTCAAAGAACTCCCATGAGTTAGTTGCTAAGCCTGTTGAGTGGACTGAGGAACGTAACAATTGGGTTGACTATGCATTTGATTGGATGCGTAAGGTTCGTAAGGCTTGGGAAGATCGTACTATCCCTGTCAAGACTTACCGTAGCAATTCCAAGGTATGCAAGACTTGTCCCGTTGCCGCCACCTGTGCGTTGGCAGACAAGGGCGAGATCCGAATTGAGCCATTGGAGTACCTCAAGTAATGAAAGAATGCAGTTGGTGTGCTACTGAGTTTGAGCCAAACGTGAAGTATCAGATCTACTGTTCCGTTGAGTGTCGTACACTCTCCACCAAGGAGAAGGTAAGCGAAAGGTACAAGCAAAAGCGTCGTACCAAGTATCAAGGGAAGCAGCGATTCTGTGCGGGTAAGTGCGGTAAGGTTCTTTCCATGTACAATGATACACAGTATTGTAACTCTTGTAACATCAATGAGAAGCAGGTGGCTCGTGCTATCAAGCAGATCAAGAACAAGAGCAAGGGTAAGAAATGAATTTTGTATCTATTGATGCATCTACAAAAGACATGGCCTTTGCCTACTTTGTTGATGACCAACCAATCAAGTATGGTAAGTTAGAGTTTGATGGTTCAGATATCTACGGAAAGATTATGAACATATCTGTAAAGGTCAAGGCATTCTACAATCGCTTTGATGATGTAGAGCATATGATTATTGAGGCTCCTGTTTACATCAATAGCCCACAGACAGCACAGCATCTATCCATGACGCACGGTGCTATCGTGGGGGCAGCGTCCCTCAGCGGTATTCGTTATGTCCGTAACGTTGTTCCTATGACTTGGCAGAACCAAATAGGTAACCCCAAGTTGACCAAGGAGGAGAAAGAGAAACTGCGTAAGAAGGCACCAAACAAATCTCCTTCATGGTACAAGAACCAAGAGCGACAGATACGAAAGAACAAGACAATACACATTGTAAATGATAAGTTTGATCTAAACGTCACAGACAACGACGTTGCTGATGCTCTTGGCATTGGCCTATGGGCCACAGAAAGGTGGGATCTAGTATGCAAGAAGTAGTTGTGTGGTGGTCACCAAACGATCATCCAAGAGGAACGCTATACACAGAGCATGGTGCTACTCGTGAGCGACTTGATTGGAACATGCTGTTCGTTGAGCCTGAGCCTGTGTTCCCTGAGTTGGCAAAGAAGCGTAACAAGTTTGTAGAGGACAACAGTTACATCCGTTGTCCCGCTGTGCAAACGGGTATGAAGAATCTGTTTGTCACTCGTAGTCCACTACCAACTAAGATTGGTATTGTTGTCAACGAAGAGGGCGAGGTAAACCAAGAGATAGAATCAGACAACTATGAGCAGCCACATTGGTGGATTGCTCGTGCCCCATCGGTACAAAACAACATTCTATTACACTCCTATATGTCTTACTTCTTCTTTCCTGAAGAGCCATTAGGAATATCCTTGACCGCACCATTCTTTCACCAAGCACCTCACTTGCAGTATGGTGCTATTGTGCCTGGGATGTTTGACTTTGGTAGTTGGTTTCGACCTGCTAACTTAGAGTTCAACCTATGGGATGGCGTGCGTAACTTTGAGATTGGTGAGGGTGAGCCTGTTGCCTATTGGCAGTTTCACACAAACAAGCGAATCATCTTCAAGCGTTTCTTCTTGAGCGAGGAACTAAAGTCTTTCGGTGTCAACGCTGCCAATGCTTCTCGTTGGTTGCCTGGTAAGACACTACAAGAGAGGTACGATATGTTCCATGCCTCTAAGATGCGTGAGCAAGTACTAGCACAGATTAAGAAGAACCAAGTATGAAACTACACACGAACAAAGAATACTTAAGGAAGCGTTACGTTATGCAGAAGAAGTCTCCCGATGAGATTGCTAAGGAATGTAACGTAACAGTACAAACAATATACACCCAACTAAAGAAATTCGGATTGAGGAAATGATGGATAATGTAACTAGCATTAATAAAGATGAGCAGTTGCGTCAAGAGGTACAAGAACTAGAAAATAAGATTAACGATTACGAGAAGCGTGTAAACATTTTAGATCTCATTGCTAACGCACCAAGCGGTCCTGAGATCTCTGTTGCCTGTGATGAGATCAAGCGTCTGTTGCTTGAGAAGAACATTGCCTACGGTAACTCAGCACTATCCCCCATTGCTGTCTTTGCCAAGGCGGGGGCACAGGAAGGCATCGCCAACCGCATTGACGATAAGTTAAATAGGATTAAGAATAACCAATCTTATGTTGGCGATAATGACTTGGATGACCTCATTGGTTATCTTATTTTATATAAGATTAGTCAAAATAAGTGATATAACCCACATAGTATTGTCGCAGTTGTGACTTGACAATATCTCAAAATGGTGAGATAATGGTAGTTCCAGTGTGCGGGAGTACATTGGAGGTATTATATGACGAAAATAAGCATAGCCGTCTGTGCTGCGTTGGTCTTAGGATTAGCGGGGTGCAGCGACGAAGCCGAGGCTAAGTCAGCGGTCGCAACACCAACCCAATCAACAGTAGAGAAAGTAGAGATTGGACTTTTGGAAGAGCGTAAAGTAAGAAGCAACAAGATGTATGTACATCCTGAGTTTAGGACAGCAGTATCCAAGCAAGCGAAAGACCTAAAAGGATATGAGCGAAGTATATACAAAGGAAAGTACTACCGTAAGAAGCAAGAATCGTTTAGGAAGTGTGTTATGAAACGTGAAAGCAACTTCAGGTACAAGGCTAAGAACCGTGTATCTAGTGCAAGCGGGGCATACCAATTCCTTGATTCGCAATGGAGAAGTGGTTTGGTCCACATGATGATAAAAGAATCAAAGAAGACTGACGACGGACTCCATCGCAAGGCAAAGAAACTACACAACAAGCCCATCAAAACTTGGAATCGCTATTGGCAGGACAGAGCATTCTTTACTGCTATGAACATAAATGGCGATTGGTCAGGTAAAAAACATTGGAGGGCTACTGTTCCTGGAACGGGCTGCTAGCCGCAGGAACCATACGTACTCCCGCACACATGGTATAATAGGACTATGACTGATATTATTACACACATAGAACAGGTCAATGAGGTCGCATCCCTGTACATTACAGGTAAGAATGAGACTGAGATTGCCGCAGAGTTAGACATTCCTAAGTCTCGTGCATCCTCCCTACTCAGGGAGTGGAAGTCAATGGCCTCCAACAGCGAGGCTGTTAGGTCAAGGGCACGAGAGGCATTGTCCACAGCAGACACTCACTATTCTAAACTTATCAGACAGGCTTACGAAGTTATTGATGATGCCAACAACACATCTTCTCAATCCCAAAAACTACAAGCACTAAAACTAGTTATGGATTTGGAGTCACGACGTATCGACATGCTACAAAAGGCAGGGCTCTTGGAGAACAAGGAACTAGCAGAGCAGTTGATGGAGACAGAGCGTAAGCAAGAACTACTTATGGATATTCTAAAAACTGTTTCAGGACAATGCGATACGTGCAAGCCCAAGGTTCTCTCAAGACTATCAGAGGTACAAGAGAACATGACCGAAGCGGTAGTAGTCAATGAGTCTTGATCTTTCAGAGTTTGCGGCGGCACTAGACGACAACCCCTTTGAGGAAACACCTGTCGATCTAGATACATTCTTGTACGATGAGAACTACTTGAATCAGCCACCACTATCACAGGTACAGCGTGACCTTGTTGAGTCTATGTCGCAGATCTTTAGGAAGGACGACCTGTGCCGTTTGTATGGTGAGCAAGAGGGTGCAGAGCATTACAACAAATACACAAAGCAAGAGGTTATCCTACAACTAGGTAAGGGTAGCGGCAAAGACCACACATCAACCATCGGTTGTGCGTACTTGGTGTATAAGTTGATGTGCCTAAAAGATCCCGCACAATACTTTGGTAAACCACCTGGTGACTCTATTGATATTATCAACATTGCTATCAACGCACAGCAAGCCAAAAACGTGTTCTTCAAAAACTTCAAGACCAAGATTGATCGCTCACCTTGGTTCGCAGGTAAGTTCTATGCGAAGATGGATAGCATTGAGTTTGATAAGACTATTACTGTTTACTCAGGTCACTCAGAACGAGAGAGTCACGAGGGACTAAACCTTATCCTTGCTATCCTTGATGAGATCTCAGGCTTTGCTCACGAGAACAACTCAGGTAACGAGAGTGCCAAGACAGCAGACGGAATCTACAAAGCGTTCCGTGCGTCAGTTGATTCACGATTCCCTGACTACGGCAAGGTAGTTCTACTATCCTTCCCAAGATTCCCTGGCGACTTTATTTCTAAGAGATACGACGAGGTAGTTTTGGAAAAAGATGTAGAGGTAAAGGAACACACATTCGTTATCAACCCTGACCTACCAAATGATCTTGAGGGCAACACGTTTGATATTGAGTGGACAGAAGATCACATTGTAGCATATCGCTACCCAGGTGTGTATGCCATTAAGCGTCCCACTTGGGAAGCAAACCCAACACGAAGCATTGAGGATTTCAAGATTGCTTTTATGACTGACTACGCAGATGCTATGCAGCGTTTTGCTTGTATGCCCACGTTCCAAAGCGATGCCTTCTTCAAGAATAGGGAGGCACTAGAACGATCAATGGTGGTTCGCAATCCTATTGATGACTTTAAACGTATTGAGCAGAGTTGGCGACCCAATGATGAGATTAGATACTACCTGCACGCTGACCTTGCACAGAAGCACGACAAGTGTGCTATCGCTATCTCACACGTTGAGAAGTGGGTACAGATGGAAACGTTTGGTAACTACACGCAAACTGTTCCCATTGTTGTTTGCGATGCCGTTGTGTGGTGGGAGCCAAGGAAAGAAGGACCCGTGGATTTGAGCGAGGTAAAGAATTGGATTCTTAACTTCCGTCGCTTAGGTTTCCGTATTGGTATGGTAACCTTTGACCGTTGGCAGTCTTTTGATATTCAGCAGGAGTTAAAGTCTGTTGGTATCAACACAGATACTTTGTCTGTAGGCAAGAAGCACTATGAGGATCTTGCTATGCTTGTCTACGAGAACAGAGTAAAACTACCACACATTGAGTTGTTGTTTAATGAGATGAGCGAGTTGCGTATCGTATCAGACAAGAAGGTAGACCACCCTAGGAAGGGGTCAAAAGACCTCTCAGACGCAGTTACAGGCTCTATCTACAACGCTATGTCTCTTACCCCCCGCAATTCTAATCCGACCATTGAGATCCACGAATGGAAGGATGTAAAGATCAAGAAGGATTATGACGATCCCGAAGAAGAAGATATAAAAGCAGACATTGTGCCTGAGGATGTTGAAAGGTACCTGAGCAACTTTGGATTTATCTAATGATACTATTTGTTATAGCGGTAGCGATATGGACTCTACTAAATACAGCAGTTCAAGTTATACTAATTTACTTTATGAAGGAGCAGAACGTTGGTATTAGTGTGCCATTGTTTTTACTTATTGGTAACCTAATACTATTTACTGCTTCCCTTTTGCTAATAGGTAAGGTATAATGTAACTATGGAATTTTTCCTAATTGCCCTTGTTTGGGTGTTGACAGGAATTGCTCTATGGTATATAATAAGTATTAAGAATGGTAGCAAGTCAAAGACCTTAGAAGAATGGTCAGACGAAGCAATCATTTGGGAAGAGGACGACATGGAGGACGAAGAAGAGACAGTAGTAAAGATTTGCTTTATTGGAGACAAAGCCTTTTGGGTTCACAAAAATGTCTTCTACGAGGCAGACGTAACAGTAGAGCCTGATTTTGAGTCAGCCAAACCTGTTGATATTGACTCTTTGTCTGAGGAACAAATGAAAATTTTGTTCAAAGTGTTGGACACCATTGGAGTAAGCGATACTGAAGGGTAAGACAAATGAACGTGTTAGTTCAGGGGAGCAAGACGTTCTCCGACTATCAGATATTTATGCGTGCCATGGGCGTAGCCTTGGGATACATAGAAGATGATGAATTTGTTGTGTATTCTATTGGGCCTAGCAAGGTAAATAGTTTCGCAACAGAGTTTGTCAATATGTCTGAGCGTAACCTCAAGGCACGAGGAATCAAAGCAAAAGTAAATAAGGTTCCTCACTCTTGGGGCGTTGACAAACTACCACAGATGGACTACATTGCTTACCTTTGTAATGCAAACGAGAAGCACACCCCAACTATCATTGATCTTGCTGAGATGGCAGGACGACCTAACGCTATCTTTAGGTACTGATATGTTGTCCAAGAAAGACAGGTCGTTTCTTAATGTAGCACGCTACCTTGCTACCAAGTCAGAAGCACGCAACACTCATGGTGCTGTCGTTGTCAAGGGACGCAGGGTAGTCGGTACGGGATGGAACAAAGATAAGAACCATCCCAACCTAATAGAAGAAGCAAAGATCAAAGAGTATTGCTCAGCACATGCAGAGCAGATCGCTTTGAGAGAGGCAGGAGATAACACCCAACGTGCGGTGTTGTATGTTGCCCGTGTAAGTAAAAAAGGTGAAGACAGAGACAGCAAGCCGTGTGCTGTTTGCCAAAGTAGAATCATTCAGGCAGGCATCAAACGGGTTGTTTATACAATGGAAGCAGGAGAGATTAACTATGTTAGTTAAGACACTAGAAGAGATGGAATCAATCGTTGAATCCACATCCCTAGAATGGGATGGTTGGGACGTAATGAAGTTGACTCCAAAACCAACTGCTATGTACGACCGTAACGGCGTATTCGTAAGGGACAAGTGGTGGACCAAAAAGTCCTACCCCCTTACAGAAGAAGGCTGGGACATTCCAGGAGGCCATCATGCACAAGTGGATGAGCGACGCTGAATGTCTCAACATGGATACCAACCTCTTCTTTGAGAAGTACGAAGAAGATAAGCACTTGGCAAAGTCCATTGACCATATGTGCTTGCGGTGCGAGGTAGCCAAAGACTGCTTTGCCTTAGGTGTAAGCAAAAAAGAATACGGAGTTTGGGGAGGCATCTACCTAACAGAAGGTGACCCCGACGATGAGTTTAACGAGCACAAATCCCAAGAGGATTGGGCTGACATTTGGATGAAGTTAACTATGGAGACAGAGTAATGGCAAGAGAAAAGAGAATAGGCAAACCACCCAACAGCCTGTTCACACCTGAGTTGGTGCGTGACGTACAAAGCATCAAGATACCTGTTGATATATTTAACATTACTTACCATGAGTTCTTGGATAGTAAGCCACCTTTCGTTGCTATTGAGTTCCCCGAAAGTGGATGGATCGCAATGAATGAAGATGAGCGTTTCAAGATGGCAACTTACTTCAAGATCGTAAAGCAAATCTTCAAGGCTCATGGGGTGAACGCCACCCTAGCACCACTACACGATGTAGCAAGTCATCGTGATAGGAGTTGGTGGTAATGTTATTAGTTAAACTAACTAAGAATGGTTGGTGGTGTCGATACAGCGTAACCATTTGGGAAAAGAACTACGACGCTGAGATGGATGCCTACACAATCAAAGAAATCCACCTACCAAGGAACAGATGTTTCTACCTGAGGTTTTGGGCGATAAGGTGGGCCAACAATAATATTTGTCGAATTCTATTTGAACGGAAGGAGTTGGAGTACCATGGAGGTTAACCAAGTTGTACAGACAGTCAACGTACTAACAGAGCGTGCTGGCAAGGCAACAGCACGATACGAACTAGAAATCGCTGAGTTGTGGACAGAAATTTTCAAGTTGCGTGAGAAGGTTGCGGAACTTGAGACTAAGAACACAAAGAAATAGAATGACAACGCTTACAATATAATGTATAATAGGAAACGGAGGCGATCCCTCCACAACCCTAGCAAGACAACTACTATATCCCAAAAGGATGGTGATTCAACTATGTTTAAATGGTTTAAGCAAACACCTGAGCAGAAGCGTACTCGTGTAATTTATCGTGAGTGGGACAAGCAACGCAGGGAAGCAGAGCCCTTTGGCGGTAGTCACACAGCGGAGATTGATGCAATCTTCTCTCGTGCACTCGCTGAAATGAAGTAAACAAAATAAGGGTGGGTATTGACCTTTATAATCGAATAGTGTATAATGTAACCGTAACTAGTAGAAAGGTTTGCTCATGCAAACATTCGTCCCCCACAAGGAGCACGCAGAAAGTGCCCGTGTGTTAGACAACAAACGCCTTAACAAGCAACTGCTTGAAGGCCGACAGATCATCGGCATCCTCGCCACAGGTAAGCAGAAGGGTGCCTGGGTAAACCATCCCGCAGTCCTTATGTGGCGTGGCTGTGAGGGTGAGTTGTACCGATACCTAGAGGACATAAAGAACGAATGTGTCGCTCGTGGTATCTCAACAGAAAAGAATTGGTCTACGATCAATCAGATCAAGGAAGATGCAGTAGTGTGGCAAGAGTATCGTATGCCTGAGTGGTGGACTGACACTCGTGTATTCCAATCACATCGTATGAATCTCTACCGCAAAGACCCTGAGTACTACGCTCAGTATGGCGGGGCATATCAACAGCCCTGTTGTACAAGGTGTCAATACTTTTGGCCTGTTTCAACCCATGGATACGAGGTAAAGATAGCAGCATGAACGCACAAGAATCAGCACAGCAGATACTAGCAGACCAAGGATGGATGCTTCTTGATGAGGCAATAGATCCTAACTTTGCTGAGATCTTAGGTAACTACCTTCTGCTTATTGAAGGTGAGCCTGTACCTGATGATGGTATCGTCAAGGATACTTGGGGTACTTATGCTGATCCTATTGCTGAGTCAGTATTGCATTGGATGACTCCTAAAGTATCTTGGTTGTTCGGTATTGAGATGATCCCCACCTTCACCTACACTCGCATCTATCGTCCAGGTGCATACATGCAGAACCATACGGATCGTGCTGAGTGTGAGTATAGTGCTTCTCTTTGTGTCGGCAAGTTTGTTCCTGAGGGCAATGACTTTCCCCTCAACATTGATGGTCACATGGTTGGCATTGATGTAGGGCAAATGGCATTCCTCAAAGGTCTTGAGGTTCCCCACGGTCGTATCAAGTGGGAGGTAGAAGGAGACACAGACCCATACTACACAGCAAACATCTTCCTTCATTGGGTAGATGCCAATGGTCCTTACCATGAGTTTGCTTATGATAATCGACCTGGACTTGGGTATGGTGTCGATCATGTAGACAGAGCAGTCAAGGATGAGGTGAGGGCTCGTGTATCAGGTAGTTGATGACTTTGTAGATATGCCATATCAACAAGCACTACTCGCTCGCATTGATCGTAACGAGGCATTCCCTTGGGGCTTCCTCCAAGATATGAGCCATGTAGAAGAACGATCCAACATTGAGGGTGCGAAGGTAGCACCTGTGCAGCATGGTTTTGAGACAGTATTATATCTCATTGAGGAAGAGAGGACTAACCAATACACAGAGTTGCTATGGCCTTTCATAAATAATATTATGTTTCACGAGCAGTCAAACATAAGACTACTAAGAGTAAAGGCAGGGCTCGTGCTACCAAGCGACGGTGTTATCTATCCTCACGTTGACTTCTCATTCCCACACAAGTCTTTGGTATACTACGTCAATGATACTGATGGAGATACCGTGTTCTATCAAGAACATTTTACAGGGCACGATAGCGTACCCGATACCTTCACGGTAGAAGAACGCATTAGTCCACAGCAAGGCAGGGCAGTTATCTTTGATGGGTTGCAGTATCACAGCACAGAGTATCCAACCAACCATCACAGAACGTTCCTAAACATAAACTATGAGGTGCTACAATGATTGAGTTAGAAGAGCGACCTGTATTTCTCAACGCAGTTTACTTTGCCCACTTGGATGAGTTGGACAATGAGTTGATTGCTAATGAGATCTTAGACAGGCGAACAAACAACACACTAAAGAACAGAGATGAAGGCCGTGAGATCTCTAACGAGGGTGGCTTTCAGAGCAACAACATGATGGCAGACCTACCACTATACAAAGGGTTGCCACAGGTAAAAGATCTTACAGACTCTATGGTACAAGAGGTGTACAACCGATGGGGTATCGGAGGCGAAGCAAATGCAACAGGCATGTGGTCTAACGTAAACAGCGACGGTCACTTCAACCATACCCACGCACACCCTGGATCAAAAATGTCTGCCGTGTACTACGTCAAGGTTCCTGAGAACAGCGGTAACATTTGCTTCAAGCGTCCTGACGTACAGGAGTATTGCTTTGTGCCTGAGCAGGACACAGACTTTACCTCACGCTTGTTCTGCATCAAGCCTGTTGCGGGTATGGGTATTGTGTTCCCATCATACTTTGATCACTATGTGGAGCAGAACCGTAGTGGAGATAGTCGTATCTCTATTGCGTTCAACTATAACTAGGAGTAATAATGGAAGTTGATATCTTTGAGATACCTGATGGAGAGTACATCGCTCCAGGAGTTAAACTAATTGATGATGCTATTTGGTACAGCGATGACATTGTTGATCTTGCTAAGCAAATGGATTGGACTAAATCATTAGTCATTGGTGATGGAGAGCAAGACCTTGAGGACGAGGCACGCACATCTTCATCTATGCCTTGGCGTTGGACAGACCAAGGCTTCCTAAATCCAGGAGTGAATTGGCTAGCAGCACAGGCAATCTACCTACAAGGGCTTGCTTACTCAGCAGAGCAGCAGGCAGAGTTCGCACACATGGAAGCACCAAGTTTACTTCACTACAAGGCAGGCGACGGTAAGTATGACACACATACGGATTGGTCTACCAAGACACCACGGCAGTTCTCTGCTGTGCTGTACCTAAACGATGTTGAGGACGGTGGAGAAACATACTTCCATTCCTTTGACTTGTCTGTTGAGCCTGTAGCAGGTAGGCTTATTTTATTTCCTGCCAACTATGTCTACGCACATCAAGCACGCCCACCACGATCAGGTGATAAGTTCGTAATGGTAACTTGGTTTAGTGAAAGACTAGAGGACCTAGAAGCATACTATGGAAATTAAGTTCATCGCTAACAGCAAAGAGACAGAGGTAAACATACCTCGTCCTAAGCCAGCCAAACGTTCCCTACCCGATTGGTACAGAGACAAAAAGATGTTTGATGGAGATGAACCTTACATTCGTAACTCAGCAGCACAGAACCTAACTATAAAAGGTTGTGTCCCTGTCGCAGATGCTATGGGCGGCGGGTACATACAAGAGACTTGGTGTGACCTATACATAGAATACAAGAACAACAACTTGCATATCGACACACCACTAGGGCCACCCATGGTAAACTTTGATGGTAGCAAATCGCAGTTGCCTGTGCCACCTGAGTACCACGATCTTTCTATTGCTTGGATACGTCATTGGCAACCTGTTACCCCCAAGGGATACAGCCTCTTGATTACACACCCATTCAATAGGTTTGACCTACCATTTCAGGTTACCTCTGCCATAGTTGACTTTGATAACTTCCATCACAGGCGGTCAGGCAACGTACCTTTCTTGCTCCGTGGAGATTTCCATGGTATAATTAAGGCAGGTACACCGATGTATCAGATGATCCCCATTAAGAGGGACGCTTGGAGATCGACAGAAGAGCCCTACGATGAAGACGAGTGGGCTAAACTACATGCAGAAGGACACAGAAAGTTCTTTGGAGTATATAAGAACTACTTTCACACAAGGAAGGAATACAAATGAGTGACAGAGTAATGCTTGCTGAGTCTAACGATGACTTAGGCATCAGAGTATACAAGCATAAAGATATTATTGAGAACACAGACGAATGGGTATGGATGATCCAACAGTCTCGTGATGCATTTTACAATGTATTCCCTAAGGATTCAGGCGACGGCAAGATCATCGGTGACTCAACATGGGACTACAACCTATACAATATGTTTACAGTAGGAGCAGGGTTCCCAAAGATGTATGATCTGTGGTCAGATCTTAGTTTTGTTATTAGGGATTTTCTACAGACTGATGAGCAACTATGGACACAGATTTGGGCTAACTATCATTCCCCATCTGATGTTTTGGAATGGCACAGCCACGTTGATTGGACTTGCCACGGCTTCATCAGCATTCGTCCACAGAATACGGTTACAAGATTTGAAGAGTTTGAGATCAACAACGAGGTAGGTAACATCTACATCGGACCCGCAGACAAGTTGCACAAAGTGTTTGTGTTAGAAGACTACGATGAACCACGCATCACTTGTGGCTTTGACGTAACTAACGCAGCAGACTTTGCCGACAAGCGTGCGAGTAACGATATGAACCTATCGCTTATCCCTGTGAGGTAATAATGGTAATACATAACGATAGGCTCCCCGCAACACAGCGTAAGCCTGTATTTGATATCGTGTTTGCTTGTCCAGGTGAAACCTTTACGGCAGAGTTCCTAAAGAGTTTTGCTAAGACTGTCAAGGTACTTGATGAGCAGCACATTAGTTGGACGCTAGTAAACTTTGGTTCCACCTATGTTCGTCTTGCTCGTGAGCGTATTATGAGTCTTGGTGATTGGGCCAACATTGACAACAACATTGCGTTCCAAGATCAGTTCGACTACAAGAGCATCATGTGGATTGACTCCGACATTATGTGGGAGCCCGAAGATGTGTTGGCACTATGGCGTAGTCGTCACAAAATTACAAGTGGATGGTATCAGATGACTGATGGTAATGCATCCGTATCTTTTGATGGTCTTAGTGCCCTACCCGCTACTGAGTTTCCAACGGAACAGAAGTACTACGAGGCAGTAACAGTAGGCTTTGGTTTCCTAATGGTTGACAAAGGTATCTTTGAGTCAATGACTAAGCCTTGGTTTGACAACTACATCCTAGAGCATGAGGGTAGGCTTGTCACAGCCATTGGTGAGGATTCATCTTGGTGCATTCAGGCACACAATGCTGGGCATGATATTTGGGTAGACTCAACCGTGCGAGTAGGACACATTAAAAAGGTTCGACTATGAGCAACAGTTGTTCTCAAAGCACATGCATGGCTTACAGGTACAGTCTGAGCAACCACAGCACTTCTGAGTAATTACTTTCTTTAGACTCTTTGCTACTAACATAATATTATTATATCATAGGTCTTGACAAACAGCCCTGACTCGTGTATAATAGGTGTAGCAAGGAAGGGTTCCTTGTAGAAAGGTAGGCAAAATGTCAAGGCGTAAGAAGGTTCGTAGCCCAATGATGGATCTGTACGAGCGTGTACCATCCATTCAGGTTGGCAATCGTTTGATTGAGAAAGGCGAGATCATCAAGATCCACGGTGTATGGGGAACTA
>Ga0098073_1000357_pt1 | contig 16769 bp, 15 predicted proteins | sample 31_taG_FD_75060 | JGI IMG/M metagenome (GOLD analysis project Ga0098073, IMG submission 75060) | Marine viral communities from the Gulf of Mexico - 31_GoM_OMZ_CsCl metaG | ecosystem: Environmental > Aquatic > Marine > Oceanic | place: Gulf of Mexico | collected 2015-07-12
CAGCCTCCCCCATGTCCTACGAGGAGTGGCTTGACGACCTACGGCTGATCGACACCGAGGAGACCCGCGAAACGTACGCCGAACACCTTAGCCGTGGCGCGGTCAGGTCAGTGGGTGAAACCGCCACCAAGTTCTCTGAATACCAACTCCCCGGAGGAGAGAACTACCGCGAGGTCGTGCTGGCGATGCCGAGCAAAGCAAGAATCGAGAGCACGGTGTATCATGTTGGATACGCAAACCGCGACGGCTCAATGCCAGGTTCAACCACGCTTTTTAATACGCGGGAAGAAGCGCAGGCGTTCATCGACACCACGATGAAAGGTGCCACCATTTTCGAGAAGGAGAGAACATCCAGAGAATCTTATGACAAGACCGGAGAATACACCTCCTCCCATTTCAAAAACGTCCCCAACTACGTCGCCCACATGCGCCTCAACGAGCGCACCGACGCCGCAGGCCGGCCCGGCCTGTTCATCGAGGAGTTGCAATCCGACCGCCATCAGGCGGGGCGGGAGAAGGGGTATCGGGATGAGCAGGACCAGTCCAAACCCCCAGTGGGGTCAACCGTCGTTAAACGCGGCGACAGGTTCCGGGTCGAAGACCACAACGGGATGAGTTACGCGGCCGGCGCCACTGAGCAGGAGGCTATCGCCAATGCGTGGGTCAATCTGCAAGGAGACGACCTGCGGGTTCTCCGTGAACGCGCAGTCCCCGACGCCCCCCACCGCAAGGACTGGCCGCTGGCGCTGTTCAAGCGCGCCCTGCGCGATGCCGTTGCGAGTGGTAAAAAGTGGATCGGCTGGACGACGGGCGTCGATCAGGTAGAGCGGTACGAGAACGACATCCGCGCCAAAATTGACGAGGTTACGTGGCAAACGGTCAACGGAAAGAAAAGCGTTCGTGCAATCAAGGACGGGGGTGTTTTCTTCTCTGGAGAGATTGATACAGGGGATAATATCCGAGGGTCAGGAACTGAGGCCGATGGCAAAACTGTCTCCGAGGTTTTCGGAAAGGGGATTGCGGGCAAGATAAAGGAGTCCGACAAGGGCTCGCTGTCCGAAAAAGGACTCACCATTGGTGGCGAGGGCATGAAGGGCTTTTACGACGACATTCTTCCCAAGGAGATCGGCAAGTACGTGAAGCAGTGGGGCGGGAAGGTGAAGGAATCCACCATCCCATCAGGTAAGAAGAAAGTCCTTATCCACCGCGTCAACATCACCCCGGCCATGCGGATGGGTGTGCCAGAGGGTCAACCGCGCTTCTCCCGCCCCGACCGATCCCAACGACCCACCTTCCTCCCCGAGGACATCGCCGACAAGCTGTCCGAGCGGGCGGCTCGTTACCACGAGGCTGACCCGGTGACGGGCAAGTCGCGGCGGAAGCCAAAGGCCCCGGGAGCAAGCACCATCCCCATCGACCCTGCCACTGGCTTCCCGTCCCGCATTGAGATGGAGCGGACCAAGGTGGACACCATCATGAACGTGGCCATCGACATCGTGAAGGACCTCGGTCCTCCGGGCGAGAACTGGTGGAACTTCATCAACAACCCCATCGAGCGTCGCGCCATCGGCATTACCGATGACATGATGTACCCCATCTACACGGAGATGGAGAACCAGCTTGACCCGACCGACCGAAGCCTCGACCCGCTTCGTTTCGAGTTGGAACGCTTCCAAGACACAGGCCCCGGTGGATCGTCCCCCGCTGGTACCCAACTGGCCATCGTCAAGCACATCCAGACACACCCGCGTTACGCCCGCCTGTTCGCGCAGAAGGGCATGCGTTCCGTCAAGGACAACCAGATCCAAGGCATCGTCGGTCGCCACATCAACGTGCCGTCAGCGGTGCAGCGCGTCCGCGAGGCCGATGACGCCGCTCAAGGTGAGGCCACTGATAACGTCGCCGACGAGGTGGCGCTGGAGTGGCAGTTGCTCGAAGCGGGCATCGACCTGCAAGACCCGGCGCTGCGTGAGGAGATTCTCGCCCTTAACAACGACCTGATCGACCGCGCCTATATCGAGGAGTTGCTGGCCGACAAGAACCTGAAAGCCTCGTTGAGTGGCCGCACCCCCGACCAGTTCGCCGCACGTCGTGCCGCGCTGGCGAAGATGAGCCGCAAGACGTTGGAGGCGATGAAGTCCCAACTGGACGAGAGCATCGCCAAGCGCATGGAGAACATCTCCAAGATGCGGACCAAGGCCGCGCCCAAGCGCAAGGGCTCCAAGGCAAAGACCGTGCAGGAGCAGGCCGAGGACCTCCTCGACCGCGCCTCCAAGCAGCAAGCCAAGCGCAAGCCTGCCCCGAACCCTGTCCGTGACGCCTACCGCGACCAACTCAAGCGGCCCACCAGTCGTGAGGAGTTCGTCAAGACGCTCGCAGGCATCGGCGTGGACGCCGACACGGCTGGCAAGCTTTACGACGTTGCGGCGGCGAAGCGCATGGCGCTGGAGATGACGAAGCAAAAGCGTCGCAAGACCAACCTCCTCGACCTCACCCCGAAGACCGCACCCGACCGTGCGGCATCGAAGCCGTCCACCATCCGTGGGCTCCTCTCCAAGGCGAAGTCGGAGCTTCTCGGTCGCATGAACTGGGACACGTTGTTCAACCACCCCCTCAACACGCAGCGCGAGTGGAGGCAGGAGTTGTTCAACAAGGTCCGCGCCGACGAGGCGTTCGCCAACCTCACCGACCAAGAGGCGCGGAACCTCGCTGCCGAGCTGGATCGTCTTTGGAACGAGCAACGGCAGAAGGCCGTTGAGCGTGACTTGAAGAAGCTGACCCCGAGCGGCAACGAGGAGGTGCGCAAGCGGGTTGCCAAGGCGACTCCGGCGCTGCTGCGGGCGATCAATCGTGGCACCTTCAACGAGTCCACCTTCCGCACGGCCATCGCGCCGAAGTTCGGCATCGGCGTTCTCTCGGACGCAGAGATGCAGAAGGTGTCGGAGCTTGCCGCCAAGGCGCAGGACATGAGTCTGACTCGCCCGGAGCGCAAGCAGGCGGGCATCGACATGATGGAGTTGCTCCAGAAGAACACGGACCTCACCAAGGCGGAGGTTCTCTCCAACGTGTGGGTGACAAGCGTGCTCTCCGGCCCCCGGACGCTGTTCGACATGGCCTTCAACTTCTTGAACGGTGCCCGCATCGTGTCGCAGTTCGCCGTCGCGGCGGCTGCTACCAAGAAGGGCGGGGTCAAGAGTGCCTTCCGTGGCTTCCAAGACTACATGAAGGGGCTGTACGACGGCATTCAAGAGGCCATCGCCTACATCATCAGCGGCGACGACGCCTTGCTCGACTCCACCGAGCGCCGACTCAACGCATACTTTGGGGAAGGCTCGCGTGCGGTGCCCGTCGATGCCTGGGGCAAGGTCATGCGCGATCCGAAGTCGAGCTGGTGGAAGAACCCCTACACCTACTTCCTCGGCACGGTACAGCGTGCGATGGTGGCGTTCGACCACATCACCGCCGTCTCAACCGCCGAGGGGCTCAAGAGCCTCGCCGTGACGCTCAACCCAAGCGTATACGGTGACGCGCAGATGCCCAACGCCGACGACATCGCAGCCGCCAAGGAGACAGCCAAGCGCGTTGTCGCCGCCCGGTTGCCGGAAGGTGCCAACCTGGACAGCTTCCTGAACAAGCGCCGTGTGAACGCCGCGACCCGTCAGATCCTCAACGACGTGTACGACAAACAGTTCCCCCGTCTGCTCGACGACGTTCAAGACATCGGCATGGTGGCCAGTTTCCAGAACGACCCGACCGGGCTTGGCGGGTTCATCTACCACGGGCTGCTCAACATGAGCAACCGCCTCACACAAGGGGCGACGAAGTTCCAAGCGTCCTCCGACACCCGCCGCCAGTCTGCGGAGGAGAAGTACTACGAGGACATGAAGGCCAAGGGGGTCGAGAATCCGCCTCCCTACCGCGCTGACTTGGAGCAGAAGATCCGCGAGGGCGTAGGCGCGTTCATGTTCTTCACCGCCGTCAACAGTCGGAACCTCACCGGGACGCGGTTTGTTCGGTTCGTCGGCAACAAGGTCAACGAGATGCTGTCCTTCCTGCCTGGGGTTGGCTACCTCCGCTGGTTCGAGGAAGTGATGGATGAGAACCCGCTCCAGAAGCAGCTCCTCCACACCAACCAAGTCGTGGGCTCCCTGACCGCAGGCGCACTCTACGTCGCGCTGGTTGAACTTGCCTTGGACGCCGACGAGGACGACGAGGAGAACCCCCGGTTCATGATTAACGGGCCGTGGAAATACGTCCGCGACTGGGAGCAAAAGAACCGTCTGCGCGACGTTGGCTCATCGCCCAACAGCATCGAGATTCGTGATGAGGACGGCAACCTGACGGTGTTCAACTACACCAACTGGCCTCTGTCCGGCCTGCTCGCTGCCGCTGGCAACCTGATTGACATGTACCGCTTCGACCGGGAGACGTTTACATCCTACGACCCCTACAAGAAGGCGCTGGCGGGGCTCATGTCCACGGGCGGCGCGGTGCTGGACATGAACGCGCTGTCGGCTTTCACCAGTTTGTTCCTCAACCGTGACACCTTCGGACGCGATCCGGTGAAGGGACTGGGCGACCGTCTGACCAAGTGGGTGGCCAATTTCGCTGGCGGGTTCATCCCCCGCATGGCCAAGGACATTGACCTCTGGCAAGAGCCGACCTACAACCGCCCCGAGGACCTCAAGGACTTGTTCTGGAAGGAGGTTCCGTTCTTCAGGCGGACAATGGTGACGGGCGAGAGAGCCCTCAACATGTTCGGCGAACCCGTCAAGGTCGAGCGTGCCCCGTGGACCCGCGCCGTCGTGCGCCGGGAGGTTGAGGAACACCACAAGGTTGCACGGCAGTTGATCGACAAGGGTATCTTCTTCAGCGCCCCGAACCCCGACGTGCGGACAGTCCAAGTGCCGATGTCCAACGAGCGTCGCCAGATGGATGACAACGAGGCAGAAGTCTACGTGACCGAGGCCGGACGCCTCTACAAGAACTTCTTCACCAGTGAAGGTGAACGAGTCCTTGCAATGCCGCGAGATGTGGCGAAAAAGTACATCGACGAGCGCCTCCGCGTGATGCGGAACCAAGCGTTCATCAAAGCCACGATGCGATGATCCTCCTCCGAACCACTGAAAGTCCGAAGTTCAACCGCGCTGACGTGGATGCCCGGTTCCCCGGCTACACGGTGTTCGGCTCCAAGCAGGGTTGGTTCTACCCCATTGAGGAGACCAAGTGTGTGCTCATGTCGGTTGGGTTCAAGAGCCTGGTCGATGACGTACGCCAGCACATGAAGGTCAACGGTGTCGAGGTCCCGGCCAATCTGATGGACACGATCCAGTTCTGGTGGTGCGACAACATCGACTCGGAGAACTGCGGCGAACCCGTCCCGGCACACGCTGCTGACATCTACACCCTCGCCATGCGGTTCCTCCGCACCGTCCGCGACTGGCTTGCACAGGGCGGACAGCGTGTGCCTCAGGACGAGGCGGAACGCAGGGCGGCGATCTGCGCCACCTGCCCGTTCAACCAAGCAGAGACGTGGTGCTCAGGCTGCTTCATGAAGGCGGTCCTCGGTCGCGTGCTGTCGGCGTTCGGCGGGTGGACGACCAGCCGTGACGCGGAGTTGAAGTCCTGCCGGGTGTGCGGCTGCAAGCTGTCGGTCAAGGTCCACATTCCTGCGGAGGCGATGGAGTACAAGGGACTGGAGTGGCCGGATCACTGCTGGATGAAGGGCGACAACCAACGAAGGTTGTAAATTCTTCACTGTTTTTTCAACGCTTTCAACGCCTCAAGCAAGCGATTTTCGCCCTCATTTTTGTCGCGCAGGGCCTCGACCACTATCTCGTCCACGGTGCCGGGGCAAAGGAGACGGTGGACCACGGTCTCCGCAGTCTGCCCCCTCCGGGCCAAGCGGCAGATCATCTGCTCGTAGTGCTCCCGGTTGTAGGTGGGGCTGAACCACACCAAGTTGCAGCCGCCGTCTTGGAGGTTGAGGCCGTGGCCGATGGACGCCGGGTGGGAGACCAGCATCGGCACCTTGCCCTTGTTCCACCGATCAAATAGTTCGCTGCCGTGGTCCTCGACGAACTGGGCATCAGGGAACTCCTCACGGATGCGGTCCTGCTCATGGCGGAACTGGACGGCGACGAGGAGAGGCCGCGCCTTGATCTTGCGCAGGGCGTCGATCTTGGCGGTGTGGATGGTGGTGTGGTTGCGCTCCTCGTCGTAGATGACGCCGGATGTGAACTGCTGGAGCTTCAAGATCAGGACGGCGGCGTTGGCGGCGGTGAGTGTCTTGCCGTCCACCTCGATGAGCAACTCCTTCTTGAACTCTTTGTACCGCTTCATCACGTCGGCGGGGAGGGGCACGTCCACATCGACCACCTGCACGTCGGGGATGTCGAGCCAGTCCTGCGAGCGAAGGACCAAGGTGATGTCCTCAATCTTGGCGTGAATCTCCTCCTCGGCTCCGGGCCTCGGCACCCAGTTGTACTGCATGTAGTCCGTGGGCTGGAAGTAGGTGTCGCGGAACCGGGTGAACGCCTTCCCGAGTCTCTTCCCGTCGTCGAGCAGCCGCACCTGGGCGAACAGGTCCATAAGGCTGTTGGGGGTGGGTGTTCCAGTGAGGCCCCAACGCACGGGGGCTCGGGGGAGGCGGCGGAAGGCGTTAATCCGTTTTGCGCTGTGAGATTTAGCTTTTGTGAGTTCGTCCCACACCTCAATCCCGTACGGTAATACGCCCTCCCGTTTCTTGAGCAAATCGCTGACGACGTGGAGGCTCTCGTAGTTGATGAGGTAGGCGTTGGCGGAGCCGTCGAGGAACGCCTGCTTGCCTTCCTTGGTGCGGATGTCCGCGACCTTGATGCCCCGCGTCTGCTCCCACTTCGCGATCTCACACGGCCATGTGTAGGTGGCGACCCGGAGGGGAGCGACTATCAGGGCTGCGGAGGTTTGCAGGTCGGCCAGCCTGTCGAGAATACCAACCGCCGTCGTGGCCGTCTTGCCGATCCCCATGCCCACGCAACAGAACGCCACGTCGCGCGTGGCGAGGTAGTCGCGCATGATGCGTTGGGGCTCGGCGAGGTCAAGGTTCATCAGCCAACCGCCACCACGTCACCTTGGCCCAGTCGAAGTACAGCGCAGGTCCGGTACCAATGTTGTTCTCGACGATGTTCTCGATGTCGGTGGGGCAGGAGGGGGAGCCGTCGTGGGGGGTGGCGTCACTTGGAATCTGTCTCTCCCCCGTTGTCTCTGACTTCACCCGGTCGTCGATCAGCGATCCGTGCTTCTGCGCGTCCATGAGGATGTTGGCGCTGGCGGCGATGTGGGCCAGGTGGGAGCGCCCGCTCTCGGGGTCAAGGTCCTCACCCTCCGACCACGCCATGAGGTGTCGCATGATGGCGGCGACGTAGGTGGTGGCGTTGACGTGGTGGGTGCGCCAGTTAAATGGCCCGTACTTCTCGGCACCCAACTTGTGAACCCACGCGGTCTCGCGGAGGGCGTCGGGCGGGAGAAGGTGAAGGGGGCACTTGGTCGCGCCGACCGCGCCCTTGGGGTCATTGGGGTGTTGTGTGCTCACCTTACCACTTCGTCTTGTCGGCCCAGTAGGCCGCGCTGCTCTTGCCCTTGGCGATGTTCTTGGCATGACGCGCCTTGAACGCCTTGTTGCGGTCGGTGCCCTCGGGCGATCCTTTGACGCCCTGCTGACCGAACCGGATGATCTTCTCCTTGCCGTTCTCACACGCCTTGACGACGTGCGACTTGGTTGGGTGGCTCGGGGTGGTCCGTGGCTTGTTGCACGGCATGCTTTTCTTGTCGAGTTTCTTGGGCATAGGGGGTGTTAGTTCAGTTCGCAAAGTTTGTCAACGAAAGCCTTGCCCCCGTCGATGTTGTCGGACCAGTCGGCCTTGGCGTTGTTGGCCTTCAAGCGTTCGATCTCGTGACTCTGGCAGCGTGTGGGCTTCTTGCCGGGGGCTTTGAACTCAAGGAACCCCGTCTGCCCGGTGGGTGCAACGATGATGCGATCCGGGACGGCGCTGCGAGCTGGGGAGGTGAACTTGTAGACAAGGCACCCCCGGCGACGGGCGTAGTCGCAGACTACTTTCTCAATGGCGGACTCACGCACGGTCTGACGTTGTTCCCTTGGTTAGGACTTTGCACACTTTGTCATAGAGGCGCGGCATCATCCCTTCGTCTTGAAGTTCTTCGAGCGTCCTGCTTCCACCCCATTCGCCATCAAGCGTGACTTCCGTGCGCTCGATGTACTCCTTCACGCTTTCCAGCAGGTCTTGAATTTCCTCGGTCATACGTCAATCACAACAGGGGTCCAGCCGACAGGTTTCGATCCGATCAGCCGTGGCCAAGGGAAACTGGCTATATCCTGCACCGACACCTCGTTGTCTGCGTGCAGCACGACCACGTTCCCAGCCGCATCACCGTCACCCGGCTCGGGTCGGTCGGTCATCGGCGTCCATGTGGCGTGCTCCTCCAAAAGTTCTTCGATCTCGTCAGCGCACGCCTCAATGGCGTCGCGCCATGTTCCGCCGTGAGGGGTGTCCCGCCATGCGTCGATGACGGCTTTGAGGGGTGTGAGGAGAGAGGTCATTTCTGATAAAATAAAATTTCACCACCCTCGGCGGTCAATGGGAGCCCCTTAGCCCAAGGCGGCAACTCTGTCAACAGCGATGTGAGTTCTTCCACACTTTGGTGAGGACCATCCTTGTAACCGAGGAACTCGTCGTGGATGAGGGCGGCGGCGCGGTAGCCGTGGCGCTCGGCGTTGACGAAGCCGTGGGCCATGAGGTCAAAGGCTGTGCCCTGCGTCAAGTTCTCAACTAATTTGCCTCCGTAGGTAGAAATCCTACCCCACGTTGACTTCATAGGCAACTGCGAGTAGAACGTGATTTGCTCGATCCGTTCGTCCTTGTCCCAGGGTGCCGGGACCATCTCCAGCCGTGGCTCAGGGTAGCAGAGGCAGCGACCCGAGGGCAGGCGCATGAACAGGAAGTTCATCCCTGCCGTGCGTTTACAGAAGAAGTCCAGTTTGCCGTTGACCTCGAAGTGCCTGCCGTTGTTGGCGACCGCAGCCTTGGCCGCGTCCTCGCACTTGCGCCAGAGGGAGACGATGGCAGGACTCTTTTGTCTCCACCGATGGATGATGTCGGGAAGCTCGTCCTCAGACAAACCCATCTTCAACGCACCCATTTTCTTGAGGGCACCCACGCCCCCCTGAAACCCCAGTGCTAACTCCGACACCTTGCCCTTGGCTCTCAGTGCCTTATCTACTGCGTCAATCGGCACTCCGAACATCTGACTCGCTGACGCCTCGTAGATCATGCCGTGGGAGGCAAACACGTCCAGCCTCCACTGCTCCCCCGCCACCCAAGCGATGACCCGTGCCTCAATGGCGCTGTAGTCCACGTTGAGCATGGGCTTGCCGTCGTCAACGAAGTGCCTCATGCAGGACGCCACGGCTTCCAACGGGTTGCCGAACGTGAGGTCGATCTCCTCGGCGTCAGCACCCCGGCAGATGGCACGGTAGATGTCCTTGGTGCAGTTCTCCAAGTGCCGGGGCGGTTTCTTGACGTTCTGGATCTGGATCAGTGACCCGGACCAGCGGCCAGTGCGACTGGCACCGAGGTACATGAGCGTCCCACGTACCTTGTTGTCGTGCGGCCCCGCGCAGTCGGCCATCGGAGTCAGCTTCTTGTTGGCGGCAAAGTTGATGTCGCGGCGGATGGATAGCGCGGTCTTGAGGTCGGAGTCCTCGGCGTCCTCCAGCCACTCGTCCAGTGTCTCCCGCTGCAAGTCGTCGTGCGGGTATCCGCGCTCCTGCGCCCACTCAAGCACCTTGGCCTGCTGGGTGTAGTTGAGCCCGGTGAGTTCGCGAAACTCCTTCTCGGCAGGGCCGATGGCCTGCTCGACGATGCGCTGCGCGTTCTCGACAGCGGCGACGTTGATGGGCAACCCCCGGCAGTTCATCTCCATGTCGGCGAGGAACGTGTCGAGGGCGGCACCCTTGAGTTCAAACTTGTGGAGGACGCGGTGAATCTCCTGCTCCACGCGAACGTCTTGGACGCAGTAGTCGAGGAACCGCAGCCACTCCTCGGGCTCATCCTGCGGCCCGACGAACGGCGGGATGGAGAACTTGCGGATCAGGTTGTAGCCGCTGCGGTCCTTCTGCTGGTCAATCCCCAGCTTCTCGGCCAGCTTGGCGAGGCTGTAGGGCAGCGCGGCCTTGCGGGCCATGACTGCCGTGCAACGCCATTGGTGGTGCTGGGGCGGCGGGAAGCCGAAGGTAGCGTGCCAGAGGGCGTCGGTGACCGCTGCCTCGAACTGTGCGTTGTGGGCGTAAACGAGCGCGTCGGGGTTTTCACTGATTTTGCGTAACAACTCAAGAGCCGCAAGGCTCTCGGGGGCGTCGGGCTGGTCGCACCGCCAGATGCGTGGCTCCTGCTCGCCCTCGGCAACTGCGCAACAGAGTATCTTGGTCGAGGGGTCGTTGGCGTAGCGGAACGCGCCGACCTTGGTCAGGTCGGACTCGGAACGGGTTTCGTAGTCACAGTGAAAGGTCATCAGTAAACTTGTTTTGAACGATAAACTTCACCACTTTATCGTTCAAAGTGGACGTGAGAATTGTCGCTCGGAAGTAAGTTCCGAAGTCCCCGCTCCTCCCTTTCGGGCAGCGACCCGTTTTGCTTTGGGCTCTCACGATTTGATGAAAAAATGGTTGATGCCTTGCGTCACTGCTTGTCACGGGTCATCGGCCCATCACAGACCGAGCCCGCCGCGCTGTTGTCCCCTCGCAAGTGGGGTGCTGATTAGGCACTTTGTCTGGCGCATCAAATTGATCCGGCCCCCGAAACAGCAAGGTAAAGGCTCTCAGTGTGAGCCAGTCGGAAGAAAGCCAAGCTGCCAAGGGGGCCGAAAGTGGTTAGAGTTCCTCGCTGTCGTCGAGGTCGTCGAACGCCTCGTCGGTGTTCACGGGGGCCTCACCGAACGGCTCGCCGTCGGCGGCGAACTGGACAGCACGCAGGGAGGCGTTGACGCGCTTCCCGTAGTTGTTGTCCTGCGCCCAGAGGCGGACAATGGCGTTGACGTAGCAACCCCCGTAGGGCTTGCCGTCGTCCTCACCAAGCTGCGACTTGTCGCGGTCCACGATGGCGGGGCGCTTCTTCGCACGGGCGGAGAGGTACATCAGGTCCTCGCCGTAGCCGTCGGTGTCAGGCTTCTCGGAGCCGTCGTGAAGGCAGGTGCCCTTGGGGGTCTTGCCCTTGAGTTCTTCCTTCACCAACTTGGCGATGGCCGACTTGATCTCTTCGATCTGTGCCGCATGCTTGCGCTTGTCGAGCAGGAAGCTGGCGGAGAAGGCGGGCTCGCTCCCCTCAAAAGCCTTGGGCTTGAAGAGGTTCGGGAACGAGAGCCGCACGTTTTTCAGTTTGATGTCCATTTCAGGTATTCAGGGTTTCACGGGTTCAGGTTGTCGAATTGGTCCTCGGGACTGTTGAGCGCAGGGCGCTTGTCAGTATCGGGAACCAAAGTGGGTCCCCCCTCGCGCCGTATCACGAGGGAGTCAAACTTTTTCTTCATCCGGTCGGAGAGTTTTCCTTTCAGCGCCTTCTCGGCCTGGGCGACGGAGATGAGTTTCTTCGGCTGGTAAGCGTCGGCCTTGAGCCGAGCCTTGAGGAACCTCTCGGCCTCGGTGTCATCGGCGAACTGGCGGGAGCCGCGCCCCTCAACCACCTTCCACCCCTCCACGGGCTTGCCGTCGAGGATGCTGGCCTTGACGTGCGCCTCAATGTCGTCGAGCCACTTGCGCAAGCTCCCGGCCACCGACATGGCAGCGCGGAGGTGGGTGTCATCCATCGTCTCCGGTGGGGCGAACCCAACGACCTCAGTTGGGTCGTCGAGGACATCCTGCGGGTTGGTGACAATGGCCGACACGGTTGGCAGGTCGGCGACGAGCCATTGCGCTCGTGCTGTGCAGATCGCGGAGGCGGGACACCAGCGGCAGGTGTCGTCGCCGGGCGAGAACACGGGCGGCTCGGCGTCCGGGTCGTCGGGGTAGAGGATCGTCAGGACGGCGGGGTCCACGTTCTCATGGAGCCAGCGTTTGAGCGCCCCGAGGGTTAGGTTCCACGTCGAGGGTAACCCCTCACCAACGCGGGGCTGGTAGATGTGCATGGACACTGACGTGTCATCGGTGAACTCGGTGACGCCGCCGTCGAGGACCTTGACCGCGCACATGGCGTAAATGGCAATCTGCCGTTTCTCGTAGGCGTTGACGGGGGTGAAGCCGTACTTGTAGTCCACGATGTGAAGCCGGGTGCCGTCGTCGCTCACACCCACGAAGTCGGCGTAGGCGTTGCGCTCGATCTGATAGTAGAGGGGCATCTTCAACTCCACGAAGCGCGTGTCCACTCCGGTGAGGGAGTCGATGAACTCCACGTAGCCCTCAGCATGTGAGACCATCTCCGGGGTGGCCCCCGCAGGGAGCGGTTCGTTCCTGAGCATGCACTCACAGACCTTGTGAGCAAGCGTACCCTCAAGCGAGTACGCCGTGTCCGTGTCCTGCGGGATCTTGTCCCAGTTCTCCCAGATGAACCTGGGTGCGGCGGTGCATTCTGCCCAAGTGTCGGCGAACGACGCTTGGAGTGAGAGGGACTTGGGACGGGGTTTCATTCGGGTTTTGGGGTGTTATCTCAGAATTGAAGTGGGGTTGATTCAACTGTTCTGTGGATAAAAAGAGAATCGCGTTTCCCCGGCGTATCCTTTGCGCCAGTGGATCGCCCCAATTGCGTTGCCCATCGGGAAGCCGAGCCGTGACCCCGTGCCATAGAAGCGGATTTCTTTCAGTCCGCCCGCCTCATGGAGTTCGACCACGAAGCCGTGACCACTGAAGATGTTCCGCAGTGGCACTAAGAAGACGACATCGTTGGCGAGACTTCGGGCGTGCATGAAGCACTGGCGGGTTTTCGAGTATGGCGGGTTGCTGATGATCCAATCGACCGGAGCGACCCAATCGAAGAAGTCTTTTCCTTCGTCCAGTTCGCACCATTCAGCGGTCGGCATGAGGTCGGTGAAGACTCCGCCACCACGGAACGGCTCAAGAATGCGCCCCGTTGGTTTGAAGTGTTCCACCATGTCACGGGCGCACCATTCCGGCGTGAATACCCTGTCCCCCCGCTTACCGGAAGACACAGAACAAGCCGGTGCGTCACCTTCGGCGTTAGCCAGAGAATACCGACCCGAAGCGAAAGCCTTGGCACCCTCCTCGGTGATGCTCCATGACTTCATTTCGCGATCCTCCGTTTGATCGACCAGTCCGAGGCTGACTAACTTTGACGTTGTAGCGCCGCCGCCAGATCCGGCGCGTTGCAGATCATGGAAGTCTCCGCTCGGGTGTTGAGACAGGTAGGCGAGCGCAGCGTATTGGCTTGGCGTGAGTTTCTTCGTTTTCGGTGCTTTCATAATTCGTAAGAGGCTAACAAGGGAGTGATGGCAACGGGAACTAGCCGTTGTCGCGAGTTGGTGATTCGGAGTCCTGCGCGGCTAGTTCCCGCGCCATACCCCCAGCGTTCACCGCGCCCCCAGCCACACGACGGCGGCTGTGAACGCAAACATGATGGCTACGATGCACAGGGCCGCGAAGCACAGGCTCGGGAAGTTGTCTTGGTCGTTGTCCATCACGCGAGGAGAGTTTTGGCGAACTCGGCAAACGCCGAGTACTGGTCAGGAGAGAGTGTCTGAAGGCTGGTGGCGTCCTTGGAGCGAATCCACTCCTTGGCTTCGGCGAACTTGCCCGCCTCGGTGATCCGCTTCCCGAGGTCGCGGAGTTGGTCGAGCGTGGGGGTCTCCGTGGCCGGGTCTGACTGCTTTTCTGGCTCAGGTTCAGGGGTCACCTCCGTGTCCAGGTCCGGCTGCTTTTCGGGTGTCTCATTTGTCCCTTTTTTGTCCCGTTTCTTGGCAGGCTCAATGGGTTTGACAACAGTGTCTGGGTCCACGTCCTTGGCGAACACGGTGCATGTTGTGGTGGACCCTGCCGTCTCCTTCTTGATGAGGTCGCGGATTTCGACGAGAACGGCATGGATGTTTTCGAGTTGGGTTTCGATCATGGTGTTATTGGGGTTCGATGGTTTGGAGAATCTTCTCAGCGTCTTCCGGGTCGATGAACCAGATGTTGCCGTGAAGGAGGTTGTTGATCTTGGCCCACGGGAGCCCCGTGTGCTCGGCAAGAGACTTGATGGAGAAGGGGCTGGCCTTGACGGCTTTGCGAAGCGAGTCCCCAAGCTCGTTGCTCTTGGTCCGCAGGTCGGTCTTGAGTTCCGCGATCTGCTTGGGTGTGGATTCGTGTGAAACGCGGTAGTATTTGAGTCGTTCTCTCGGTGTCATTGGTCGTCTTGTAGCGAGGGTTTTGGTTGGAGTCAAATAGTTTGGGTGAAAAGTTACATCTCCACACGTTTGTAGGTGGTGACGGGGATGTGAAAAGCCACGAGCCTGCCGTTTTTGCCGGTAGACTCCCAAGTTCTGCGAAAAGACTCGCGTTGCTTTTCCTCATCCCATAGCACGACGTTTCCAACGTACGTCAAGGATGATGTGGTAATCCTCGTGTTCCCGAGAGGTTCTGTCTCCTCAACATCAATGAGGACTGTCACAGGTGGGAGATACGGGGGTACGATCTTGGGGTTTGGGGATTCGTGGATGGGGTTCATATCTCACTCTCGTTGAGCCGCCTCTTGATCTCCTCGATGGGGTCGACGGCGTGGCCCTTGGTGAAGATGGTGTGGTTGCTGCCGTCCAGCTTTGTGCGGCGGACCTCGACCCATCCATCGTCGATCAAGACGCTGCGGAGGTACTGGCTCGTGGGTGGCCGCACGCCGGGCTCGGTGCGCAGGATGTTGAGGAGGGCCTCGCGGGAGAGGATGTCCGGTTGGACCAGTGGTGTCTCGGAGGTGGCGATGGCGTCGCGGACGGCGGCCTGGGTGTCGTTGAGGCCGGAGTCGATGAGGCGGGCGCGGTAGACGGTCTCCGGGGCGTCGGCGTCGGGGTTGAACTCCGGGCTGATCTGCCACTCCTCGAAGAAGTGGCGAAGCTCTGGACCGTGGTTGGTCACAAGGTCGAACAGCCGTACGAAGTAGTCGGGGTCAGCCGCCTTGAGTGCGGCGACTTGCTCTTTGGTCTGGAGCGGTGACTCCAAGACGAAGTAACGACGGTCGCCGGGGGTGATGACGATGGCGTCGTGGTGGTTGGTGAACAGCAGGTAGTTGGTCCGGTTGGGGCACTCACGGTTGTCGGTGTTCCTCCGGTTGACGGAGATGTAGGGGTTGGTGATGAGGGGCTTGAGGACGTTCATGACCTCGTGCCGCTCATGCCCCCGGACTCTGATCTCCTCAAGCACCACAAGCTGATGCCCAACCGCCCACTCGTTCCACGTCTGGCGCAGGGCCGCGCAGTCCACCGTCTTGACATGCTGCTGCCCGAGGACTGCCCGCATGACCTCAGCGAGCCACGACTTGCCGCAGCCCTCGGTGCCTTGCAGGAGGACGGCCCACCTGATCTTGCGCCCTGGGTGCTGGACGTGGTAGGCCATCCAGTCGAGGACGACGCGGCGGTACTCAGGCTCGGCGATCAAGTTGTCGAGGTGGCGAAGAAGCGGGTCGGAGGCGATGCCGAACAGGTCCTCGCGGGGTGCCGGGTACGTGCGGGTGTAGGTGTTGAGGTAGGTCCGGCTGTCGCGGACAAAAAAGACTTCGTTCGGGTGCGTTGGGTCGTAGTCGAAGTCGTAGGCCAAGGGGCACTTGATGTCGTTGAGCACGTAGTCGGACGGCTTGACCACGGGAGTGCAGAGCGCCTTGGGGCTGGGGTCGTCGATGGCGTCCTCTGAGGGCAGCAGCCGACGACCGTACACGCGGTCGAAATTTTCAGGTGTGAACCGCTCCCCTGTGGTGTGCCGGACGAACACGCCCGCGCTGCTGACAAAGCAGACACCCCGCGCCCACGGGGGCGTTTTCTTCTCATCGGCTGGCGGAGCGGCGGCTCGTTTGATCTTGGCTTGTGTGCGCTGGAGGTCCTTGCGCAAGCTGGGGAGGTTGATCTTGGTCTCGAACCGCGCCCGCGCCTGCGAGGCGATGAGGTTGAGGAGCGCGTCCTCCTCGGCGCTGGAGAGCAGCGGCGTCCCGGCGATCCGCAGCACGCCGTCGGATGTCAGCGCGGAGAATGACGGGGCGGCGAGGATGGACGCCCGGGTGGCTTGGAAGCAACGGTCCTTGGCGACCGCACTTTGCCAGCCGCCTTCGGTGACGGCGGTGTGCAGGAGGTGGCGGATGGTGATGGGTAGACGCCCCTTCGGGTGGGGGGCGAGTTCTCCCCACTTCTTGCGCGTGGCCTCGGTGCCTCCATACTTGCTGCCCTTCGATGACCACTCGTCCCAGAGGGCGAAGGCCCTTTCGTCCTCGTCCGCACGGGAGAACTGGTGCTTGAGGGCGAACCCGGTGTCCACCCATGTGGCGTACCCACAGTCAGGGTCGAGCGTGTTGAGCGCCTCGGCTGCGATGTCCAAGGTGATCTCGGGCAACGGCGGACGCAAGAACTCCAAGTCGTCGAGGTCGTCGCCCCCGTTGCGGGTGCTGGCCTTGGGTTTGCTGGTGCTGGCCTGCTGCTCGGTGATGTCCCGCTCCCGGAACGGCTCACCGTTGCGGTCCTCGGCGATGAGCGGGTGCTCGTTGTCGGGGTCTTGGTCGCTGAACAGGGAGGGCAGGAACATGGGCTGCACCGGG
>Ga0098073_1000360_pt1 | contig 16688 bp, 3 predicted proteins | sample 31_taG_FD_75060 | JGI IMG/M metagenome (GOLD analysis project Ga0098073, IMG submission 75060) | Marine viral communities from the Gulf of Mexico - 31_GoM_OMZ_CsCl metaG | ecosystem: Environmental > Aquatic > Marine > Oceanic | place: Gulf of Mexico | collected 2015-07-12
AGAAGTAAAAGTACATGATGGTTTTAATGTAGTAAATAATAAAGTTGATTCAGAAAACTTTAAAACTGTGACTATGCCTGATAATGAAAGAATAGCAGTAGAAGTACAGGCAATAGAAAGACCCAATGATTACTATATGGTTGTAGATAAAACTACAAATATGCTACGTGTTTATAAAGGTGCTAATCTTGTTTATGAAACTGAAACTATATTGGGTGAAAGAAGATCAGATGCTATGACTAATGCTGTTGCTAAAGATATTAATGGAGACGGAATAATTACTAACGCTGATAAAGTAAAAGGTAAATTTGTTACTGATTGGAGTTTAGGAAATAAATCAACAGGGGCTGGTGTTTTTACTGTTTCTTCTGTAAATAAAACTTCAGAATATGATGGTGCACCTAGTATAACTTTAGCAAATGAATATGGTCAAGATATATCAACAAGTATTCATTTAGGAACGACTTGGAGAGAATCAAAATTAGGAAATAAGTTTACTGGTGATAATAGAATGAGTAATGGTTGTATAAACTGCACAAGAGGTGCTTTAGAAATATTAAGCTCAATGAATTTTCCTAAAGGTACTAAAGTGTATATTTTACCAGAAGAACCAGGTAATAGATATGAATATGTAGACGGACAAGTTGCAATGAGATCTTCTGCTAAAAACAGAAAAAATGCATTATCTTATGATAAAGAAGTTACAGATGAATATGGTAATAAAAAAATAATTTCTGTAGAAAATAAAAGAGGTATAGCATATAATCAAAATACTTTAAAATATGAACCTATAAAGATTGAATTTGATAAAAAAAGTTTTGAAAAAGAGGTATATCAAACTTTTGATTTTAATGATGAAGAAGAATACGAAAGAGTAGTAGTGCCATATATCAAAGCATTAGAAAATAATAAACAAAAGATTATGAAAGTAATGCAAGTTAGTAGTGATGCATATAATCAGATTGCTAAAGTGTCATTTGGTATTTTAGGTAATGAAAGTAATTTTGGTGATACCCATAGTTTACCAGGTAATGCAGTTAGAGGTGTTAGAAAGTGGTGGAATCCTGAAGATAATAGTGGGCCAGATTATATAGCTGAAAGTGATTGGAGTAAAACAAGTAATGATAGAAGTATTGGGTTGACACAGTTCAGATGGATATGGGTAGAAAAAGATGCAGAACAAGGAGGAGATTTAAAAGAAAGACTTGCTGATCTTGGTATAAAAAGTAATTTAGACTTTTTGGATCCTACGAAAGCAGCAATAGCTACTACAGCTGTACTTGCATATTATTATAATAATAGAAAAGTGGATGATATTATGAATGATTTACCAAAACATTACGCAGGTGTAACAGAAAACGATCCTAATAGATTACTTTATACTAAAAATGTAAAAAAGAATGCTAAGTATTTAAAAATATATCAAAAATCAAGATTGCAAAGAGGTGGTGAAGTTAAGTCATTTAATTATCAACAACCTTTTATAGGTGCAACTTATACTTTACCTTATGATATATTCTAATTTTATGACTGTAAGTTAGTATTTTAAATATTTATTTTGTATATTATATTATGATGGAACAAGATAGTTTAAATAATGAAGGTTTAAACCAAAATGGTGAAGAGCAGCAAGAACAAGTAAACTTTTATAGTTTAAAAGATGATGTTCTTGCTCTGCTTACTAATGGTATACCTGCTGAAAAAATATATAAGGATTTATTGACTCAATACATACCTGTAGAAGATATTAATCAAGCTTTTATGGAAGTAGGGTATGAGGAAAATGATATAGAACAGCTTAGAAAAAGCGTGTATGAAAATTATGATGAAGATAACTATGTCCAAAAAGGTCAAATAAAACCTTTACCTCAAGCACAAAGAGGTATGTCTATGTTTCCATTAACTGCTTCACAAGGTTTTAGAGTTAGAGAAAATTTTACTCCTGCTAAAGGTTTTTATATACCTGAAGATTTAGGATCTAAAGGTAATGTTGGTGGTGCATTAGGTGTATTCATGGAATCAGTAGGAGAATTATTTGGTGGTAAAGATGAAAATAATGATGGTTTAGCTGACGGTGCTTTTAGAAATATGAAAACTAAAAGAGCTAGACACAAAGCAAGTAGACCTTTCTATTATGGTTATAAAGTAAAAGAAGATAATTTTGATCCTAATAAAGGAAATTATGTGTATGATCCTACAGATTTATATGAAGGTAAATTAAGGACAAAAGATCAGTATGAAAAAGATGTTATAGAGAATAGCATTATAGATTATAATCCTGATACAAAACAGTATGAAGGTATTATGTCATCTAGAAAAATAGATCCTAATCTATTTCCTGAAAAAAGACGTTATTTAGGTAAAACTAATATTGGTATAGATGCTCCAGAAGGTGCTTTTACAAGAGATCAATTAAATGATTATACTGGTTTAGGAGTTGTTCAACAAAGAATTAAAGATAATCCTTATCAAAGAAAATTACTTCGAGAAATACAAGGATTAGATAAATCTTATTCTTTAAAACCTGGTCAATCTTATGGTGTTGCTCCTGATGGCACTGTTCAAGTTTATGATGATGCGGATAATCCTTATTTAAGAGAAACTATGATGGGAGAAAATATTGCTAATCTACCCAATGTAACAGGAACATACCCTCTTAAAAAATTAGGATATAATATACCAGCATATAATATTCCAAGATCTCAATATACGATTCAAGCTTTACAAGAATTGCAAAGTTTAATACCTCCTAAAATTGATTTTAAAAATGATCCGTTTGGTGTAAACTTAACAAAGTATCAAACAGCAGGTGAAATACCAGAACCTTTAACGACTAAAGAATTATTTTTACCTACTCCAGATCCATTAGAAGATTTTGTATACAGACCTATGCCATATGAAGATCCTCAAATAAAAAGAACTAATAGAATACCAGGTACAATTAAATATGCTATGGACTCTCCAGGTATGCAAGCATTTGGTAAAACTAGTGGTGCATTAGTTGCAGGAGCAGGTGTTGTAAATGAAATGTTTCAGAATAAAAAAGCAAGAGATGCTAAGAGAGATTTTAGAATGATGGGAATGGCAGATAAAGCCTTTGGTATGTATAGTGAACGAGAAGGTGATAGAGGAATGTGGGATATAAATACAGGATTGGCACAACCAGATAATTTAGATGTAGGATATTTTGCACAAGACGGTAAAGAAATGTCACAGCAGCAAATGATGCAACAACAAATAATGCAACCACAAATGCAAAGACCTATGATGCCAGATCAAAAAGCAAAGATTGTAGATTTAGATATGGAGACTATTGCAAAACTAATAGCTGCAGGTGCAGATATTGAAATACTTTAATTATGCCAAAAGTAAAAATTAATAAATTACCTGAAGGATACGTTATAGAAAACGGTAAGGTTGTTAAAAAGCAGATGCAAAAAGGTGGGAAAACAGGAGATCAAATAGGTTTTAGTTTAAAAACTTATCCTACTGATACAGATGGTGGCAATTCAAAAAAAGATGATGTTAGATATAGTTTATCATCTGTACCTAGAGATGTTGCAAACTTAGAAGCTGAAGGTGGAGAAACTGTACTTACTGATTTAAATAATGATGGTTTATATGGTTTGTATGATATAAAAGGTCCAAGACATAGTAAAGGTGGTGTTCCTTTATATTTACCTGAACAATCATTTGTTTACTCTGATTTCAGAGACATGAATATTAAAGGTAAAGATTTAGCTGAATATGGTATAGAAACAAAAAAATCAATGACTCCAGCTAAAGTTTCTAGAAAATTTCAATTAAATAAATACTATGGAGCTATAGATGATGAATTTGCTGATGATATACAAGTAAATTCTGCGGATTTAATGTTGAAGAAAAATAAAATGAATCTGTCCAAATTAGCATTTAATCAAGAACTTAGTAAGAATTTTGAAGATGGTGTACCTGTTACATCACACCCTTACTTAGTATCTATTGGTGAAGACCCTATTGAGTTTACTGCTAAGGTTGAAGATATGACTAAACAACAAGCATTGATGAAAACATTAAATTCAATGCCACCTCAGCAACAACAACAAGTGTTAGCTTTACAAAAATTTATGGAACAAGTTCATCAAATGAAGCAAGGTCAAGGTATGCAACAACAAGCTGCTCCTCAAGAACAAATGATGCAACAGCAAATGATGCAACAGCAAGGACCTCCTATGATGAGAAGAGGGGGTATGATACCACCACCTCCGCCACCTAATATGTATTATGCACAAAAAGGAGGGAAAGTTACAGATTATACACTTGATTTATCTGGATTAACAAAGCTTGATACAGGTACAGCTGGTAGGGATGCTTATGCAGAATTAGAAAACTTAATACAAAATGATGCTAGTTTTGAACCTGTATTAAAATTAGCTTATGATTTATATTTAAAGAAATTAAAAGAGGTTGAGGGTAAGTTTGGACCTCAACAAGCTTATAGTTATCCTGATATGGTAAATGAATTTTTAGCATATCAAAAAAATAACTATACCATATCAGATTTATTAGCTACTCAAAAAGCTCCTGATGGTAAACTTTACAGATTACATCCTAATTTAGATCATTCTTTATACGGTGATGGAAAAACATATAATACTCAAACACAAAGTTTATTTGATAAAACAGAAGAGTTAGCAGCAGATCCTGATGTTTATACAGCATATCAAATTAACGATAGAAACACAATAGCTAATCAAGCTTTTTATCAAGCTTTATTTGAAGCTCAAAAGGAATTAAATAATGAAAGATTATTTTTAAATCAATTAGGGCCTAGAGAAGATAAAAACTATGCTAATAATCTTTTAATTTCTAGAATAGATAAAATATTCGGTAATAATACATTAGGTCATTTATTTGGCGTTACACCTGCACCAGAACCTGAAAAACCAAAAGAAGTAAATATACCAGAACCAGAACCTTGTGAGAATGCTGCTGAATTAGAAGCTGAATGTAATGCTAAAGAAAATCATAGATGGATTCCTTATAATGCTGAAACAGGAGATGGATGTGCTTGTATGCCTTTACCAGGAGAAGCTGAAGAAAGAAAACCACCTAAGCCTGAAATGTGGTTGCAAGATTTATTAAAACTAAATTCTATTGCTAATAGAGATAGAGATATATTCTTACCTTGGCAACCTGATGTAGAAAATGTAAATGTAGATTATGTATTAGAAGATCCAACTAGAGCTGTTGCTGCAATTAATGAGCAGATGAATATTATGAACCAAGCTAATAATGCTTTTGCAGGTGTTCAAGCAGGAAGTGCTAGATCAGCTTCTACTGCAGGTAAAGCAATGGAACAAATAGCTAACACTGTAGGACAAGTACAAAACAGAAATGTAAGCACTGTAAATAGAGCTTATTCTCAAAATGCTCAAATGGATGCCCTAGCTAATAGAACAAGAGATGATAGAAATGTAAAAGAATATGATGATACAGCTTTAGCTTTACAAAGTTATATGGATGAAAAGAACTTTGATAGAGAACAATATGCAGATGCTTATGCTAATGCTGTTACAAATATGGCTAATACATATAATCTTAACTTAATGCAAGATTACTATCAAACTGATCCAATGACTGGTGGTATGATTCATCAAGTTTCAGGTAAAGCTTTTGATCCTGTTCAAGAACCTGATAAAACAGAACAGTATTTCAATACTGCAGCTAGATTAAAAAGAGAAGGTATCGAACCAACACATGAAATGATTACATATATTTTAGGTGATCCTGATTCTAGAAGTAAACAAACTAATATACAAAGGGAGTATAATGAATCTAAAAATGTAAATCCTAATAATAGTTATCCTGGTAATATAGATGCATCAGGTAGACGAAGACAGTATAGAAGAGGTTCAGAATTAAAAAGATATGCATCACCTTTTTACATAGGTAAGATGGGTATATAAAAATAAAAAAATATGGCTACGTATATTCCTGGATCTAAATCTTATATGCCAGAGTTTAAACCTTTTACTCCTGACTATAAGTTTTTATCCGCAGTTTTAGATACAAAGACTACTAGATATAATACAAACTATAAACACTTAAATAATCTTTACAGCAAGATTGTTTATGCTCCATTATCTAGGAAAGACACTCAAGAAATGCGTGAGCAGTTCACTCAAGGCTTATCTGATAAATTAGAAAAGATATCAGGTATGGACCTTTCATTAGTACAAAATGTAGATGCAGCTAAATCTGTATTTAAACCATTCTTTGAAACAGATATAATAGTAAAAGATATGGTTATGACTAAAGTATACGAACAAGAAAAAAGTCATGCTAATAGGTTATTAAATGATCCTGATCAAAAAAGAAGAGATATGTATTGGGATACAGGTATTAAAGCTATGGATTATAAAATGAAAGATTTTATAGAAGCTGATCCTGATAAAGCTTTAACTGCTCAATTACCAAGATACGTTCCTGATGCAGACTTATATCAAATGTCTTTAGAACTGTTAAAAGAATCAGGAATAGAAGTAGAGAAAGATTTTATTACTCCTGGTGGACAGTGGGTAGTAAGAAAAAAGAATGGTGATCTTGTTACACAACAAGCTTTAGAACTTGTACAAAGATCTTTAATGGATGATCCTAGAGTACAACAAGCTTATTATACTAAAAGTTATGTAGAGCAAAGAGATTTTGCAGAAGAAGGTATTCAGTCTGGAAAATTTCAAAGTAAGGAAGCTGCTGAACAAGCTTGGGCTCAGCAACAGATAAGTCAATATACAGCATTAATAAATGAGAAACAAAAAAAGGTAGAAAAAGAGGTAAAAGAATATACTCTTAGTCAACAAGGTTGGGAAGAATTTAGAGAAAAATACGGTATTGTACCTGGTTCTGAGCATGAAAAAGAAATGCGTAGAATACATGAAGCGAGATTGGCTAAGATTGAAGAAATGAATACAATTAATCAAGCACAAAGAGAAGCTAATAGACAAGTAAATACTCAAAGCACTGCCGACTTATTAAATAAGGCTTATAATTTATCTATGCAGTATAATATGAAAAATGATATGATTGCTGCAGCTATAGCTTATGGTAAGCAAAATGAGTCTTATAAAATAATGATGGAAAATCCTGAATTTAAAAGAAACAGGGAATTTCAGTATGCAAAAAATTTAGATGATTATAGAACATTAAATGAAATAAAAATAGCTAGAGAAAAAAATAGACTTGCTAGAAACTTAGAAAAATATAAAAAAGAATTAGATTTAGCTTATGCTCCTAAGGAAACAGAGAGTTTATTAAATTCAGATCCTATATATGGTAGTCCAGGTACTACAACAAAAATAAATGAAGATATAATAACTTATAATAATAGTTTAATAGAAAAGAAATTTATAAATGATGTAAGACCTGCAGGTAAAGATTATATATTAAGAGCTTTGAGAATAGGAGCTGTTAAAAATGACTTTTTAAATTCAAGTGTTTATAAGAGTTTGGGTTTAGATGGTATAGGAAGCATAAATAATGTAAATGAAAAATCTTTATACAACCTGTTAGATAATATAGATGAATCACAATTACATAAAATAGTAACTACAGTAGAAAATATTGTAGGTAGATATACAAATAAAACAGCTCCTAATGGAAAACCGAATAATTCATATAATATAAATATAGCTTCAAGCTCCGCGTTTACAGAATTACATAAAAGTAAAAAGAATTATACTGATCATTACACACACTATTGGGAAGGACAAAGTAGGTTATTTGATGCTTATTCTAAAGGTGTAGTTAATGCAATAAAGATTAATGGTGAAAATGAATTTCCAACAGGTTATAATAGAACTACATTAAATAGTTTCTTTGAATTAAATGGAATAGAATTAACACCAAATAACTTAAGAAGAGGGTTAAGACTCGTTGTAGATAAAAATGGCGACACAGATGGTCGTTTGAGATTCTTAGATCCTGGTGGACAAATATTACCTAAACAACAATTTATTAATGAATATTTAGAATTAGCTGAAGCTGGTGTTTTAAATATATATGTTAGACCTAATTTATCAGCTGGTTTACAAGGTACTATAGATGGTACTGGGAATAAAATTCATAATTATAGAAGTATACATACTAAATTGCCTTCTCATCCTCAAGCTGGAGAAGATGAGAAAGGGTTGTTTCAAGCAGCTCAGGCTATAAAAGATGCAGGTTTTTTATATGATCAGCTATATGCAGCTTTAGTTCAATCTCAAACAGAACTACCTGCATCAGATCAAGGTGATAAAGGAACAGGTGAAACATTCCCTATATTTGATTTAAATTCTTTTTATATTGGTCAAAAAGGAAGACCTCAAAATGAAGAGAATACTGGTTTTTTAAATCCTAGTTATAATGTATCTATTACACCTAGAAGTTTAAGTCAAGAAGCTCAGTTTACAATTTCAACATTATGGAATCAATTACAAACAACACCTAAAGCTAATATGACTGTTCAACCTGGTATATTAGGTACGAAAAAGTCAAAAGAGTTTTTAAAAGCTTATGATGAAACAGCGTTAACTTTACTTAAAAACTATTTAGTTGATGTAGATAGTAACTATAAATCTGGTAGCGGTAAAACACCAACGGATACTGAACCTAATGGTGAAATAATATATAATCCTGTATATGGTGGAACTGATGATTTAGATCAAACAAGAGCTGCTTATATTGTAAGAATGAATAGAGATTGGATTAAAAAACAAATACCAAGTGCTACTGAAGACCAAATAAAAAGTTATGAATATATTACATTTGCATTTGATCAGAGTAATGATATGAATCCTAGAAAATCAGGTGCAGTAAATTATTCACGAGTAATGAGAGATATTATATATGCAAATGATAATTCTTATAGTTATGATGTACCAGAAGGTGGTAGTGTAAGAATAACACAAGACTTATCTAATCCAAATCTATTTTATTCTCATATTACACAACTTTCATACGATCCTCAAACTGGAAATTTTAATGCAAATGAAATTGAAAGAAGTTATGATTTTACAGGACAAGATTATATATCAGGTGTAGATATGTTAGCTCAAGAAATAGAAAGACTTCTCTATAGTAATAGAGATGCAAATATGAGAGAAATGTTAAATAATATAAATGCGGTTAAATAAAAAACATGGAAAATCAAAGAAACCCTCAATTTGAAAATATAAATAATGCATTACCTAGTGCAGAACAAATAAATTTTAATCCGCCAGAATCTTGGTATGATTCTCCAGATATACCTGACTTTACACCAGGGTTAGATCCTGAGTATGTAAAAATGTTAGAACATTATCAACCAATTATAGAACAATATGCAGTTCCGTTAGGAGATGACATATCTTCACCAGTACCTTCAGTAAAGAGTGAAAATAATCCTCAAGGTAATGGTTTTGTAGAAGAAATTGACCGCTTATTTTCTTCTCCTATATCAAATAAAAATAAATTATCTGTTGCAAACCCTATTGCTTTTTCAGCAAAGAAAACTCAATTTGATAGATATTATAATCATCCAAATTTTGCAAGATTAGGATTTCATCCTTATTCTAATAACGAAGAGTATTATAATGCTAATTCAACAGTTTTTGCTGATGCTAGAAGAATGTTAACACAGTTTGCTAACTTGGCTGGTAGTGCTATAACAGGACAATATAGATCATTTGGAGATTTATTTGATAGTGATCCTTATACAATGCCAGATGTAAAAACTTCAGATGAATTTGAATCCGCTATGGGGATAGGTATGTCTACTCGTGGTGGTGTTGTTGGATTTACTAATAATTTATTTTTAAATTTTGGATATACATTTGGTATTATAACATCTGTAGCTGTTGAAGAAGCATTACTCGCAGCAGCTACTGCATTGACAGGTGGTGGAGCTGCTCCTGTTGCGGGTGCAAGAACTGTAACAAATATTGGAAGAGTAGGAAGAGCTGTTGGAAATAGTATATTAAATACTTTTACTCTTGGAAGATTAGCTAATGCAACAAGACAGTTAACACAAAATCTTAATAGAGCAGATAATGCAAGAACATTTTGGCAAGCAACTAGATCTGGTGAATGGGGTGTATTAGGAACATTATTCTTACCAGAAACTATGGCTGCTGTAAAAAAATTACAAACAGCTAAAACAGCTGGTAAAAGTTTATCTGATATAGCAAAGATGTCAACACTGTTTGGTGGTTTCTATAGAGAAATAAGAGCTATAAATTATGCAATGTCTGAATCTAAATTAGAATCTGGTAGTGTTTTTAGACAACAATTAGCTAATGGATTAGCTGTTGAAGAAATGAAAGAAATGCAAGGATTGGAACCAAACTTAGCTTTAGTTGGAGAAAATGCTCAAAAGGCTGCTTTTGCTACAACTATGATGAATTTTGGTTTAATCTATATGTCAAATAAATTAGTATTAGATACAGCATTTGCAGGTTTTAGTAGAAGTTTAGCTAGAGAAATAAGTGATCAATTACCAGCTTTACAAAGAAGAGTTATACAAGGTAAAAGAACAATTAATCCAGATGGTTCTGTTGCATTAGATGTATTTGAAGATGCAGGTACAGGTATTAGAGGTACAATAAAAAGAGTAAAGGCAGCAGGAACTAGAGGGGCTGTAGATATGGCTGTTGGTGCGAGTTTGAAATACTTTGCTGCTAACTTAGCAGAAGGTATTCAAGAAATTGGTCAAGAAGCTATATCACATGGTACAAAAGAATACTTTACTAAACTACAAAATAAACCTTTAAATGGTGGTGCTGATTTACTTAGAGATACTATAGGTTCAGCTTTAAATAGTCAAATGTCAGCACAAGGTATAGAAACCTTTTTATCTGGATTTTTGATGGGTGGTCTAGCTAAAGGTCCTCAGAAATTAATATTTGAGACTTTGCCTAATGTCTTTACTAAAATAACAACAGGTAAAGATTATAATAAAATGAAAAATGAAGCTGTTGCTAAATTGGTAGAAGCTCATAATGAATTGTGGAATAAAATAGCAACAGATCCTAATTCAGTAGTATTTGATTTAAATAAGGTAAACTTCCTTATACAACAAGAAGCAGCTAATGGTATGAAAAAAGCTGAGTATACTGGTGATGTTTATGACTTTTTAGATCATAAAGATTTAGCAAAATTTCAGCAAGTACATACTTTAATGGTAAATGGTACAGCTCATTTATTTAGACAGCAACTTCAAGATTATTTGAATTTGACTGATGAAGAATTGGTACAAGCGTTCCCTACTTTTAGAGAGGAAGCTAAATCTGGAAAAATTAGAGAACGTGTCAATGACATGTTAGTAAATCTAGATAAAGCTGAAGAAAACTATAGAAGAAATAAAGATAAATTAATCAATCCATACGATCCAAATAAATATGAAAAAAATACAATTGAATATTATGAGGAAGCAAAAAAATATCAAGCATTTGAACATGTTAGATATTTGCAAATGTATACAGAAAATAGTTTTAACAGAGCTTTAGAGAGAGCTAATAAAATATATAGTGAACTTTCTAAAGATAGTATAATAGGTAAACTTCAAGCTAATGATTTAACTCTATTGTTAGATGACAAAGCAATAGAAAAAGAAATCAAATTATTAAAATCTGAAATTAATGTATTAGATGAATCAGATGAAAATAAGAAAATAAAAGAAGAAAAAAGAGGTAAAATTGAAAAACTTCAAAAATTAAAAGAAGTTTTTGATAATAAAGATAACTTTGAAGAAGATGGTTCTTTTAATAAAAATAGAATGAAAGAACTATTAGAACCATTTAAAGAATACGTGCAGTTTTTAGCAGATACAAGAGATGATTTTGTAGATCCAGCTAGAGTAGAAGAAGTATTGACAAAAATTACTGATCATAGAGCTTTAGGAAATAGAGCTTTATTAAATAATAAAGCTTTACAATTTTTAGCTGCACCTGAAAATTTTGATTTGATTTATCAAAGACAGTTAAGTATAACTAAAACTCAATTTGAAAACAATAAAAAAAATTATGAAGAAAGAGTAAAACATTATGTAGAAAAATTAGAAGCTAATCAATTATTAAATGAATTGAATAAGTTAGGCGTATATCCAGATGCTATAGAAACACAAAAATTTTTATTGTCTGGAAACTCTGAATTTCTAGAAACTTTTTTCACTGAAAGTGGTATAGTAACTGAAGATAGCGGTGCTATATATTTTGTTATACAAGAATTAATTAAAAATTATAATGAGGCTTCTAAAAAAGAAAAAACAGAAACAACTGAAGATTCACAAGAAAGTACTGAAGGGAGTAGAACAGTAAATCAAAAAGAAGAAGAGGAAAGAGAGAAAGAAGATGAGAGTAAAAAATTAGTAATAGATATAGAAAGATTAGGTGATGACTATCACCCAACCTTATTAGATGCATTACATGCGAGATATTCAAACCATGTTAGAATTGCAAGAAAACAAGGTGAAGTACCTTTAACTAAAGAGGATTGGCAAAAAAGTGACGATTATAATGATTTAATAGCTAGTTATAAATTTATTAAAACAGAATGGCGAAAAGAATTAGAATCTCAAGCAAGAAGAAAAGAAGATATAGAAAAAGATTTTTTAAGTGATAATGGTTTACTTGAATGGTTAACCAAAACAGAAACTATACAAGAACCTCTAATGATCAATAATTATTCTGATACTAATACTACTTTAATGGATTTCTTCCCTGAAGCTGGTTTTAATAGGGATATGTTAGCTAATCAAGATATAAGATATAAAGGAGCTAATTATAACATTGTAGCAGAAGCTATTGTTGATGAAAATGGTGGGTTTGTTAATACTTTTATTATTAAAAATAAAAACGGTACAAATTTAAGAGAGGAAAGCAATGATGAATTGCTAAAAGATAATGAAGGTAGATTTTTTGATTTAAATGCTGCAAGACAAGTTTTAGAAAAATTAGAAGAAAAATATTATAATGAAAATGAACCTATAGAATTTCAGTATGGTGAGTTTACATTATTAACTGGTGGATTTGTATATAGTAATGTAGTTTCAGAAGATAAGTACGAAGTTCTTTCTACAGCTAAAGAAGTTCAAGAAACAGGTGTTTTAAGATTAAAAAGTGTTAATGATGATAAAATCATAACAATTAAATCTCCAGAAGAGTTTAAAGAAAACTATCAACTAGATATTTTTAAAGCATCTCCTGTTTCAAAAAAAATGACTAGATTAAGAATTAACGATCCTGTCAGACACATACCGCATGAAAATGATGGTGAAGATAGAGAGCAAGCTGTAAAAAGAATAGATTATATATTTAGTAATTTAACACCAGAAGAAAGAAGAAGTTTAGAGTTAGTTGTAATAGATAATCCTAATGCAGGAGCAACTCTTGAAGAAGCATTTGCTTTTAATAAAAAACAACCTAATCCTCAATTAAGAAAAACAAGTGACACCTATATAATAGGTATAAGAATATCTGATCCTGCTTTAAGAGATAGAATTAATAAAGAATTAGAAGACAAAACTGGTATACCAAAATCAGATTCTAAAGATGGAATTATAGCATATATTCCAAATAGAAATTTTGCTTATTACAATTCTAAAGGTGAACAAATAGATCCTAGAAATATGGATTTAGCTACAGCTAGAAGAATGTTTTACAATTATAATCAAGAATTAACACAATCTGATCTAGATACATTAAAGCAATACTTTGTTATACAAGCAAGTTTGATAAGTCTTATTGAATCTAAAAAATCACCAAAAGACAATGCAGAAGCAGAACAACAAAGACAAACACAATTAGAATTAGAAAGAAGAAGAGCTGAGATTGATGCTATGGATGATCCAGAAGATAAAAAAACTGCTGAGATTAAATTCATGATGGAAATGCTTTTTTCAAATGTAAATATAAATGAAGCAGCTGCTGCCAAAATAAAAGAATACGGAGATAGAATTATAGCTGGTGAACCTGTAGAACAAGTCACACAAGGTCTTGGTGAAAATTTTATAAATAGTATCAATACTTATTTAGTTAGTAAAGGATATCAGAGTATAACTGAAGAAAGTACTGAAGATGTAAAAGCTTCAATTAACAATACAATAGATCAAGATACAGAACAGCAAGAAGGTCCTTTAATAATTACCTCTCAAGAACTTGCAAAAGCTGGATTTACATTTAATATAAATAGTAGATTTTTTGAGAAAGAAGCTGATGCTATCAGTCCTAGAGCTTTAAATGTTAATACTGTTGAAGGTAGATTTTTAATATTCGATAACAGAAGATATATATTTGTTGATGATGAAGGTAATTTAATTTCAGAAAGAAGAGCAGAAATTATTACAGATGAAGCAGCTGGTATAGATGATTTAAATTTTGGTAAAAGAATAGAAGAAGAAATAAAACAAAGAAGTGAAGATGCACACACTAGGGCTAGAAATAAAGGGGCTTATGTTTTAATTGTTAAACATAAAAGTGGTGAATACACTTTTGTAGAATTGAAACCAAAAAAACTTGATGATAAAGAATTAGAAGATTTTTTTGATGAAATTATAAAAAGATCTGAAAAAACAATTCAAGAAAATTTAAACATAGTTGAAGGGCGAATCTTAGAAGAAGCAGAAATAAAAGAAGATGGTCTACCTTATAATAATGACTTTAATAAAAGTTTACAAGAGAAAATATATATAGTTGCTAAACCAAATATGTATGTTCGATTAACAGTAAGTCCAAGAGGTAGAATAGAATTACAAGTTTTTCGACTAAATAAAGAAAATAAATTTGAAGCTTTATTAGTTAAGGATGGAGTGAACTCACCAGCCAGTATTTCATATCTTGAAATGTCTGAGGCTATCGAAGAATACAAAAAAAATGGAAAAGATAAACTAGATGTACTAACTAAATTATTTAATGCTAAATTATTTAATGACGCTAATACTAGATTGGAAGAATTTGATTTAAATCTATCAATGGATAGTGTAAGAAGAAGTTTTCCAAAAGAAGCTACTATTGATGAAGTATTAGATAACACAGAGACAAATCATTCTACTGAAGTAAGATATGAATATCAAGTAACATTATTGCAAGCTTCTCCGAATGTTCAAGCAGCAAGAGAAGTTTCTCTTATAGTTAATCAAGCAGCAAATAAAAAGGAAGAAGAAAGAAAGCAACAAGAAGAAAGACAAGAAGAAAAAAATAATAAAGAAGAAAAAGATGATCAGAAAATTGATACAGATGAAAAATTAACAAATGAAGATTATATATCAAGTGTTCTTTCTCATATTCAAGGATATGCTGTTAATGAGATAGCAAACCTTAATAAACAAGGAAAACTTTTAATTAATACAAAAAATCAAATTTTAGATTTAGAAGCTAAAGAAAATAGAACGGATGAAGAGATAAGTTTATTAGAATCATTAAAAGGAATAGAAAAAGAAACAAAAACTAAAGTTGATTTAATGAATATTCAGATCGACTTAATAAATTCTATTTATAATTATGTAGAAGGAATAAGAGATGATAATTCTATTTCAAAAGAGAAAAAAGAAGAGATAATAAGGGATTTAGTAGCTAGAGAAGAAATCTTATTTGAAAATTTTGAATTTTCAATTGCACAAGAAGATACAACCGTTCAAGAAGATGTCAATACTGAAACTAATGAAGAATCCGCTGAAGAAGATACAACTAAAGAAAAAACAAAAATTGAACAAATAACTGAGTTAGAAAATGAATTAAAGCAATTAAAACTTGATCATCGTAAAAAACCTAAAACAGATGAGTATAAACAACAAAAAAAAGAACTCGAAGATAAAATAAATAAGTTAAAAAAAGAGATAGCAAATAAAATAGTAAAAGGTGCTGTTTTAGACGAAATTGATGTAGAGGATATTAATGATTTTTTGGATTGGGCAGCTAAAAATTTACCTGATTATATTGATATAGAAGATATTAATACTTTAGGTAATAACATGAAATCTGGAGGGATGCGTGTTGGTGCATTTGCTTTGGCTTTATCTGATATAGCAGGAGGTATGAGAGTGAAAGGTACTTTATATACTGGAGCTAAAACACCTTATAGATATCATGAAGCATTTCATGCTGTATTCAGAATGTTATTAACAGATGAACAGCAAAAAAAATATTTAAGACTTGCTGCAAAAGAAGTTAGAGCTAAACTTAGAAAGGAAGGTATAAGTTTTGAAAAAGCTTTAAATGAGTTTAGTAACTTAACAGAAAGATATAAACAATTATCAAGAGAAGAATTGATTAAATTATATTATGAAGAGTACTTAGCTGATCAATTTGAATTATTTAAACAATCTCCAAAATCTACTAAAACAGATCCTATAAACAAATCATTTTTTGCAAGATTGGTTGAGTGGATCAAAGCCTTTTTCTCTAGATTTACTAAAAATGAACTTACAAGATTATATGAAAATATAGATTCTGGTAAATTTAAAACTGCAAAACCTGTATTAAATAGATTTACTTTAGAAGCTGAACAAGGTGTAAGTATAAAAGCAAATGCTATAATACCTTATTCAGGTATAGATAGAGATACATACAATTATTTAGATCCTGATGTAGCTAGTTCTTTAGTAAGAAGTATAGCCTCTATATTTATAGAAAGAGAAAGTTATAATACAGATCCTAACATGACAAGAAATCAATTGTTAGATGAAATAATCGCAG
>Ga0098073_1000363_pt1 | contig 16545 bp, 15 predicted proteins | sample 31_taG_FD_75060 | JGI IMG/M metagenome (GOLD analysis project Ga0098073, IMG submission 75060) | Marine viral communities from the Gulf of Mexico - 31_GoM_OMZ_CsCl metaG | ecosystem: Environmental > Aquatic > Marine > Oceanic | place: Gulf of Mexico | collected 2015-07-12
AATTATTAGACTACAAACCAACTCACGAATTTAATGAAGGATTGAAGGAAGCTGTAGACTGGTATTGGAATAATTTAAATAAATAATCATGGCAAAGACAACAATTGCTATTATTGGATTAGGCTACGTAGGGCTGCCATTAGCAAGACTTTTTGGTACTAAGTATCCTGTAATAGGTTTTGATATAAATAAAAATAGAGTAGCTAAGTTAAACAAAGGTCATGACGATACACTAGAGGTTGAAGATGGTATTTTACAAGAGGTACTGGTTCAGGACACTAATCAATTAGAAAAAAAAGGCCAAGGCCTATTGTGTACTTCAGAGGTTAGTGATATTAAAGATTGTAATGTCTTTATAGTAACGGTGCCTACACCTGTAGATAAAAATAACAGACCAATTTTAACACCATTATACAAAGCTAGCGAGACTATTGGCAGCGTGTTAAAGAAAGGCGATATTGTAATTTATGAATCTACAGTATATCCTGGCGCCACAGAAGAAGAATGCGTGCCAGTGTTAGAACGTACTAGCAATCTTAAATTTAATGAGGACTTCTTTGTAGGATATTCTCCAGAGAGAATTAATCCAGGTGATAAAGAGCATACAGTCGAGAAAATATTAAAAGTAACGTCAGGTTCAACACCCGAGATAGGAAAAAAAGTAGATGCACTCTATGCTGAAGTGATTACTGCAGGAACGCACCTAGCACCTACAATTAAAGTAGCAGAAGCGGCTAAAGTGATTGAAAATTCACAACGGGATATTAATATTGCATTTGTAAATGAGCTGGCTAAGATTTTTAATATGATGAATATTAACACCCATGATGTTCTTGAAGCAGCAGGTACAAAATGGAATTTCTTACCCTTCAAACCAGGCTTAGTAGGAGGACATTGTATAGGGGTAGATCCTTATTATCTAGCACAAAAAGCACAAGAACTGGGTTATCATCCAGAGATTATATTAGCAGGCCGTCGTATGAATGACAGTATGGGGCAATATGTGGCAAGTGAAGTGGTGAAATTGATGCTAAAACATGATTTAAAAGTAAAGAATGCTAAAATTCTAATGTTGGGAATTACGTTTAAAGAAAATTGTCCTGATGTAAGAAATACTAAAGTGGTTGATGTGGTTAAGCATCTAAAAGACTATGGAACTAACGTAACTATTTACGATCCTTGGGCAAATCCAGAAGAAGTACAACACGAATACGGACTATCTTGTCATACTGAACTTGATTCAGAATCTCATGACGGTTACGATGCTATTGTACTCACAGTTGCACATAAGCAATTTGTAGAATTAAATTTAGATGATTATAAATCAAATAACGCTGTTGTATACGATGTTAAAGGTATTTTAGGCGAGAAAGCAGATAATAAACTATAATATGAAAGGTATAATACTGGCAGGTGGTTCAGGCACGCGTTTACATCCATTAACTATAGCAGTAAGTAAACAATTATTGCCAATTTACGATAAGCCAATGATTTATTACCCGCTATCTGTTTTGATGTTAGCTGGTATAAAAGAAGTTTTAATTATTTCTACACCTCATGATTTACCTAATTTTAAAAAATTACTAGGAGACGGTAGTAATTTTGGAATTACATTAGAATATGCAGAACAACCTTCACCAGATGGCTTAGCACAGGCTTTTATTATAGGTGAGGAATTTTTAGGTCAAGACGATGTTTGCTTAGTTTTAGGAGATAATATTTTTTACGGAGCAGGATTACAGAAAATATTATTTGATGCTGTAAAAACAGTTAAAGATGAGCAAAAGGCTGTTGTCTTTGGAAATTATGTAAACGATCCAGAAAGGTATGGCGTAGCAGAATTTGATGAAGAAAAAAATGTGGTTAGTATAGAGGAAAAACCAAAACAACCTAAATCTAATTATGCAGTTGTAGGACTATATTTCTACCCAAATTCTGTTATAAATATAGCTAAAGAGGTAAAGCCATCTGATAGGGGAGAATTAGAAATCACCTCAGTGAATCAAGCTTATTTAAAGCAAAAAGATCTTAAAATGCAAATACTTAGTAGAGGATTTGCTTGGCTAGATACTGGTACTCATGAAGCATTAACAGAAGCTACAGAATTTGTGAAAGCTGTTGAAAAACGAACAGGCTTGAAGATTGCTTGCTTAGAGGAGATTGCATTAAGATTTGGTTGGATAAATAAATCATCTTTGGTAAAAAGTATAAATTTACTTAAAGGTGATTATTATGATTATTTAAAAAAAATCATTTTAAAATAACTTGAATTTGCCCTTGATATAAAATTGTAAAATGACTAAAGAAATTTCATTCGAATTTTTAAAAAGTGCCTTATATTCTACAGATACTAATGGAGCGGTAGAATGGATTAAGGTTCAAAATGAAGCTGTAAATGTCAAGGTCAAGCGAATCAAATTTGATCAATTAAATTTATGGAACTTTGATTCTGTAAAAGGAAACTTAAAGCATGATACAGGGAAATTCTTTTCTATTGATGGGATTAGAGTTAATACAACTTGGGGAAATACTAGTTCTTGGGATCAACCAATAATCAACCAACCCGAAATTGGTTACTTAGGTTTTATTGTAAAAAAAATGGAAGGTGTCTTACATTTTTTAGTCCAAGCTAAAATTGAGCCTGGAAACGTAAATTATGTACAGTTATCACCAACACTACAAGCTACAAGAAGTAATTATCAACAAGAGCATAAAGGTAAAAAGCCCTTATATTTAGAGTATTTTCAAAATGCTACTAAAGATCAAATCTTATTAGACCAACTACAGTCAGAACAAGGTGCTCGTTTTTTAAGAAAACGTAATAGAAATATTATTATTCATATTGAAGAAGATATTAAAGTTGAAGACAATTTTACATGGCTTACTTTGGGTCAACTCAAAAAGTTAATGCAATTAGATAATATTGTCAATATGGATACGCGTACAGTAATTTCTGGTATTCCTTTTGGTAATTTCTCAGAACAAGCTGTCAACTTTATTAGTTATTTAACGGATACTAATAGCGTAAGCGAAAAGTTTTTAAAATCTGCTTTAACCCAAGACGATTCAAAGCACAGTATTGAAGAAGTCATTACATTTCTTGCAGAACTTAAAAGCACCTATGATTTATCTGTAGAAAAAATACCGCTAAAAGAAGTTAAACATTGGGACGTTACAGATACTGAGATAAAGCATGAACTTGATAAATTTTTTAAAATTATTGCCGTTGAGGTTGAAATAGGTAATCGTGAAGTTGTAAAATGGAGTCAACCTATGGTACAACCAGCACAAGAAGGTTTATGTGCTTTTGTTTGTAAGGAGATTAATGGTATTTATCATTTCGCGGTTCAAGCAAAGTTAGAATGTGGTAATCACGATGTTTTTGAGTTGGCACCCACAGTACAAACCCTAACAGGCGATAAAGACAAAACACCTATAGGTAACCTTCCATTTTTGGATTACGTGAAGAATATTAAAAAAGAGCAAGTATATTTTGACGCTTTACAATCTGAAGAAGGTGGTCGTTTCTACAGAGAGCAAAATAGAAATATTATAATCATTGCTGGTGATGAGGTTTCAGAAGATTTGCCAGATAACTTTATTTGGATGACATTAAATCAACTTTATGTCTTTTTGAAGTTTAATAATTACTTAAATATACAATCTAGAAGTTTAATAGCGGCAATTGGATTTAAATGAAAAGAATGATGAAAATAGGAGTTTTAGGATGTGCAGCAATTGCTCAACGTTATGTAATTCCAGCTATAAATGAGTCAATACACTGGCAGCTAGCAGGAGTTTCAAGCCGTAATAAGGGTAAAGCCAACACATTTGCTAAAGAATTTTCGACTAAAGCATACTATAGCTATCAATCATTGTTACAAGATGACTCAATAGAAGCAATATATATTCCATTGCCTAATAGCCTTCATTATGAATGGGTAAAGAAGTCCTTGCAACTAGGGAAACATGTTCTTGTTGAAAAATCTATGGCATGCACATATGCTGAGGTAGAAGAACTTAATAAATTAGCAAAAAATAATCAACTCGCATTGGTTGAGAATTTTCAATTTAGAACACATTCACAGCTCCAATTTATAAAAGATACTATTGCATCTGGAACCTTAGGAGAATTAAGGCAAGTGAGAAGCAGTTTTGGTTTTCCGCCATTTGCAGATGACACAAATATAAGGTATGATAAGAGTTTAGGTGGTGGCGCTTTGTTAGATGCAGGCGCTTATCCTCTAAAAATAGCTCAAATTATCCTAGGAGAGGATATAAAAGTTGCAAGCGCACGTTTAGAAACTCCACAACAATACAATGTTGATATCTGGGGAAGTGCTTTTCTTGAAAAGGAAGAGAGTAGTTTAACGGCTCAAATTTCATTCGGGTTTGATCATTATTATCAAAATTCCCTTGAAGTTTGGGGAAGCTTAGGGAAGTTAAGTACAAACCGAATATTTACTGCACCTCCAGGTTTTGAACCAAGTGTTATTATTGAAACAGCGAAAGGAGCAGAAACAATAAGCTTACCAAGTGACCATCACTTTAATAATATGCTAGAGCATTTTTATAATGTAGCAACAAGTCGAGAAGATTTAGAACAGGAATACTCGCAAAATATCAATCAAGCAAGACTTCTAGAAGAACTTAAAAACAAAGCTCATGTCAACTAAACCTATTTATGTAACTCAGCCAACGTTACCGCCTTTAAATGAATATGTAGATTTACTGAAAGGTGTTTGGGAGACAGGAATTTTAACACACAACGGCCCTTTAGTACAGCGTTTTGAAAAAGAACTTGCAGAAAATTTAGGTATAAAACATTTTACTACTGTAACCAATGGTACAATTGCCATACAAATGGCTATTCGTGCTTTGGAGGTTAAAGGTGAAATTATAACAACACCTTTTAGTTGGATAGCGACGGTAAGTGCTATTAAATATGAAGGTTGCAAACCTGTGTTTTGTGATATTAATAAAGACACACTTAATATAGATGTCACAGCAATTGAAAGTCACATTACAAAAGACACTGTGGCGATAATGCCTGTACATGTTTTTGGAACACCTTGTGATGTTGAAGCTATTCAAGAAATTGCAGATAAACATAATTTAAAAGTTATTTATGATGCCGCACACGCCATAGGCTCTACATATAAAGGTGAAAGTGTTCTTAATTACGGTGATGTTTCAGCAACAAGCTTACACGGTACCAAACTTTTAAATACAGCAGAAGGTGGTGGTTGTGTAACTACTAATAGTGAATTAAATGAAAACCTAAAACGCATTCGGTTTTTTGGTCACAACGACGCCAAGGATGTTATTCAAGATGGTTTTAATGGGAAAATGACCGAAGTTCATGCAGCTTTAGGGTTAGCTAATTTAAAATACCATAATCGGGTTCTAGAAGATCGAAAAGAAAAGTATGTGTTATATAAAAAAATGTTAAGTGATTCTAATACGCTCAAGTTTCAGGACTTTGGAAGAGGATTACCAAATTACTCATACTTTCCAGTAATTTTTGAAAGTGAAGCTTCCTTATTGAATGTTTTAGAAGCTTTAGAAGAACAAAAAATATACCCAAGACGTTATTTTTATCCATCGCTAAATACCTACAATCATGTTGTAGATTTTGTATCTATGCCAGTTTCAGAAGATATTTCTAAGCGTATTTTATGTTTACCTCTATATTTTAACTTATCCACAGAGGACGTAAAACGCATAGCTACATTAGTACTTAAACATCATTAAATCACCTTCTATTGTCTATTCAAAACAAAGCATTTTCTGGGGTTGTGTGGACATTTATGGATATTGTCTTTGCTAAAGGCATTAGCATAGCTGCTGCTGTCTTATTAGCTAGGTTATTAACTCCTAGAGACTTTGGTTTAATGGGTATGATTTATATTTTCACAAATATTTCTTCAACTCTTGTAGATAGTGGAATGAATTCGTCATTAATAAGAAGCCAAGACGCTAACACAAAAGATTTTTCAACCGTCTTTTATTCTAACATTGGGCTTAGTACATTGTTGTATGCTATAATTTTTGCTTGCGCTCCATTAATTGCTAATTTTTATGAAGAACCAGAGTTGGTCCTTATTATAAGAATTTATGCAGTGTTTATAATTATTACTTCATTTGCTTCGGTGCAACATAGCATATTATCAAAAGCAATGAATTTTAAGAAGCTCATGCTCTTAAACTTGCCTGGTAATATTATTGGTAGTGCTGCTGGAATAACAATGGCTTACAATGGTTACGGTGTGTGGAGTATTATTGCTATGCACGTATTAACTCAAGCTGTCTTTTCATTGTTATTATGGTTAGTAAGTGATTGGAAGCCAAAATTATTTTTCTCGAAAAGCATATTAAAAAAACATTTCTCATTTGGTTATAAATTAATGTTAGCCAATTTAATAAACTCAACTTTTACAAATGTTTATAATGTAGTAATAGGTAAGTTTTATACAACCCAGCAACTCGGCCAATATGATAGAGCAAAAAGTTTTAGTGCGTATCCCTTAATGATATTAACCTCTGTTATAGGTAAGGTTACATATCCTTTAATGTCATCTATTCAAGATGAAACCGAACGCTTAAAGCGAACTTATGTTCAAATTTTAAAACTTTCTTTTTTTATTTCTGTACCCGTATTATTAACACTTTCAGTTATTGCTAAGCCATTATTTTTATTAGCCTTAGGTGATCAATGGGAAGAGGCATCTATATTCTTTAGTATATTATGCTTAGCAGGTATATTATATCCTTTAAGCGCGTTCAATTTAAATTTAATTAAAGTACATGGCCGAAGTGATTGGTTTTTAAAATTAGAAATCATCAAGAAAAGTTTAATGTTGGTTGTTGTTTTAATTACATTTTCTTTTGGGGTGTACGTTCTTGTTTGGGGAGCAGTTATTGTTTCGGTAACTGGATTTCTTATTAATGCCTATTACACGTCTAAATTGATAGATTATCAAGTTAGAGAGCAACTTTTACATATGGTTAAAACTATTGCTTTAGGAGCTATTATGTATGCAAGTATGTATTTTATGTTTATACTTTTGAGGCCTAATGCTCTATATTTGCAAATTATAATAACATCTGCTGTTGGTTTATTAATATATATAAGTTTTGCTTTTTGGTTTAAGAGTAAAGCGTTATCCTATTTAATAAAATTATTACAAAGCCAACTTAAAAGAAAACAAAATAAAAGCTAATGAGCGTAGCTATAATGCAACCTTATATATTCCCTTACTTGGGTTATTTTCAATTGGTTAATGCTGTTGATGACTTTGTGTTTTATGATGATGTAAATTTTATTAAACAAGGCTGGATTAATAGAAATAATATTTTAATAAATAACACTAAAACTCTTTTTACAATACCAATAAAAAAAGCTAGCTCTTTTACTGAAATTAAGGATACAGAAATACATCCTCAATTATATAAAAAATGGAAAAAGAAATTTCTTAAGTCTATAAATCAATCTTATGCTAAAGCGCCATATTTTAATGAGGTTTATGTTTTAGTTGAAGATGTTTTAAATACAGATACAACAATTTCTGAGCTTGCAACTAATAGTGTTATCAAAATTTTTGATTATTTAGGAATTCAAAAAAAATTTTATAATTCATCTAATGATTTTAATGAAACTAAAGGCTTAAATAGAGCAGATAGATTAATTGAAATTTGTAAGAATCTAAATGCTGATTCATATGTAAACGTAAAAGCTGGAATAGAATTATATGATAAGTCCTATTTTCTTAAAAAGGGAATCAGTTTAAATTTTATAGAAAATAAATTTATGACCTATCCTCAATTAGGTGATGATTTTATTGAAGGACTCTCAATTATTGATGTATTAATGTTTAATACGTTAGACGAAGTAAAAATGATGCTAAACGATTTTAAACTAAACTAAAATGAAAAACATAGCTATTCATAGTGTGCCAAGAAGTGGCTCAACTTGGCTTGGCAATATCTTTAATAGCCATCCTAAAGTTAAGTTTAGCTACCAACCCCTTTTTTCCTACGCATTTAAAGATAGGATAAATGAAAACTCAACAGCTAAAGAAATTTCAGGCTTTTTAAACGATATTTTCTTTTCAGATGATGATTTCATAAATCAAAAAGAAGCCCAAAAAAAAGGGTTGGTGCCAATATTTAAAAAAGACGATATTCTTAACGTAAATTGTTATAAAGAAGTAAGATACCATCATATCTTAAAAAACTTGCTGGATCAAAATAATGAGATTAAGGTAATTGGCTTGGTAAGGAACCCATTAGCTACGATAAACTCTTGGTTAAAAGCACCTAGAGAATTTAGAGCAGATTTAGATTGGAAAGTTGAAGATGAATGGCTTTATGCTCCCAAAAAAAATCTTTCAAAACCGGAAGAATATAATGGTTATATTAAATGGAAAGAAACAGCAATTCTTTTTGAAGAATTAGCACAAAAATATCCTAATCAATTTTATCTTTTAAAATATGAAGATCTATTAAGCAATAAAATAAATACTCTTAATTCAGTTTTTCAGTTTTGCAATTTAGACCTTCATGACCAGACAAAAAGATTTTTGAAAAATTCAAATTCTAAAAATATAAACAATTCATATTCAGTTTTTAAAATAAAAAAAACAGATGATAGTTGGAAAAAATCACTGCCAGATTATATTATTAATTATATAAAAGAAGATATTAATAGTGGGATTTTAAGTAAATATCTTTAAGTCATATTTTTTAAAATGTCACTATGATTAAAAAATCTGAAAATACTATAACTAACTTTTGGCAAGGAGATATATTAGTTAGTATATGTTGTATTTCATACAATCAAGAAAAATTTATTGAACAAACATTAGACGGTTTCTTAATGCAAGAAACTAATTTTCCTTTTGAAATTTTGATTCATGATGATGCATCTAATGATAATACTGCAGGTATAATTAAAAAATATCAAAAAAATTATCCAAATATAATTAAGCCAATTTATCAAAAAATAAATCAATATTCAAAAGGTATAAAAGCTATAAACCCAAATTTTAATTATGAAAGAACTAAAGGTAAGTTTATAGCACTTTGTGAAGGAGACGATTACTGGACCGACCCTCTTAAACTTCAAAAACAAGTTGACTTTCTAAATAAAAATGAAGACTTTATTTTTACGTTTCATAATACAATGGACTTAAGTCCTAATGGTGATTTAAATAAGAAATATAACTCAGATATGAAGTGTACTTTTACAATATCAGATTTTTCTGAGTATTTATACTCTAGAACATTAAGTATTGTTTTTAAAAAACCAAAAGACTTCATGCCTATTTTTTTAAAATCAGTAAAAATAGGAGATTGGCCACTTACGATTTATTTATTGCAATATGGAAAAGCAAAATATTTTCCTGATACAATGGGTGTTTACAGGAAACATGATCAAGGGCTATGGAATTCTAGCAACTCAAAATTTAAAACGATAAGTAAGTTTGAGACATTTGTAATCTTAAGGTCATATTTAAAAAAAGAGTATAAATCATTGTTTAATGATAAAATCTTAAAGCTATCTAAACATTATACTTATTACCATATTAAATCTTTAAATGTATATAAATCAATTAATGGCTTATTTTATTACATTAAATTTAAATTTGTAAAACATTTTTTTAAATGAAAAACTCAAAGTTATGGGAATATGATAAGAGTTTAAATACTATAGTGGCATTTAGAGTTTTAAAATCTATACCCACTGAATCGACAATTTTAGCTTTAGCTTTTGTTTTTTCGGTTATTTACCTTTTTACTTCATTAGAAATTGTTTTTAATAACATTTCATTTAAAATTACAATTATATCTTGGTATGCATTAGCTTTAAAGATAGTGTTACCAAGAATAAAACATACAGCCGTAATAAATGGCTTTATTATTATTCCTCTTATAGCTACTTTAATAATTGGATTTCCTACAAGTTTTACTAATCAGGTATCTCATTATTTTAATGCTGGTATAGATCCTTTTTATTATAAATTAAACAATCTAGGTGTAAAAATTGTTTTTCCTTTTATTTTTATTTTAGCCTATATAGGTAGGCCTATTATTAATAAGAATGCTGGTTTAATTAATTTTCCTATCCAAATTTATCAACCCGGTAGATTTGGTAAAATATTCACTTTTATATTTATCGCTGCAATGAGCATTTATATATATAGTAATTTGGGTCCAGATTTGCCCGCAGTGTCTTATTTTTCTAGAATATTTTATTACTCTTTTAAATGGTTTTTCTTTTGGTTAGGTTTGTGGAACCTAAGGTTAGGTAAGCCTATTTATTATGGAGGTTTGTTAATATTAATTGCAAATGCTGCAATTATATTCATAACTGGAGGACGGTATAGTGCTGCAGAAAGTATATTGGTTTTTATGCTTGGTCTTTATCTTGATCGAGATAAGCAAACTAGGAAAGTATATTTACGTTATTTCTTGTTAGCAATACCAATAGGAATATTGCTTTTAGGTGCAATGGGGCTTATAAGAAATAAAATAGGAAGAGCAGAAGAATTTAATGATGAAAGATCTGGGGCATTTATATCCAGTTTAGGTTTAGCGGTTGGAGAAATTATTACAGATTCTGAGTTTAGATCCCAAGCTTTTGAAGAGTTGTTATGGCGCACAAAGGGTGGAGGTGCGTTATCAAGGGTAATCATGTTGTCGCCAAGTTGGTTTCCATATCGCGGGATGGATAATGTTGAAAAGGAAATTGAATCTATTTTTCAAATAGCAGCACTGTCAGGTGGTTTTGATAGAGAAAGTCTTTTAGATCAGAGGAAATCTTCTGTAGATAACAATTTAGGAACAGCAGCTGCTAATATTTATGGGTTTAATGTGACCACAACAAATAGTGTAGAATGGTCTGTAACTGCAGATGCTTATTCACGTGGTGGATACTTTGTAGTTTGTTTGTATTTTCTAATTGCATTATTTTGGTTTACTATAATTTCTAAATCTATAAGGTTAATTACGAAGAATCCATTTATTATAGCCTTAATGTTTACAGTCATGGTAAGAATAATGTATTCAGATTTTATTTCAGATCCGTTATATTTAGTATTGAGAAACTCTATTCTATATCTTACTTTTTCTTATGCAATTTTGCATGGCACATATTTACTAACTAAATACACTCGAAAATCTTGACAACTAAAAAATTTGGAGTACTTATTTTATATTTTGATTGTGATCAATTTATATTAAGAACAATAGAGAATTGTGCTCAACATGTAGATAAGATTTATGTTTCGTATAGTCCTTTACCTTGGTCTGCATACAATAAAGATGCTCGTGAGAAATTTCCTAATCCGGTAAACCCAGAGATTTTAAAAACATCTCCTCATTATGATAAGATAGAGTTGATTGAAGGCGTTTACGATACAGAAGAAGAGCAACGTAATGCTGTTGTTAAAAAGGCAAATGAAGATGATATGGATTACCTTATCATTCAAGATGCCGACGAGTTCTATCTTAAGGAAGAATATGAAAAACTCCTTAGTGGAATCTTAGAAAACCCAAATCACGATTATTATAGAACACCTTGGTATTTCTTTTGGAAAGATCTTAATCATGTTATACTCTCAAAGCATCCTAAGCGAAATAATCCAAATAAAGCATATACACCGACTATGGTGTCCTACAATGCGTGTACAGCTATAAATCTTAAAAAAGGGATACATTTTACAGATAAACGTAAAGTGAACTCAAGCTCATTTTTTATAGTAGATGCCTTATGTTATCACTTATCCTATGTGCTTAATAGCGAACAATTGGATAGAAAATTGAAAACTTGGGGACATAGTGGTCAAGTTGATATTGCGTCGTGGTATACTTTTAAATGGTTAGCTTGGACACCAAAAACAAAAAATCTTCATCCTGTAGATCCACATCAATGGGTTGCAGCCAAAAAAGTCTCTTTAGAGATGCCAAAAGCTTTAGACGGTTTTGAAATAGAAGAGCAACAACCTTTAAAATTAAGTTTGAGTCAATCTATAAAGCATAAATTAAAGGATGCTAAAAGCATAGCAACCTATTACGTAAAAGACCTAAAACATATAATAAGATCATGAATCTAAAAGACAAAACATTATTATATATAGGTCCAGATAGCGGTAATAGTTACTCGCGTTATCTTGCGCTGCAATCGTACTTTAAGAAAACAGAATTAGCATCATATAGGCACTTGTACAAAAATTTAAAAGGACGTGTGTTACATAAATTTGCAAAGCCATTATTTTACAAACAATGTACGGCTTTTGCAAGACAACGTTTTGATGCCGTAAAGCCAGATATCGTTTGGGTAGAAATGGGTAGAGAATTAAATGCAGAGCTTATCGAACATATTTCTAGCTTAGGAATTCCATTAATAAATACCTATAGTGATAGTTTTACAGATACAACAAGTAAAAAAGTCTCTAAGGAATACAACCAATCCATACCCTATTACGATGCTATTTTTACGCCAAGACAAAGTGATTTCGAACTTTATAAACAACACGGCGCGAAAGAAGTGTTTAAGTTCTGGAAAGGCTATGACAGTACGTCAATCTCAAATCATAAGGAGGATTTAAACTTAGATTTTGTGTTTGCAGGTCATCTAGAAGAATATAGAGGTAACTTGTTGAAAAATGTGATTAACAAAAATGATTTTAATTATAAGATTTATGGTCATAATTGGGAAAGCATGAAACTAGAAAATACGCATCCTTCAACATCATTTGAAGCATATGCTACGCTTTATAAAAATGCTAAAATAGGTGTCAATTTCTTTTCGCAATGGGCAAATGATACGCAAAACTCACGATTGTTCGAAATACCAGGTTCAAGAACATTTCTGTTTACAGAATATTCAGTAGATGCTGAAGCTTGCTTTAAAGAAGGTGAGGAAGCAGAATTTTTTAGAAGCGAAGAAGAGTTTTCAGATAAATTAAAATTCTATCTTAAGAACGAAGACAAAATAAAAAAGATTGCCGATGCTGGATATAAAGTTACAAGTGAAAAATATACCAATTCAGCAAGAATAGAGCAGATGATCTCTAATATAAAAGCGGTGCTTTAATGAAGGTGAAACTTATATATCGATTTCCACTTGCCCGCAATTTTAGTATTGAGAATGTCTTTAATACATTAATTCCTTTTTTTAAGATTCGCATAGAAAAGTATACTTTAAAATCCTTGTATGATTTTAGTGTTTTCAAGAATCTTAAAGATAACTCAACTGATATTTATCACATAACTGGGTCTTGTAATTATGTGGCATTAGCCTTGCCAAAAGGAAAAACGGTTCTTACCATTCATGATATTGGACATTATGAACGTTCACTGTCTCAACCTAAAAAGTCAATATATAAGTTATTTAACTATACATTGCCATTAAAACGTGTAGGGATGGTAACAGTAGTTTCAGAGTTTACCAGAGAGAAGGTATTATCCAATTTTAAGATAAAACCAGAGAAAGTTGTCGTGATTCCTAATCCTATTCAACCTCATTTTAAGCCTTCTAAAAAAGCTTTTAATGTAGATAAGCCTACAATCTTACAAATTGGATCTGGAAAGCAGAAAAATATTGAAAATCTCATTGAGGCTGTAAAAGGACTGTCAATAAAATTGTTACTTATACGTGGTGAAAATAAAAGTTTAGAAGAGCGTCTTAATGCTGAAAATATAGAATATGAATGGTTAAGTCATATTTCTCATCAAGGTGTTTATGAAGCTTATTGCCAGTGCGATATGCTTTATTTTGCTTCAGATTATGAAGGATTCGGTTTGCCTATTATTGAAGCTATGGCTGTTGGTAGATCTATAATTACATCTAATTTTGCTCCAATGTCCAATCTTGGAAAAGATGTAGCTTGGTTAGTAAATCCAAAAAATCCTTTAGAAACAAAAACTGCTATACTTGATATAATAGCAAATGAATCATTGAGGAATCAAAGGATAGAAAAAGGATTAGAACAGGTAAAACAATACTATCCAGAAGGTGTTGCTCAGGCTTACGAAACGGTTTATAAAAGTTTGATTAATGAAAACTAAACGAAAAAATCTTTTAATGCTTTATACCGAAGCAATGCCTTATACTAAAGCATTGTTAGATGAATTATATCATACACATCACATAGATACAACCCTTGTATATAAAGATAAAAATAAACGTACACCATATGTTATAGAAGCAACTCACATAAATACAATTAAAAGATCTGAAACTAATGAAAGTTCTTTATGTCAATTAGTTGATAGCCTTATGCCAAACGTAATTTATGTTTCTGGCACTATGGATAAAACATATTTAGCAGTTGCTAAATATGCGAAAAGGAAAGGCATTAAAGTTATTATGGGAAGCGATAAAAAATGGAAGGGCACGTTGAAGGATTATGGGGCAATGCTTTTATCACCCTTCTTATATCGTCCTTATTTCACACATGGTTGGTCACCAGGACCTTTGCAATACAAGTATTTAAAAAATGTTGGCTTCAATAAAATTTTAAAGTCATTATTAACTGCTGAAACCAAGGTGTTCCAAAAGAGAGAGATAGATTTTGAAACAACTAATGATATCTTATTTATTGGTCGTTTAGTTGAGTCAAAAGGACTTAATGAACTGGTTGAAGCTTGTAAGAATTTAAGAGCAAAAAATAGCTTTAGAGGAAAATTAATTATTTATGGAAATGGACCCTTAAAGGTTTTCTTAGAAGGGTTTGATTGGATTGATGTAAGGGGTTTTGCTAACCAAGAAACAATGGTTAATGATATAAATACTGTAAGCATATTTTGTTTACCAAGTTGGGACGAACCATACGGCCTTGTCATTCACGAAATGGCAGCAGCCGGTTTTCCTATTGTATGTTCAAAAAACTGCGGCGCCAGTTTCAATTTTGTAGAAGATGGTAAAAACGGATATCTCGCAACGTCAAAATCTGTTATTGAGCTTGAAACTGCTTTGGAAAAACTATTAAAATTATCTTCTAATGAATTAACAGAAATGGGTAATTATAGTAGACTGCTTTCAAATAAAATCTCTCCAAAGACTTCAGCTCAAGAATTAGTATCCATATTTTAGTAAGATCCTATGAAAGTCATTTTTCCAATAACAAAATTTTACCCTGTGCAAAGTGGAGGCCCTATATATACATTACTTTGGCATTGTGAAGCATTAAATTCAAATGGTATTGAAGTTAAGATATATACAAGCACTTCTGGATTCGATTCGATAAAAACTGAGGTTCCTAAAACAGATACATATTTAAAAACATCTATGGGAGAAATTATTTACCGTAGTGGTTCACTTGCAATATTTAAAAATATCAAAACTATTTTAAATGAGGTAAAGTCAGATGATATTGTTCATCTCAACAGTTTCTTTTCTCCTATCTCTTTTCTAACTTTTTTAGCTTTAAAAATGTTTAAAAAGAATACAAATATAATTTGGTCTGTTAGAGGTGAATTTAATAAAAATGCGATTAGTATAAATAAATTAAAAAAACTACCTATTTTAACTTTAATTAGATCTAGAATTGATAATACTATATTTCATAGTACCTCAAGTCAAGAAACTAATGATATATTAAACCAATTTGAAAATGCTAAAATTATTAAGATTCCTAATCTTATTAATTTTCAACCTAAATTAAACTATCCAAAAAAAAAAGAAATCATATTTGTTGGAAGAATTCACCCAATTAAAAATATTGAAAATTTAATTGAAGCCATCCACTTATCTAGAGAGTTTAAATTACATAATTATAAATTAAAAATAATTGGTAAATATGAAAGTAGGCACACATCGTATTATAATAATTTAAAAAAGATGGTGTTAAGTTATAATTTAAGTAACTATGTGCAGTTTATTGATCATATAGTTGGAGAAGAAAAATGGAAAGCATATTCAGAAGCGATGTTTTTATGTTTGCCATCTAAAACAGAAAATTTCGGAAACGTTGTTGTAGAGGCTCTTTCTCAAGGAACTCCAGTTATAGCTTCATTAGGGACACCTTGGGAATCTTTAAACAATGAAAAAGCAGGGTTTCACGTTTCTAATACAGCACAATCTTTAGCAAATACTTTAAAAATTATTTTGGAACTTTCAAAAGAGGATTACGAAGTATACTCTAATAATGCTTTGAAACTATGTAGATCTAATTATGATATTAAATTGAATATTAATTTATGGGAGGAAGTATATAAAAACTGTAAGTAGCTAGTATAACTAAAGCATTTATCTTTTTACTTTATTATTATAAGTTGTCTTAGTGTTTGTCTTATTTTTGTTCAAAATTAACAACTAAAATGAAACAAATCATCCAATCCTTTAAAACAGGAGAAACTATATTAGAAGATGTACCTGCACCATTGGTAAAACGTGGGCAAGTGCTTATAAAAACGACTAAAAGTTTAGTGTCTCTTGGTACAGAGCGTATGTTAGTTGAGTTTGGGAAATCTAATTTAATTTCTAAAGCTAGACAGCAGCCCGATAAGGTTAAGATGGTTTTAGATAAAATTAAAACT
>Ga0098073_1000369_pt1 | contig 16377 bp, 16 predicted proteins | sample 31_taG_FD_75060 | JGI IMG/M metagenome (GOLD analysis project Ga0098073, IMG submission 75060) | Marine viral communities from the Gulf of Mexico - 31_GoM_OMZ_CsCl metaG | ecosystem: Environmental > Aquatic > Marine > Oceanic | place: Gulf of Mexico | collected 2015-07-12
TAAACATTTTTTATTTTTTAAACTGAATGGTTTCAGCAATATAATATATGCGTATTCAAATAAAATGAATTTGAATGTGCCAGGTGGTTATTTACTTAACTACTTTTACAAAACTATTACAAAGGAAAACCAAAAATAGGTTTACTATGAAAGAACAAAGTATAAAATTAGGAATCAGCATAGGAGATTTAAATGGAATAGGTGGCGAGATCGTAATGCGCACTTTTCAGGATGCACTTATGCTCGATTTTTGCACGCCGGTTATTTTCGCTTCGGCGAAAACGGTTAGTTATATTTTAAAGCACTTTGAACTGGATATTAATTTTCAGGGTATTAAGCATGCATCGCAGGCTATTGATGGTAAAATAAATGTCGTCAATGTATGGAGCGAAAACCCGATAATCAATTTTGGAAAAGAAGATGCAGAAGCCGGTTCCTACGCTATTAAATCATTAAAGGCAGCAGTGGCGGCACTAAAAAAAGGAGAGATTGATGCGTTGGTTACAGCCCCAATTAACAAAGCATCTATCCAGGCCGAGGACTTTAAATTTCCGGGTCATACCGATTATTTGAATCAGGAGCTGGAAGGAGATAGTCTGATGTTTATGGTAAGTGAGGGTCTAAAAGTAGGTCTGCTAACCGATCACGTGCCGGTTAGTGATGTCTCGGTAACCATAACGGCTGATCTTATCAAAAGGAAATTTGAAACTATTTATCATAGCCTGATTAAGGATTTTGGTGTAGAAAAACCAAAAATTGCGTTTTTGGGAATAAACCCTCACGTAGGAGACAACGGTGTCATTGGCAAAGAAGATGATACGGTTTTAATCCCTACGTTGGCTGAACTCAGGTCACAAGGTAAAATAACCTATGGACCTTATGCTGCCGACAGTTTTTTTGGTAGTGGAAATTACAAAAATTTTGATGCTATCATTGCTGCTTATCACGATCAGGGACTTATCCCTTTTAAAACTCTTGCTTTTGGTAAAGGGGTGAATTATACTGCCGGACTCAATAAAGTACGTACTTCTCCAGATCACGGGACCGCTTTTGAGATTGCCGGAAAAGGAGTTGCAGATACTGGCTCATTTAAAGAAGCCGTATTTATGGCTTTGGATATCTTTAAAAAACGGGAAGAATACGCAGAATTAACCCAAAATGTACTTAAAAAACAGCCGCGTAAAAAGCAACAAGGCGGGCGTTCACGCCAGAAAGAAAGGTAGATAAAAAATTTATCCACACTTAATTAACAGCTAAATAAAAATTTATATCTTTGCACCCGCCTTTTGCGGAAAGATTTGAATAAGGAAAGAGAAGGTAATGAAGCATTTGAAAACGTATACCATCCAGTTTGTTGGTTTAAAACAAGGGGAGCACGATTTTCAATACAAGATTGATGATACGTTCTTTGAGCATTTTGAGTATGACGACTTTAATTCTATAGACGTAGATTTAAAGGTAGTGTTGAGTAAAAAATCCACATTGATGGAATTTTACTTTGATGCTCAGGGTTATGTTAATGTAAATTGTGATCTTACTAATGAACCTTATGATCAGCCTATTGAAGCTACCTATAAATTAGTAGTCAAGTTTGGTCAGGAGTACAACGATGAGATCGATGATATTTTGATTTTGCCTCACGGCGAATATGAAGTGAATATCGCGCAATACATTTATGAACTCATAGTACTGGCAATGCCACTAAAACGGATACATCCCGGTGTTGAAGACGGTAGTTTAGAGTCAGATATACTTGATAAACTTGAAGAATTAAGTATAAAAAATAAAGAGGTAGATGAGTCTGAAGCTCAGGCGCCTAAACAAACAGATCCCCGTTGGGATAAATTGAAAGATTTTTTAACAGATAAATAGAATACGGTAATGGCACATCCTAAGAGAAAAACCTCGAAAACCAGAAGAGATAAGAGAAGAACGCATTACAAAGCTGCAATGCCTAAAATTGGTGTAGACGCCACTACTGGTGAAGCACACTTATATCACCGTGCCCACTGGCACGAAGGTAAACTCTATTACAGAGGGCAGGTTGTAATTGATGCGACTTCTAACGAAGAAGTGGCTTAACGGCAGCTTGTAAAAACTAACAAACTCCCGATTTTTCGGGAGTTTTTTTATTTTTCAGGAGTATCAAAAAAAGTTAATTATCCACGCTAATTAATCGATTTTTAGTACTTTTCCTTCCATTTTTAAGCGAAAACGCAATTTTTTCGTAGAAACCAGATTTATATGAGTAAAATCACTGCAGCCATAACTGCTGTTGGCGCTTATGTGCCAGAATATGTGCTTACCAACGAAATTTTGGAAACAATGGTTGAGACCAATGACGAATGGATCACAACCAGAACAGGAATAAAAGAACGCCGCATTTTAAAAGATCCTTTAAAAGGAACTTCTTTTCTAGGAATTAAAGCAGCCGAAGATCTAATCGCAAAAAGCGGTGTAGATCCTTCGGAAATAGATATGGTCATTATGGCCACGGCAACCCCAGATCTTCCGGTAGCTTCTACGGCTGCCTTTGTCGCAACATCAATAGGTGCAGTTAATGCATTTTCATACGATTTGCAGGCGGCTTGTTCCAGTTTTTTATATGGTATGTCTACTGCCTCTGCTTATGTGGCTTCAGGAAAATACAAGAAAGTATTACTTGTAGGTGCAGATAAAATGTCATCAATAATTGATTATACAGACCGTACAACCTGTATTATTTTTGGTGATGGTGGAGGAGCTGTACTTTTTGAACCCAATGAAGAAGGATTGGGACTTCAGGATGAATTTCTACGTTCAGATGGTGTGGGCAGAGACTTTTTGCGTATTGAAGCCGGGGGTTCTTTAATGCCTGCTTCTCAGGAAACTGTAGCTAGTAAAAAACATTACGTTTATCAGGATGGAAAAACCGTTTTTAAATTTGCGGTTTCTAATATGGCCGATGTGAGCGAGCGTATTATGCAACGCAACAATCTAACCCATGATGACGTTAATTGGCTTGTAGCACACCAGGCTAATAAACGCATTATAGATGCTACCGCCAGACGCATGCAGCTTGATGACAGCAAGGTGCTAATGAATATACAGCGTTATGGGAATACCACATCTGCTACACTACCTTTACTCTTAAGCGATTTTGAAAAACAGTTTAAGAAAGGAGATAATTTAATATTCGCCGCTTTTGGTGGCGGTTTTACTTGGGGTTCCATCTACCTGAAATGGGCCTACAATGCTTAATTTTTAATCTAACTAACGTTATTAATTATGGATTTAAAAGAAATTCAAAACCTTATCAAGTTTGTAGCCAAGTCTGGAGCAAGTGAAGTGAAGCTTGAGATGGATGATTTTAAAATCACCATTAAAACAACCGAAGAAGGTAAAGGAGAAACTACAATTGTACAGCAGGTACCTATGATGAGCAGCGCTATGCCTCAGCAGGCTGCTCCTGTAGCACAACCCGCAGCAGCTCCACAGCCAGCACCCACAAGCGATGCAGCTGAAAAACCTGCAGATAGCAACGACAAATACATAACAGTTAAGTCACCTATCATTGGTACATTTTACCGCAAGCCCGCACCAGACAAGCCTGTTTTTGTTGAGGTAGGTTCTACTATAAAAGAAGGTGATGTGTTGTGTGTGATTGAAGCGATGAAGCTTTTTAATGAAATCGAAAGTGAGGTAAAAGGAAAGATTGTAAAAATCCTTGTCGACGATTCGTCACCAGTAGAGTTTGACCAACCTTTATTCCTGGTTGATCCTTCTTAATGGATTACAGCAGAGTTACGCTAGTAAACAACTTTAGTTGTAAACCAGATTAAAACGCTCTTGGCAACTTAAGCTTGCCTTTAATACCAGAGATATGTTTAAAAAGATACTTATAGCAAACAGGGGAGAGATTGCACTGCGTGTGATTAGAACCTGTAAAGAGATGGGCATTAAAACTGTAGCAGTTTATTCTACTGCAGATGCCGAAAGTTTGCACGTACGTTTTGCAGATGAGGCGGTTTGTATAGGTCCTGCGCCCAGTAGCGAGTCTTATCTGAAAATGTCAAATATTATGGCAGCTGCAGAGATAACCAATGCAGACGCTATTCATCCAGGATACGGTTTCCTATCAGAAAACGCCAAGTTTTCCAGAATATGTGAAGAACATGGAGTGAAATTCATTGGGGCATCACCCGATATGATCGCTAAGATGGGAGATAAAGCCACTGCAAAAGCAACCATGAAGGCTGCAGGAGTACCCTGTGTACCAGGGTCAGATGGCATTATCGAGAATTTTGAAGAATGTAAACGTATTGCCAAAGAAACCGGTTACCCGGTAATGCTTAAAGCTTCTGCCGGAGGTGGAGGTAAAGGTATGCGTGCTGTTTGGAAAGAGGAAGAACTTCAAAAGGCATGGGATTCTGCACGACAGGAGTCTGCAGCAGCATTTGGCAATGACGCCATGTATATGGAAAAGCTCATTGAAGAGCCTCGCCACATTGAAATTCAGGTCGTAGGCGATAGCAACGGTAAAGCCTGTCACCTTTCTGAACGTGATTGCTCTATTCAACGCCGTCACCAGAAACTTACCGAAGAAACTCCGTCACCTTTTATGACCGATGAACTTCGGGAAAAAATGGGAGCTGCCGCTGTGCGTGCTGCTGAATTCATCAAATATGAAGGCGCAGGTACCGTAGAATTTTTGGTAGACAAACACCGTAACTTTTACTTTATGGAGATGAATACCCGTATTCAGGTAGAGCATCCCATCACCGAGCAGGTAGTTGATTATGATCTTATTCGTGAGCAAATACTGGTAGCTGCAGGTGTAGCCATTTCAGGTAAAAACTATTATCCACAGCTACACTCGATAGAGTGTCGTATCAATGCTGAGGATCCTTATAACAACTTCAGACCATCACCGGGTAAGATCACTAACTTACACGCACCGGGTGGGCATGGGGTACGTATAGACACCCATGTATACAGCGGTTATTCTATTGTGCCCAATTATGACTCCATGATTGCCAAACTTATTACCACGGCTCAGAGTCGTGAAGAGGCTATCAATAAAATGAAACGCGCACTAGATGAGTTTGTGATTGAAGGTATCAAAACTACTATCCCATTTCACAGACAGCTGATGGATCATCCTGATTATATAGCAGGTAATTATACCACCGCATTTATGAACGATTTTGTGATGAATGCTCCGGAAGAAGAATAGATAAAAGATTAAGCAGAAGAACAACCTCAAACTTTAAGTTTGGGGTTTTCTTTTTTAAGTGTATTACCCTACGCAAAAGCTCCAAGTCGGGCCTGCCTTTGCCTGCAGGCAGGCTATCCGTTGCAATCTGCCCCGAATTAGGCGAGGCAGGATTTCCACTGCTATCCATAACGCAACATATGTTGTAAAGCAGATGCAATTCAGATCTTACGGGCTTAATTGGTTTAACCTATCTTTGAATAGTATCCAGAAAAAATAATTGCATGGCACTTTCCTATTGGGAATATAAGACCTGGTTTAGTGACGTAGATTTTACTATTGTAGGCAGCGGTATTACCGGCTTAAGTTGTGCACTAGAACTTCGTGAGATTTATCCTAAAGCCGAAATACTCATTTTAGAACGCGGCGCTATGCCTCAGGGAGCCAGCACAAAAAATGCAGGTTTTGCCTGTTTCGGCAGCGTTTCAGAACTGCTGGCTGATCTTAAAACACATAGCGAAGAAGAACTGCTCAATTTGGTTGAAATGCGCGTAAAAGGGCTTGAAACTTTGCGAACAAGGTTGGGTGATGCGGCTATTGGTTTTAAAAAACTTGGGGGATATGAATTGTTTTTTCAGAATCAACAGGAGCTTTATGCCACCTGTTTAGATTCTGTGAAATATATTAACCGTTTGCTATATCCGCTTTTTGATGAGGCGATTTTCAGTATTAAACCCAACACACAAAATTTCAGAAACATTCAGCCTCAGCTTCTGTTCAACAAGGAGGAGGGCGAACTCGACACCGGCAGTATGATGCGTGCACTTGTAGACTCGGCACACCATAATCACATTCAAATACTCAACAATTGTAAAGTAGAAAGCTATGAAGATTTGGGTTCCTTTGTTACGCTGAAGACATCCCAGGCCGAATTTAAAACCCGTAAACTTTTTATCGCTACAAATGCTTTTGCACGGCAGATGAATATTGCTCAGGTAAAACCGGCGCGTAATCAGGTATTAATCACAAAACCCATAAAAGATTTAAAACTTACCGGTACCTATCATTTGGATGAAGGCTATACCTATTTTAGACCCATTGACAACCGTATACTACTGGGAGGAGGACGCAATCTGGACCTTACCGGTGAGCAAACCGATTCTTTTGGTACCACATCCCAAATTCAACAGTATTTAGAGGGTGTAATGAAAGAGACTATTTTACCGGGAAGATCTTTAGAAATTGAGCGCCGCTGGAGTGGTATTCTTGGTGTGGGCGATCAAAAGAAGCCTGTGTTAAAACCGCTGTCAGCTAACGTATTTTGCGGTGTGCGACTTGGTGGGATGGGTATAGCTATTGGCAGTCTGGTAGGGAACAAGCTTGCCGGCTTAGTCAAATACTAATTTTCACATAAACGCATCGGCATAATGTTGCCAGTCTTTAGCAGATTTGATGTTCAATTTCTTAATTATTGATTTGCGATGTGTAGCAATGGTTCCTTCTGATAAAAAAAGGCTGGTAGCCACGTCTTTAGTTGAACTGCCTTTACATATTAACTTAAAAATCTCAAATTCTCTTATGCTTAAGGTTTCAAATCGCTCCTTATGTGTGTCTTTAAATTTAAAGTGGCTATTTAGTTTCTCAATATGTTTAAGGGTTTTAGGAAGTTGTTTATGATTTACTTCTAAGGTGATTTTACTGCTCTCTGCTTCACGGTCTAAGGAGTAATGCAGGTCTTTTGAATCTTCTTCTACCGGATTTCTAACAAAGTTTAAAGCACTTTCACGGTTAGAGAAATACCTGGGCTGAAAAATGGAATCAATCTCATTAAATGAATTAATAATAGATAGGTGGGCGTATTTTTTGTTTGGAATAGTAAATGCCAGTTTACGTAAACCTGATTTATATTGAGGTTCGAGAATTTTTTTCTCAATCCACCTATAAAGCTTTTCGGGTATGTCGAGGTCAAAATTTTCCTGAAACCAGACTACCCCGTTAGGCTTTTGCTGTTTAAAAATTTTAAGATATACCTTGAGTTCCTCCTTAAATTGACCAGCATCAAGAGGGCAAGCAGTCCATTCTTGAATCAAAATATCTTCTTCAATATATATTTTAAGAAAATCGGAATTATAAATAAGTCTCATGTATTTACATAAATAATACTTAAAATATCAAAAATAATATCTTTAAAATTTATATTAATAAAAAAAGCCGAGTTATAGTAAGAAGGACAATTAGCTTAGGCAAACAACCCTTTAAGTATCTGAAAAGTTTCCGCTTGTGAGAAAAGACCTTAATAAAAACGATTACGTGCTACTAAATACAAATAATTTACGGTTATTCTGGTAGGCATTAAAAACGTTGATAAAGAAATCAAAGAAAAGCATCCCCGTAATGTTGCCAGTCTTTAGCAGATTTGATGTTTAATTTCTTAATAATTGATTTGCGATGTGTAGCAATGGTGCTTTCAGAAAGGCATAAATTTTCTGCAATTTCCCTGTTTGATTTGCCCTGAGCAATACTTTTAAAAATCTCAACCTCCCTAAAACTCAGTTGATCAAAATAGCTTTGATTGGTTTTATTAAATTTCAATTCATGGTTAAGCTTATCAAGGTGTTTAATTACTTTGGGAAGCTGATCGTAATTCATTTCTAAAATAATCTCACCACTTTGGTTAGATTCGTTAACCTGATAATTAAAGGCGTTATTTTCTGAGGTTTTAGGCTGTTTAATAAAATTTAGAGCTTCTTTTCTACAGGAGAAAAAGTTTGGTTTTAATACAAGTCCCACATTATGCACCGAATTGATGATTGATAAATAAATCATTTTTTCTTTAGGTACTGTTGACGGGAGTTTGCGCAGACCGGCCTGATATAAGGCCTTTAAAATATTTTCTTCAACCCATTTATAAAGGCTCTCAGTGATTTCTAAATCAAGATGGTCTAGAATCCATAAGGCTCCCTGGGGCTTGTGTGTTTTATAAAGCTCCAAAAAGTTTTTCAGTTCTTGTTTAAAATCAGCTTCAGTGAGGGGGAAATTAGTCCATTCCTGAATCAATATTCCATCGTCGAGATGAATGGTAAGAAACCGCGAATTGTAAATGAGCTCCATATATATCGATCAACAATAACTAAAATATTAAAAATAATATAATTTGTGCAATCAATACAATCTGAGTCATTTAGTTTTTAGAAAAACCGTTGAATTTGCCTTTAGATTCGTGTTATGATTAAAATAGATCGCTTGAGTGTCAGAAAATGCTTCAATCAAATAATAGCTTCCTTTGAAGTAGGATTTAATCACTTTGACTTTTAATTCGGTTTCATTCTCAGAAACTACAAGCTGATGGGGCATCAGAATTCTGGTTTCACCGTCGATTTCTAAGGAGTTGACATCTCCAAAAAACGAAGCCACATACGCATCTTTTGGATTTTGAAATAAGGTTTCGGGCGTGTCGGTTTGTATAAACGTACCGTCGCGCATCATTTTGATTTCGTCAGAAAAAGAAAGTGCTTCTTCACTGTCGTGGGTAGCTGTGATGCAGGTAATGCCTTCTTTTTTTAGATACGCATAAAGATTTCGCCGCAAGGCATTCCGCCTAAAATTATCGATATGGCTAAAGGGTTCGTCGAGTAGTAATAATTTGGGTTCTTTGGCAATAGCTCTGGCCAAAGCAACACGTTGCTTTTGACCACCACTCAGCAATTTTACGTGTACGTCTGCAAAAGCCGTCATATCTACCACTTCAAGAAGTTCAGCAATACGTTCTTTGCGATGCTGCATAAAACGGCGGGAAAGGTGTTTCCCAATATTATCTGCCACCGAAATAAACGGCATCAGGTCAAAATCCTGAGCCAGGTATTTTATAAACGGTTCACCGGGTACCAAATTGAAATTAGGGCCTAAAAGTTCTTGATCTTTCCAGAAAATCCTTCCGTACTCAACGTGTAGCAAGCCGTAAATGATTTTGAGCAAAGTACTTTTACCGCAACCGCTTTCGCCTAAAATAGAAATATGCTGCCCTTCTTCAACCTTAAAGTCAAGATCTTTTAAAACCGGTTTTTCGGCGTAGGCGAAAGTGTCAATTTTTACGTGCAGCATATTATAAATAAATCTTGGTTAAGCTCTTGGGGTATTCTTAGATTTTTTCTTTTCGGGTCAGGACCTCAATTATTCAATCTCGATTATCGAGTAAATATAAAGACCTCACAGGTTTTTAAAACCTGTGAGGTCTGATTTAATTTTGATGAAGGGAGTATTCCACCCTTTGGGGGTTGGGAGGCCTAACCTTTAATGGTTCCTTTTGTTTCTTCAGGAAGTACGTCAAAGCCCATATTATACAATGTAAATGCAAAAATGTCTGCGGTTTGCTCTATTTGCTTGCTTACGGGAGTTCCTGCCCCGTGACCGGCATCGGTTTCAATACGAATCAATACCGGAGCATCACCGGCCTGTTTTTCCTGTAATTCGGCAGCAAATTTAAAGCTGTGTGCAGGTACTACACGGTCATCGTGATCACCCGTCGTTATTAGCGTTGCAGGATAATCTACACCAGCTTTTACATTCTGAACGGGCGAATAGCCTTTAATATACTCAAACATCTCTTTGCTATCTTCTGAAGTCCCGTAATCGTAAGACCAGCCGGCTCCAGCGGTAAACGTATGATAGCGTAACATATCCATCACGCCTACTGCGGGAAGAGCTACCTGCATCAAATCGGGTCTTTGGGTCATTGTGGCACCAACCAGCAAACCGCCGTTAGAACCACCACGAATAGCTAAATAATCACTCGAGGTATAGTTTTCTGCGATGAGGTATTCTGCAGCAGTGATAAAGTCGTCAAAAACGTTTTGTTTTTGCATTTTGGTCCCGGCATCGTGCCATTCTTTACCGTACTCGCCACCACCACGCAGGTTAGGAACGGCATAAACGCCGCCCATTTCCATCCAGATCGCATTGGTGATGCTAAAAGAGGGTGTAAGCGAAATATTAAATCCGCCGTAACCGTAAAGGATGGTCGGGTTTTTTCCGTTGAGTTCAAGTCCTTTTTTGAAGGTGATGATCATTGGGACTTTGGTGCCGTCTTTTGAAGTATAAAATACCTGCTTACTCTCGTAATCTTCCGGATTGAAATTAATCGCCGGTTTACGGAATAACTCAGATTCACCCGATTCAATATCAAATTTATAAATGCTTCCGGGAGTAGTATAATTGGTAAAACTGTAATACAGTTCTTTTTCATCTTTTTTGGCACCAAAACCACCAGCACTACCTATTCCGGGAAGTTCAACCTCACGTACTAAGTTTCCGTCATAATCGTACTGCTTGACCTGGGAAACCGCATCAACCATATACTCGGTAAAGAAATAGCCACCACCTGTAGAAGGCGAAAGCACATTTTCGGTTTCTGGAATAAAATCTACCCAGTTTTCAGGCGTAGGATTAGACACATCAACAGTCACAATCTTTTTGTTAGGCGCATCTTTATCGGTAACCAAAAAGAGTTTAGAACCTACATTTTCAATGATTGAGGTATTGGTATCATCATTGTCCAGAATGGTGACGAAATCAGCATTGGGTTTTGTAAGATCTTTTATATACAGTTTATTTCCCGAAGTTGCGTTACTGGCACTTACGATGAGGTAGTTGTTATCTTCTGTTGTACCGGCACCAATATAGCGGTGTTTTTGTTCGGGCGTACCGCCAAAAATCAACGCGTCTTCCTTTTGAGGCGTGTTCAGCTTGTGATAATACACTTTATGCTGATCTGTTTTTGCTGAAAGTTCGCTGCCCTCAGGCTTGTCGTAACTCGAATAATAAAAACCATCATTATCTTTCCAGGAAATACCACTGAATTTAATATCTACCAAAGTATCTTCGGTAATTTCTCTGGTTTCCGCGTCCATCACCAAAACTTTACGCCAGTCACTTCCACCTTCTGAAATGCTGTAAGCAGCCAGTTTTCCATTGTCTGAAAAGCTAAGTCCACCCAGGGAAATGGTTCCATCTTCCGAAAAGGTATTGGGATCTAAAAATACTTCGGCAGTAGAAGGGTCTGCATCGGTTTTATAGCGGTAGATAACATATTGATTTTGGAGTCCGTCATTTTTGTAGAAATAGGTATAATCTCCTTCTTTAAACGGAGCGCCAATTTTCTCGTAATTCCAGATTTTTTCAAGCTTTTTCTTGATTTCATCCTTAAATGGAATTTTTGATAAATAAGACTGCGTAACCTCATTTTCAGCCTTAACCCAGGCTTCGGTTTCTGCACTGCGGTCGTCTTCAAGCCAGCGATAGGGATCGGGAACTTCAGTTCCAAAATAGGTGTCTACCGTATCTACTTTTTTGGTTTCAGGATAGGTCATTGCCATATCAGATTCTTTTTTTTCTTGATTTTCGCAGGCGCTGAAGATTAAAGTGAAGGCGCCCAGATAAGCTAGTTTTTTCATTTGAAGCAAATTGAATTCCTTCAAATATAGGCAATAAAAAAACCTCTGAAACGTCGCGTCTCAGAGGTTTATATAATTAGTTAGTTCTTTTGAATTAGACCAATTCTTTAGCGGCTAAATATTCTGCGATTTGTACTGCATTAGTGGCAGCACCTTTACGCAGGTTATCTGCAACCACCCACATATTTAAGGTGTTAGATTGTGAATAATCGCGACGGATACGTCCTACAAACACATCGTTTTTACCTTCTGCATAAATAGGCATTGGGTAGGTATTCGTGTCCGGGTTATCCTGTACGGTAACACCATCCTGAGCCTGTAAAAGTTGACGCACTTCAGAAAGGTCAAAATCATTTTCAAACTGCACATTGATCGCTTCAGAGTGACCACCCACAACCGGAATACGCACTGCAGTGGCAGTTACAGCAATTGTTTTATCACCTAAAATCTTCTGAGTTTCGTTAACGAGTTTCATTTCTTCTTTGGTGTAGCCATTTTCGGTAAACACATCACAAGCAGGGATTGCATTACGGTGAATAGGGTAGTTATAGGCCATCTCGCCTTTCTCGCCCTTATATTCATTTTCGAGCTGCTGTACCGCTTTAACACCGGTACCTGTTATGGATTGATACGTTGAAATTACCAAACGCTTGATTTTGTATTTTTTGTGCAAAGGAGCCAAGGCCAATACCATTTGAATGGTAGAGCAGTTGGGGTTTGCAATGATTTTATCGCTGTCTGTCAATTCATTTGCATTAATCTCAGGAACGATGAGTTTTTTATCAGGATCCATTCTCCATGCTGAAGAGTTATCAACCACAGTGGTACCCACTTCTGCAAACTTGGGAGCAAACTCCAAAGAAGTACCGCCACCAGCCGAAAAGATAGCGATATCCGGGCGCGCCGCAATCGCATCTTCCATAGAGACGATGGTATATTCTTTACCTTTATAAGAAACCGTTTTCCCCACAGAGCGCTCACTGGCAACAGGAATGAGTTCGGTTATCGGGAAATTGCGTTCTGCCAATACCTGTAACATTACGTGGCCAACCATCCCGGTCGCACCTACAACAGCTACTTTCATAATTAAATATTTTAGTTGTGTAATTAGGACGCCAAAAGTAATTAGTTCTTATAAATAAGAAGACTAACTTCTTGAAAATGTACACATTTGTTTAAAAAGTGTTGTTTTGTCTGATTTAAAAACATTTTGTTATATATATAACAAAAAGAACCCCCGAATTTCTTCGAGGGTTTAGTTAAAATTAAGTCTGCAGTGCAGCGGTTTGTGCCCTTGAGCACGTTTATTTTTATTTCTTTCTCAATTCGTCACGAATCTCGATAAGCAATTCTTCCTGAGTAGGTCCTTTTGGAGCAGCAGGTTTTGCTTCTTCTTTCTTTTTAGTTTTTTCATAGCCTTTTAATAGCCAGAAAATAACGAAGCCAATGATGATAAAATCGATTACTGCCTGTAAAAAGTTACCGTAAGTTAATATGGCACCCCCGGCTTCAACAGCGGCTTCAACAGTTTCGTACTCCCCACCATCCAGCGAGAAAAACAGGTTGTTTACGTTTTTACCGCCCATTAAAACGCCAATAACCGGCATAATAATATCTTTTACTAAAGAGCCTACGATTTTATTGAAGGCACCTCCAATGATCACTGCCGTGGCAAGAGCAATGATGTCGCCTTTCATTAAAAAGGCTTTAAAATCTTTTAAAAATCCCATGTTTTAGTTGGTTTAAGGTTAATGCCTGACTAAGATATATAAATTTTAAAAAACTCAGAATTCTTCCTGAGCTGCATCAATAATTTTTCGCTCTATACGTTGAGAGACAGCAGTTATCAATTCGTAAGGGATGCTTTTGATACGGGCCGACAGTGCAACTGCTGAAGCACCGTTTCCAAAAACAATAACTTCATCACCCTCTTCGCAATCAATTTTGGTCACATTAACCATGATCATATCCATACAAACATTTCCTATAATGGGAGCTTTTTGACCCTTGATCATCACATAACCACGGCCTTTGCCGTAAGCTCTTGAAATTCCGTCAGCGTGGCCCAACGGCAGGGTTGCAGTGCGCTCTTTACGGGCAGCGGTATGCGCGCGGTTGTAACCCACGGTTTCGCCTACAGTGATTTCGTGAATTTGCGAGATGATCGTTTTTAAGGTGGCAACCGGCTTTAATTTAAGGTCTTCTTCCTGGGTGTTGCCATAACCGTAAAGACCTATCCCGCTGCGTACCATATCAAATTGCGCCTCAGGATAATTAATGATCGCCGAAGTATTACTTTGATGTAACCAGGGTTTGTAGCCCAAACCTTCGGTCATATGAGCTGCATTAGCATTAAAATCTTCAATTTGTTGTATCGTAAACCGCTTTTCATTTAAATCTTCACTGGCAACCAGATGCGAAAACAGCGATCTTACCTTTATTGCTTCAGTTTCTTTTAAATGCTGAAGGATTTCAGCCTCGTTCACGTCTTTAAAGCCCAATCGGTTTAAGCCGGTGTTAAACTTTATGTGTACCGGATAATCTTTGAGATTTTGAGCTTCAGCAATCTCAATAAAAGCCTTAAGTACCCGGAAGCTATAAATACTGGGCTCTAGGCAATGTTCAATGATTGAGGCAAAACTTTCAATTTGTGGGTGCAGAACCAAAATGGGAATTTCTATTCCGGCTTTACGAAGCGTGATTCCTTCAGAAGCGTAGGCCACGGCAAGGTAATCAACGCCCAGCTCTTCTAACTTTTTAGCAATTGCGACCGACTCACTTCCGTATGCGTAAGCCTTGACAACGGCCAGCATTTTTACTCCGGGTCTTAATTTAGACCTCAGGTAGTTGTAGTTGTGTGCAAGCGCGTTAAGGTCTATTTCAAGAACGGTATGTGACATGAATTTATTCTTTTTTCTTAGGGGTTTTTACTTCCTCGGGATCCTGAACATTCAATGTTTTAAGACGTTCCCGAAGCATAGCTTTGTAGTAAGCTCCGCGGCTTAAGGGTTCGTATTCTTCAGTCTCGCCCAGCAGAACCAGATTATCACTTGCTGCTTTACGATAACTGAATTGTGCCAGATTTCCGGTACGGGTACAGACGGCGTGCACTTTAGTTACATATTCTGCCGTTGCCATAAGTGCAGGCATAGGGCCAAAAGGATTGCCTTTAAAATCCATATCGAGACCGGCAACAATAACCCGAACACCACGATTGGCGAGATCGTTACAGACTTTGACAATTTCATTATCAAAAAACTGGGCTTCGTCAATACCTACCACATCACAGCCATCTGCCAAAATGGGAATATTAGCCGCTGCAGGTACCGGGGTAGACCTGATTTCGTTAGCATCATGAGAGATTACCAGCTCATCGTCATAGCGGGTATCGATGGTCGGTTTAAAGATTTCGACTTTTTGTTTGGCAAACTTGGCACGTTTTAAACGTCTGATGAGTTCTTCAGTTTTTCCTGAGAACATAGAACCGCAGATCACTTCGATCCATCCAAATTGCTCTTTATGATTTACGGTATTTTCGAGAAACATTTTGTACTTTTCAACCTCTGAAAGGGCAAAGCCGCGCTATTTTGAGGGCTGAGCAAATTTATTAAAAACGCCCGGCAATAAACAGAGCAAACTAAAAACTTATGAAGAAGAAATTAAAATCTGACCTGGATCATCTCGCAAACCAGATTTTAAACCTTGATTCCGACAGCGATTACACGGCACTAAAATTAAAAGCTCAAAAAATTTATGAGGCGCTGGCTGTGATGGCTTATGTGGAGGCAAGTTATGAATCTGCAGAAGAACCGGAGATCGCTCAACCCGAGGACCAAAAGCCTCAAGCAGCCATAGAGCCTGAAATAGAGCCCGAAGAATCACAAACTGTTGAAATAAAACCCGAGCCCCAGCCTGAAGAAAGCGACCTGGAGCGTATTGCACGTATTGCTGCGCAAAACCAGGAACTTTTTGAACGTTTGCGCAAAAGAGAGACCACACCTGTTGCTCCTAAAACCGAATCCAAATCTGCAGAGCCCGAAGAAAAAATCAATCAGGCTTCTTTACATGAGCCGGTAATGGAAAAAATAAAGGACATCGTTGCCCAGATGCCTCCTGAAGCAGATGCTATTGAAAATATGTTTCAACAAATAACAGCTCAGCCACAACCGATGAAAAATGACCGGGATGATATTGGCGAGTACGGGCGACTGGCTGAATTTGAGGAGCAGGAAAAATTGGCTGCAGACAAGCCCAAAACGCTGAATGACCGCGCCACACGCGGACTATCATTTGGCTTAAACGACCGCATCGCGTTTATTAAGCACTTATTTAATGGCAGTACAGCAGATTACAACCGCGTATTGTCTCAGCTCAATACGGCAAACAGCCAGGAAGAAGCTTTTACCCTAATTGATCAGATGATAAAACCTGATTACAACCATTGGGAGGGCAAAGAGGTATATGAAACCCGCTTTAAAGAACTCGTATCCCGCAAATTCGATTAAGAACATGGGTAAATTGTATCTGGTACCCACGCCCATAGGCAATCTGGATGATATGACGTTTAGGGCCGTAAAGGTGTTGCAGGAGGCAGACCTGATCCTGGCAGAAGATACCCGTACCAGCGGCAAACTGCTTAAACATTTTGAAATAACCACTCAGATGCACTCGCATCATATGCACAACGAGCATAAAACGGTTGAAGGCTTGGTAGACCGCATCAAAAACGGGCAA
>Ga0098073_1000375_pt1 | contig 16210 bp, 15 predicted proteins | sample 31_taG_FD_75060 | JGI IMG/M metagenome (GOLD analysis project Ga0098073, IMG submission 75060) | Marine viral communities from the Gulf of Mexico - 31_GoM_OMZ_CsCl metaG | ecosystem: Environmental > Aquatic > Marine > Oceanic | place: Gulf of Mexico | collected 2015-07-12
GACGAATTTTTTGGAGATAATGAAGGTTTAGTAATTGCTGAGGTGGAATTACAATCAGAAGATGAAACTTTTTCAAAACCAGATTGGCTAGGAGAAGAAGTCACTGGGAACATAAAATATTATAATTCTCAATTAAGTAAACAACCATATAATACTTGGGTCTAATGAAAAAAGCAATTTTTAGTTTAGCAATTCTTATCTTGATTATTGCATGTAAAACAGAAACGAAAGATTCTATTGAAGTTGTGGAAGAACCTATTGAAACTTTAGAAAAAACTACAAAAGAATTGAAAGAAGAACTTATAGCTAAGGGCTATCAGGTATTTGATTATGTTGATGAAAAAACCAAAGACACCACCTTAATGCAACAGTATTTTATTGCCTTTTTAAAATCTGGACCTAATCGTTCGCAATCTGAAGAAGAAGCCAGTAAACTTCAATCTGCACATTTAGCGCATTTAGGAAAAATGTACGATCTTGGTTACGCAGATATTTCAGGACCCTTTGGAGATGATGGAGATATAAGAGGCATTACCATTTACAACGTACCAACCTATGAAATGGCTGATAGCCTAGCGAATTCAGACCCAATGGTAAAAGCAGGACGCTTGGTAATTGAATTGCATCCATGGTGGGCGGGAAAAGGGCTTCCGTTAAGATAATTTAAAGTCATACTCACGCTCGACCTTGCATATTCTAGTATTGTACCAACTGTACCATTGCTCACGCCCTTTTTGTTGTGCCATTAAATGCTCAGAGTTTTGTTTCCAAGTTTTTATTGCTTCCAGACTTTCCCAATAACTCACAGTAATACCTACATCTTCACGAACACTTTCAATACCCAAAAAACCATTCTGTTTTTTTGCCAAATCTTCCATTTTTTGTGCCATCTCACTATAGCCTTCATTGTTTGTAGTGAGTTTAGATGTAAATATTACTGCGTAGTATGGTTTAAAGTTTTGCATAAACATTTTTATTTGTTTGACTATCAAGAGGTACCTCAAAGATAATGATCTTCTCTGTTTTATAGCCATCAATATCTGTCATTAAAATGCGTAAATACACTTTGCTTACCACAATTTTTGTAGGATAGTCATTCAAAGAGGTAACATCTTTTATAGCCTCACTCCATGTTTCACCGCAAGCATCGTTAACAACTGTTTTAAGCTCATCAATATTAACATCGATAAATCTACTTGCTTCTTTTTCTGTAATTGGTAACGCTTCAAACTTTTTATTACTAGAAATGGTTTTTAAAGGCTTCCAACTAGAATAGTAATGCTGCCATTTAATGATATCACAATGCGATTTATCATCAGAAATTGCAATGCTATTTTCATGCTTTTGAAATACTTCTATATTTCTAAATTCTTGATGATGTTTCACGTATACGGTTTTACCTTCTAAAGTTTCACCATCATTTAATTTGTAAAACAACACACCATTAAAATCTGGATTAACTTCATCTTTCCGTCTTTCTTTTTCTGAGATGCCTTCGATTGTCACAGTGAATTCATCATAAGTGGCTTTAAAGCGCTTTTCTAATTTTTCTTCGGTTAAATAACCATTAAAAACATAACCCTCTTCAAAGAATTCGTAAGCGTCAATCCCTCTTACTTTTACCCATTCACCAGAAAGTTTTTTACCGCCATCAACAACATCGAGTTTTAAATTGGTGTGTTCAGTAATTTCTATGGCTGTTCCATAATCTAGCATGCCAACTTTAATGGCGCCTTGAGTAGGTTTCTCTCTTACGATTAACCCATTTTCAGCGTTAACGTATTGAATGTCTTGTGCATTTGCATAGCTTAAAGTAAAGCATGCCAATAAAAAAAATCTAAATAACATAAGTTCAGGTTTTTAATTAATAATTCGATTTGCAAGATGTAAGTCTATTCTTGTTAATTTATTTACCTCAAAATATTGGTCCTTGGATTTTTAACGGCTGTTAAAGTGTTCTTAAAACTTATGTTGTATTAATTTTTTACAGCTTAAAATGAAACTAAAAACGCTAATAAATTAGTATCTTCGCATCAAATTAATAAATCACAAAAACAAGTATAAAATGGAAGCAGTTGCTACTGATTTTGGAATACAAGAAGCTCTTAGAAAATTAGGAGTAAAAGACATAAATGATGGAACATCTACAGGCTCAAATAACTTTTCAAACGGTGAAATTATTGAAAGTTATTCGCCAGTTGATGGAAAATTAATTGGAAAAGTTAAGACGACTACAAGAGAGGATTACGACAAAGTAATGGATGCTGCAACAAAGGCATTTAAATCTTGGAGAGACGTACCTGCTCCACAACGTGGAGAAATTGTTCGTCAATTTGGAAATAAATTAAGAGACTTAAAAGAACCTTTAGGGAAATTAGTGTCCTACGAAATGGGTAAATCTTTGCAAGAAGGTTATGGCGAAGTTCAAGAAATGATAGACATCTGTGATTTTGCAGTTGGATTATCAAGACAATTAAACGGTCAAACTATTCCGTCTGAGCGTCCAGGTCACGTAATGCGTGAACAATGGCACCCAATAGGTGTTGTTGGTATTATTTCAGCGTTTAACTTTCCTGTAGCTGTATGGTCATGGAACACGGCTTTAGCTTGGATCTGTGGTGATGTATGTGTTTGGAAAGCCTCTGAAAAAGCACCATTGTGCTCGATTGCTTGTCAGAATATAATTGCAGATATCTTAAAAGAAAACAATTTACCAGAAGGTATTTCTTGTATCATCAATGGCGATTATAAAGTTGGTGAATTTATGACAACGGATTCTAGAATTCCGCTAGTGTCTGCAACGGGATCAACTAGAATGGGTCGCATTGTAGGAACAACTGTTGCTCAACGGTTTGGAAAATCTTTATTAGAGCTAGGTGGAAATAACGCTATTATTATTACACCATCTGCTGATTTAAAAGTGGTGGTTCCAGGAGCTGTATTTGGTGCAGTAGGAACTTGCGGACAACGTTGCACATCTACAAGACGATTGATTATTCATGAATCGGTTTACGATAAAGTAAGAGATGCAATTGTCGGTGCTTATGGTCAGTTGACCATTGGTAATCCATTAGATGAGAAAAACCATATTGGGCCATTAATTGATAAAGACGCTGTAAACACGTATTTAGCTGCAATTGAAAAAGCAAAAGCTGAAGGTGGAAACGTGTTGGTTGAAGGTGGTGTTTTAGTAGGTGAAGGCTACGAAAGTGGATGTTATGTAAAACCAGCCATTATTGAAGCCGAAAACCATTTTGAAATTGTACAACACGAAACCTTTGCACCTATTTTATACTTAATGAAATATTCAGGTGATGTCGAAAATGCAATCGAAAAACAAAATGGTGTAGCTCAAGGATTATCCTCTGCAATTATGACCAATGAAATGAAAGAAGCTGAGAAGTTTTTATCATACGCTGGTTCAGATTGTGGTATAGCAAACGTAAACATTGGAACCTCTGGTGCTGAAATTGGTGGTGCATTTGGTGGTGAGAAAGAAACAGGTGGTGGACGTGAGTCTGGATCTGATGCTTGGAAAGTTTACATGCGAAGACAAACAAATACAGTTAATTATTCAGATGAATTGCCTTTAGCACAAGGCATAAAGTTTGATTTGTAAGAAGTAATTAAAATATTTATCAGGCCGTTTCAAATTGAAACGGCTTTTTTTTGCTCAAACTTTTGAGAATATTAAAACTTTGAATATGTTGTAGGTTTAAAGGTTATGACTCAAAGAAATATTCAAAAGTTATGTTTCATAGAAACACATGTGTTTATTTTACTCCACCTTTTCAGGATGAACTCTTTAACTACAAAAATCCATACTTTGACGTTATTTTTTCATTTACAAAATTTATGTTGGTATTTTTAATATGCTATTAATCAAAACAATATTATTATGAAACTTAAATTTATTCTATTTCTCATGGTTGCTTCAGTAGCCTTTAACTCATGCGAAGTTGAGCAACTTGAAGCTGAGGAGAACAATTTAGAAGAAAGTTTTTCAAGAGCACCTGAAAAAGGATGTGAAACAGCTTTTGCCTTTTATAAAGATGGGTGCTTTTTAGATGACGGCTTCAATCGTTGGGGTTGGTCAATAGGACCTTTAAAGGCAGATTCTAAACAAGAATATGATATTTACCAAGCAGCTGGCAAATGTGATATTAGCAAAGGGCAACTTATAGGTTCATTGTATGTAACCTATTCTGAAGATGGCTCAGTTAACGTAGACTATAATGCGAAATCTGGATATCAATTTTTTGAAACACATCTTTATGTAGGAAATGACAAGTATCCAACATTAAAGAATGGGAAGCCTACAGTAGCACCAGGGAAATATCCTTACAAGCATTCTTTTCCAGACGAAGAGTCTTCAGATAGTTTTAAAATTAATGACATGGATGGCGATATTTATGTTATTGCTCATGCAGTTGTTTGTCCTAAAAAGAAAAATTAAATTTCGTGTAAGTAGCAACCTTTTTTAGGATTTTGCATCTACTAATAAAAAAACATGAGATTTATAATTTTATTAGCCTTGGTTTTGTTTACACAATGTGATCAGGACAAGGAGCCAATTTTTTGTACTGAAGAATTTGTATATGGTTTAAATGTTACTGTAAAGGACGCTAACACAAGTTCAATCATTACAGAAAACATTGCAATTACTGCACGTGATGGCGATTTTGAAGAGCAACTTATGACTTTTGAAGGGATTAATCATTTCTTAGGAGCAGGAGAAAGACCTGGAAACTATGTGTTGGAAATAACTGCAGAAGGATATGAAGATTACACTTCTGAAATCATTCAAGTTGATTCTGATGAATGTCACGTGATTCCCAAAGTTTTAGAAATAATGCTACAACCGAATTAAGTTAGTTATACTTGATTTTTCGTAAAATACGAATGGCTTCTTTGTAAAGCTGATATACGTCATGGCTGTGATTTCTTAGATGAGGTTTTGCTTCTTCAAGTTTTGTAATGGCGTCTTCAAACCCATTGAAATAACAAATTAAATAAGTCACAGGAAGGTTTTTTAAGTCTAATTCCTGTTGCTTATTAAGTGTTGCATTGGATTGAATGTCTTTTAATAATGCATTATTTGCATTATAAACATGATGCAACACTTTTTTGTCATACTGAGGTGGTTCAAAAAGCAGTTGAGTGTCAATGGTATAATTGGCATTTTCTTGAAACCTAATAAGAGTTTCTTCAAGTTTGTAGTATTTATTTGTGCCTTGCAAACCTAGGTTAACGTATTCAATGATTTGGAATGAATCTTCATCATATTCAATAGAGACTTCATCAAGATTTGAAAAAAACAATCGAACTTGCTCGTTTATCAACTCAATATCTACACGCGAATAAAACACCTCCTGTTTCACTTCTTTTTTTTGTCCAGCCCAGCATAATACGAAGTACTCTTTAAACACCTTATATCGTGGATGATAATCTTTTCGTTTTTGTAAAAAATCAAATACACCATTTAAGGTGTGTTCAATGTTGTTTTGAGCATGTGTTTCAATAGCCGTAACAATCTCAGAATTCACATCTTTAAGTTCAATATCAAAAACTTTTGGCATGCTCATACTGCCATCTCTAAAAAACACTGAGCCACCATAATATTTCCAAATGTTTTTTCTTAGAGATGTTATTCCGTTTATTGCTCTAATTGTTACTAAGCCTACAACTTTATCATCTGGTAAATGTGGAAATGGAATGTTTTCATATTGTACAATTGGCGGATTGGCTAAATATGCATTGATGAGATTTTGAATTTTACTGTCGTCAAAAAAATCGACACCAACAATTCTATTATCTTCATCTTCAACACCAATAATGATGTATGAATTGTTTTTAGGATTGCTATTGGATAGTGCACAAATATGTTTTAAAAATTTAGCCTTTCCTTCTTTTTGACTAATATCAATTTTTCGCTTCTTATCATAAAAACTATTCTCATCGTTGTGAGCTAATAGGTTTTTAATGAGTAAGCGTTTGTTAATCATAGTTATTTTCCACGACAGTGGAAATCTTGTTTTATAGGGTTTTCTTCACTGTCACGCTATTAGCTTGAGCGGTGGGGAATACAAGCAAATCGGCAATATTAACATGTTGAGGTCTAGTAATGGCAAAATAGATAATCTCGGCTATATCTTCAGGTTGCAAGGCTTTGTATCCTTTATAAACAGAATCAGCGACTGCACCACCTTTAAAGCGAACTTTTGAAAACTCAGTTTCAACCAATCCGGGATTAATGGATGTCACCTTTATTCCAAAAGGGTTTAAATCAATTCGCATTCCATCGTTTATTGCTGCTACTGCATGTTTGCTGGCACAATACACATTGCCTTTTGGGTAAACCTCACGACCTGCAGATGAGCCAATATTGATAATATGACCAGATTGTCTTTCAGTCATTTGCGGAATCACTGCTTTACTCACATACAATAAACCTTTAACGTTGATGTCTATCATGGCATCCCAATCATCCATATTCCCATCCTGAATTGGATCTAAACCATGGGCATTTCCTGCATTGTTTATTAGAATATCGATGCGTTTAAATGATACTGGAAGGGATTCAATGGCTTTAAAAACCTCGACTTTATCTCTAACATCAAAGTTTAAGGTCAATACATCAGTTTGTTTTGACAGTGAATTTTGGAGGTTATCTAAACGCTCCTTTCGTCTGCCACATAAAATTAAACGTATGCCATGTTTTGCAAATTCAAGAGATGTTGCTCTTCCAATACCACTAGTCGCTCCTGTTATTAAGGCGGTTTTATTTTGACTCATTTAATAATTATTTTTAAGGTACTTTATGCCCTTGACTCGCTACTAAAATTGAAAACCAATCTTCTAGTTCTAAATTAATTTGCAAGGCATTGTTAGCTTCTTTTATTCTGGTTTGATTTGTTGTACCAACAACTGGATGAATGTTTGCTGGATGCTTTAAAATCCATGCCAACAGTAATTGGTCTTCAGAAGCGCTGTATTTATCTAACAGACTTCCAAGACATTCATGAATTCTCCTTGTTTGTTCAGTGTCATTTTTGAACACCTCACCTAAAGGCGACCAAGCCATTGGAGTCATTTTTTTAACCATCATTTGATCTAATGTGCCATCAAATAATGCTAAATTATGAGTCAGAGAAAATTCTATCTGATTAACTTCAACAGGAACTTCACTAGTAATCAACTCCACTTGTGATGTTGTAAAATTAGAAACGCCAAATGATTTTATTTTTCCTTCTTGGCCTAATTTTGCTATGGCTTCCATAATTTCATTAGGCTCCATTAAAGGACTAGGCCTGTGCAAAAGCAATAAGTCTAAATAATCGGTAGCTAAATTTTTAAGTGAATTTTCAACTGATTTGATAATATAATCTCTTGAATAATTGTAGTGCTTTATTTTGGTTGGCCTTTTTGGACTTGCATAAACGATTCCACATTTTGAAATTAATTGAATATCATCACGCGTTATATTACTTTGTTTAAAAGCTTCTCCAAACTCTTTTTCAGTTGTATAATCGCCATAAATATCTGCATGGTCAAATGTAGTGACTGAGCTTTCAAGGCAAGTGTTCATCATGCGAATCATTTGCTGAGAATTAAATTGTTTTCCCCAATTTCCCCAAGACATTGTGCCTGCTATAATTTTAGAAAACTTATTTTTAGACATGAGAATAAAGTTTAATAGTTAAAAATAGAAAACAAATCATTAAAACTCCTTTGAAACCTTAGAATTTTTAACCAATTATTAACAGCATTACATCAAATATTTTAACAATTTGCGGTGTTAAAAAAAGTGAGTTATATTCACGCTTCAAAAAACTAAAATATGATGGAAGAAACAAGTACGATTGACATTAAAGCTATTAGTGAGAAAATTGAAAAAGAAAGTGCTTTTGTTGATTTGCTAACACTTGAAATGAACAAGGTCATTGTTGGACAGAAACATATGATTGAACGATTGTTAATTGGCTTACTTGGTCAAGGACACATACTTCTTGAAGGTGTTCCAGGGCTAGCAAAAACACTTGCAATTAATACACTAGCACAAGCAGTTGATGGTAGTTTTAGCAGAATCCAGTTTACACCAGATTTATTGCCTGCAGATGTTGTTGGTACGTTAATATACAATATAAAAGAGAATGATTTCTCTATTAAGAAAGGACCAATTTTTGCAAACTTTGTATTGGCAGATGAAATAAACCGAGCACCTGCAAAAGTACAGTCGGCCTTATTAGAGGCAATGCAAGAAAAGCAAGTAACCATTGGAGACGAGACATTTATTTTAGACAAACCGTTTTTAGTAATGGCCACTCAAAACCCAGTGGAGCAAGAAGGAACTTACCCTTTACCGGAAGCTCAAGTAGACCGCTTTATGCTTAAAACGATCATTGATTACCCAAAGATGGCTGAAGAGCAACTTATTGTTCGAGCAAATTTAAAAGCTAATTTTGAAAAAGTAAACCCTGTTGTTTCATTAGAACAAATACTTAAAGCTCAACAAGCAGTTCGAGAGGTTTACATGGATGAAAAAATCGAAAATTACATTCTGGATATTGTTTTTGCAACACGTTATCCTGAAAAATATAAACTTGCCGATTTAAAACCTCTTATTTCGTTTGGAGCATCTCCACGTGGAAGTATTAATCTCGCTAATGCTGCTAAATGTTATGCATTTATTAAGCGCAGAGGATATGTAATTCCTGAAGACGTACGTGCAGTAGTACATGATGTATTGCGTCATAGAATAGGAATTACTTATGAAGCAGAAGCAGAAAATGTCACTTCTGAAGACATCATTAACAAGATTGTTAATGAGATCGAAGTACCATAGGATTTAAGATTTAAGAATGACGAATCACGATTTTAGAAATCGTTAATCAAAAATCTGTAATCGTAAATTGAAACATGGATACTAAAGAGTTACTTAAAAAAGTTCGAAAAATTGAGATTAAGACACGTCGTTTGTCTGATCACATTTTTGGAGGAGAATACCATTCTACCTTCAAAGGACGTGGTATGACCTTTAGTGAAGTGCGTCAGTATCAATATGGTGATGATGTTCGAAATATAGACTGGAATGTTACGGCTAGAACAAATGAACCACATATAAAAGTTTTTGAAGAAGAACGTGAGTTAACCATGATGTTAATGGTAGACATTTCAGGATCCGAACTTTTTGGAACAGAGGAACAGTTTAAAAGTGAGGTTGTAACAGAAATTGCAGCTACTTTGGCATTTTCAGCAACTCAAAATAATGATAAGATAGGATTGATTTTATTTTCAGATGAGGTTGAATTATACATTCCGCCTAAAAAAGGAAAATCACATGTCTTGCGCATTATTAGGGAGCTGATAGAGTTTCATCCGAAAAGTAAAAAAACAAATATTGCTGAAGCTTTAAAGTTTTTATCTAGTGTGATGAAGAAAAAAGCTATTGTTTTTGTGTTAAGTGATTTTATTGCTGACGACTATGATCATACCTTAAAAATTGCGGCCAAGAAACACGACGTCACAGGAATTAGAGTTTATGATAAACACGAAGAAACAATACCAAACCTTGGTATGGTACAAATGCTTGACGAAGAAACAGGTGAATTAATGCTTGTAAATACCTCTTCAAAAAAGGTGCGCCTCAATTATGGAAAATTCTATCAGCAAAAAGTAGATTATTACAATGAAAGCTTTACAAAATCTGGCGCAGGAGTTATTGATTGTCGTGTTGATGAAAGCTATGTAAAAAAAATGTTGGGATATTTTAAAAGAAGAGGATAGTTGATGATCAATAAATTTCCATACAGGCACATCTTTAAGAGCAGAAGCAAACTGTTTTACGTTATCTGTCTTATATCCATTTCAGCAAATGCTCAAAAAATTGAGTCTTCAATAGATTCGTTATCAATCAAAATAGGTCAAGAGCTTAATTATAAAATTGAAGTTGATGTAGACACAACAAGCTTGGTAGTTTTTCCCGAAGGTCAAACATTTCAACCGCTTGAAATGATAGAATCTTACCCAGTAGAGGCTACAAAAATGAACGATAGGTTTAAGCTTATCAAAAAATATGGACTCACACAATTTGATTCAGGTAAGTATACTATTCCAAGACAAAAAGTAGTGATTGGCGATTACGAATTTATGACAGATTCGTTGCAAGTAGAGGTGAATAATATTGTTGTAGACACTACAAAACAAGGCTTATACGATATTAAACCTATAATAGAAGTCGATAAAAGCGCAAGTAAATGGTGGTTGTATTTTTTAGGGATACTTCTAATTTTAGCTTTCGTTGCATTTTTGTTGTATTGGTTTATTTGGAGAGAAAAACCATTAACTGATGAAGAAAAAGTTGCATTACTTCCTCCATATGAACGCGCAAAATTAGCTCTTAAAGCCTTAGATAATGCACATTACTTAGAGAATAATGAAATCAAGGCTTATTATTCAGACTTAACTCAAATCATAAGAAAATATTTGGATGAAAAAGTCTATGATCGAGCATTAGAAAGTACAACTGATGAACTGATAAACAGATTGAATCTACTTAGAGATGGTAATCAGATAGACATTAGTAAAGACGATATCAAAAATATTGAAACCATTTTAAAACGTGCTGATTTAGTAAAATTTGCAAAATCTAAACCAGATGTTGAGCTCGCTAAGTTAGACAGAAATACGATTGATTTAGAAATAGATCAAGTTAAACAAGCGCTCCCAGAGCCTACAGAAGAAGAGCTTTTAGCAGACCAAAAGTATCAAGAAGAACTTGCGAAAAGAAAGAAGAAGAAAAAAATTATTATCACAATTGCAGTGTCAATTACATTGCTAATTGCAACCTATATAGGATTCTCATTGCACTATGGTTTTGCTTATGTAAAGGACACTATTATTGGCCATCAAAGTAAAGAGTTGCTCGAAACCAAAGAATGGGTTACCAGTGAGTATGGAGCTCCAGGAGTTATAATTACGACTCCAAAGGTGTTAAAACGAACAAACATAGAGCTCCCAGAGGAGTTAAAGGAAAAATTGAAAGTTACGGCTTTTGGATATGGAGGCATAAACTCTACATTGGATATTCTTGTGATGACAACCAAATTTAGTCCGAATTTAGAGCAGAATCCACAATCAGAAAATGAAGAAGTCAACGAAAATAAAATTGATTTGGTAGCTACTGCTGAAAATCAATTGAAGCAATTAGAAGCGCAAGGTGCACAAAATATTATAGCAAAGAACGAGCAATTTATTACACCAAATGGACAAGAAGGACTGAAAACGTTCGGCTCAGCAGATTTTAAAATTCCTCTTACTGGAAAAGTTGTAAAAGGAGATTACATAATATTAGGATTTACAAAAGAAAATATACTACAACAGGTTATTCTTATTTGGAAACAAGATGATGTGTATGCAGATCAAATTATTGATCGTATTATGAGTTCAATTGAATTATTAAAACTTAGAGAAGAAGATAAATAATGCTAGAAGGAATAGAATTTCTTAATAAACAATGGTTTTGGTTGCTTTTAGCATTACCTATGGCAATATTATGGTATTTTTTCAAGCATAATAAACAAACAGCCGAACTCAAAATATCAAGTTTAAAAGGCTTTAAAGTTACTTCGTCTTGGCTACCAAAATTAAGACATGTATTGTTTGCCTTAAGATTAATTGCACTGTCCTTACTCATCACTGCGCTTGCAAGACCTCAAACAGTTGATGTGTCTACAAAAACTAAAACAACAAGAGGTATCGATATTGTAATGGCAATTGACGTTTCTGCTAGTATGCTAGCTAAGGATTTAAAACCAAATCGATTAGAAGCACTTAAAAATGTTGCTGCAGATTTTATTCAAGGGAGACCAAATGATAGAATTGGATTAGTAGAATATGCTGGAGAAAGTTATACCAAAACTCCAATAACTAGTGACAAGTCCATTGTGATAAGGGCCTTAGAAGATATTAAATACAATACTATAATAGAAGGAGGAACAGCAATTGGGATGGGATTGGCAACAGCAGTCAATAGACTTAAAGACAGTAAAGCAAAAAGTAAAGTCATTATTTTGTTGACTGATGGTGTAAATAATGGTGGTTTTATTGATCCTAGAACAGCAAGTGAACTCGCGGTAGAATATGGAATAAAGACCTATACTATTGGTTTAGGAACAAATGGAATGGCACTTTCACCTATAGGGATTTTAAGAAATGGCGACTTTCAATATGGTCGTGTTCAGGTTAATATTGATGAAGAGCTGTTGAAAGAAATTGCAGATGTAACTGGCGGGAAATATTTTAGAGCAACGAACAATCAGAAATTAAAAGAAATTTATACCGAAATAAACAAACTTGAAAAAACAGATGTAGAAGAGTTTAAGTTTTACAACTATGAGGAAAAATACCGACCACTTGTACTATGGGCTGGGTTTTTATTGTTAATGGAGTTATTGTTAAGGTATACCATTTTTAGAAGTTTTGTATAAATGCAGTTAGAAGAAAAAATATGGTTTTGGATGTTATTGGTTATTCCAGTACTAATTGTACTATTTACTATCGTACAATTGTGGAAACGCCATGCTCAAAATAAATTTGCCAATCAAAGAATCATAAAAAGATTAAGTCCAAACAAGTCTCATTTTAAACCTATATTAAAACTTATCGTGCTGTGCTTAGCATTTGGATGTCTTACTATTGCGATGGTGAATCCTAAAATTGGAACGAAATTAGAAACCGTAAAACGTCAAGGTGTAGATATTGTTTTTGCTGTAGATGTCTCAAAAAGTATGTTAGCTGAAGATATAGCACCAAACCGACTTGAAAAGGCCAAACAGCTTGTTACACAAATAGTAAACAATTTAGCCAGTGATAGAATTGGAATTATTGCTTACGCTGGGAAAGCATTTCCACAATTACCTATCACAACAGACTATGCAGCTGCAAAAATGTTTTTACAAAGTATGAATACAGATATGCTGTCATCACAAGGAACTGCTATCAATGAAGCCATTCAATTAGCAAGAACCTATTATGATGATGAAGAACAAACCAACAGAGTTCTTATCATTATATCTGATGGCGAAGATCATAGTGATGTAGCGATTGACGTAGCCGAAGCTGCTTCAGAAGAAGGGATTAAAATCTTTACAATAGGAGTTGGAAATGTGAAAGGTGCTCCGATTCCAATAAAGAGAAATGGTATTGTACTTAATTATAAAAAAGACAATAATGGAGAAACCGTAATTACCAAACTCAATGAAGATACGCTTAAAGATATTGCTAGTGAAGCGAATGGCGAATATATAAACGGAACCAACACTAACGATGTCGTTGAAGCCATTAGAGATATTTTAAATCGAATGGATAAAAAAGAATTTGAAGCGAAAGAGTTTGCAGAGTATAAAGATCAGTTTCAATGGTTTTTGGCTCTTGGAATCTTCTTTTTATTAGTTGATATATTTTTACTTGAAAGAAAAACAGCTTGGTTAAACCGTTTAAACCTATTTAATGAGAACCTTTAATCCAAAAATATTTTATAATTATTTTAACGAGAAAAAAATAGTTCTTTCTTAATTTAGCAAGTCACGAAATAGTATGAAGAAGTTAACTTATATATTTATTTTATATTCCTTTTTTGGGTTTTCTCAAGATAAGGATAAGGCACTTATACAAGCTAATGACTTGATATACGAAGCTAATGAATTGGTTAGTGAAGACTTTGTAAATGCTGAGGTTGAATACAGAAAAGCAATATCAAAAAAACCATCAAATGCAAAAGGCACTTATAATTTAGGAAACGCTTATTACAATTCTGGTCTTTACGATGAAGCCATGCTTCGTCATTTAGAAGCGGCTGAAACGGCGACTACAAAAAAAGAAAAACATAGAGCGTTTCATAATATAGGTAATGCTTTTATGAAGCAAAACTTATGCAAAGAAGCAGTTGAAGCTTTTAAAAATGCACTGCGTAATAATCCATCAGATGATGAAACACGCTATAACTTTGCCTTAGCTAAAGAGTGTGCGGAACAACAAGGACAAGGTGATAATGATGAGAGTGAGGACGAAAATAAGGAAGATAAGAAAGAAGACGAAAAAAAAGATCAAGAAGACAAGGATAAAGGCGACGATAAAGAAGACAACAAAGACCAAGAAGGTGATGACGAGAAAAAAGATCAAGAAGGTGATGACAAAGAAGACGATAAAGGTAAACCTGATGATGAGAAAGATAATAAAGATCCCAATAACCAAAATAAAAATCAGCAGCAACAACCAGGAAAACTATCTCCTCAACAGGTTAAAAATTTGCTAGAAGCCATGAACAACCAAGAAAAGAAAGTTCAGGAAAAAATAAACGCTAAAAAAGCTAAAGGCCCTAAAGTCAAGGCTGAAAAGGATTGGTAAATCGCACGATTATTATAAAAGAATGAAATTTCAAAAGCATATATTAATAGTAGTGTTTGCCTTATCAACTGCTTTTGGTTTTACTCAAAATGACAGCTCTAATGAAGTAAAGTTTGAAACCAAAGTAAGCAAGAAAAAATTAGGTGTCAATGAACGCCTGCGTATTGATTTTGAAATGAATAAGGATGGTGATAATTTTAACCCTCCAGGTTTTGATAACTTTATGGTTGTCGGTGGCCCAAGTCAATCCATAAGTAACCAATGGATTAATGGTGTTAGATCCTTCTCAAAAACATATAGCTATTTTTTAGCACCAAAAGAACGAGGAAATTTTAAAATAGGTCAAGCAACTATTGAAATTGATGGAGAAGTTTATAAAACTTTACCAGTTGATATTACAGTTACTGCGGCTGTTGAAATACCAAAAGACCCAAACGATCCAGACTACATAGTACAACAAAACATACATTTGGTTGCAGAGGTTTCTAAAACCAACCCATATATAAACGAAGCTATTACTGTAGTCTATAAGTTGTATGTGTCAGACAATACAGGAGTTAGTAATTGGCGCGAATTGGATGTGCCTAGGTATAACGATTTTTGGAGTCAGAATATCGATATGAAAGGCGTTAAAATAGAAAATGGGACTTACAATGGTGAAGACTATCGCTTTGTAGTATTACGAAAAACAGTTCTTTATCCTCAAAAAACAGGAAAATTAGAAATTGAACCATTAACCCTTGATATTACAGTTGATGTTCCAACTAATAGGCGAGATATATTTGGAGGACGTTTAATGCAATCTGTTCATCGTACAGTATCAGCTGGAAGTAGAACAATAAATGTAAAATCTTTGCCAGAAAATGGTCGTCCGATTGATTTTACAGGAGCGGTTGGAGATTTCAATTTTAAAGTAACAACATCAAAACAAACTTTAAAAGCTACTGAAGCTCTCGAAGCTAATGTTGAAGTATCAGGAAACGGCAATTTAAAACTGTTTAAGCTTCCTAAATTATCACTTCCGAGTGCTTTAGAAGTTTATGAACCAGAACATAAAGAAAGTGTTTCTGTTAATTTAAATGGAATGAGTGGTGTATCATCAGATTCTTATACTATAGTTCCATCGTATCAAGGTAAGTACCCAATACCAAGTATTTCGTTTTCCTATTTTGATCTAAAGACTGAGCGTTATAAAACCATTACTTCAAATGAAATTGTAATTAATGTTGACGAAGGGCCAATAAATACTACAAATACAGTTGTTAATTCTAGCACTCCTAAACAGCAAATTATTACTTCAGGAGATCAATTTGCATCATTTAAAACGAAGACCAATTTTGTAAATATAAAACAACCAACATTTTTTAAAACAAATTTATTTTGGACACTTTTTCTAGCGCCTTTTTTAGCTATCCCAATAGCTATAGTTGTGAGGCAAAAACAGGAAGCTAGACAAGGCGATGTTGAAGGGAATAGAATTAGAAGAGGAAATAAATTAGCTAGAAAATATTTAAAAGAAGCCAAGAAAACATTAGGCAATAAAGAACAATTTTACAATGCACTTGAAAGAGCCTTACACAATTATTTAAAGGCAAAGCTAAATATTGAAACTAGTGAGTTTTCAAAAGAAAAAATACAAGAATTATTACAAAACAAATCGGCCAAACAGAACTCTACTTCGCAGTTCTTAGAGCTACTTAAAAATTGTGAAATGGCAAGATATTCTCCTTTTTCAAATGTAGAAATGAATCAGGATTACGATAAAGCAGCCAATGTAATTTCTTTAATTGATAGACAAATAAAA
>Ga0098073_1000377_pt1 | contig 16185 bp, 32 predicted proteins | sample 31_taG_FD_75060 | JGI IMG/M metagenome (GOLD analysis project Ga0098073, IMG submission 75060) | Marine viral communities from the Gulf of Mexico - 31_GoM_OMZ_CsCl metaG | ecosystem: Environmental > Aquatic > Marine > Oceanic | place: Gulf of Mexico | collected 2015-07-12
ATCTTGGACACTTGGTAGAAACCGAAGGTACATACGATGAGGAAGGAAACGAACTCACCGCACCTGTACTATCTTCTACCTACCATATTGATGTACTATGGGATGGTGAGCCTGTAGAATCTTGGGACTCTGCTATGGTATGGTGTGCGCCTATGGGCGTTCATACTTTCGGTTCATCTTCTGCTATTCGTGAGTGGACTTCAACCTGTAAGGAGTTGCATCCTGAATACTTCCCAGAGCCTGAAGAAGACCTAGTATAATGCAAGACAAGATCCCAAGCAGAACCTCTCCGAGAGACAGCCGGAGAGGCTGCCTCTGCAAAGAGACTAATACCTACAGCAGAAAGTGCTGTGACGGTTCATTGTGGGCCCAGGGAGTTGGATCCGTATACCTAGATGAAGAATGAGAAAGATAGATAAGATCATAATCCACTGTAGTGCGACACCGGAAGGTAGAGACGTAAAAACAGAGACGATCCGTAAGTGGCACCTGGACCGAGGATGGTCTGATATCGGATATCACTACGTGATCGAGCTAGACGGCAGCCTACACATAGGCCGGCCAATAGAACGCACAGGAGCTCATACCAAGGGACACAATACCGGCAGCATCGGAATCTGTTATATCGGAGGAGTGGATCAGGATATGAAACCAAAAGACACCAGGACCAAAGAACAGAGTGCAACACTGCACTCGTTGTTGTTCGATCTAACAGACAATTACGCAGGAGCGACAATCCACGGCCACAATGAATTTAGCAGCAAGGCTTGTCCTTCGTTTGATGTACAAAAAGACTTATGATTAACTACAAACTAATACAGAAGAACTTGAAGACTATCGTAGGCTTTGCAGACAGCGAGTTCCTAGAGCTCCTGATAGCAATCCTACACACGATCCTACTGCCGGCAGCAGTATGGAGTGAGATAGGGTTCAAGTGGCACATAATCATCGCAGCGATTGGAGGAGGACTGTTCCAATTTTACAGCGTAGGTATGCGAGATCTACGATGCCGATACTACAGCACCGTGATAGCAACAATCGTAGCCTTCCTAACAGTAGAGCAATACCTGATGACCGGGCTAATGTGGGAAGCACCTTCAAGATGGGGATGGGCAATCATCGCAATAGCAGCAGTAATAAACCAGGTAAGGGTAACTAAACAATGGAAAGCAAAGAATTAATCATAGCCCTGGTCACGATCCTAGGCTCCGGAGCAGCGTTCAAGTTTTATGAGAGCGTAATAAAGAACAAGAAGGAAGAGGCACGAGAATTGCGTCAGGAACAAAGAGACGAAAACCCTGAAACGATGTTCCGAGAAGATCTACTACGAAGAGTCGAGGAGATGAGCCTGGCACTAGAGAGTGCCCAGGGCAAGATCCTAGGCCTAACACAAAAGGTAGCGGAGCTAGAGACGGAGAACAAGTACCTACAACGTGAGATCGACATACTCAAGAGAAAATGATAGATAGAATTTTTACAAGTTGGAAGACTACCGTAGCCGGAGTGGTCTTATTTTTGACAGGAATAGGAGTGGTGCTTGCTGACAAAGCAACACTAACGGAAGCCGGAGCGTTCTTCGGTGTAGCATTCGTACTATTTTTCTCAAAAGACAAGAAATGAAAGACCAATCATTTGAAGACTTCATAAACGATCTAGAACAACAAGAACAACCCGAGCAATGCTCCATAGACAATCCCGAATGCGAGGCTTGTGGCTCATAAGCGCTGCCCTACTGCTGCAAAGTTGTGGTGCCCAGTGGCACCTAAAACGTGCGATTGCAAAGGATCCTACGATTGTACAGGAGAGAACAGAGGTGGTAGACACGGTCGTAATAACAGAAGAAAGGACCGTTAGAGACACGATCGTCCTCCAAACGACAGATACTACCAGGATACAGAGAAACGGTGTTAGAATCAAGATAAAACGGATTCACGACACGATACAAGTAGAAGCCGAGTGTCTGCAAGACACGATCAGGATCGTAAAAGAAATTAAGGTCCCGGAGTTGATCTACAAAGAAAAAAAACCTACCTTTGGTCTAGTTAAGTTATTTACTATATTAGTTATATTACTAATATTAGTTAATCTAGCTAGGGCTTTCAAGCCCTAGCCTTAATAAGGGACTATGACAATAGTAGACATACTACTCGCAATCGACACTTCAATCCAAGCACATTGGAACGACAGCACCTCTGACCAGGAGCGCAAGAAAGCGCTCAAGGAAATCAGCAGATGCATCTACACACAGATCGGAAAGTACGATCCGGAGAAATCACAAAGACTGCTAGATGCAATGGACCAATGAGATTGAGATCGCTCTTGGGAAAGTACCTTCTCTTAATGCCTTCTACGCTAGTAAGCATTGGACGTTCAGAAAGCGAGAGAAGGATAAGTGGAAAGCAGAGATTGATCGAGAACTTTCAAGCTATGACATTGATCACTACACAACTGCTCAAGTTTATATACGGTGCAATTATCGCTACGATGTTGATAATAGTATTATGGTCGCAAAGTTTGTTTGTGATAGCCTGGTGGATCTCGGATTCATTCCTGATGACAGTCCTAAACACGTTCAAGAAATTAGACTCAAGGCTGATAAGAGCCTTACAAAAGACACTGCAATAGTTAAAATATCCCTACGTTAGTCCCTTTGTTTTAGTAGGTAGAGTTAGGCCCGGTTTTATTTCCGGGCCTTTCTTGTGTATAACAAATAATAACTGTATGTTAGAGCAAACAAAAACAAAGGACTAATGAAAGACCAACTACTAAAGATCTACGAAGCACAGATCGAAGCACTCCAACTAGAGCTGCACCTCACTAGAAACTTCATCTACAGAGAGCATCAACTCAACAAGGGGATCGGACCCGAAACAACACAGGACCTCATTGACCTGTACATCAAAAATTGTAAACAAGAAAACTACTAAACAATGACAACAGCGACTATCAAAGACGTAATGTTCCAAAAAGAGTGGAACGGAATGAGCATCTACAAGCTCACAATGGCTAACGGACAGACCGGTGACATCTTCACCAAGGGATGGGAACCAAAGGTCGGAGACGATCTAACCTACACCTACGATGTAGAAAAGAGCCGTATCAAAAGACAAAACCCTAACTACCAAGGAGGCGCTCCAAGCGGAGGAGGCTACAAGAGCAGCTACTCTCCAAAAGGCAACAGCGACAAAGACAAACTGATCGTGCGCCAGGTGGCCCTAAAGGCCGCAGTAGAGTTTGCAGCGATACACGAACTCAAAGCAGAGCAGACCCTAAAGGCAGCAGAGATGTTCAACACCTGGATCAACGCAGGCCAAAAGCAAGAAGAACCTGCACCTGCACCGGCACAATACAGAGAGCAACCGGTCCAGGCCAAAACAGAGCAAGAAGATGATCTGCCCTTCTAGCCTACAACTACACGAGGAAACAAACTACTGTGCCGTCTGCGGCACGGTAGTACCTCCTCAAGACCTGACCTGCAACGCCTGCGAAGAATACATCTGATGTACGAAGAGGAGATAGAAAGACTACTGTCCGAGCAACTATGGAGAAAAGATCAAGCCTACAAGGATCTTGCCCAAAGTTATATGATATTGCAGCTGCAGTTCCTAGATCTACAGGAACAGCACAATATGCTCCTCGAGCGAATAAACTACAACAATGGGACTGACGAAGAATACGATTAACTACAGCAAACTACACGAGGACCTTCTCTCGGTAAAAGAAGGAAGAATCAAAGAAGGGTACACCTTCGGACACAAAGCGATAGATCAGTACTTCCGCTTCAAGCCGAGAAACTTCAACATAATACTTGGACACGCTAACGTGGGCAAGACAAGCCTAACGATATACCTGATGCTCCTGCAGAGCTTGAAGAACGACATCAAGTGGCTGATCTACTCAAGCGAAAACGAGCCGTACTCTATAATGAAAAAGATCCTAGAGTACTACAACGGTGAGATTCTGGAGCGAATGACGATGGCGCAGTTCGAAACGAGCCTCGCCTTCCTGCAACAATACTTTATGATAATGGACATTAGCGAGCTGCAGACCTACAAGACGCTCCTTAAAGGTGCCCAGGAGGTATATGATGAATGGCCATACCAAGGATTCCTGATAGATCCGTACAACAGCCTAGCAAAAGACAAAACAGCACTCTCCGGACTCACAAGCCACGACTACGACTATATGGCGGCAAGCGAGATGCGAATGTTCTGCTCACAAAACAACGTGAGCATATGGCTTAACACACACGCAGTTACAGAAGCTCTACGCAGGACCAACAAGAAAGGATCAAACTACGAAGGCTTCCCTGCACCACCAATGGCTGCGGATAGCGAAGGTGGTGGTAAGTGGGTGAACCGGGCTTCAGATTTTATGGTGGTACATAGGTACAGCCAGCATCCTGAAGATTGGATGTACAGCCACCTGCACATCCGCAAGGTCAAGGAGATGGAGACCGGAGGAAGACCGACACCAATGGAGGAGCCGATCGTGCTACGCAGCAAGCCGGGCAACACCGGCTTCGAGATAGCAGGAGTCGACCTGGTAAAATTACTACGCAACCCAAACAAACAAATGGAGATATGAAAGTACTAGAATTATTTGCAGGATCCCGAAGCGTAGGTAAAATAGCAGCAGCACTTGGATACGAAGTGTATAGTAGCGACATATATCAATTCCAAGGAATAGATTATGTGGTCGACATATTAGACTTTAAAGAAAGTGCAGTGCCATTCATACCTGACATTATATGGGCATCCCCACCTTGCACAAGTTATTCAATAGCAGCGATTAGCCATCACCGAAAAGACGGCAAAGCAATATCTGACTTTGCAAAGAAAAGCGATTTAATGATGGTCCGTCTGCAGCAAATAATAGAATACTATCTAAAGCAAAATCCTGATATGATATACTACGTAGAAAATCCAAGAGGGATGCTACGTAAGATGGATTTTATGAATTACTACCCAATAAGAAACACAGTAACATATTGTCAATACGGAGACGATAGAATGAAACCAACAGACATATGGACCAACAATACACAATGGTCTCCAAGACCAATGTGCAAAAATGGAGACAGCTGTCATACAGCTGCACCAAGAGGATCAAAAACAGGAACCCAGGGAAGAAAAGGAAACTATGAACGCAGTATGATACCACCGGTGTTGTGTGCAGAAGTATTGATACAATTATGACAAAGGAAGAAATACTACAACGGATCCAGGAACGCCTGGACCGAATGTACGAACACGAATGGTACACACCACTATGCTTCGTAGAGGATATGAGAAGCCTCGTATACCACGAGAAGAAAAAGGACATCCCAGGTTTTGAAGGCACCTGGGAACAACTAGACAAACTGTGAAGAAGCACACTAAAATATATATGCAGCACTTCAACTATGTGCTAGATGACTTTATACCCTGCGAGATCTGCGGAGCAAGAGCCGTAGACATCCACCACATACACCGGAGAGGTATAGGAGGCAATCCAAATGCCGACAGGATCGAGAACCTGATGGCTGTATGCAGAAGCTGTCACATAGAATACGGAGATAAGAAAGAACACCTAGAATGGTTACAGGAAATACACGACAGGAAGATATAGCGAAACTACATATGCTCCAGGATCAAGAACAGATGATCCGAGCACTATGGAAAAGAATCATCCTCGAGCAGAACATAAAAAACAACCGGTTCCGCAAAAACATTATATGGCGCTATGCCTTCACGATGGCTGTCACAGAAACGACAGCACTGTCCTATATGACGATAGGAAGCATTATCAATAAGGACCACAGCACGGTGGTCCACACGAGGAAGCAGCACGAAACGAATATGTACGATCAACTCTACAAGCAGGTATACTTTACAATGCTAGATGAGATGACGGACCTGGTAAAGAAATACCAAGACAGCATACAACAGCTGATCGTAAACAGGAAACAAGACTACGGAGGAGCAGCAACACTGAACTCAATGGTCAATATGTATGAGAGACGGATAGAAGCGATGGAACGCAACTACGTCAACAAGCTAGAAAGCTATGAGCAGGAGATCAAGATCCTGCGAAAACATCTAAAACAAGCTACGAACCGAGCAGAGCTTCTCAACAAAGAAGCAATGCGATTAAAAAACCTGATATGATAGAGATGGAACAATTCCTCCGCATCGCAAACGCACAACTACGGAAGAGGTATCCGTTCAAAAAACAAAGAGCTGCCTGGGCAGCCAAGATGTATGTAAAATGGCTAAAGCGACAAGATTCTTAATTTGCGAATCGCAAAGTAAGGGTATAACCTCACGAGATTTGATTTCGGTAAGGCTATAACCTTACGAAACCTTTAACACCAAAGAGAGATGAAAGACCACAAGCCTAATAGAAAAGCCCGAAGGGCAATGCAGCGAGTCGGCAATAAAATAGCCGATCGCATATTCAAAAAACAAGCAATTAAAAAAGTACAAAGGGATGATACGGAAGAGGAAACACATCAGGGAGATTGAGAAGTATCTTGATATGCTAATGATCGACAATGTGAATATGACCCTGCAAGCAAGCAGGTTCGGATGGACCCAGGACCTGCAGGATCAAATAACAAACAGCGCACTCCTGATCAGAAAGTACCAACGCAGGCTGCGACTAATCAAGATGTGATGGACAAGCTGATACAATTAATGAATAGAGACCTAGAAGAAAACGGAATCGAGAATGACTAAAGACACTGCACTACGAGAAGCCTACCTAACCCTAGAGGCTGCATACGAAAGAGCAAGAGAAGAGAACGCACACATCCAATACCAATATGGCCTGGAGGATGCAATGGAAATACTAAACGACTACCGGGCAAGCCTGAAGTTCCAAGACACGATCAATGATAACACTAAACATAGATAAGAACCTAAAGATAGAGATATGGAATGCTCTCCTGCATCTCTCCATAGCCAACAGAGGAAAAGGAGACGGAACGCAAGAGCAACAATATGTAGGTCTACTAGGAGAGTACACGGTCAAGAGCCTGCTCGGAATAGATCATATAGAGCTCAACGGATTCGATGGAGGCTACGACCTGACGATCAACGGACGGAAGGTCGACATCAAAACGATGGGAAGAACGGTAGATCCACAGCCGCACTACGTGAACAATTTCATAGCCTACCAACAAGACTTCGACTGCGACTTCTATATCTTCTGCAGCCTGAACAAGGAAAAGAGCACAGTCACGATCTGCGGATACCAGGACAAGAAAACACTGCTAGAGGTCGCTGACTTCTTCCCGGAAGGCAGCACACGGTATAGAGATGACGGAACAAAGTTTAAGATGAAGGCTCCAACATACGAGATCAAGAACCAGGATCTGAAACCAATAAACAAACCGGAAGATCTATGGAGACTGCAGGATCAGAGCTGATGCTCATCAACAAACACAACTATAAGAGAATGGTAGACATCCTCGTGCAGCTACATATGAGAGGCAAGCTCGCTCCTGACGAGCGAGAGTTTGTTGAGAAACTAGTTGACTTTCAGAGATAAGTGTAATACATTGGCTAAAAACAAAAGGGACTATGAAAAATTACACACACCACTTTGACATAGACGGCATAGACATATATGCTGTCGTATGGTATGAAGAAGGCCAGGAGGGATCTTGGGACCTTCCCTACATCGCTCCAAGTCACGAGGTAAGACAGATGTGGATCGGAGACCAAGAGCTTGATCACAGCGACTTGTACGACTACCTGGAAGAGCGCATCCAGGAGGAACTAGGAACACCGATATGATAGATGGATGGTTTTGCTACCTATGCTCTTCGGGAGCAGTTGATTATTATCGGAGAGATGATCAAAGACAACTCCGACAACCTTACTGCGGTACTACAACTAGAAGCGATGTACACATCAATCAGCTTCTGTATGACATCAATAGAAAAGATCGAGCGCAGGATCCTGGACGCACAGATCAAGAACGGTAAACTAGAGATCGACATCCGGCAGCTCCGAAAGGAAAACAAGGAGCTAAAAGACAAGATCGAAGACCTATTAACAAGAGTGCAGCTGTAAAAGGCTGCATTTTTTTTTGGGATGGTATTGAAAAACAGTATATTAGTTCCGTGATGGTACGATTATTTCTCACAATACCTAATGAAACTGCTACAGCTGCTTGCAGCGAGACATAAAGATTGGGTCAATATGGCCTATAGCTTCGGCCTCCAAAGGGAGGACGCTGAAGACCTGGTCCAAGATATGTACATCAAGATGTACAACTTCACAACAGCAGAGAAGATCCAATACAATGATGACATCAACACGTTCTACGTTTACATCACAATGCGTAATCTCTTCTACGACAAGAAGAAGCAGCACGTACCAACAATCAACATAGACACACTACACCACCTACCGGAAGAAGACGAGAGCAATGACAAAGCAGCTCTCGAGCTCCTCCTGGACCGGATGGATCAATGCCTGCAAAAGCAGCATTGGTATGACCGTAAGATGTTCGAGATCTACTACGGCAACGGAGAAACCATAAGAGAGTTAAGCAAAGGAAGCAAGATCAGCTCAAGTTCAATATTCAACACAATAAAGAATGTCAGAGAAACAATCAAAGAGTACTGCAAAGAAGAGTACAAAGACTACAAAAAAAAGTAAGGGCCTCGGAGACACAGTCGAGAAGGTAACGAAAGCCACCGGCATCAAAGCTGCCGTGGATTGGTTCAGCGATGCAACAGGCATTGATTGCGGCTGCGATGCACGCAAGGCAAAGCTAAACGAGCTGTTCCCGTACAAGAGCAAGGTGCTATGCCTTGAGAAAGAGGAGTACGATACACTCCAGGAGTTCTTCAGAACGTTCGACAATAGAGAAGTAAAGGAGAAGTGGCAAGAGCCGCTATCAAAGATTCACGCTCGCATCTTCCAACACAAATACTACGTGCCCTGCACCTGTAGTCCAAAAGAATGGAACAGAGTGATCCAGGACCTGAAGAAAGTACACAAGGAGTATGAAGGAGCTTGATCTGTTTAACATAATCAAGCTATGCTACATCCCGGACCTGGAGAAAAGCCAAAAGCAATACTCGAGCTTCGACTGCTACTCGTTGAGATACAAGATGGACATAGAGCTCAAGTGCCGCAGGACCCACTACGATGACCTGATCCTTGAGAAGAAGAAGTACGATGCGCTTATGCAAAGAGCGCAAGAGTTCGGAACCAGGGCCTTCTACATCAACAGCACTCCACAAGGGATCTACTCATTTAACCTATCCGCACTACAGGACCTAGAATGGGAAATGAAGTACCTACCAAAGAAGACGGACTTCCCGGAACGCTACCACATAGAGAAAGAGATAACGATGCTACCAATAGAGTTAGCAACAAGACTAGACGAGGAAAAATAAATTTGCGTAGTAACTTAATAGTTACGTAATTAGAACAAATCAAAAGGACTAACGATGAAATACTACACCTACAAAGACGTGATCAGAACCTTCACAGTCTTCATCCTAGCAACGCTAGCATTCGCAATTATCAATGGCCTACTTGAGCAGTGGGCGCCAACAGGTGGATATGGCTTATAGTAGAAAGATGATACAGCTCCTGGACGGAAGCCAGGAGGAAAAGCTCATACTAGAAGAGCAAGCAATAGACGATGACTTCTACTACGGCTACCTAGGCAAAGCTGCGCTCTCAAGCAGCAGCCTCAAGCAACTACTGCAAAGCCCAAAGACATACCACTACCTTCAGAAGTACGCACAGCAGGACACCAAGAGCCTGCTGATCGGCAAGCTCTTCCATTGGGCAATACTAGAGCCGCACAAGATGGATGAGGTACACGTGGTGGATGTGCAAAGCCGGAACGCCAAAGCCTTCAAGGAGGCAAAGGAGGAGCACACAATGGTCATCACAAAGAAAGAGGAAGAAGAGATCCGAAGGCTGCAAGATGCGATGCTCCGAAACGAGAAGGTACTATCCTACCTAACCGGATCGCAGTTCGAAGTGCCCTGCGTAGATATGCTAGGCGGCTATGCCTTCCGGGCAAAGGCCGACATCATCCAGGACGGACACATCATCGATCTGAAAAGCACTACAGACCTGAAGGCATTCCCGTACAGCGCAAGGAAGTACGGATATGATGTACAGGCCTACCTGTACTGCAACCTCTTCGATGTGCCCTATGAGAAGTTTCACTTCGTAGCCATAGACAAGAGCAGCCTGGACATAGGGGTCTATCACGTGAGCGAGGAGTTCTACCTCGCAGGCCGAGAGAAAGTGCAACAGGCGCTCGATCGGTACAAAACATTCTTCGTGGACAAAAACGATATCGACAGTTACTATATAGAAGAAACTCTATAATGAAGAAGGTAAACAGTTTAAGCGGAGGCAAGACATCGGCATACATCGCAGCACACTATCCTGCGGACCACGATGTGTTCGCACTTGTGAGAATCGAAGACGAGAACTGCAGGTTCAAAGACGAGAAGATAAGGAGAGAGATAGAAGATAGGATCCAAGCTCCATTCATAGGAACAGCAGAAGAGGATGCAATCATCTACACAATGCTCGACCTAGAGCAATACATAGGAAGAGAAATATCCTGGGTAACCGGACTGACATTCGATGAGGTGGTACGGACCAAGGGAGGATGGCTTCCCAACAAGCTGCACCGATACTGCACCACAAATATGAAACTGATACCTATCTTTGAATGGTGGTATAAAGAGATAGGAGAACCGGTAGATATGCGTATTGGCTTCAGAGCCAATGAGCAAAGAAGAGCAAAGAAGATGATCGGGAAGAAGAACGACAATGGCCTGCTCGAGATCAAAGCAACAGTCTCTAAACATCCTGATGGTAGAAACAAGTGGCAAGTGTTCGAGTGGCAAGCACCTTCATTCCCCTTGATAATGGATAACATCTATAAAGACACGATAGAAGAGTATTGGAAAGACAAGCCGGTGCGCTTCGCTTGGATGAACAACTGCGTAGGATGCTTCCATAGAAACGAGATCCTACTCAAAAAGATGTTCGAAAGAAACCCGGAGAAGATGCAATGGTTCGCTGACCAGGAGCTCGGAAGAAACGGAAAAGGAACCTGGAAAACAGGAGTGACATACGAACAAATAAAAAACTACAAACTGCAATTCGAACTATTCGAAGATGACTTTGATGAGTGCGATAGCGGATACTGCGGATTATAATGGAAAGAGTAAAAATCACACAGGTACGTCCTAACCCAAACAACCCGAGAACGATCAAAGGACACAAGTTCGAGAAGCTCGTAAAGAGCATAGAAGAGTTCCCGGAGATGCTAGACTTAAGACCTATAGTTGTTAACGATGAGATGATTGTGCTCGGAGGCAATATGCGCCTCCGGGCTTGTCAAGAGGCAGGCCTCAAAGAGGTGCCGATCATCAAAGCAAGCAACCTCACCGAGGACCAGGAGAAAGAGTTTATTATCAAGGACAATAGCTCCTTCGGAGAATGGGATTGGGATGCCCTAGCAAACGATTGGGAAGCTGAAGACCTACTAGAGTGGGGAATGGACTTCCCGGAGGATTGGGCGCAGCTAGACGAAGAGGAAGCAACAGACGATCACTACGAGCCTACAGAGCAAACAGAGATGTACGTCAAGCAAGGAGACCTAATAACCTTTCACAAAGCAGGAGAAGAGGTACACAGACTCATCTGCGATGACAGCACCTCACACGAGGTGGTGGAGAGACTCACAGGAGAAGAATACTACGACCTGGTAGTGACGGACCCACCATACAATGTAGACTACGAAGGCAGCAACGGTCTGAAGATCCAAAACGATAAGATGGGTGACGAAGACTTTATGCAGTTCCTCCAGGGCTTCTACGATGCGAATGCAGAGAAGACAAAGAAAGGAGGAGGATGGTATGTCTTTCACGCTGACAGCGCAAGCAATGCATTCCGACTAGGATGGCAAAGAAGCGGCCTGCTCCTCAAGCAGTGCCTGATATGGGTAAAGAACAGCATCGTCCTAGGAAGGCAAGACTACCAATGGAAACACGAGCCAATCCTATACGGATGGAAAGAGGGAGCAGGACACTACTTCACAAACGACAGAACAAAGCCTACGGTAATAGAACAAGAGGTAGACTTCAGCAAGATGAAGAAAGACGAGCTAGTAAAACTGCTCGAAGAGATCAATGAAGGACCAAGCACGATCATACACCACGACAAACCAAGTAAGAATGACGTGCATCCAACAATGAAACCTATCCCACTAGTAGGAGACCTGGTAAAGAACAGCAGCAAGAGAGGACAGATCGTAGGAGACCCATTCTCCGGATCAGGAAGCACAATGGTAGCCTGTCACCAACTAGGAAGAAAATGCTACGGAATAGAACTAGACCCAAAATACTGTCAGGTCATTATAGACCGGATGAAGCAACTAGACGAACACATAACAATTAAAATAAACGGAGAGCAGGTATAAGCAAACGTTCTTATTTCTCGGCCTTCAGCCCAAATCCCTGAAGGTATTGGTTTGGTAATGCCGGAGTAGCGTCGCTTACGCTACCCGGCCTCTCCTATTTACAACTATGGCAGCTAACAAAACTTTACAGACTAAAAAACAGCTCATTGAAGCAATGGAACAGAGCCTCGGTGTAGTGACACAGGCCTGCAAGACAGTAGGAGTATCAAGAGTAACCTATTACGACTACTACAATAACGATCCGGAATTCAAGAAAGCAGTAGACGAGCTACAAAACGTGGCCCTGGACTTTGCAGAAAGCCAACTACACAAGCAAATTAAGCAGGGGAGCACCTCTGCGACAATCTTCTACCTGAAGACCAAAGGCAAGAACAGAGGATACATTGAGCGCCAGGAGATACAGCACGATACGGACACAGGCTTCAACATCACAATCGTAGATGCAGCTAGAGACTAATGTTGTATTCAGACACCTACTCCAAGCTGACAAGAAGATAATCATAGAGCAAGGAGGTACCCGATCAGGAAAGACCTACAACATCCTGATATGGATAATCTACTATTGCCTATCCGAAGCGAAGGGACAAACAATAACCATATGCCGGAAGACCTTCCCGGCAGTACGATCATCAGTGATGAGAGACTTCTTCGAGATCCTCGAAAGAGTCGGACAATACAACCCAGGCAATCACAACAAGAGCTCACACGAATATATGCTAGGAGGCAATATGGTGGAGTTCATCTCACTAGATCAGCCACAGAAGGTAAGAGGACGCAAGAGGGACCTGCTGTATATCAATGAGGCAAACGAGCTGCACTACGAAGATTGGCAGCAGCTCATCCTCCGGACCAACGGAAGAGTAATCATCGACTACAACCCGAGTGATGAATACCACTGGATATACGACAAGGTCATACCAAGAAACGATGCAGAGTTCCACAAGACCACATACCTAGACAATCCATTCCTACCACAGACCATCGTGGATGAGATCGAGAGGCTCAAGGAAACAGACGAACAGTATTGGCAGATATACGGACTAGGAGAGAGAGGAGCGTCCAAGGCGCTCATCTTCCAATACCACGAAACAGACAAGGTCCCGGAGGGAGCAAGACAGGTCGCAATGGGAATGGACTTCGGGTTCACAAACGACCCTACAACACTTGTGGTAGCCTACGAATACGATGGAGACCTATACTTTGACGAGAAGCTATACCAAACAGGACTAACCAACAGAGACATACACAAGACACTCCAGGGAATGAACCTGGACCGTAGAGCAGAGATATTCGCTGATAGTGCAGAACCGAAGAGCATCAAGGAGCTGCAGTTGTTCGGGTGGAACATTAAGCCGACAGCCAAAGGACCGGACAGCGTAATGGCCGGTATCGATATGCTCAAGAGACACAAGATCTATATCACCAAGGGAAGCGTAAACCTCATCAAAGAGATGAGAAACTACAAGTGGGTAGAGGACACAAACGGCAAGATCCTAAACAAACCAATCGATCAATACAATCACGCTATCGATGCAATGAGATATGCGACATACAATAGAATGAGCAGACCGAACTACGGAAGATACGCAGTAAGGTAAATTTCAAACAGAACAAGAAAAATCAGTTACTTATATATGGAGGTAGAGATCATTGTCCCGGAAGGATTGCACGAGATACCACTAGATCAATATCAACGCTTCGTCTCGCTCCAAAGCGAAGACGAGATGTTCATAGCACAGAAAGCTATTGAGATCTTCTGCAACGTGCCCTTGATCATCGTTAACAATATGCCCTACAAGGAGGTAGCCAGGATCAGCAAACGCATCTTCGGATACTTCGAGAAGAAGCATATGCTGAAGACGAAGACCAGGATCAAAGACAAGAAGTTCGGATTCATACCGAACCTGGAGGATATAACCTTCGGAGAGTATGTGGACCTGGACGGCACGATCGTAGAATGGGAAACGATGCACAATGCAATGGCTATCCTCTACAGGCCGGTAACGGAAGAGAAAGGAGAGCTGTATCGTATCGAAGAATACGAGAGCAGCCACAAGTATAAAGACACAATGAAGCAAGTCACGATGGACGTGGTCTTTGGTGCGTTGGTTTTTTTTTGGACTTTAGGAACGGAATTGTCGATAGCTATGGTGGACTCTTTGGAGGCACAGGAGAAGGATACAGTAGCGGAGAAAACTTCGCTCGAAAGTGGGGATGGTACACGAGCTTCTATGCACTCGCTCAAGGAGACCCTACAAGGTTTGAGAAAGTGGCTAGACTCTCCCTACATACAGCTATGATGTACCTAGAGTTCGAGAAAGAGAAGATAGAACTAGAACAACAGATGTTGAAAAAGAAATGACAGGATACTACGACTTACTAGAGAAGCTAAAAACAACGCTCGAGGCTAGCCCGAGCATCACCACTGTAACGACAGGAGACCTGCTCGAGGTGGACCTAGCGAAGCAAACGATATTCCCACTAGCGCACATCGTAGTGCAGAACGTGACCTTTGCCGATCACGTGATGACGTTCAACGTCAGCATCCTGTTTGCAGATGTGGTAGACTACAACAAAGACGATCCAAGAGAAGACATTCCTTTCAGAGGCAATAACAATGAGCAGGACGTTCACAACACGATGCTCCAGGTGGCCAATAAGCTATGGACCGATATGAGCAGAGGAACAATCTTCAGCGACCTGTATCAGATCGAAGGCGCTCCGAGTGCGGAGCCATTCGTAGAGCGATTCGACAATGAGCTAGCAGGATGGGATATGACATTGAACATAAGTATATCAAACAGAGATATCAGTGCCTGCGTTTGATCCTAAACACCTAGAAGAGACCTTCGACAAGTTCGGGAAGTATGTCGTGCAGCAAGCACGAACAAACCTCACGAAGAAGAAGAAGAATGTAAGCAAGAAGCTGTACAACTCAATCGGCTACGCTAGCAAGCCTAGCAAGAGCGGAGTGAGCTTCAGCTTCGAGTTCTTTATGGAGGACTACGGAGAGTTCCAGGACAAAGGTGTGAGTGGGATCAAGAAGAAGTACAACACACCGTATAGCTTCAAGAACAAGAAGCCTCCAATCGGACCACTAGACAAGTGGATTGTGAAGAGAGGATTCAAAAGCATCAGAGACGAGAAAGGAAGGTTCATCAAGAGACGCAGCCTAGCCTTCGCAATACAGAACAAGATCTACAGAGACGGCATCAAGCCGAGTCATTTCTTTAGCCGGGCCTTTGCCCTGGGCTACAAGAGGATGCCTCAAGAGATCAGAAAAGCCTTCAAGCTAGACATTGAAGAATTTATGAAGTACACACTAAAAGATATATTCTAATGCCGATCGTATCACCAACAAGTTTAGTAGGAGCACGAAGCCCAATCTACATTACGGCAAACTACTCAAGCCTCTCATCGTCCCTAACCGATGTGGAGTTCGAGATATTCATCTGGACCGGAGCAAGAAACTCCAAACCAGGATCAGCACAGTACACCTTGTTCCGTGACGTGTTCGCAGGAACCGATGTATCGTTCGACATCGCACCAATGGTAAGAGAATACCTGTCCAACGCATACGAGAACTTCGATGGGGAAGACATTGCCTACGCACCTGATGGTAGCGTAGTATGGGTGCAGATAGACTACGAGGTGAACTATGCAAACAAAGCAGACCCTCCTGTTATTGTAAACGATACAGGAAGCTCGGACATCTTTGAGGCA
>Ga0098073_1000378_pt1 | contig 16178 bp, 17 predicted proteins | sample 31_taG_FD_75060 | JGI IMG/M metagenome (GOLD analysis project Ga0098073, IMG submission 75060) | Marine viral communities from the Gulf of Mexico - 31_GoM_OMZ_CsCl metaG | ecosystem: Environmental > Aquatic > Marine > Oceanic | place: Gulf of Mexico | collected 2015-07-12
CAGCTTATGCGCAACTCGGCATCGAGCAGCAGATAGGGGTTGGGAGAGTGCTCGAGCACCCGCCTGAAATCAATGGACCCGTCCGACATCGGCATCTTTCGAGCGCCGGTCGATCCCCCGACCGTGGCCCCAATTGTTTTTCCCCGCATTGCGCCTAAAAGCATAGGGCGCCATGCGGTTCCCGCCTGTCGGAAATATTTGTTCGGGGCACTATGAGGCACAAGCGCAGCCGCTGGCCGCGCGAGTGCTTACTGGTCGAGGAACGAGCGCATCTTGCGGCTGCGGCTCGGGTGCTTCAGTTTGCGGAGCGCCTTCGCCTCGATCTGCCGGATACGTTCACGGGTAACCGAGAACTGCTGGCCGACCTCCTCGAGCGTATGATCGGTGTTCATGCCGATACCGAACCGCATGCGCAGCACACGTTCTTCGCGCGGGGTCAGGCTGGCCAGAACCCGGGTCACGGTTTCCTTGAGGTTGGCCTGGATCGCGGCATCGACGGGGATGATCGCGTTCTTGTCCTCGATGAAATCGCCGAGATGCGAATCTTCCTCGTCGCCGATCGGCGTCTCGAGGCTGATCGGTTCCTTGGCGATCTTCATCACCTTGCGCACCTTCTCGAGCGGCATCGAGAGTTTCTCGGCCATCTCTTCGGGTGTCGGTTCGCGGCCCTGATCGTGCAGGAACTGGCGGCTGCAGCGCACCAGCTTGTTGATCGTTTCGATCATGTGCACCGGAATTCGGATCGTACGCGCCTGGTCGGCAATCGAGCGGGTGATCGCCTGACGGATCCACCAGGTGGCATAGGTGCTGAACTTGTAGCCGCGGCGGTATTCGAATTTGTCGACCGCCTTCATCAGGCCGATGTTCCCTTCCTGGATCAGGTCGAGGAACTGCAGGCCGCGGTTGGTGTATTTCTTGGCGATCGAGATCACGAGGCGCAGGTTCGCCTCGACCATTTCGCGCTTGGCGATCCGCGCTTCGCGTTCACCCTTCTGGACCTTGGTCACGATGCGCCGGAATTCTTCCAGCGCCATGCCGGTCTGGCTGGCGATATCGGAAATCTCGGTCCGGATACGCTCGACCGCGTCGGCTTCCTTCTCGGCGAAGGCGGCCCACTTCTTGTCCTTCTTGGCGCGCTCCTTGAGCCACGCATCGTCGAGCTCATTGCCGATATAGGCATCGAGGAAATCGACCCGCTTGACCTTGTGACGCTCAGCCAGACGCAGCATCTGGCCGCCCAGCGCGGTCAGCCGGCGGTTGAAGGCATAGAGATTGTCGACCAGGAATTCGATCTTGGTCGCGTGGAACTGCACGCTTTCGACCTCGGCGGTCAGCTGCTCGGACAGCGCCTCGTACTTCTTTTCCTTGGCCGCGGTGAAGGTCTCGCCGCGGGCCATCAGATCGACGCGCTCGTTCTGGAGCTTTTCGAACTTGCCGAACAAGTCGGTGATCCGGGCAAAGCGTTCGATCGCGTCGGGCTTCAGCGCGGCTTCCATCTGAGCAAGGGACATGGTGTTGTCCTCTTCCTCTTCGTCGTCGCGCTTGGACGAACCTTCCTCGCCGTCTTCGCCTTCCTCGTCCGAATCGTCATCGTCGTCGTCACGGATGGTCGGACCGGCGGTCTCTTCCGAGATCTCGCCGTCATCGTCTTCCTCTTCCTCCGCCATCTTCTCTGGCGGGGGTTCCTTCGACAGCATGGCATCGAGATCGAGAATCTCGCGCAGCTGCATTTCCTCGGCATTGAGCGCTTCGGACCACTGGATAATAGCGTGGAAAGTGATCGGGCTCTGGCACAGGCCCATGATCATCATGTCCCGGCCGGCCTCGATCCGCTTGGCAATGGCGATTTCGCCCTCGCGGCTCAGCAGCTCGACCGCGCCCATTTCGCGCAGATACATGCGCACCGGATCGTCAGTGCGTTCGCCGGTGGCAGCCTTCTTGACTGCGGGCTTTGCCGCGGTCTTGGTGTCCTTCTTGGCGCTGGCCGCCAGTTCTTCGACTTCGTCGGCTTCCTCGGCAGCGGCCTCGGCTTCCTCGTCGCTTTCGACGATCTGCACGCCCATGTCGGACAGCGCGGACTGGATATCCTCGATCTGGTCCGAACTCATCTCGCCCTGGGGCAGCGCATCGTTGAGCTCGTCGTAAGTGACGTAACCCTTGCGCTTTGCCTTGGTGATAAGCTTCTTGACCGATGCCTCGTTGAGATCGATCAGGGGAGCGTCGCCGTCGTCCTTGGTCTTCGACTTGGTGGCCATGAGGTAATTCAGTCCAGTCTTGTCTTGCCCTTGGGCCGCGCACCCGTGGGGATCATGATTCCGATTCGTCGGCCGCTGCAGCCTTCCTGCGACCAAAACGCTTCAACCGCTCGTTAAGGGCCAACAACCGCTCGCGCAATCGGGCCTGTTCGGCGATGGAGCCTTCAGGATCGCGTTCGAACCGCGCTGTAGCCGCCGAAAGGGCGGATTCCAGCGCCGGCCTTTCGACCAGCAACGACACGGCTTCGGCCAGATCCTCGCGCGCATCATCCGGGTCGGTGCCTTCATCGAGGAAGGCGAACAAGGTTTTTTCCGGTGGGGCGGGTAGGCCTGTTTCAAGCGATATGGTCGATTGCGCGGACAAATCAAGCGCCTCGGCAGCTTCAAGCAGCGAATCGATGGCGGGACCGACATTTGGATCACGCCGTGCCAGTTCCGAAAGCGTGTCTTCATGGCGCATGATCTGGTCGGGAAAACGCACCAGACCGGCGATCACCGCCCGGGTCAACGCGTCGCGTGCACCGCCCTGCATCGCGCGGATCAGCCGCTCGCGCGCCTCGGGTGCCAGCGTCGGGGCTGCCGGCTTGAAGCCGGACTTCTTCCAGTCCCCACGCGGCCGCGCTTCGCGCGGGGGGCGCGGCGGAAAGGCGAAGGCGGAAAAGCGCTCGAGCAATTCCCGCTTGTACAGCGCGCGGATATCGGGGTGCTGGATGCTGTCGACTTGGTCGAGCAGCCTCGCCTTCAGCCCGGCCTTGTCTTCGGGCGAATTGAGCGGCGAGGCCGCGCGTTCGAATTCCCACAGCGTGTCGAGCAGGCTGTCGGGCTGCGCCAGCAGCGCCTCCATTGCCTCGGGGCCCTTGTCCTTGATCAGGTCGTCGGGATCCATCCCCGCGGGCAGACGCACGATAGCCAGCGAATGCGCCGGGCGCAGCATGGGCAGCGCCCGCGCTATGGCTCGCATTGCGGCGCGCTGTCCGGCATTGTCGCCATCGAAACACAGGATCGGGCGCTCGACCTGCCGCCACAGCAATTCGATCTGGTTCTCGGTCAGCGCGGTCCCCAGCGGGGCAACCGCCTCGCGGATGCCCGCGTTGGCCAGCGCGATCGCATCCATATAGCCCTCGACGACGATCATCCGCCCGCTTTGCCGCGCGGCGGGGGCGGCGCGGTGCAGATTGTAGAGCGTGCGGCCCTTGTCGAACAACGGCGTGTCGGGTCTGTTGAGATATTTCGGGGCGCTGGAGTTGGCCTCACTGTCGAGAATGCGGCCGCCAAAGGCAATGACCCGGCCGCGTGCATCGTGGATCGGCAGCATCAGCCGGTTGCGGAAGCGGTCGTAGGGATCCTTGCCTTCGACCTCGATCCGCATGCCGGCTTCGCTCAGCATGGTTTCATCGAACTGTCCAAGCGCGCGCTTGAGCGCCTGCCGGTCGCCCGGGGCATAGCCGAAGCCGAATTCGCGGATCGTGGCGTCCGAAAACCCGCGGCGGGACAGATAGGCACGTGGCTGCGACCCGTCGACACCGCGCAGATTGCCTTCGAACCAGGCCTGCGCCGCGGCGGTCACATCGTGCAGGCTGGCGCGCTTTTCCGCGCGCTGGGCGGCGCGCGGATCGGGGGCGGGGACTTCCATGCCCGCTTCGGCCGCCAGTTCCTTCACCGCGTCCATGAACGGGAGGCCGCGCTGGTCGGTCAGCCAGCGGATCGCATCGCCATGCGCTTCGCAGCCGAAGCAGTGGTAGAAGCCCTTCTCGTCATTGACGTAGAAGCTCGGCGTCTTTTCGTTGTGGAACGGGCAGCAGGCCTTGAATTCGCGCCCGGCCTTGGTCAGCCGCAGGGTGCGACCGATCACCGCGGACAGCGTGGTCCGCATGCGCAATTCGTCTAACCATTGGGGTGACAGGGCCATGAAGGCGCTATCCTACTGCAGCCCGGCGTATACCGCTAGCGCGCGGCCGAACCCTCCACAGGCTTCTCTTCGGGCGGGAAGGGGCCGGTGGCAGCGATCTGTTCGCCATCCATTTCCAGCAGATAGGCCTCTGCCGGGCCTTGCGGTGCCATGGTCGAACGCCACCACAGCGTGACCGTGCCGCCGGGTCGCCAGCCGGGGCCGCGGGCGACGCGCCAGATCAGATTGCCATTGTCGTTGATGATCGAAATCGCGTCGGGATCGCCCAGCGCGGCTTCGGCCTCGGCGGTCGAATAACCGACCGACTGGGTGAACCCGCTCACCTTTCGCGTCGTGCGGAACAGCGTCGGAGGGGCCTCGCCGGTGGCAGGCGCATCGATGGCCTCGTCTGCGCCCACGTCGTCGATCTCGGCCAGCGTGACCTTGTGGACATAGGTATAGACCGTGTCGTCCGGCAATTCGCCGGGGTTGCAGGTCTCGATGCCTTCCGGACACGCGACATAGCTCACCAGCGTGCCCACCTGGCGGGTGCCGTTGCTGAGAGCGGTTTCGATCTCTGCGCCCTGCGGGCCGACGATGCGCGCGCCCAGCGTCGACAGGTCGAGATCGGCACCGATCAGCGTGCGCGGCGCGGCCACGGTGGGGGTGGGGGTCGGCACGGGCTCGGGCTCACTGGACCCGCAAGCCGCCAGCACCATGCATGCCAGCGGTGCCGCGAAATTCTTCAGTCTGGTCAAGCGATCAATCCTCTGATCCGTCGAGTGATGGCGCCAGGCAGGCGTTGACTGCGTCGGGTGCCGCAGCGGGATAGGGGCCGCTGCCGGTCGCGGGGGTGTAATTGGCGAGAATGGCATAGGCCGGTGCGGGCCCCGCGGGCGGCACGGTCGATTGCCACCAGAAGGTCAGCGGTTCGGCCTGTTCCCACTGGTCGCCGCCGTCGCCTGCGCTGACCGTCCATACCAGCGCGCCTTCGTCGCAGGTGATGACGACGTCCGCTTTCATGCCGATCGCGGCCAGCGCTTCGTCCTTGGAATAGCCTGCCGCGCCAGTGAAACCGGTCGCCGGCTGCGTCATGCGGAAGGACGTTGCACGTTCGACATCGGACGAATCGTTGGCTTCGCCGCTGCCGGTGCCCGCTTCATTGTCCTCGCCGGGGAATACGACGTGGACATAGGTATAGATGGTCCCCTCCGGCGCGGTCTGCGGATCGCACACCGCCATTGCAGCGGGGCACGCGACGAAGCTGCGCATGTCGGCGAAATTGCCTTCCGCGTTCGAAAGCGCGCTTTCCACTTCCTCGCCCTGCGGCCCGGCGATCTTGGGGCCGAGCGCAAGGTCGAGAAAATCGCCCGCTTCGATATTGCGCGCCAGCGCCTGCGCCTCGCCGTCGCTGCGCGCGGCTTCAAGGTCGGTGGGCGGTTCGTCCGCGCTGCCGCAGGCGGACAGCGCCGCCGCCAGCGGAAGGGCGAGAAACAATCGGTTCATGACAGCGCTTCCTTTACCAGCCCGCTGGCCTTGCTCATGTCGAGAGTAGCGCCGTGGCGGGCTTTGAGTTCCCCCATCACGCGGCCCATGTCCTTCATTCCCTCCGCGCCGAGGTCGGCCTTGATCTGCGCGATCGCGGCGCGCGTTTCATCCTCGCTCATCTGCTGGGGAAGGAATTCCTCGATCACCGCCAGCTCGGCCTTTTCCTTTTCGGCCAGTTCGGTTCGGCCGCCGTCTTCGTACATTTCGATCGATTCGCGGCGCTGCTTGGCCATCTTCATCAACACGTCGGTGACCATGGCGTCATCGTCGGGCTTGCTGTCCGCGGTGCGCAATTCGATGTCGCGGTCCTTGATCTTGGCGCCGATCAGGCGGAGCGCGGCCGTGCGTTCCTTGTCCTTGGCCTTCATCGAGGTAACGGTTTCGGACTGGATTTTCTCGCGGAGCATGGGGCCTCTATGCGCTGGACTGTGGATGGTTCATATGTCCTGTAGAACAAGCTGCCGCAAAGCCAAGTGTTGCGCTTGACGGAACGGCTGCGCGTCTCTAGCGGCTGAGGCTTAGCAACATCGCTGGAAAACTTTTACCCGGAGTGCCCATGGCCCTGTCCGCATCTTCGCACGCGCAACCCTCAGGCGCGACGGGAGTCCTCGTGCTGGGTGACGGCACCGTCATCTGGGGCAAGGGGTTCGGTGCCACCGGTAGCGCGGTGGGCGAAGTCTGCTTCAACACCGCGATGACCGGCTATCAGGAAGTGATGACCGATCCGTCCTACGACAGCCAGATCGTCACCTTCACCTTCCCGCATATCGGCAATGTCGGCGCGAACGAGGAAGACCATGAAAGTCGCGGCCTCGGAGCGGTGGGCTGCGTGGTGCGGCAAGAAGTGACCCCGCATTCGAACTTCCGTGCGCAGAACGAATTTGTCGAATGGATGAAGGATCACGGCAAGATCGGCCTGTCGGGCGTCGACACACGCGCGCTGACCCGCCGCATCCGCATGGCCGGCGCGCCCAATGCGGTGATCGCGCACAGCCCGCGCGGCGAATTCGACCTTCCGGCGCTGAAGGCACAGGCCGCCGAATGGAGCGGGCTCGAGGGGCTCGATCTCGTCCCCGGCGTGACCCGCGATGCCAATGAAGACTGGACCGGCGGCCACTGGCAGCTCGGCTTCGGCTATGGCGAGGGCAAGGCCACCAAGCCGCATGTCGTCGCGATCGATTACGGCGCGAAGGACAACATCTTCCGCAACCTCGTGCAGGCGGGGGCGAAGGTCACCGTCGTGCCCGCGCGCACCACGCTCGACGAAGTGCTCGCGCTGCAGCCTGATGGCGTGTTCCTCTCGAACGGGCCGGGCGACCCGGCGGCGACGGGCGAATATGCCGTGCCGGTGATCAAGGGCCTGCTCGAACGCGATGTGCCGCTGTTCGGCATCTGCCTCGGCCACCAGATGCTCGGCCTCGCAGCGGGTGCGAAGACCGCCAAGATGTTCCAGGGCCACCGCGGCGCCAACCACCCCGTCCAGCGTGTCGGGGAAGGGTGGGGCGAAAGCACCGGCCTCGTCGAGATCACCAGCATGAACCATGGCTTCGCGGTCGATGGCGAGACTTTGCCCGATGGCGTGGAGCAAACCCACGTCTCGCTGTTCGACGGCACCAATTGCGGCATCGCGATAACCGGCAAGCGGGCGTTTGGCGTGCAGTACCACCCCGAAGCGAGCCCCGGCCCGCAGGACAGCTTCTACCTGTTCGAGAAGTTCGTGGGGATGTTGGGGTGAGGCGATCTCGCCTTATCTGGTTTGCCTTGGGGGCCGCGTCATCTTCGGTCGCTGTGATGGCGACTAACTTTGCCTTTTCGGGCAAGAAGATCATCGAGCCCTATCTCAGCGTTTCCGAACGTGCACTTACTCCCAATGAGCTAAATGAAATGGAAGCTATCGCTCAAACTAGCGGCAAGTTGCTGAGACAATGCGGTGCCAAGCAGTTCTACATGAAAGATGCAAATGGTCTCGATGGCGTCCCGTTCTCGCTTATAAAAATCAATGAAGAGAACGACCTCACGATACAATGCGTGTTCGAACGCGCGCGGGTCGAAGGCTTTCCCCTCCACATTCAGATGATAACGGACCAAGATGCCCAAACGTACTGACATCTCCTCGATCCTCGTCATCGGCGCTGGGCCGATCATCATCGGCCAGGCTTGCGAGTTCGACTATTCCGGCACGCAGGCGATCAAGGCGCTGAAGGAGGAGGGCTACCGGGTCATCCTGGTCAACTCCAACCCCGCCACGATCATGACCGATCCGGAAATGGCCGACGCGACCTATGTCGAGCCGATCACGCCCGAAATCGTCGCCAAGATCATCGCCAAGGAACGCCCCGACGCGGTGCTCCCCACGATGGGCGGGCAGACCGCGCTCAACTGCGCGCTGGCTTTGTTCAACGACGGCACCTTCGAAAAATACGGCGTCCAGATGATCGGCGCCGATGCCGATGCGATCGACAAGGCCGAGAACCGCCAGCGTTTCCGCGAGGCGATGGACAAGATCGGCCTCGAAAGCGCACGCAGCGGCGTCGCCACCACGGTCGACGAGGCCTATGCGGTGCTCGAACGCACCGGCCTGCCGTCGATCATCCGCCCCAGCTTCACGCTGGGCGGGACCGGCGGCGGCATTGCCTACAACAAGGCCGAGTTCGAACGGATCGTCCGCGACGGGCTCGATGCCTCGCCCACCACCGAAGTCCTGATCGAGGAATCGCTCCTCGGCTGGAAGGAATACGAAATGGAGGTGGTGCGCGACCGCAAGGACAATTGCATCATCATTTGCGCGATCGAGAATGTCGATCCGATGGGGGTGCATACCGGCGACAGCATCACCGTGGCGCCCGCGCTGACGCTGACCGACAAGGAATACCAGATCATGCGCACCGCCAGCATCAACGTGCTGCGCGAGATCGGTGTGGAAACCGGCGGCTCGAATGTCCAGTTCGCGGTCAATCCCGCCGACGGCCGCCTGATCGTGATCGAGATGAACCCGCGCGTGTCGCGTTCCTCCGCGCTGGCTTCGAAGGCCACCGGCTTCCCGATCGCGCGCGTCGCCGCCAAGCTGGCGGTGGGCTACACGCTCGACGAGATCCAGAACGAGATCACCGGCGCGACCCCGGCCAGTTTCGAGCCGACGATCGACTATGTCGTCACCAAGATCCCGCGCTTCGCATTCGAGAAGTTCAAGGGATCGAAGAACGAGCTGTCGACCGCGATGAAATCGGTCGGCGAGGTCATGGCGATCGGCCGCTGTTTCGCCGAATCGATGCAGAAGGCGCTGCGCGGGCTCGAAACCGGGCTCGACGGGTTCAACCGCATCACCGAATTCGAAGGCGTCAGCCGCGAGGTCATCACCGCCTCGCTGTCAAAGCGGACGCCCGACCGCATCCTCAAGATCGCGCAAGCCTTCCGCGAGGATTTCACCGTCGAGGAAATCGCCCGGATTACCGGTTTCGACCCGTGGTTCCTGCGCCAGATCGAAGCGATCATCTACGAAGAGAAGATGATCGCGCACAACGGGCTGCCCAATACGGCGGACGAAATGCGCCGGCTGAAGGCGATGGGCTTTTCGGACAAGCGCCTGGCCACGCTGGCGGTCCGCTCGGTCGGTGTGGCCGGCGGGCTCGGCGAGACGCAGGCCAAGCGTTCGGGGCTGCTGCATGACGCGCTGCGTGCCATGGCGGGGGCCACCAGCGAGCAGGAAGTGCGCGACCTGCGCCGCAAGCTCGGGGTCTATCCGGTCTACAAGCGGATCGACAGCTGCGCCGCCGAATTCGAGGCGATCACGCCCTATATGTATTCGACCTACGAAGCGCCCAGCTTCGGCGAGGCCGAGGACGAGGCGATGCCGTCCGACCGCAAGAAGATCGTGATCCTGGGCGGCGGACCCAACCGCATCGGGCAGGGTATCGAGTTCGACTATTGCTGCGTCCACGCCTGTTTCGCACTGGCCGAGGCCGGGTTCGAAACCATCATGGTCAATTGCAATCCGGAAACCGTCTCGACCGATTACGACACTTCCGACCGGCTCTATTTCGAACCGCTGACCGAAGAAGACGTGCTCGAGATCATGCGCGTCGAGATGTCGCAGGGCGAAGTGGTCGGCGTCATCGTCCAGTTCGGCGGGCAGACCCCGCTCAAGCTGGCTGCCGCGCTCGAACGCGAAGGCATCCCGATCCTCGGCACTTCGCCCGATGCGATCGACCTTGCCGAAGACCGCGAACGTTTTGCCAAGCTGATCAACAAGCTCAAGCTCAAGCAGCCGATGAACGGCATCGCCAAGAGCCGCGACGAGGCCGCCGCGGTCGCGGCGCGGATTGGCTATCCCGTGCTGCTGCGCCCGAGCTACGTGCTCGGCGGCCGTGCAATGGAGATCGTCGACAGCGAAGCGCAGCTCGACGACTACATCGCCACGGCGGTCAATGTCAGCGGCGACAGCCCGGTGCTGGTCGACCAGTATCTGCGCGATGCGATCGAATGCGATGTCGATGTGGTCGCCGACGGCACCGAGGTGCGGATCGCCGGCGTGATGCAGCATATCGAGGAAGCCGGGGTCCATTCGGGCGACAGCGCCTGCACGCTGCCGCCTTACAGCCTGCCCGCCGAGATCATCGGCGAGATGGAACGCCAGGCTACCGAACTGGCGGTGGCGCTGAGCGTACGCGGCCTGATGAACGTGCAGTTCGCGGTCAAGGATGGCGAGGTTTACCTGATCGAGGTCAATCCGCGCGCCAGCCGCACCGTGCCCTTCGTCGCCAAGGCAATAGGCCGGCCCATCGCCAAGGTCGCGGCGCGCGTCATGGCGGGCGAGCCGTTGAGCGCGTTCGAACCGTTCGATCTCAACCCCGACCACATGGCGGTCAAGGAAGCGGTGTTCCCCTTCGCGCGCTTCCCGGGGGCGGACCCCGTGCTGTCGCCCGAGATGAAATCGACCGGCGAAGTGATGGGCATCGACCGCGGTTTCGCGGCGGCCTTCCTCAAGTCGCAGCTGGGTGCAGGCATGACACCGCCGCAGTCGGGCACGCTGTTCGTATCGGTCAAGGATACCGACAAGCCGCTGATCGTGCCGGCAGTGCGCACGCTGCTGGACAAGGGCTTCCGCGTCATCGCCACCGACGGCACGCAGTCCTACCTCGCGCAGCAGGGCGTGGACGTCGAACTGGTCAACAAGGTGGCCGAGGGGCGCCCGCATGTGGCCGACACGATCATCGACGGCGATGTGCAGCTGATCTTCAACACCACCGAGGGGTGGCAATCATTGCTCGACAGCAAGTCGATCCGCGAAGCCGCGCTGGAAAAGAAGCTGCCCTATTACACCACCGCCGCTGCCTGCCTTGCCGTTGCACAGGCGATAGCAGAGGTTTCGCCCGACCAGCTTGAAGTGCGTTCGTTGCAAGACTATTATAGCTGACGAAGAACACGCGTATTCCTCCTCATATTCGAACCGGCCGGGTTCCGCACGTTGCGGGCCGCGGTACGATTGTCGGGAAGGAATGCTGGAACAGGAAGGACACAAGCCCATGGAAAAAGTGCCGATGTTGGCCGAGGGCTATGAAAAGCTGACTGCAGACCTCAAGGTCCTGCGCGCCGAGCGCCCGTTGATCGTCGATGCGATCGAGGAAGCGCGAGCGCATGGCGACCTGTCGGAAAATGCCGAATACCACGCGGCCAAGGAACGACAGGGCCAGGTCGAGGCGAGCATTTCCGATATCGAGGACAAGGTCAGCCGCGCGCAGATCATCGATCCGGCGACGCTCTCGGGCGACCGTGTCATCTTCGGTGCCACGGTGACGCTGCTGGACGAGGACGAGAAGCCGATCAGGTACCAGATCGTCGGCCAGACCGAGGCCGATGCGGGGAAGGGCCGGATCAGCTACAATTCGCCCATCGGCCGCGCGCTGATCGGCAAGCAGCTCGGGGAAGAGGTCGAAGTGACCGTGCCCTCGGGCGAAAAGTTCTACCTGATCGAGAAAATCGAGTTCATCTGAGCGTCTTTTCCATCGCCCAATTGTGGATCGGGACGTCCCGGCCCTCATGGGCGATGGCGAATTCGCGCTTTTTCGTCGCGGCATAGCCTGCGCGGGCGAAAACGGGGCGCGCAAGATCGCTCGCCTCGGTGTAGAGGCGGCTGAACTCCTCGCGCCGGGCATGCGTCTCGGCCGCGGCAAGCAGTTGCGTGGCCAGTCCGCACCGCGTGTGATCGGGATGGATATAAAGATGGTCGACATGACCATCGGGTTCCATCAACAGATACGCGACCGGCAGATTGGCGGGATCCGCGGCCACGAAGATGACATCGCCTGCCCCCGCGCGCTGGCGGTACTGCGCGGCCCCGGGATGCCGCGCCGACCAGGCAGCGACCTGCTCGGCGGAATAGGCGGCGGGGCCGATCCGGGTGATCGCCGCCGCCAGTATCCCGGCCAGCGCTTCGGCATCGTCATCGCGGTAAGGCCTGACGACATGGGCCATCGCGCGATCAGGCGCCGGGATCGAGCAGCTTGTGCAGGTGGACGATCACATACTTCATTTCGGCGTCGTCCACGGTGCGCTGCGCGTTCGAGCGCCACGCTTCGACCGCATTTTCATAGGTGCTGTACACACCCGCGACATGCAGACTCTCGGGATCTGTGAAGGTCACGCTGCGCGGGTCGGACACACGGCCGCCCATGACGAGGTAGAGCGTCTGTTTGCTCTCTTTTTCTTCCATGGCTGTTTCTTTCTCGATGGGGAGGGAGGAATGCGTGCCGCACATAGCGAAAGCGGCGCGACAGGCAAGCCCGGCGCGCCGCTACGGCATCGGTTTGTTTCACGCGATCAATGGGTGATGCGCGTCCGCAACGAACGGTAGGCGCGGCTTCCCTTGCGGCCGGCCTTGCGGCTCGACGCGCGCAGCGCGTCGCCGGCAACATCGAGCTTGTAAGCGGCGTCGCGGCGCAAACCACGCGCGGTGGTCGCGGTGCTTTCGCCGAGGTCTTCGATCCGGTCCCCGGCATATTGCGCTCCATCGAGCACTCCGTCGACCATCCGCGCGCCATAGGCGAGGGCGGTGTCGGCCGCGAGCGCCGCGAAGGCACCGCCGCGCCGCCCGATCCGGCGGCCCGGACGCGTCATCGCGCCAATTGCGAGGCCGGCAAGCAGTACCCCGCCGACGACTGCAAAGGGATGCTTCTTGGTGAATTCCATTGCGCTATCGGCAGCATCCTTGGCCTGTTCGGCCAGCGTGCGTTCCTCATTGCGCTGTTCGCCTGCTTCGATGCGCTCGCGCAGCTTTTCGCGCTTCTGTTCGTCGGTCAGCTTGCTGTCCGCGCTGATGGGCGTGACGTTGGTTTCTGCAGTGTCTGCCATGGTGTTTCTCCGAATTTGCTGTTCGTCAGTCCAACGTGCGCCGTGCGCCTAATGTTCCGCATCGTCGTCATCAGCGCGGTCTGCGCCGTCATGGTCGGATGCAAAGCCGAGCATCTCCAGGATCGGGTTGCGCGCGAACCACAGGACGACTGCGGCAAGCAGGGCAGCGAGTGCGCCCTTGTTGTCGTCGGCGATGTCGATGGCCTCCTCATAGAGCTCGGCCGCGCCTTCGCGGGCGCGCTCCATCGCGCGTGTGGCAAGGCTTTTCTGAGACACGTCGGTCTTGAGATGTTCGATATCCGCTTCGACCAGCGCCCGCGCGGAATCGCGCAGATACTTGTCTTCGAGCATACGGGCGAGACGATCGGTCATTCGCTCTCTCCATCGTCGAAAGCGTCGCGGATATCGTCGAGGCGGCCCTTCAGCAGCCACAGCAGCGCGATGCCGGCAGCGATCAGTGCCAGCGTCACGATAGCGGTTGCACCCCACGGCCCCACGATGGGAGCCAGTGCGATGACCAGCCCGACGGTCGCGGCGATCAAGGCAAGGTGAAACACGCCGAACGCGCCAAGGCCGAAGGCAATCGCACCCTTGATGCGGTTGCCGACGAAACCGGCGCGGCTTTTCTGGAAGCGGACTTCCGCCTCGGCATAGGTCTTGCCGTCTTCGATCAGTGCGAAGACGTCGTCCACCAGCGAGAATGGCTGCTGGTTCGCATCGGTCGGCGCCGGATCGGCGCCGTGCCCATCGGGAAGATCGAGCGGGCCGGGATGATCCGCGGCCCGCTCGGTGTTGTCATCGCGCATGTATGCCCCCGTCGTCACAGTCCTTAGCGCGAACCGCGAAACAGGCGCGAAACCATGAAGCCGACGACTGCGGCGATACCGATCGCCTTGCCGGGGCTGCGACGGACGAATTCACGGCCGTCTTCGACCAGTTCGTCGACGCTCTTCTCATCGAGGCGCGATGCATAGCCGTCGAGCGATTTCGAAGCGTTGCGGGCGTAGTCGCCGTACTTGGCACCCAGCTTCTCGTCGATCTGATAGGCGTTCTCGTTCACCATCTTGCTGAGCGAGCGGAGGCCTTCGCCTGCCTTGACCTTGCCTTCGGTGGCCAGTTCGACGCCCTTGACCTTGGCATCTTCGCCGGCAGCCTTGGCATCGGCAGTCCAGTCGTTGCCCTTGCCCTTCGCCTGCTCGCGATAGGCATTCGCGCGGTCCTTGCCTTCCGCCTTCAGCGCGGCGGCACCGGCCTTGGCTTCTTCAAGCGCGGCGTTGAAGCGCGACTTGGCTTCGCTGCGATGGTCGGTCGAAGTAGCGGTGTCGGTCATGGGGGCTGTCTCCTGTACTGCGGGTTTCTTGGCGGCCTTGGTCTTCTTGGCTGCGGATGTCTTGGTGGCCGGGGTCTTGCGCTTTTTCGGCGCGCCGGCTGCGGGTGTGTTTGCCATCGTTTTGTCCTTCCCCTCGGTCGGTATTGGTTCGGCGATACGCCTTCGATGGTGCAACGCAACTTGCGCAGCAATGTTCCGGCGCATAGAGCCTCCGCGACTCCCAGATCGGGAGTGTCTTAGCTAATTACAACACCTTTGCCGGGAGCGTCACCAACCATGACCGCGATCATCGACATTCACGCCCGCGAAATCCTCGACTCGCGCGGAAATCCCACGGTAGAAGTCGATGTCCTGCTCGACGACGGCAGTTTCGGCCGGGCCGCGGTGCCGAGCGGCGCATCGACCGGGGCGCATGAAGCGGTCGAACTGCGCGACGGTGACGGCGAGCGCTATCTCGGCAAGGGCGTGACCAAGGCGGTCGACGCCGTGAACACGGAAATCAGCGATCTGCTGGTCGGCGCCTTCGATGCCGAGGACCAGCGCGACATCGACCTTTCGATGATCGCTCTCGACGGCACGGCGAACAAGGGCCGCTTGGGCGCCAATGCCATTCTCGGCACCAGCATGGCGGTGGCCAAGGCGGGGGCAAATGCCCGCGGCCTGCCGCTCTACAGCTATATCGGCGGTGTCTCGGCGCACGTCCTCCCGGTGCCGATGATGAACATCATCAATGGCGGCGAACATGCCGACAATCCGATCGACATCCAGGAATTCATGGTCATGCCGATCGGCGCTGACAGCCTTGCCGAAGCGGTCCGTTGGGGCGCCGAAGTGTTCCACACGCTCAAGAAGAAGCTGCATGAGAAAGGCCTCGCCACCGCAGTGGGCGACGAGGGCGGCTTCGCCCCCGATCTCGCCAGCACGCGCGACGCGCTCGATTTCATCATGGCCTCGATCGAGCAGGCCGGCTTCAAGCCGGGCGAGGATATCGCGCTGGCGCTCGACTGCGCCTCGACCGAATTCTTCAAGGACGGCAAGTACCGGATCTCGGGCGAGGACCTGTCGCTCGATGGGCCGGGTATGGCCGAATATCTCGACAAGCTGTGCCGCGACTATCCGATCCGCTCGATTGAAGACGGGATGGCGGAAGACGATTTCGAAGGCTGGAAGGCGCTGACCGATCGGATCGGCAACACCGTGCAGCTGGTGGGAGACGACCTGTTCGTCACCAACCCGCAGCGCCTGCGCGACGGGATCGACCAGGGTCTCGCCAATTCGCTGCTGGTCAAGGTCAACCAGATCGGCACGCTGTCGGAAACGCTCGAAGCGGTCAGCATCGCCAACCGCGCGGGTTACACGGCAGTCATGTCGCACCGTTCGGGTGAAACCGAAGATGCGACGATTGCCGATCTCGCGGTCGCGACCAATTGCGGTCAGATCAAGACCGGCAGCCTCGCGCGTTCGGACCGTCTGGCGAAATACAACCAGCTGATCCGGATCGAGGAAGAACTGGGCGACAGCGCGGCCTATGCCGGGCGTCACTGCTTCGGCCGTATCGGTTCCTGATCCGCACTTCCGCCAGGAGCGGCGCTAGGCGCTGTTCTTCGGGTGGAACCAGTATTGCCACACGCCCCAGGCGTTGATCAGCAGCAGCACGCCGTTCATCGCGGCGAGCGGCACTGCGTCCTCGGTCAGCCCGATGTAGATCCACAGCGCCGAAACGAGGCAGAACAGCACGAAGCCCCACGCGGTTGCCCGGCGTCCGAGGTCGAAGGCGATCATCGATGCGGCGGCGACCGTCCCGATGGAG
>Ga0098073_1000381_pt1 | contig 16041 bp, 13 predicted proteins | sample 31_taG_FD_75060 | JGI IMG/M metagenome (GOLD analysis project Ga0098073, IMG submission 75060) | Marine viral communities from the Gulf of Mexico - 31_GoM_OMZ_CsCl metaG | ecosystem: Environmental > Aquatic > Marine > Oceanic | place: Gulf of Mexico | collected 2015-07-12
AGAAAAACCATTCTATGTGCTGGAACGTTATTCTTCAGCCTACTAGCGTTTGCGCAGTCAAATGATAGTGATGTAATTCAAACAGGAAACGGTAATAGTTCAGACGTTAGCCAGACCGGAGAAGCAAACGTCTCCTATGTGGAGTCTTTGGGTAACGCAAATACAAACGACGTCGATCAAGTGGGATTTAGAAATAATTCTCAAATCCATCAGGGGTATCAGGGAAATTACGGAGGAAATGATAACAATGAAGCTACGGTATCTCAAGAAGGTAATGTAAACAGAGCCGTTATACGTCAAATGGTAGCTAATAATGGCTCAGATTCGAATGCTTCAACAATTTCACAGATTGGGAACGGAAATTACGGCTTTAACATTCAAAGAGGTGATGGTAATAACTCTCTTATCCTACAAGGGTTTGGAGGCGTAATGGCTTATGGAAACAGGGCACGAGTGATACAGCTGGGAAATGCGAATACTTCAAGCGTAATTCAGCATTTATATACAAATGATTCGTATACGATACAACGAGGTAATGGTAACTTTTCGCGTGTAGGTCAAGGAGGAACAAGTAATGAATCTGATGTTAGTCAAACAGGTTTGCGCAATAGCTCTGTAGTTTATAATGGCTGGGGAGGTGATTTTAACGACAGTGATGTGATTCAAAATGGCCGTTATAATTCAAATTATGTGGTGCAGGCCGGTACTGAGAATGTAAGTTATGTTAATCAGCGGGGAGTGAGTAATAGCTCATCAGTAACACAGTATGGTAGCTATCATATGAGTACGGTATTACAAGTAGGTACTGGTAACAGTTCCGTTGTGTATCAAAGCAACTAAAACTAATTTAAGGAAAATAGACCCAGCTATAAGTTTGGTCTATTTCCCTTTTTAAATTGTAAATGATGAAGTCAATATTTAGGGGAAGATTTATAGGGCTAAGCTTTATTCTAACGATTTTTTTTAATCTTAGTATTAAAGCACAGGATGTAAGTCCTGAACTGCTGATTCAGGCAGATAGAGTGACAAAATTAGTTCAACCTAATTCTAATGATGGCATTTTCATAAACCAAATAGGAGTTGATAACGTCATCTACAATGATGTGTCAGCACAAAATTTTACTTTGAATATATCTCAAAATGGGAAGAATAATACATTTAAAGTATTTGATAATGCACTCAATCTGGATCTTTCTGTTTCTCAAAGAGGATTAGATAATACAATCTTGAAATACAATCAGACAACTGCGGGTAATGTGGTGAATCAATATATTCAGAGTGGCACTAATCAGAACTTGTCTATTTATGGTTCCAATTCAATTAGTGAGTCGCTCACCGTATCTATGCAAGGAGTTAATCAAAATATAGTAATACGCAATTTCAAATAAAGTTTATAATTGAACTTTCTTAAAACCATATTGGTCATCGCCTTAACATTTAATACTTACTTCAGTTACGCGCAATACTATAATACCGAAATTGAAGCATCTATTACTAATTCTGATGTTAATCAACAGGTTGAATTAAAAGCCTTTGCAAAGAATAAAACCCAAATCAATACCAGTCTTAGATATGTCTTTTCAATCATTTATCCTGATAGTGCAGAAGAATTGCAAAAGGAAGTTTTTGACGGTAGATTAGTGCTGATTCCAGAAGAAAAAAAAGAAATACTTGCTGAAACAAGGGATTTTGAAGAAGTTGAAGAGGTTATCGTTCTTTTTCTTATTTACGATACAGAAGATAAACTTGTAGGAAAAGATCGTAAAGTTTTTAGAAAAGGAATATTGGTTGAGGAAGATCAACCTGCAATCGCAATTTCAAAGCAAAAATTCAATATGGACGTCGAGACCACTAAGGAAGATGGTTTGGTACTTAGGGGTATTGTTATTGAAGATACCAAAACTAAACCCGGAAGTGATTTCTACAAAACGTTTTATTCGAATTACCTCTCAAAAAACGTAAACGGTTCCTCAATTGTAACCATTAAAGAAGTTCTTGCCATTGGCAGAAATACTAAAATTGAAGTTTTGGTAGGCGATACAAAAGTTTTTGAATTTTTTGTTAGACCTTCGACCGAATATTTAAGTAAAATGGCCGAAATAAGCTTAATGCAGGTAGTACGCCAGCTTGAAATGCTTTTTAAGAATCAAAATACAGTACAACGCTATTAGAGTTATGAAAAAACTTTTACTACTTACCTTTTTTCTTACTGCGGGAATTTGTAGTTATGGTCAGCAGCTGACCTATAAGCCAAAAAATCCAAACTTTGGTGGGGAGACTTTTAATTATCAGTGGTTATTGAGCTCTGCAAATGCTCAAAATTCTTTTAAGGACCCTGATGAAAGAAGTAGAGATCCTTTTGGAGGACAATCAGAACTTGAGCAATTTGCCAGTAATCTTAACAGACAACTTTTAAGTCAAATTTCCCGTGGTTTATTTGCTTCTCAAATAGGGGAAGGGCTAGAGGCTGGCACATACAATTTTGGTTCCTTAGCTCTTGAGGTCTATGAATCTCAGGAAGGTTTAGTTATCAATATTTTAGATACTAATACCGGAGAGCAAACCCAAATCATTGTACCAAATCAATAATGTGATGAATTTAAAAAGAGTCGTTACACACCTTGCGTGTGGCTTTTTGTTTGCTTCCTGCGGAGCTTATTTTAATCAGCCTATAATGAACCAGAGTGCTCGTACGGGTGAGATATCGGGCTACAGTACAAAGCTTGTTGAGTTTCCTGAACCTGCAGAACCTATAGTTGCGGGAGTTTATAATTTTAAAGACCAAACCGGGCAGTATAAAAATGTCGAAAACGGAAGTACGTTTAGCACAGCCGTGTCTCAGGGAGCTACTACAATGCTTATAAAGGCTTTAGAAGATTCTAAATGGTTTACACCAATAGAGCGTGAAAATCTGGGTAATCTTTTAAATGAGCGTAATATTATTAGATCAACCCGGGATGAGTATCGAAAAAACAGCAATCCAAATGAGCCAAATCTTCCGCCCTTGTTATATGCCGGGGTACTTTTAGAAGGTGGAATCATAAGTTATGATTCAAATATTATAACAGGTGGTCTTGGAGCCAGATACTTTGGGGTAGGTGGTTCAACACAATACCGTCAGGACAGAATAACCGTTTATTTAAGAGCAGTATCTACTTCGAGCGGAAAGGTTCTTAAAACCGTTTATATATCTAAAACAATTCTTTCACAGGCTGTTGATGCAAGTTTATTCAGGTATGTAAACTTTCAACGATTGTTAGAAGTAGAAACAGGGTATACTAAAAACGAACCGGTGCAATTGGCTATGAAAGAGGCTATAGAGAAAGCTGTTCACGCGCTTATTGTTGAAGGTATAGAGGATAGACTGTGGTCAACCAAATCGGGTAACGAACTTAATGATAAATTGGTGCAGGAATATCAGGAAGAAAAAAAGTTAGAAGAATCAACCCGCCTTTATGAACGTGAATTCTTTGATCAAACTCTTAAAAATACTTTTACACTTGATTTAGGAGGAGCCCTTTATAAAGGAGATTATGGTAATGGTAAAATTACTCCTTTAATACGACTGGGTTACAGTACTTCGTTGACTGATTTTATGTCAGTGGGTGTAAAAGGAGGACTATTCAATCTAAAGGGTGGAAGAGCCTATGATGAAACCTTTGGACACCTTGATTTAAATCTGGAATTTAATCTTTTGAAAAACGATAAGCTTGCCCCATTTGTATACGCTGGCGGTGGGTTGATGGCTCAAATAGGGAGTGACGAGTCTTCAAGTGTTGATACTTCTCAGGCTGAAGGTAAAGTACAATATGGAGTTGGAGTAAATTATTACCTCAGTAAAAAGTTCAGTATGCGCCTGTGGGCTGAACACAATATTCCATTTTCAGACAAATTAGATGGGATAGAAAGCGGGAAGTATACAGATTTCTATTACAATTTTGGTTTAGGTCTGCAGTACCACTTTAATTTCAACTCAAAATCAAAAAGCACAGATAAACCTTTAGAAAATTAATGGGGATGAAAATTAAAAATATCGTACACTGTTTCGTATTACTTCTGGCAATTTCCTGTACTGAAGATCCAATTAGTGATTTTGGCACAGGTACTATTACAGGAAAGGTAGTCACTGAAGGTGAGAATTTGCCTCTTGAAAATGTCAAAATCAGTTCAAACCCGGTTTCAAATACGGTTTTTACAGATGCAGATGGCAATTTTATCATAAATGATGTCGCAGCGGGGCAGTATTCTGTTCAGGCTGAATTAGATGGTTATGTTACAGCATTTGAGGCTTCACAGGTCGAAGAGGGAAGGGAAAACAATATTGTTTTTGAGCTTGAAGTTAGCACTGTTAATAATGAGGCACCACTGGCTCCCGAGCTCGTGAGTCCGGCAGACAATAGTGTAGAATTACCATCTGAAGTGACTTTTCTGTGGACTTCTGGAGCCAATGATGACGATGACCTCAAGTATGTTTTAGAATTACGTAATGTAAATCAAAGCTCCACTGAACGCTATGAGAATTTGACAGATACTACATTTACTGTTTCAGATTTAGAAAGAGGAACATCGTATGTGTGGCAGGTAATCGTTTCTGATGAAATTAATGATCCTGTGCGAAGTGAGACTTCTCAGTTCTCAACTGAGGGTTATACCGCTAAAGATTATCACTTCACAAGAATTATAAACTCAAATGCTGTTATTTTCTCATCAAATGAGGATGGCTCAGAACAGGTGCCTTTAACTGATTTGGATCAAAATAGTTTTAGACCCAGAAAGAATGCTGAGGTGGGTAAGATCGCCTTTTTAAGAACAGTAGGAGGTAATACGCATCTTTTTACGATGAATCTCGATGGCTCAGAACAAAGGCAGCTTACTCAGGATGTACCTGTTAATGGCTTTAGAATAAGTGATCTGGATTTTACCTGGGCACAAAATGGAAGCAAATTATATTACCCTCATTTCAATAAATTATACAGTATAAACTTTGATGGATCAGGAAGAACCCTGATTTATGAAACGACTGATGGTTCTTTTATAAGCGAAGTGGCTGCAACCGACTTTGACGATAACCTAATCGTTTTAAAAACAAATAATAATCAAGGCTACGATGCCAAGATTTTCACCGTCAGTCTGAGTTCACAAACCGTTGGTGATATCATCCTCGAAAATCAGCCCGGCGCTGCTGGAGGACTTGATATTGATGCTAATGCAAACCGGGTATTATTCTCAAGAGATGTTTCAGGATCTGAAAATGATAGTTACAGAATTTTCAGAAGCCGTCTCTTTGTTTATGATCTCAATTCTAAAGTAAGTAGTCAAATAGTTGATAATACGCCATCTGGTAAAAATGATCTCGACCCGAGTTTCTCACCAACCGAAGGGGCAGTGATATTCACAAGGGTTAGTAATAATGCCGGGGCAGTACCTGAGGTATTTAAGGTTGAGTTTGCCTCTTCGGGTTCAAATGCTGTACAGTTACTATTTACAAACGCATCTATGCCAGATTGGGAGTGATAACCGTTTAGAATACATTTTAAAACGTCCTGAAATTTCAGGACGTTTTTATTTCTTACTTTTGCAAAATAGCCACAAATAATGAGTGAAGAGATTTCAAAACGTTATGCCCAGCGCGGCGTATCTGCTGGTAAAGAAGAAGTTCATAAAGCCATAAAAAATGTAGATAAGGGTTTATTCCCTAAAGCCTTTTGTAAAATAGTGCCCGATTATCTTACCGGAAGTGATGAGCACTGTCTGGTGATGCACGCTGATGGGGCCGGTACTAAATCTTCACTTGCCTATATGTATTGGCAGGAAACCGGTGATCTTTCGGTTTGGAAAGGTATTGCTCAGGATGCATTGATAATGAACGTAGATGACCTGCTTTGTGTGGGAGCTACAGATAATATCTTGCTTTCTTCAACCATTGGCAGAAATAAAAACCTCATTACAGGTGAAGTCATTTCAGCAATAATTAACGGGACCGAAGAGCTTATAGCAGATCTTGCAAAACATGGTGTGACTATCAAAAGCACCGGGGGTGAGACCGCAGATGTAGGGGATTTAGTTCGTACCATAATTGTAGACTCTACTGTAACAGCCCGAATGAAAAGGGCTGATGTCGTTGATAATTCAAAAATCAAGGAGGGAGATGTTATTGTCGGACTCGCGAGCTACGGGCAGGCAAGTTATGAAACCGAATACAATGGCGGCATGGGAAGCAACGGTCTTACCTCGGCGCGTCATGATGTTTTTAGTAAGTATTTAGCTGAGAAATATCCTGAAAGTTTTGATGCTTCGGTACCTGATGATCTGGTTTATAGCGGGGCAAAAAAACTTACAGACTCAGTTGATGGTAGTCCGATTGATGCCGGTAAGCTGGTTTTATCACCTACACGTACCTATGCACCGGTTATTAAAAAAATTCTTGAAGAAGTTGACAGAGACATGCTGCACGGGATGATACACTGTAGCGGGGGAGCGCAAACAAAAGTCCTACACTTTATTGATAATTTACATATTGTAAAGGACAATATGTTTGAGCTGCCACCACTTTTCAAACTTATTCAGAAAGAAAGTAATACAGATTGGCGTGAGATGTATCAGGTGTTTAATATGGGGCACCGTATGGAGCTTTATGTTGATCCCAAACTGGCAGATCAGATAGTCCAAATTTCAGAGAGTTTCAATATTCCCGCTCAAATTGTTGGCAGGGTTGAGGCATCTAAAGAAAAGCGTTTAACAATTAAAAGCACTTTTGGAACGTTTACTTATTAGAATCTTATAATGTACCTATTTTGAAGCAGTTATCTTTTTATTTAGTTCTTTGTTTATTGTTTTTATCAGGCGGAATCTTTGCCCAACACGTAGCTTTTCCATTACCCATAAAGAAAAGTGTAATCAAAAAATTAAAAGAACAACTTAATGAGAAGGAAGAGACCAATTGGGTTAAAAAAAACCAGGCAGGAGTTGATTTGAGCGAAGTGGCATTTGTCAATTGGAATTCTGGGGGTACTAATTCATTTTCCGGGCTTGCAGAGGTGAAACTAGAGCGTAATTACGCCGATAATCAAACCAAATGGCGCAATAAATTTGTTGGACGTTATGGTATTAACAGTCAGGAAGGTCGGGAAATTCGAAAAACAGATGACCAACTCGAGGTAACTTCAGATTTTGGTTATCGTCGCGATACTATTTCTAACTGGTATTATTCAGCAAAATTTAGATTTGCTTCTCAATTCACAAATGGTTATAAATATCCCGATAATAAAACTCCCATATCTCAATTTATGGCACCTGGTTATGTCTTTCTGGGTATAGGAAGTGAATATGGTAAACGAATGGATAATCTTTCTATCTACGCTTCGCCACTCACCTATAAATCCACTTTTGTATTAGATCAACGTCTGGCTAACAATGGGGCATTTGGTGTAGATCCCGCTGTAAAAGATGCAGACGGAAATATCATCAAAGAAGGGGAGAACGTCAATAGCGAACTTGGAATTCTTTTACAAAGTATATGGAAAGCAAGACTCATGGAGAACATAAACTTCACAAACTCTGTGAATCTGTATACCGATTATCTAAATAGTTTTGGGAATATTGATATTGACTGGGAACTCAACTTTAATTTTAAAGTGAATAGTTTTGTCCTTGCCAAATTGGGTTCTCACCTACGTTATGATAACGATATAAAAATTACCGAAACGAATGTTGATGGGGATAAAATGGTTACCGGAGCCCGTATCCAATGGAAACAGCAACTCGGAATAGGCGTTATTGTTGATTTTTAATTTTTTTAATTTTTTTCAAAACCGGATAAGGCCCTTTTACGTATATTATACTTGTAATAACCGTCAATACTTGCAAATCAACATGTTATCTGAAAATGTCCCCAGGTTGCGTACCACATTCTATGTTTTCCTTGCCTTAATTTTAATCTTCAATATCGGAATAATTGCGCTTTTTGATCTTGAAACTAGTCGTTTTACGAGACTTGCTACAGTCTTTGCCTTTTTTGTTTATTATAGTATAAATAAAAAAATATTGAACATCTGGACGGTTGCTGCATTGACACTTCTATTTATTAGAGATATATTCTTTCAGTTTTACGAACAAGGATGGGGATATAAGTTTTATTTGATCTTTGGTACTTTGTTTTATTTGACCGTTGTGTTTGAACGTTTACCAAAGTTCTCTGAATTAAAGTTTAAGCCAAGCGTTGTTTTGGTGACCAGTCTTTTAGTTGCCTTAAATACCTATACGTTGTATATTATTATGAATATGCAGATGGTAACTTATACCTTCCACGATAGTTTAGAGCCCATTTTGTTCTATATCTATGGCGCGGCAATGATGGTTTTGGGAGTTCAGGCGATTTTATATAACAATAAGTATAACAGCAACCGCTCATTATTATATACCTTCTTTGCTTTTGGGTTTATCTTTTCTGATATCGCAGCGTTATTTGCGTATTATTTTGAGTTTGATATGTTTTATTTCTTTGATCGCTTTTTCTTTATAGTAGCTACAGGCTTGTTAGTGAAATATGGCCTCAATTTCGAAAGTGTAAAAGAAGAATATTTTCAATACGAAATGATCGACAAGAAGCTTTAATTTTAAACCTTTAAAATAGCTATCTATTTTTAAAAACTATGAGAAATTTACTGGGTATAGGGTCACGTATTAAGCACGCAGACTTTGGCAGCGGAGTGGTCACTAACGTTACATCTAAACATTACTGGGTAACCTTTATTGACAGTGGTCTTGAAACTTTAGATTTAGATGAAGATTTTGAAGTTATCGAGGCAGTAGAAGATGAGGTTGATACTATAAGTTTTTATGAGGTTGAACGTACCCTTCGCGAGATGCTCAAACATTACTCAGACATTTCTGAAATCGTGCCTATTGCAGACAAATATAAGGGAGGTACACTGATCCTAAGTCCCGCAGATTCAAATCTGTCTCAAAAGGAAATACCCATTGATACGTTTTTTCATAAAATTGTTATGGTGCGTGACCGAACTCGGGTAATGGAGCAAAAAATAAACTCCAGTAAAAATCTTGATGATCAGGAGAAAATTGATTTACAGCAGTATATAACCCGCATTTACGGTAGCCTGACTACATTTAATGTTCTCTTCAAAAACAGCTCGCAAAACTTTAAGGGAGAGGGCAAAGGCAATTAATTATCCGTTTGAAGAACCTTTTAGGCAGAACACCTCTTTTAGTGCGGTTTCAACCGGAGAATTGTCTGGATGTGTTTCCATAATATCAGCCATATAAGACCACCATTTCTTCACTATAGGATCTTCAGGTAAGTCATAAGTAGTGTGACTTGCGTTTAGTTTCTGAAATGCAAACAAGGTTCCGGTTTCTTTTTTTAAATAGATGAAATATTCCTCAACGCCAGATTCATTGAGTAATTTTTGAAGTTCAGGCCAGATGGCATCGTGACGTTTTTTGTATTCTTCTTCAAAACCCGGTTTGAGTTGCATGGTAAAGGAATGTGTTGTCATAAGTATTTATTTTGGCAATTCTTTGTTGATTACCGGTGAATCTTTGGCGAATTCCTTGTCCAGTATTTGCAAAAGCTCCTGAAACTTTTTCTTCTCTTGCTGCATAAGATTATTTAATTCAGTAGGATCGATTTCAATATTGAATAATTCGTATTCCGGATTTGAATTTTCGTACCTGCTTCGTATTAGTTTAAATGGGTATACAATAACAGACTCTTGTAAATGCCCCCGAATATATACGGGTTCGATTCTATTTATCTTTTTAGGATTTAATAAATACGTGATATTTTCTCCTTCAACTGAGGAAGGAATGGTTGCGGCATTAGCCCAGTTTAGAAAGGTCGGCATCCAGTCTATAACTGTGGTAACATTATTTGTAGCTCCGCTTTCAATTTGTTTGGGATACGAAATAAAGGCCGGTACGCGTATCGCTCCCTCGTAGTTGGTAGTTTTAAAATCTCTAAGGGGTTTATTACTTCCTAACGAATAATTGGGCTCAAATTTGCCTGAATATTGTGAGGTTGGTATCCATTCCTCCTGAGCCCCATTATCACTAAAAAAAAGTATGATAGTATTGTTTGAGAGCTGTTTAGCTTTTAGTGCCTGAATAATTTTATTAATACCTGCATCCATATGAGACATTGCCGCCGCATAGGCCTTTCGCGAGGAGTCTTTAATGGTGTCATATCGGCTGAGCCACGTTTCAGGTTCCTGCAATGGGATATGTGGTGCGCTATAAGCTATTTGAAGATAAAACGGAGAATTTTTGAACTCTCTTTTAGCAAGGTAATCTACTGCTTCTTGAGTTAGCAAATCAGTAACGTGACCTTTTTCGTATATAAATTGACCATTTCTGTGCCAGGTACTATCACCATTTTTATAGGTATGTGCGTACTGATCTAACTGACCGTGTAAAAAACCGTACGAATAATCAAGACCATAAGCTTCAGGACCGTTTTCAGGTCTTAAGCCCAGATGCCATTTGCCAATTAAGGCAGTTTGGTAGTTTAGTTTTTTTAGCGCCTGCGGAAGGGTCACGATGCTATCGGGTAGCTTGAGTTCGCTTTTATCGCTTATAGGTGCCAGGATACCCATTCGGCTTGCAGGTCTCCCGGTGAGGAAACTTGCACGGGCAGGGGAGCAGGTGGGATATGTATAAAATCGATTTAAGATAAGTCCATTATTTGCTAGGCTGTCTAGTGTTGGCGTTTGTATTTCCGAACCGTGAAAGCTGAAATCATTCCAGCCGGCATCATCGGCAATGATGATCAAAAAATTGGGGCTTTCTCTCTGGTGCTGATCTTCAGCCGTTTTTTTGTTTGACTTTTGGCAGGATACAGTTAGACCAAATAATAATGCTAAGGCTATTAACCTTAGCATTATTTTGAAATTTAATTGAATTCTAAACACCACAAAATTATTCCTCTTCATTCCAAACAAAGGGCAAATACCAATTTTCCCGTACCATCAGTTTTGTACGGACAGATCCTGCCTGAGCGTTTCCTTCGGCATTTAACTTTTCGTAGATGCGGTCTGCAAGAAAGGAGGGATCATTTCTTCTAATAGCAATACGAACTAGATCACCCCAGCGGTTACCTTCGTAGGCCAGTTCTAAAGCAGCTTCTTCAATAAGGTTGTTTTCAATAGAAATGACACTGTCTCCAAGAACTTCTGCTCGCTCTACATAGGCCCTACCACGAATTCCTCCATTTCTATGCCAGTCTGCCCGAAATCTGGGAAAGTCACCGGCACGCGCATCAAAGTTATAGGGGAATGGCTCAAACGTTTGTTCGATATCTGTCTTGTCTGTAACCCCGGGTACGGTGTATTCGCTCTGAATACCAAAGTTTAAAAGAGCGTCAGCAATACGACTTTGATTATCACGATTTGCAGCTTCGGCATAGCGCAGGTGTAATTTTGCAGCTCTGTATAAAAACCATTCTCCATCTGTTTGAAACAGATCTATAGGCGTTTGCGTTACGGGATCTAAAAATTTATAGAGGTATTTCATAATTACCTCATCTCCGCCTATCACGTTATAACTGAAGCGTTTTCCGCGTGCATCATACGGAAACCCATTACGCTGGGTTTGATCTTCCCACAAATCAATGGCGCGCTGAGAAGGCTTGACCAGATAGTCCCCGCCTTGGTTTGAAAACAAATTGATAAATGGATTTTTGGGAGCAAAATTACTGTCAAAAGGTAACGACCAAATCCATTCAGTATTCCACAATACATCACGATCTCTGGCAAATATGGAACGCCAACCCTGTGTATTATTATCGATCAAGGCTAATCTATCCTGTTCTCTAAAACGGAGGTAACCAACGGCCAAATCATTATTTGTGGCTACTTCTGCAAATTTTACACGATAAGTGTCAAACCGCTCTGAATCATTACCACTCATTGTACCGGTCTCCATCACATTTTTATAGTGAATGGCTGCCTGTGTGTAATTATTGTCCCATAGGTGTAAATCTCCCAGAAGACATTCTTTATTAATAAAAAACTTGGCGGTATTGTAACCATCTACATTAATCACTAGAGAACTGTCTGCACCATAAGGACTGGTATAACTTAAGCCCTCAGTAAAAGCAACGAGCTCATCAATTAATTCTTCAAAAGTAATACGAGGATATATTGCGGTTTCTTTTACATCGTCGAGGTTTTCAATGGGTTCTGTAATGTAGGGTACGCTACCGTAGTGAATTCCCAATTGAAGATATAGCCACGACCTTAATGCACCTATATCTGCATAACGCTGGTTATATTCGGTCTGAGAGAACTTTTTATCGGCAAGCATAATGTCAAAATTCTTCAGATTGTCATTGCAATTTTGAATGACCTCGTAAAAATCTTTTGGGTTTGCAAAACGGTTGTCTGCTGTTACCGAATGTTCTGAAAGTGCGATCATTTCGGGATCAGAATTGCGTGTAGTTGCCATTAAATCTGCCCGTAACTCATTGAGTAAAACATATTTTTCAGCCAATTGCATAAACTTTCCGTAGGTGCCAATAATAGCAGCGTCTGCATCAAAGACATCCCGATAAAACTGATCTGAATTTAATTTATCCTGTGGTTCTACATCTAAGTATTCCTGGCAGGAGCTCACGCTTAAGGCTAAGGCAAGTCCTGCAAGTACAAGTTTCTTTTTATTAGTAAGTATGAAGGTTTTCATGAGTATAGCACTAGATGATTTTAATAGATTACAAGCCCAGACGTAAGCCCAGCTGCATTGTGGTAAATTGAGGCATTAGCCCAAGATCAGCTCCCTGACCAAAAATGGATGAGGTTGCACTAAACTCGGGATCGTATCCTAAATAGTTGGTAAAGGTCAACAGGTTATTTGCGGTTGCATAAACCTCAATAGCTTTGATGTATTGCAATTGTGTAGGGATGTCATAAGAAAGCATCAAGGTTTTTAGTCTTAAATAGGAACCATCTTCAATCCATCGGTCTGAGAAAGAGGCGTTGCCCAGCGGATCGCCCCAGGTTGCTCTGGGTATGTTGGTTTGTTGTCCTTCTGCCACCCATCTGTTTAAAACGGCAATACTTTGATTTTCATAACCACTCATACGCTCCAGATTGTATCGAACTCCATTATATAGATCATTACCAACAGAGAAGTAGAATAGGGCAGACAAACTGAGTCTTTTATAATTCAATTTAGCATTGAAGCTTCCGGTTAGATCAGGATTTGGATTACCAATCACGCTTCGATCCCGGTCGTCAATAATTTTATCGCCATTGAGATCTTCAAATCGAATATCTCCACCTTCAAAGGGTAGTAGATTTCCATTACCTAAAGGTCTGCTAAGCCCTTCGGCATTTGCTTCAGCAGTGGTTGCATAAACACCATTTGTTTTAAAGCCGTAGAATAAATTTGCATCTTGCCCCTCGTGAGTAATATAGGTGGCGCCACCAAATTCAGAAATTATGGGCTCACCGGGTAAACTGGTAACTTCATTTACATAACGCGAGAGATTTAACCCAACGTCTAATCCAAAATCTGATGTTTTAATAAGTCTGCTGTTTAAGCTGAGGTCATAACCCTGAGTTTGCATTGAGCCACTATTAGTTACTATGTAATCAAAACCGGTTGTCGTCGTAGTAGACTCATAGGTAATCATATCTTCTGTGTTGTTTTGGTACACATCAAATGAAACATTAAGACGATCCTTAAGAAGAGAAAGGTCTACACCCATATTGAGTTTTGATACGGTCTCCCATTTCAATTCGGGATTGCCAATATTATCACGTACAAGCCCCTGAACGCCCAGAAGATTTTGAGATACATACAGTTGCTGAGCGGTGTAGTTACCAATGTCATCATTACCACTCACACCATAACTTGCACGAAGCTTGAGGAAATTAATGACTTCAGAATTTCTTAAAAAGTCTTCTGAAGAAACGATCCAGGCACCAGATATAGAGCCTAAAGCGGAGTAATAGGAATCCCCCAAAGCAAAACCACCTTGCTTAATACTGTTGCCAAAGCGGCTTGAACCATCTACGGCGGCATTAAACGTCAGATAGTACTTATTGAGGTAATTGTAATCCGCGTTTAAATAGCCATTAATCCAGTTCCATTCTCCAAGTGAACCGCCTACAAAACGCAGCAAATTGCTCCCCGAGCCTACACTGGTAAAGTCATCTGTTGCTGAGTTATATCCCAGTCCCAAGTCACTTTCAGAATCATTGCTTTGACTGCGGAAGCCCAGACGAAAATCAAAAAAGTTTTTATTACCCAACTGTTTGCTGTAGTTGAGCCAGGTGTCTGTGTAAATCGAATAAAGGCGTTGTACCTCGCTACCACTACGGTTATTACCTATCGCAGTAGGTAATACAATATCTGCAACTCCAAAATCTGGAATAAAGAAGGTTTCACGCTCCTTATTTAAGGTAAGCCCAAGAATACTGTTGAGGCTAAAGTTGGGGTTGAAAACATATTGGAAATGTAGATTTCCAAAGAAGCGGTAGTTCTTGTTAACTCCAATTCCATTTTCGAGTAAAGCAACGGGATTACTTACGCCAAAAATATCGACGTCAGCAAGATTGGGCGAAACATCTCCCGCAGCATCAATGGCATTAACGGCTAAAAATGGAGATTTTGTAAGAGCTAAATAGAAAGGACTTGTTTTATAGGCAAGACCCTGATCTCTTAGATTTTCGGTGTTGTGGATAAACGAAAGGTTAGCATCAACAGATAATTTTTCAGTTAATCGTAATGATGCATTAAGGCGGGTGCTATAACGCTCCATGCTTGAGTAAGAAGTTACCCCTTCATTATTAAGATATCCTACAGATAAACCGTATTTCGCTATGTCATCCCCTCCTTTAATTCTTAGATAATAATTTTGGTTTGTAGTAGTTCTAAATATTTTATCCTGCCAGTTGGTAATGTTATTATAGGTAAAGTACTCTCCATTTGCACGACTATCAGATACCCAGGGTTGAGCTGCAATTTGAGACTGACTGTCCCCGCGTGATGCGACCAGTTGTGTCAAATAGGTACGGTATTGTCCTGCTCTTAAAACCGGTAATTGTTCGGGTTTTTGATTCATTCCCCCGTACATCGTAAAATCAATTTTTGTTGTTAACTCATCGGGTCTTGTAGTTGTAATGATGATAACCCCGTTTGCTCCTTTGGTTCCATAGAGCGAAGAACCGTCTTTAAGAATGGTCACATCTTCAATATCCTTTACTTCAAGCATTGCTAATGGTGAAGAAGCATTGTACTGTAATATACCTGAACCGTAATCTTCATCGTCATAAATCATCCCGTCTACTATTAGAAGGGGTTTGTTTGTGGCGTAAAGTGAATTAAACCCCCTGATGTTTAAATAAGCTCCTGCACCGGGAACTCCTGATTTTCTAACGCTGTTGAGGCCGGCAACTTTTCCCTGAAGAAAGTCTCCTACAGACTCATTAATGGGATTACCCCATTGTGTAGCTCCAAAGTCCACTACACTGGCAGCTTTGGGATTAGAATACTGTAATTTTTCACCTGAAGGCAATTGTGCCAGCTCATAAAATTGGGAGTAATGCGCTTCAAAAAGCAGTATTTCCAATTCGGTGTTAGTAGAAGTAACCGGTACAACTTTAGTCTGATAGCCCTGACCACTTATACTAAGCAAGGTGTTTAAATTGGGTACTTTTATACTAAAGCTTCCATCTTCATTACTAATAGCAGCAGAGAAGTTTTCAACGGTAATATTAATTCCGCTTATGCCTTCTCCAGTTGCTGCATCTTTAATATAGCCTTTTACATCTATGCCTTCTTTATTTTGAACAGCAGTCGAGTCAACAGTTTCCTGAGCATAAAGCCCTCCGTGCAATGCAACGCAAAAAAGCAGGCCAAGAAAACAGGTTAGTTGTAATTTTTTGAGCATAACTATTGGTTTAAAAGACTTTATTTTATTACGGGAACTAGTTTTAAATAATCAAGAGTCAGTGTGTTAACTCCATCTGAGGCAGAGTTTGCCGCTTGCAGAGAAACAAGTAAGGCTGCTCTTCCCTTTTGGTC
>Ga0098073_1000383_pt1 | contig 15984 bp, 18 predicted proteins | sample 31_taG_FD_75060 | JGI IMG/M metagenome (GOLD analysis project Ga0098073, IMG submission 75060) | Marine viral communities from the Gulf of Mexico - 31_GoM_OMZ_CsCl metaG | ecosystem: Environmental > Aquatic > Marine > Oceanic | place: Gulf of Mexico | collected 2015-07-12
ATCAACAAAAAATCATGCAAATTATTTTTTTGTTGAATAGTTTTGGGTAATCAATTTGGAGGTTTTTGATGAAACGCAATAGAGGTTTTCATGTATTCATCCCATTCAGTTTTAGTAAAAGGTTATGAAGAATAAACAAATTAATTTATGGTAATCCTAAATGTGGTTTTATCACGCGTACATCTGTGTTATGTATCCAATTATAAAAGCTTCATTACCCAACTACAATAAAAAATAAAGAATCTCACACTTTTTTATAATTATTTTTTAGGTATCTGCATTGCTAAATAAATGATGGGAGGTATTCCAATAGAGGCAGTTAATAGATACCTTTGGTTGAGATTTGTAGTCATATTATTAAAAATACTAGCGAGTCCATTGTAACCAAAATAACCAATTAAGTATATTGCTAAAGCAAATAGTAACCATAATAGCATTAATTTTTTCATAGTTGAGTTTGTCTTTGTGTTGAGTATACTTAGAGTTTACTAATTGATAATAATTTTTATTAGGTCGTGTATTTCTAGTATGTAGTGACTTAGTTTAAAACAATTGACAAGCATTTTGGTCACTTAATCTCTCCAAAAAGTTTTTTTGGAATTCGCATATTTAACTAGGATTGAATCTCTTCCAACTGCCAAAATTTTAATGTCATCAAAAATTGATTCTCCCTTTCTCAGATGTAAAAGCATCCCATCAATGTTTATTATTCCAAGAGGATTGTTTGATTCTGTTTTTCGAACTAAACCGAAATACTTAATTTTTGGCCATATAACTTCTTTCTTAATTTTTGGTGGTTCTTGAAAAGATTGAGGTTTTTCAACTTCGATTGGAGTTGAACTCAATATTACGGCGCTTCCAAATGGATCTCTATAGTTGGCTTCTAATGTAAACGTATCTCTTTCAATTGAAATAAACTTGGTTGGAACAATACTATTCTGAATAACGCTCAATTCATCTGCAGTGAAATTTGATTTCACACGCATAAATACTTGGTACCAAACACCAACAACAACTGCTATCAAAACATATGTTAATGTCTTATTTTTCATTAATTCAAACTGAATTGATTCGTAGTTGAATAATTTGAAACGTTTCCCGCCTCATCTTCATTGTACACAGTCCAATAATAAGTTCCAGGAGTGTCTAAAGTCATATCAACTGTAGAAGAAGAACCGGAAACAGTTACTGTGTGCGTAATTGTTGCAAAGGTTGGGTCGTCTGAAATTTCTAGAATTGAATTTACTGGAGCTTTGATAGTTCCATTATCAATCCCGTTATTCCATGAAAATGAAACGAATCCAGCCGTTTCAAATGAGGTAGGCGAAAAAGGTCCTACAGGAATGTTTGGATCTGTAGTGTCAACCAATATCTTCCTTGTTGAAAATTGTGTTTCTGTTCCGCTTGACAAATAAGCTTTAGTCCCCCAAATATATGTCCCTTCAGTTAATGAAACCCCACTAGAAAGGTTAATATTTATTGTATTTATACCATTTTGAAAATCAATAACATCTCCAGTCGAAAAATTTGTTCCTTCACGTAAACTGAATTCAAAACTTGAAACATCCGTAATTGTTTGCCATGAAAATGGTCCGTCAAATGAAGCATTCACAAAAACACTATCACTTGGTGAAACTAATTGAACTTGATTGACACTTGTTTGCCCCGAAACTCCAACCCAAAATTTAGTCGGTCCAAAAACGTTGGAAGTATAACCAGCATTAATTGCAGTTAGTCTCACTTCATATTCATTAGAATCTAAGACTTGCCAGTATTCTGTGCCATATACAAACGTATCAATAGCAAAAAAACTAATTGATGAGAACGACGGACTGACAACTTCCAAGTGATACTTTTCAGCTCCATCCAACGCCTCCCATTTAAATTGTACAGGGTTTGTTAATACTGTGTCATTTAACGATGGAACCAATAAAACTGGTGTGTCATTTTCAATGTTTTTTGCTATAATTTCTTTGCAGCTTACTAATGCCGTCAAGCTTGAAAGAACTAAAGTAATAATTGCGATGTACTTCATTTTAAATAATTTTGGATGAGTAATGTTGTATACAATGCTTCAGGTTGCTCAGAATCTACCTTCTTGTATTCAAATGAAACATTAGTTAGTCGAGCTAAATCAAAGTCTTTTTCCAGTTTATAAATAAATTTGAGCGTATTTGTATAATCACCTTTCAATACAATTTGATGTGTATTAATGGTGAAATCAGGATGTTGAAATTTAATAACTTCGTCAATTTTATAAACAAATAACCCACTGGATTGTTTGGCAAAAAAATTCAAAAAACCTTGTTGGACTTTTTCAACTGTTGAGTTTTCTTTACCGATGACTCTATTTAGCTGTTTTATTAAACTTTGTTTCTGTTTAATTTGCGAGCTTGCAGATTTTGCAATTTCTAATTGCAGATTGAGATCATTTTTGTATTGCTTTGTTTCAAGGGTAACACTAATTGCTCGTTTATAGGTAACAGCAAGAAGTAGAACTATGATCACTAAAAGTGCATAGTTTTTCTGTTTATAACTGTATTTGTCAAAAAACGTCATTCTTCTAGAAATATTATTAATTTAAAAGATGACTCATCATTTGCCAACTTTTGATAGTTCATTAATTCTACGCTTCTAACCCAGTCATTCCTGTCAATAGTTTCAATCCAATCATCCAAAATAACATTGTTGTTTGTCCAACCAGTTATTTCAATTTTTGTTTTGTCAATTTCCACTTTTCTTTTTTCTTTTAACTTTTCAGTTAATGGAAAGACGTGTAATTCAGATAGTCGAATACTGTTTGGCACACTCTTTCCAATTTCATCTAAATAGTAGGAAATAAAGTTGGTTGTTGAAACGCCAGAACTCAACACCAATTGTTGCTTTCTAATTTCTTCTTGCTCTAAGTTAGCTAGAACTGACAAGTTCGAATTGTTTAATTCCAATTCCAATTCCATTGTTGCAACTTTATCGTTCAAATGATTTAAATAAAAGTAATTGGCAAAAACTATTATGAAAATAGCAGAAACACTTACAATACCAATGGTTATAAATTGATTAAACTCCTTATTTTCTTTCAATTGACTATTAAATTGGAAGTTTTCCATTGAAAGAGAATCATCAAAATTGGATAAAAGTGCTTTACTCAGTAAACCAGTTTTACTCAAAAATTCTCCTTGAAGTTCCGTTCTTCGTTGAATTTTTTCAACTCTTTGAAGATTTTCAAAATTACCTTTTACTAAAGAAACACTATAATCAATTGAAATTTCTTTGTTCTGTTCTAGGAGCTTTCCGTAAGGTGCAAAACCACAGGACAGTCCAACTAGAAACAATTTATTTTCTATAAAGTAATTCACCAATTCATGAGGCACACTTTTTCTTACAAACGATACAAGTCGTGACTGATTTGATGAAACACTTGAAAAATAAAAATCATTGGGATCCCCACTAATTATTAGGTCTTTTTTAAAGTCCGATTGACTATCTACTACTCTTGTTAATACGCCTGAGCCTTCAATGTGAAGCCAATACGTCTTGTTTTTTCCAAATGTGGAAATAACACTTTCAATTGATTCGAAAGCAGTACTTTCCTTAATAACAATTCCATTACGGTTAACAACAGATGCCTCTATATTATATTCCATACCAACATAGGTGCAATGCACGATTACATACTTTTTTGGTTGCCATATGTTGTTAATTTTTAACATCAATACGTTACTGTTGGACGAACAATTAGGTGAAGTTTAGATTTATCTCTTGTTTTTTCCCTTGAACTAAAAAACCATTTTAAAATTGGAATTCTAGATAAAATAGGTGTACCACTTCCAGAGTTGCTAACTTGTTTTTTTTCTAAACCACCAAGAAGAATAACCTCACCATTTTTTACTCGAATAACTGATTCAAAGGTTTGGTTGGTCAAGTTAGGAGGTGCTGTCGGATCGACTTTAGCCCCAAAATCTTGTTGTGATACAGTAATTGTTAACGTTACGTATTCATCTGCACTCACAAATGGCTTTATTGTAACACTAAGATTTGCAGCTAAAGATTTCCATATCTTAGAATTTTGTTGAAAACCAGCACTTTGATTAATTGGTTGAAAGCTCAATTGCTGTTCTTGGTAATACGTCGTTTCTCCAATGGTTACTTTGGCTTCATGACCATTTAACGTCGATATTTTTGGAGTGCTTTCAATGTCAATAACGCTATTGGATTCTAGCAAAGTTAAGTTCAGATAGAAATTCTCTGTTACTTTTCCTAAGTTTACAACACCAAAACCATTAATGGCGCTTAAGATATTGTTGATGGTCGACGACCCTACATCCAAATTATTTATTTCCGGAAATATTTGACCATTTGTTGAAACAGGTTCAGTTCCAAGTATTGCTTTTAGTCCTGTATTGACTGTGGCTTTTTTATCTGAATACAGTAGCATTACATCAATTTGAACCATTGGAACAACAACATCAATACTTGAAATAAATGATTTTAATTCCAATATTTGGCGCTCATTTCCTGTTACAATTAATGCGTTTAATTCAACAAATTCATTAACGTCTAGTCCTGTCAGAAGCTCTTTTGGTATAGAAACTTTTACAGATTCAATGGTTCGGTTCTCCAACCGCAATAATTCAGTTTTTCGGATACCTTCTTGCTTGTTTTCTCCAATGATATAAATTCCATCATCTAGCCTTGCACTGTAATTAGTTGTGCTAAACAATCGATTCATTAAATTATCGAAGTTGACGTTTGACAATTCTAATGTAGCATTACCATCCAATTTTGAATATTGAACATAATGAATGCCTAACTCCTCAGCCGCTGCAAAAACGATTTCGTTAATTGGGATACCATTTGCCTTGATATCCAAGTTACCTAAAGAGTTTTTTATTAAATAAAAATCTCCAGAAGCAGTATTTATTGTTCGATTGACACCGTTTTTTTTGACTGCTCCATTCGATCCATTACTTGATTGTTCACTTGCAAGCGGAGCGTAAATCAAGTAATAACCAGATGAATCTTTGTCAATTTGAAGAGAATTTGATTTTACAAACATGTCCAATACCTGATCAATTGGTCTGTTTTGTAAAAAGGCATTTACTTGTTTGTTTCTAATTTCTGGGTTTACAACAAAATTTCTTCCTGTGATACGCGTAATTTTTTCTGTTACTTTCCACAAAGAGTCATTTTTAAGATCCATGGATAAAAATTCGTTTCCAGGATTATAAGATATATCAAGTTCTTTAGGTCGAATTACAACAGGAACAACTTCTTTGATTCTCTTTCGAATGGATAAAATGCTCCCAACAAATTCATATTCAACCTCAAAATTTAAATAGAGAAAGACAAGCATATCCTTTACTTGAGCATCGAAAAAATTGTACGAGATTGTCTGATTTAAACTTGGGTCGATGCTGACATTTAAATTGTTTTCAAGTGCCACAGAACTCACAAGTTCTGAAAGTGAAAGGTTTGTAACGTTAAGTTGTAACTTGTTGTTCAGTCCTTTATGGACCAATGACAAGCTGTCTAAGACAGTTCTAAGTTGCATTTCATTATACTTCTGAGCAGAAGAATAGTTTGCTACAGAAAAGAATAAAACAATGAAAATAATTAATCTGTTCATTAATATCCGGTAAGTAAGGAATAGACTTCTTCCAAAGAAGTTTCACCTTGAATTAATACTTCATAAGCTCTTTGAGAAAGGCTTTTGAGACCTCTTTCATTTAATAACTCAGTCACGTTGTGGTCATTATTTTTAATTTTTTCTGCTAATGCAGCGTCAATTGGCAATACTTCATACAACGCTATTCTGCCTTTGTAACCTGTAAAATGACACACATCACACCCTAAAGCCACAGTATGATCTTCAGGAATTTTAAAACCATGCTGTTGAATTGGCCAGTCATTTGGGTCTAATGCTTGCTTCACTTTACAATCACACAATTTTCTAACAAGTCTTTGAGCAACTGAGGTGTTGATCGTATTCGCTAATAGAAAAGATGGAACTCCCATGTCTACAAGTCGGGAAATGGTTCCCCAGGCAGAGTTAGTATGAATTGTCGAAAGTACCAGGTGACCTGTCAATGCTGCACGAATTGCCATTTGGGCAGTTTCTCCATCTCGAATTTCACCCAACATAATCACATCTGGATCTTGACGTAAAAAGGAACGTAAAGCACTTGCAAATGTTAATCCAATTGATTCTTTTAATTGAACCTGATTGATTCCCTCTAACGTATACTCAACAGGGTCTTCCACTGTCACAATGTTTCGCTTTTCATTATTGAGTAATTTCAAGGTAGCGTATAATGTCGTTGTTTTACCTGATCCTGTTGGTCCACTAATCAAAATGATTCCATTGGGCTTTTTAATGCCTTCTAAATAATTTCGCTTCTCGATATCAGAAAGACCAACTTTATCCAAGCTTATCGAAGATGCATCATGCCCTAAGATTCTCAAAACAATTTTCTCCCCGTGTAAAGTGGGTAAAATCGACACACGAATATCAAAATCTTGGTACTGAATTCGACCGTCTTGCGGCAAACGTTTTTCAGAAATATCCAAGTTCGATCGAATTTTGATTTTATTGACCAATTCTGGATATTCCTTTTTTTCAATGGTATACCGTTGAATTAAGTGGCCATCAATTCGAATTCTTACACGAGCAGTATCATCAAAAATCTCAATATGAATATCACTACTTCCTAAATGATTTGCTTCCTGAATCAAGCGGTCGACAAAATCAATGTTCGCGTCAAATGTAAGTTTTGTTTCGTTTTCAGAAGAATTTCTATAATACCTCCCAAGTGCACGCTTCACAACTTCCGAATTGGAAGGAATTAGCTCAATGTTTTTTCCAAAAAGCGCATGTAACTCTTCTTTCGTAATAGTTTCGTTCTTGGTTTCATCCCAATAGAACTGAAGACCATTCACTGTATCTTCTTTTGGAATGATTCGATAGTGCCATGCCAAATCCGATCGGATGAGTTGTTGTAATTCTGGCGATATTTCAATTTGAAAATTATCCACCGATTACAATAAATAATTGATTAAAGTCACTTGGAAAAATAAGGAAAAAGATAACGAACAAAGACAGGTAACCTGCATAAGGAACAGTTTTATCTTTTATAAAATAATATGTTAAAGCATAGACTATTAATACGCCAATTGTGGCAAAAGTGAAAAAGAAAATGTAATTGTACCATGAAAATAAAGGCGTGATTGCTATGATCATAAAGATATCGCCAAGACTAAAAAAGCCCTTCCAAATAGGAATGAGTTTTTTGGTTTTCACGCTTAAATAAAGCGTTAAACTTACAAGTAAAAATAAGATGAAAGCTACGCTGATTAAGATATCTTGTATGATGAATTCGGAATAATTTTCTACACAACCTAAGACAAATAGTATTGGGAAAACTGGCCAAAAGACTGCACGCGAAAATAGGTCTTGGAACAAGACAACAAATAATAGTACTATGAGAACTATGACTAACATTAATCTACCTGCACTTCTTTAAGGATTCCGTCCTGATCAATTTCCCAAATGTTTTTTTTGCCATCTCCATTAAAATCTACAACTGCTTCAGCCTTTGCTTTGAATCCACTTGGAGTCGCTTCAAGCAATGAAATTTCATAATTTGCTGTGCCTCCAGCAAGCACAGTTTTGTGTGGTAAGTAATTAATAGCTTGTAAATCACTTGAATATTTGGAATACTGTAAGAAATGGGCATATTGTAAGTTATGCACCATTTTTAGTTCTTGTTGTGCTTCTAAACTTTTGGTGCGCGATGCCACTCCAGCTTGATTGGGTACTACGAGCATAATTAAGATACCCATAATTGCTAATACAATCAATATTTCCGCTAGAGAAAAGGCTTTAACAAATCCCTTTTTAGTTTGTAGCTTAGTTCTTTTCACTTTCATTTTATTACGTTACTAAGATTAAACATTGGTAGGTACATAGCAACCATTATTACTCCAACAATCAATCCGATCAACACAATAATTAAGGGTTCGATTATCGTTCCTATCAATTTTGTGCGATACTCAATATCTTCTTGGTATTGGTCAGCTAACCGTTCGAATGTTGTATCCAGTTGATTAATTTCTTCAGCTATTTTGGTCAAAGAAACCATTCTTTTGTCAAAAATACTAAATTTCGCCATTCCGACATTTAAATTGTCTCCTTTCTTAATATCATCCTTCATGGAACGCAGGGCAACTTCAATAGGGTAGAAATCAATCATTTCCTCTACAAGTTCTAGTGTTGAGACCAAAGGCGTTCTAGACGCCAACAATAAAGACATACTTTGGCACATGCGCGCCAAGTAGATTTTTTTTATTAGTACACCAAAAATCGGTAAACGCAATGCGACACTAGAAGTGAATTTTCTATAACCAACTTCCTTTCGCTGGGTATACCCGATGACAACCATACCGATAATGAAAATAACAAAATACATCACGAAAGTTGAAAAATAAGCTGACAGCCAAATGATTTTTTGTGTCAAACACGGAAGTTCTTGTCCGAACTGTTTAAAAACATCTTCAAACATAGGTACAACGCTTGTCAGCATAAAGTACAACACTCCAATTGTGATTAAAATCACAAATGATGGATAAGTAAATACACCAATAAGTTGGCGCTTTAATTTCACTTTGTCAGAGTAGAACTTTGCCAACTGATTTAATACGATTTTAAGTCGCCCTGTTTCTTCTCCAATGCGAATACTTTGGAATTCGTACGCTGAAAATTGCTTGGACAGCTGCATTGATTCTGAAAGTGAATTCCCACTAACCAGATCGGTAGATATTCTTTCTAAAATTAATTTTATTTTCTTTTTTTCTTGTTCTTCGATCAATAATTGTAATGCACGTTGAATGTCTATTCCACTCTCTAGCAATGAGCCAAATTCAGTATAAAAACCTTCCTTTGCCTTATCAGGAAACGTTTTTCCGAAGGAGATTTCCTTTTGAAATATGGATTGTTTGTCTTCGCTCATTTCAATGATTCAAAATAGTTGTTTACCGTGTTTTTCTTATTTCTTTTACAATAATACTTTAATTCCATCACTTCATTTTTGAATGGAAATAAAAAGATGATATAAGGTTTTCCATCAATTTCTTCGGACACAATGCTCTCCAATTGAACATTCATTGATTGCCAATCTTTGGAACTTTCTTTTCTCATCAATTGGTCATCTTCTTCTTTATAGTAAATCTCTCTGTTAGGTTGAAAAATAGTCAATTGATCCGATTTTAGTTCTATTGAATCAGCATCATAATATTCGCGCCACAAAGAAGCTCTAACTAACATCCAATGATTCAATTCTTCATGTATGTCTTGGTCAATTTTTAGTTGTTCATTGAAGCGATTTAATGAAACTGAAATTATCGTAATCAAAACTCCTAATATAGCTAAGACTACAGTTACCTCAAAAATGGTAAATGCGTTTAAACGCCCTACTTTTGTTCGCTTAGCCATTCTTGTCTCCAAATTATTTTATTATCAGGCGCTGAAAATTCATAAATATTTACGCTGTCCATTACCGAATCTCCCATTTCAAAATCTAAACTGCGTTCATCGTCGAGCATTTTCTGCATCAATTCAGATTGAATCCTAGTTTGCTCCTTGAAATCGTTGAATTTCATGGTTCCATTAATGGAACGTATAAATACCAATGATCCAACAGTAAAGCACATCGCAATGACCGCCAAAGCGATGACTACTTCTGCAATACTAGAAGCGGTTATTTTCTTTTTTAGAACCATGTAATAATTTCTCCTTTCATTTTATCTGAATGCTTAATCCATTGAGGCAAGATAAACTCCTTTGGAAGTTCAATACTCGAGATTTCGGCATCTAACAAGTGGTTTTTGTATTCTCCTCCTCCGGTTTTCAGCATGAAACTATTTGTATAAATGAATCCATGAATTTTTCCTTTAACCATGGTCTCCCCAACATTGTACACTAATCCTCCGATAATAGAATTATTCATTTCTAATTGTAAGGGATTCCTGAAGTCTGGTTTTTGACTTACCAAAAGGATACCACCGATAACATTACTTCCTTCTTCCATAAACACACCTCTTGGCTCTCGATTAGTATTGGGAGTCAACTCATTGATTGTGATAGTACTTGGATATTGTAGTTGTACATTTTTTCCAAGTAAAACTTGTTCATGTGCAATCACTTGCAATGATCCTTTGAAGCCATCATCAAAAATGACTTTTGGTGATATTAAAATGACATTTTCTAATTTGGCTGACGCATTTATTGTAATAGATTCAAATGAATGGATGATTACATTTCCCTGGATTTTTTGAGATAAAATGATAGGTTCAATCTCCGATATAAATGCCGTTTTTGTTTTGAAAGAAAACACAGTGTCTATTATAGGAAATTCAATTTTTTGTGTATTTAACCGAAAATTTTCAAGACTTAAATTCTTTACATTTTCAAACAGTTCTGGTAAATATTTCTCGCTTTTTCTTAATTCTCCATAAATCAATTTGTCATTAGAATAGCTCTTTCCAGCAATGTGTCCTCTCTCCAAACCTCTTTCCGATAAATAAGCATTTCCCGAAATCTTTGTACTACCACATACTTTTAATGTTTGCCGTTGATCTGGAAGAAAAATTGTTGCGAAAGAAAATAAACTTGAATTCCCAATTAGAGCAGTTTTTGTAATCGACTTTGAGCGATGAAAGGTGTTTGCTACGACAACTTTATATGCTCCCCAAGACTTTATCGATAAATCAGTAGAATCTCCATTAATATGTGACAAAGTTAATTGTGAATTGCTTTCTAATTGAGCACCATAATTAATCGCAAAAAGATTATCGAAAACCAGATGTTCTTCCATTGCAAAATTCACTTCTAAACGCTTATTCACACTCGCAGTGAAAAGCACTCCAGTACAGACCAATCCAACCAAAAGTAGGAATGTTATGGCATAAGCAAGTGCTGAAGCAGGTATTTTTTGCAATTTAAATTGTTTGGACCAAAGATAAGGTAAATCATAGGAAATTTGTTTACAAAGCATTAAATCATTCAATTAGCAAAACATACTAATATCAACTTTCTTTTATCTAAAAACGAATTTTCATTAATTTAGCTTAAAATTTATTCCATGAAACCTATACTTTTTTCAATCTTCACGTTGATTTCTCTTGTTTGTATCTCTCAAAAAGAATTGAAAGATTATGCTTTATCTCATTCACTCAAACAAAATAAAGAGCAATATCAATTTCTTGTTTTGGAAAGTGACAAACGTGGTCCATGGATTCATAAAAAAGATAGATTTTATTATTGGTACAAGGCACAAAAAGTGATGTCCACACAAGGCGGTTCATCGGGACAATTATTGCATGGTGAATTTGAATCTTTTCATGAAAACAAGCAGTTGTCAAAAAAAGGTTCCTTTAAAAAAGGGCTTAAGAATGGTGAGTGGCTGTATTGGAGAGAAGATGGTACGCTAATAAAAACAGAAAATTGGAAAAAAGGAGTTCGGAAAGGAATTGAAACGCATTATAATACTGCAGGAATTGTTAATGAAGTCATACAACATAAAGGAAAATCCATCCGAAGAGAAAATGCTGATACCTTGTTAATGGATAAAAACAATGGACAAAAGCAGACAATTTACCTTAAAGATTCATTGGGGAATGTTTACAAAAATGAAGAAAAAAAGAATGGCAGGCTTCATGGCAAAGTGAAATATTTTGAGAATGGTAAATTAGTTAGATCCGATAAGTACAAAAATGGGACACTCATTGAACCGAAAGAGAAAAAAGTAAAAGAAGAAGAACTCGAAAATTCGACGAATGAGCTTGAAACGAAAAAATGGTGGCAGTTCTGGAAAAAGAAAAGTGAAACTTCTGAAAACCCATCTAAAGATAAAAAAGTAAAATCAGGAGGAGGATTATTCCAAAAGAAAGAGAAAGATGAAGATTCGAAATCACCTGATTCTAAAAAGAAAGAAAATAAGAAGGCAAAAGAATCGAATTCAAAAAAATCATCACGCAACAAAGATGATAAATAAGGTTATCCACCTATGCTAATTCCAACTTCAATTAACTGCATTGAAATGGTAGAAGATTTTTTAAAAAGAGAAGTTAGATAGAAATTGCTATAAATAAAAACATCTTTATAACCAATTCTCAACCTCGGACCATGCTGGTATTTCACCAAATCTGAAAAATTTGTAAAAGTTGAAGAATTGCCATCAATTTTAGATTTATTACTAGAAGACAGAATGAAACTGGATTGATAACCAAGGTACAGTTTGAAGTCACTCTTAAATTTTAATCTAAATTCAACTGGAACGTTTAAACGATGGATGTTCAATCTACTGAACTTCAAGTCTTGAGAAGAGTTTGCTCTAAACCAAGATGTTTGATTCAAGCTGTCGTTAACAAAAACACCAGAATGATTCAATGAAGTATAGTCATATCCCAATCCGATCGCAAAGGCACTGCGTTTCGTTGGAGTAAAATTCAATTCATAATGATAATTCAACCCTAATGAAAAAGAAAAGTTATTCGCGACCGGAGCTTTCGCGTTATTTACCCAAAACATTGGTGCAAAATCTACAGACCAAATATCATCCTGTTCAATAGGGGGTATTTGAAAAGGTGAAAACCTAGATTCGGTTTCCTGTGCAAACAGGTGCATACAAACAAATAAAGCACAAAAGATATGGATGATGTCTTTCTTCATATAGAAAATCTGTTGATACTTTAAGATATTTTTAATTTATACTTATCCTCAAAAAATTCATTCAATTTCCTTTGGTCAGTCTCTTTAATTAAAAATTCTTTTTCTTTCACTGTCAGTTCACAAACTCCAAAATTCTTAATGTAATTTCCGTTCAATGAATAATAGTCAGAAGAGTAGGGCTTGCTTGTCGTCTTGATGTAATACCAAAAGATGCTAGATTCCATTATCTTTTTTATGATTTCCATTTCTGTCTCTGAGCTGCCAACAACCGCTAATCCATTGTAAAAAAGCAAGTCATCATCAGAGTTAATAATGAAATTTGGTGTTCTGTCCGAGTACTTAGGGAAGAACATTTTGTTCTTAATCTTCTCTAGTGATTGTGTACGACCAAAAGCAAACCAGTTTTCATAGTTCCCTTTTCCCTTGTCTCTCTCAGCTAAAATCTTTCTTTTGTTTTGTAGGTATTTATATGCCTCTGGAAAACTTTCTTTCATTAACCTCTCATCAAGAAGTTTAGGCTTTTCTTGTTGGTCGTAAGGGAAAATCACTTTCTCCTTAAGGTTCTTTAGACTAACCTCTCTGCTTAACTTATTCGAGTTTACAATATCTTTGCAAATGCCTTTTTCAATCTTGTAAAGACTTCCGTTTTGTAGATAGAAAAAGTTCTCGTCTTCGTCAACGGGTCTGAAAATGTAAATATCATTCTTTAAGGTCGCTATACCGTGTCTAGTTTGATATAGTTCACCAAAAGGAATTCCTGTTGATTCAATTTTTGATATTGTTTTGTTATCCTTTAAATTCCAACCCTTTTTAGAATCAAGGGCACTGTATTTTACTTTCTTGAAAGGTAATTTGCCTTCCAGTTTTTTTGTTTCTGATTCTGTGTAAGAAATGAATTGCTCTTCCTTGTTCTCAATAAAACAAATACAAGTGTATGTGTTCTTGGATTTAAAAACCTGTTCAGAGCCAAAGTCTATAATTGAAATAGCAAGTTCTTTTCTTTGAAAATAGTCTCGTAAAGCTCTTCCATTCAAACTTTTGAAAAAAGAATTCATAGTAATGAAACCTAGAGTGCCATTTTCAGCCAAATTCTCAATTGCAATTTGGAAAAATGGAATGTAAAGGTCAGAATTACCAGATTGGCAAACTTCCCAATTCTTTAATTTTTCCTTTGTTTCTATGTCAAGATTTCTTGCACAAACATAAGGAGGGTTTCCTAGTATAATGGAAAATCCATTGAAGTCATTAATCGCGGTAGTCCAATCAAAATCTAGAGAATCACCCTGAAATAAGTTGAACTGAAATTCTACCATGTCTTCTCCTGATTGCAAAGCCAATAAAGATAGAAGCAACTTAGATCGATTAACTGAATACTCTTGGATATCTATTCCGAAGATGTGGTTACTAAGTATTTCTGAGTAAGTTTTGCCTGTTCTCTTTTTTAATTCAATAGATGCATTGAATAAAAATCCACCACATCCCATTGCAATATCCGATATTTTAATAGAATTATCTATGGCGTTGATTTTCTTAAACGATTCTAAAACAATAAATGACCTAATGCTTTGAGGTGTATAAATTGCACCATTAATAATTCTGTCCGCAGGAGAGATAACAAATTCAAAAAGCTCAATCAGATCTTCGAATTCAAAAGCTTTTGTATCTGAATAGATTACTGACACGAATTCAAGAAGTGACGAATGCTCCTCCTTATTTTTGCTATTAATTGAGTATGCCTTGAGTAACTTATTTTTCTTTGGCTTTAATTTATTGATTTCAAGAAATGCAGAAATAATAAGCCTGTCCACATCTTTTGGAGTTGTAGAATATTGACTTAAATATTTGAATACGTTTCTCATTTAAAAATTACTTAGTTGTTTTGTGTATTTTCTATACTCGCGGTATAAATCCAATACTCTGTTTTTTAAGGCTACATTATCTGTTAGTTCTATTAGCCTCTCACAGTCCTCAATCAAATTATCAAGTTCTTCAATTTGCCAAATAATTTCGTGTTGTGGTTTATGAAGCTTAAGCTTGTAATACATCCACTTACCTAATTGAGTTTTGTGAATAATTCTGCCGTTTTGATTTCTAGAGAACTGTTTTTCATACTCATCATCACACGGGTCAATAAAACCTTCATCATTTATGTAATGAATCGATTCATCTTCTGTTGGCCAATGAGCTCTTTTGGAATTATTACAAGCTCTACAAGCATAAACAAGATTTGAGTAATCCGTTACTTTAATTGTTTTCAGATATTTCTGAGGAACAAAGTGATCAATTTCAAACCAAACAGTTCGCCAAATGTCAATGTCATTACAATACCCACAACGGCACTTATAATCTTTTCTTAAATCATCTCTATGGCCTGAATATCTTGCAACCTCAGTTTTTATTTCTCTTCGCTTAGGAGTTTCTTTTCTAAATGGAAGCATATTACTATTTCTGATTTAGTTTTTTCAACTCCTCCAAAATTTCTTTGGTTTCATTTACGAACTCATTGAGTTTAGAAATAGAGTCTCTGTGAATAAGATTAGCTGGCAAATCCTTTCCTTCGGGATTAAGTTCATCAAACAAAATATACAATTTCGTTAGCTCCTCCTCTTCTGGAATATCTAAACCTTGGCTATTTCTTTTTTCTACAAGTTGTTCAATTCGAGTATTTGTATCCTCGATTTTTTTATAGTAATTTGAAATGTTAGATTGGATTTTTGTTTTAAAAATTTCAAGTTCTTCTTTTTCTCTGTCATTTTCTACTGACAAAATATTTTTGTTATAAATAATGTGTACATCATCTGTATGACCTATTGCTTGTGTTGGAAATGAAGTAAGCATAACAATAGGAAAGTGAGGCTTGATTTTTTTTAACTCCTCAACTATTCTATTTCCATTAAATGGTACTTCTGCATTTTCCTCTAACAAATAATCTGTAACAATTGCATTTAGATCATTTGATATAAGAATTTCAAGAATAGCTTCAACAGAAGATTCTGAATTAACTTCAATTCTTAATATATCAAAGTCATTCTTAAAAGTTTGATAGAAGGTGTTTATCCATCCTTTATCTTCATCTATGTATGCAATTTTATATTTCATTCTCTAGTTCTGAATTTTATTTTAAATGTCAGTCCGTTATCAATTTTGATTATTGAAATTGATGAATTATTGTACTCTTCAATTATTGATTTTACTATATAAAGTCCCAAACCTGTGCCGATTTTATTCCCTTTATTGTCTGTCTTTGATGATTCGTTTAG
>Ga0098073_1000390_pt1 | contig 15788 bp, 21 predicted proteins | sample 31_taG_FD_75060 | JGI IMG/M metagenome (GOLD analysis project Ga0098073, IMG submission 75060) | Marine viral communities from the Gulf of Mexico - 31_GoM_OMZ_CsCl metaG | ecosystem: Environmental > Aquatic > Marine > Oceanic | place: Gulf of Mexico | collected 2015-07-12
ATATCTTTCTTCTGGATATTAAGCTTCTCAGACATATAATAAGCAAATAGTTCTTTACTTATTCTTGGTTCAGATGCACTATAAAGATTAATCCCATATGTCTTTGTTAGTTCTTTTCTTAATTTTATTTGTGATTCAGATCTTTTAAATATTTCTTTAGTTGATTCAACATCATTTATACAATAAGCTACAATAGTATTTATCTGTTCTTTGGTATCAATTAAGGTACTATGATGGATTGGCATTTCAAGAATGTTATCCCAGTCCATACTATACTGTATCCATTTAAGACTAGATCTTTTTGCAGGATTGTCCCAATGATGCATTTTAAACAGATCAATTTGGCCAATAGTCATTTTCCAAAGAGGATAATCTTGAAAACTTTTGCTGTCACTTTTACTGATGCATTCAGCAGCATAATTGTAAATAATCTCAGCAATCTGTGACCCCGGTAAATTTATCCAGAAATCACAATTATCAAGAATATAATGAGTGATTTGACCATCAAAAGCCAAACCATTAAATGATATATGCCATTCCTTGTTAGCTTGATTCTGTTTTAGAAATTTTATATAGTCTTCAAAGTCATTTTGTAAATCATGAACAATGAAAACTTTTCTTTCTGAAGTCTTATAGTGCTCAAATACTGCAACAAAACAGTTCTTCAGCGTCTCATAATCCATTATCCAATGATTCATTTACTTAAGTTTTTAAATTAATTGCATAAGAAAAAAAAAAGGGATACAACGTACCCCTTTTATCAGTAAGACTTTAATTTTAAGGTAAGATGATGCCTGATGTTTTAGTTTCAGAAACATCTACAAAGAAAGGTTCAATGTTAAACTCAGCAGCATTTACACCAAACATGTAAACAAACTGTACAATCTCATCTTTTTCTGTAATATAGAATTCAGAAAAGGTTTCAATCTGCATTCTTTGTTCTTTTACAGTTTTACCAGTCTCCATATTTGGTGCCTTAAGTCTAATAGGTTGACCATTATCATCTAATCTAGGAAGCATATGCATAGCTTGCTTCTTTACTTTAGAAATAACAGCCAAGATGCTTGATGCCGGATCAAACATTGCCTCTACATAAGGACAATCTTCTGTAACAGGGACCATGCTAAAAGACTTAACACCTCTGAAAGCTGAACTAATCAGCAACATGTTTTTACCAATTGATTTATCTGCCATATTTATTAGTTTTGCTTCAAAGATATAGATTTATTGCTTAACAATTGTATTTCATCTGGAATTTTTTGATAGAAAGTTTCTTTAACTATATCAGGTTTACTACAGACTTCATAAACTTCTTCAATTATATTTATATCAACGTTTAAACTATCTGCATATATTTTATGATAGTCACTTGGGTTTAAAAAACTTTGAATGTAATCAGACACATTCCCTTTTTCACCAAAAAACTGTAGAATTTTATTCTTAGCTCCCACTGAAAATTTAGAATATTGCCCTTTTGTAAACACATGATAATCATGCTTATAGGGTCTAAGGTCAAATGTATAAACTTGCCTATCACCTAAATTATGATAGATATCAAGCAGACTGTTTGTTTTCAGATGTTTTAGCTCAAAGTTTTTGAAATCAACTGTCTTCTCAGTTTTATATACACAAATTAGTTTATAGTTAGTAGTATCATAGAGTTTGTCCCAGCAGATGTATGTTTCTGTTGGAACGTAATCAACTCCTTTCTTTATCCCAAGTAAAGGATAAAGAAAAACTCTGCTTTTTTGAAAATAATCCGTGTACACAAATCTCATACTATAAGACCACTTTACCTATTAAAAATTCAAAGGGCAGTTTATAGTTATTATTTTTATAATGATATGCCGCTTTATTAATTACAATCTCAAATTCATATGCCCATTTTTGTAGAGTCTCTTGAGAGACATCAAATACATACACTTGGTTGTACTTGTCTATCACTACAAATTTAAATAAAATATCATAATTTTTCTTTTCTTCTGGTAAATCTTCATAAACAAGTTTACAGTAAACAGCTGACTGTAACCAATAATTGTAAAAATCAACTGTCTCGGAAAAGTCATTTATTGTTTTACCAGTAGTCTTGAGGTCACAAATTGTGACGGCTTTATTGTCATCATCAATCTGATAGAAGTCAATGAATCCTTTTAAACCAAAAGGCATATCCTTCAAAGAACACTCCAAATATTTTTCTGAGAATGTTTGAATAGGATCAAGAGCAAAGTCAGTTTCCTTTCTTGCAAAAAGATTTTTAACCTCTTCATTAGACATTATAATTTGAGCCTGCTCTTTACATTTAGTAAGAGTCTCTTGATCTACAACATCTATCTTAGGATCATTTATAAACTTCCAATACTCAAGATTTTCATCACACTGAATCTTAACTACTCTGGCTGAGTCTTCTTTAAGACTTTGATATAGATTCTCTTCTTTTAAGATCTCAAGTATCTTCTCTTGAAGATCTTCAGACATAAGATCAATGTCTTTATCCATCATTAACAAGCTTTCTGCTAGTTTATGAAGGATTTTTCTGACATTATCAGTTGGTGTTTTGCCAGGTACAATCTTAAACTTTTCTGTTAGGTTTTCAGGTTCAAATACCAAACAGTGAATAAGCTTACCTTCAATTAAATGTTTATCTAGTCTCTCTTCCCTTTCATTAAGGATATAATCTTTATAGAACAGGGACGGGGAGAATAACAGTTTATTCAATGATGAATAACTAAATTCAAATGGATTTGAGTAGAACTCTTTTTCTTTATCTGTCATATTTTAAATTTAAAATAGGGAGGGGGGATCTCAATTTGCAACACGCAAACCAAGAATCCCCCTCAATTATGGCAACTCCCTAAAAAGGTAGACTATTAGTAAATGTATCCATAGTCTCAATGATGTTTTGACCATTAGCATTTACCTTTAATCTTTGTTGAAATTCTGGTTTTAATTTTATATCTGATAATTTGATATCAAAAACAGATTCAGAATTAAAGCCAACAGATGTTGTTAGATGATTAAGCATATCTATAGATATAATCTTGAATGCAAATTCAGTCAAAGATTTTTCAGCCAACAAACATTTAACAAGTCTGTCATAATAGCGTACACTCTTCTGACCATATGGAATAAAACTGTTCAGTCTTTTTCTTAATGCTTTTACGTTAACACTATTCCAGTTATTACTCATATCTTTCAGTATACCGTGATTATTATAGAATATAAGAGCAACAATGTCCATTGACTTTTCAATGTTACAATTAGCAAGCAGTTCTAATGCAATGGTGATATCATCTTTAGAATTACTTTTAATCATTCTTGTTATATTCTCATAATCTTCATGACTTAACACAACGGAATCTTCAAGAGTTAAACTAGCAAGATGCACATCTAAGATTAAATCATTTGCATTCTGAATATCTTCAATATGTTTTTCATCCACAACATAAAAATATTCTACTGAATCATCTGATTCTGTTAATTTATTTAGTATATCATACTGTGGTAGACTACGTTGTCCCCAGCCTAGTTCATTTCTAACTGTAATTGCTACTTCTTCAGTATCAGTTATAGAATTAAAAAAGTTTTCAATATTTGCTTGATCCCAATGTGATTTAGTAGACTCATAATACTCTTTAAATTTTGATAACATTACAGTATCATGCCATTTTCTATCAACTAAAGACTTTACATACTCTAATGATATAATTTTATAGTCTGCATCTTCAGGTGATCTAGTTACTGATAAGTTATATTTAGTTTTCAGATTATCTACCTTATTTCTAGGTAGTGATAATTTAGGATATCTAAATATCTTTTTATCCGTTAGATCAATTGTTTTAAGATCAACTGTATTTACTCTAAATAATTTATATCCAGAGCTATCTACATATGTACTTAAGCTTACAACAGATTTTTCTGCAGCATATCTATTTATTTTCAATAAATTATTATGCCCTAATCCAATTTTTATTTCGTATGATTTCATTTTAAATATTCTTGATATTTTGGTTTAACTGAAACTTGGAACACATACAAATCTCTATTATAGATTTGTATTTCCTTTCTACAGATAGGCTCTAAGAATCTAAAAGACTCTTTTGTAAGTAGTTCTTTTTTTTCTAATTTAAGAATCATTTGTTCTGCACTATGATTAGTGTAGTTAAATTCTAGATTATCAAGCCAATACTGGACATCTTTATTTCTATTGAACTTCCATCTTATGTCATCACAATCTTGAAATAGTTTCCAGATTAAATGATGATTAGTAGTTCTGTCAATAGTTGGTATAAGTTTACCAGCAATTCCTAAATCTTCATCACTACGACTTTTTACCATTTGTGTAATTAACTGAATCATATCTTCAGTAATAACTTGCACTGATGTTGCAGAATGGATTAAGTTATTAATGTTAATGACACCTTGTAATGTATTGGTTTGTAATCCATATGCTACATTTACAGCAAGTCCGGTTAAAATCCATACGTCATATAGACATGTTGAATTTAAATTCCAAACATTTACTTTACTTGACCATTTTGCATCATAAATACAAGGTACATGGTGTTTGTCAACAATAGGTATTCTTCCAAGTGTATCAGAAACTGTGTTATAATTCCAAAGCTTATACATAAGAAGAGTAGACTTAATTAATTCATTTGAATTAAATGAACTTTGAAAGTCATCATGTGATATAATAAAGTCAGCCTTTGTATAGTCATTTACAATTGTAATATTGTGTTCTTTAGCTACACTTTTAATTCTATCTAGAGATACCGGACATTTAGGTAAAACAAAAGCTCTTTTACATGCTCTCCAATTGAATGATGTTTCAGAATGTAAAATGCTTTTTATTTCTTCATATTTGTCCACATCTTGAGTGCATACAACATCATCTACACTATCTAAGGATGAAGATAGCACCCCATAGATTGGGGCACTATCTAATCCAAAGTGTTGTAATGCCTGCTGATCAAAATCTTGATAAACAGATTTACTTGCCATATTACTTCATTGTCATTTTGATAATGTTAGGATCCATCATCATTTTGTTAAATTTCTGCTTGTTGCCATTAAAGATGGTACGTACAACCAAATACTTAAGATCATTAGAGAAATAATCTTTAGTACAAAGTAAGATCAAACGATCTGTAATCTTTTGGGTGACAGTATTGTCTTTTGCATAAACAACAGCATAGTTTGCAAGACGTGTTGCAAGAGTTGATGCAATATCTGCACGGTAGTTATCACCACTTCCAATACAAGACTTAAGTTCACCTAAGATATAAGACTCATTGTCATGTGTCAATAAATCTTTAGGTGTAACCAGCTTGTCCAGTTTGTTATTAATAAATACGGTAAACATACTTGCAAATGCATCTCCTACAGAACCTTCACCAATCATTTGAATCATACTTAAGTTATCCTCAAATGATTCAAAGCTAGAAATAGCATTGAAGAAAGTTGTAATAGATCTTGCATTAGTTTCAGTGGTAACTAATTCAGGATGCATCAACAAGAAGTTAATACAACGTGAGTCAATACCTGCTTCTTCTGCCCAACGTGCCCATACATTAATGTCAAACTTCAAGTTTGCTGTAATGTAACGTGTCTTTTGTGCAGCATCTACAGAGTTAACCATGTAGTCACCATTATCTGGGTTTGATGTCAAGATTATATGCCAGTCTTTTGGAAGAGACCATGAGATATAAGTTTGTCTATCAATCAGTTCCATTACTGCTTGAATAAAACGTACATCCGCCCTGTTCCAGTCATCAAGCAATAAAATGCCTCCATCTTTTTTATCTGCAATCCATTCTGGTGCACAATAAGACATTCTGTTCTTACCAGTCATTTTGTATCCATTCTTTAGATACTCAGTAACAGCAAGTTCATCAACCCATACTCCTACTTTTTTAACTACACTTGCTCCAGAGTTATTCAAATTTGCAAGGTCAGATGCTGCTGCTGTTCTTTGTGCAGTAGTATAATTAACTGACTTATCACTAGATTGTGTAACTCTTTGCTCTTTGTACATCTGGAATTGACGCACAGGAAAACCTACAAGGTCACCAAGCTCCTCAATTTGTGCAAGGTTTAACTTTACAAAATTTAAACCATGCTCTTTTGCAAGCTCAACTACTGTTGAAGTTTTACCAATACCAGATTCACCCATAACCTCAATAGCAACCGGTGGTTTGCCTTGAGCTTGTAAGAATCTGTTGTTTTGAATAATGTGATTTACGAAACCTTTAAGATCATCAATGTTTAGATTTACTTGTGCCATAATTGATTAATTTAATTGGATTGTTTTTCCTGGTAAATAGTCTACCATTTTTGATTTACTGCTAAGAACCCATAAAGCATTCTTGGGGCAGTTTACAGGAGCAGGACATTCACCATCTGTTAAATATATAAGAGCTGTATAACGCCCATTATCATTAAAATGATTAATTACTGGTTGGAATTCAGTGCCTCCACGGCCTTTAATATTCCAATCTTTTTTAGGATCAAAATCCTCTATAGAATTAATGTCTGTGTCACACTGTGCAACTGTAATCTTATGACCAGTTTTGTGCATGTGACATAATTCACTCATAAATTCCTGAAGTTCTTCACTACTTACTGAACCAGATGTATCTACACCAACTAGGATGTGATTTTTATGTTTAATCTTTAGACCTGGATTCTCTACATATCTTTTGTTGTACTTTCTTCTAAGCTTCTTTGTATAGATGATAGAGGAATTACCAACAAATCTTCTGAGATAACCTTTCCAATCAAACTTAGGTGGTTCAATTGTAAATAACCTTTTAAAAAGTTCTGTAAGTTCACCTGGTAGATGACCTTGTCTTTTTTCTGTTTGATCTGCGGCTTCTTTAAGTTGATGATCAATCTGCTTTTCAATCAGTTTCTTTTCTGCTTCAGATAATTCATCAAACTCTTGCCAGGTTTTATGATCATAGATGCTATCACCATTCATTTGAGAAAGAATATTATCAAGTGTCTCGGAAGTACCATTGTCACGGGCCTCTTGAAGAAGATCATAATAGACTTCAGTACCTGCTCTTACAGGAAGATTTAACTCAGGAAATGTATCTAAAGTTAAACCACCGTCTGGTAGATACTGTAGATCAATATATTGGTTGATCTCAAGATCAGCTGCAATATTAAAGAGTCTATGGTCCGGATACATATCTTTTACAGTCAAATGACCAAAAGCAATATGTAATAACTCATGTTTCATAAGACCAATTGTGTGGTCTTCTGATAGTGTGGATACAAAATCCGGATTAATAGCCAACTGTACACCGATGCCTTGTTTACTTACACCTGCAGTTGGAATATCTTTTCTATAGATTTTATTTAAACTAATTAGAAAAAGACCATAAAAAGGTTCAGAAAAAATCAAAAGCTTACCTGCTTTTGATACTTTGTCAATTATTGTTTGCATTCTTTGGCCATTTAATTTTAATAGAAATATCATCTAATGGCAAGTCAAGCTGCTCAACAGACTCATTTATTAACTTTTTAACTGAGTATATATAATAACTTTTCAGAAGCTCAGAGTTTATTAAATCTGGATCTTTCTTTATTTCATTATATATATCATAAAATGTATATGAATAAAAATTTTTACTCATATCCAATTCTTCTACAAACACACGTCTCTTATCCGGTCTAATGTTTTTGGATAAAAGTTTAACAAGAACAACATCCAAATTAAGATTTATAATATTACTTACTGCAATACTATAATCATCATTGGTTCCATTCACCATGCGTTCTAATTCTAATAATTCTTTTAAATCAATCTTTGTGTCAATCATTAATTTCAATTGTTTTTTTCATCCAGTCTGGACGATTTTTAGAACTAAGATGAACAATCCATTCTTTAGCAGAGGGTATATAATTATTACAATCCTCTTTAACATGCTGTTCACCTACATATCTTGTGTATACTGTTTTACCATCTGAGTTGATAAAACTTTTTCCAAATATTTTTTCTGCTTGAAAGATACCTTCAGAATGGTGACGGAAAAGCCTATGATTTGAATGTCCAAGCCAAGACTTGGTTTCATCAAACCATTCATGAATGTGCATATAGTCTTCAGGTTTTCCACCCCATTTTCTTGCAGAGCTTTTAGCATGCAAGTTTGGATGAGCCATTAGATATCAAATATCTCAATATTAGACCATGAGTGTTCTTCAACAGTACGTTGATTGTAATCAACATCAGCTGTCATTGAATTCAAATAAATAGTAACGCTTCCAAAACCACCATCATTGTTGACCCAATCTCTACCTTCAATTGCAGAATCAATAAACTCATACATCTCATTTCTAAGTTGATCTTCTTGTTCATCAGAAATATAATTTCTTTTTTCATCAATCTGCCAACCTAATTGTTCTCCATTTACATGGATATATATATCATCTATATCTCCAGAATCACCTGATCCTGAAAAATCAACATTAATTTCTGTTACCCCTTTGTCTTTTAGTTTTACTAATAGGGGTAATATCTTTTTTGATAACTTTGCCATAAGGATTTATTTCAATTATAACTCCTGGATTGTTTTTGTCATACTTATAATCTATAAATACTGGTTTAATATTATCAGCATTATCATCTTCAATCCATCCATGTGTAACCATATCATCTTGTACGGTCTGTGCGGGATTTATATAATCAAACTTATGTTTGGTTCCTCTAATAAATGTAAAACCAATTTCTACAGGAAGTTGATGTTTTGCTAACTCTGCTTTAAATGCTGCGGCATGTTGCATATAATATGCCTTTGCATTTTTTCTATAATTAACAACTGTTTTGCTGGCAATAAAATATTTGCCTGTCCAACGTCTTCCATTCTTGGAAGAAGGTACATTTCCTGGTATAAAAAATTTCATGGTTTATATAGTGCTTGTTTTAAAAGCGGTTTTAAATGACTATGGGTTACTTCAAATCCATATTCTTTTATAGCATCTGATATGTCTTTGCATATAGTTAGTGCAGTTCCATTGATATTATATGCTTTTGCATACTTTTCAATTGCATTATGACCAGCATCATCATTGTCAAATAGAGTAATAATCTTTTTGTATTTCTCTTTTAAGTTTTCAATGATGTATGGTTTTATAACACTATTCTCACTATCTGGTGCAATAACTTCAACATTATAACCAAATCCTTTTAGACACATTGCATCTTTTAATGAAGAGCAAATAACTAAATAAGGTTGGTTGTATTTAAGTTGATCAATACCTTGAATATGTGATTTTAATTTATGGAATTTATGCTTCTTCTTAAATGGTTGATAAATTTTATATGGGTTACCATCTTTATCACAATAAGCATAGATATATTTACCTTCTATCTTAAGTTTACTAATAGTCCCATCTTCATTTTTGATCATAGTATAGTATTCCAGCGGCTTGACATTATATTCTTCAAGTATCCTTTTACCTATTCTATAACCTAACCAATAATTAGAATCAAGTGTATTCCATTCTCTTGGATTAATAAAATCCAGTTCCCATTTTGACTGCATGTTAAACTCAATAGATTCTTTGCCCTGATTCTTTATAAAGGCATTATAATCATATACAAGTTTATCACATGCAGATGCATAGTCAAGATTAAACAGCTCCATAACAAGTGTAATTTTGTTACCATACTTTCCAGTTGAGAAATCTTTAAATAAATACTGTCTCTGTAATTTATCTACATAGATACACATGCTTGGTGTTCTTTCTGTAGAATTCCAAAGAGATTTAATTTTAATATCTTGACCGGATAGCTGTTCACTTAAACCTAAATAATATTTAAATACCCAATAACTTGGTACCTGATCAACCTCTACTATGACATTCTTTGTGCTAAACATAAATTAAAATGGGAGGACCTGAAGGCCCTCCCTAAATTAATTGTTATTGATTATAGATCAAAGTCATCTCCAACATTAGAACTGGATGGTTCAAAGGTATTAACTTTTGGAGAATCTTTCTTCACAAGTTTTCTAACATGCTCATCATAGTTAAATGTAAGCAATCTACCTGCTGTAGATCCAACTGCTTCAAGTGGCAAACCTGTTTTAGATAAACGTGGCAAATGCAAATCTACATTTACATAACCATCATTATTTTCCCATTCACGTCCACCAATGCAAGCATTGATATAATCAGTTTTAGTAAAGATTTGTTTAGCAGCATTCATAAATTCCTCTATTGTCTGGGCTTCAATCATATCCACTTCATCTCTCTTGCTGGTTACATCAGCCAAGAATGCAATTGCTTTTACAATTTCCTGATCACGGTTTATTTTTCTACCATTAGGTAGTTCCGCATCCTTATAAGGATAAGGAGACATTCTTACTTTACCTACTTGACCTTTGTAACGTGGTCCATTTGTGTTCTCAGGATCAACCAAGAAACCTTGGAATTCTCCTTCAACTGGTTCTGTTTCTACATTCAAAATAATATTGAATGATTGTGGGTCATACGGAGTAGGTCCAAAATCTAAACTGTTGATTTTTACCTTGTGGTTACCTGGTCCAAGTACTGGACTTACTTTGTTAGCTGATACGTTTTTTGTACTAAACATGTGATTTGATTTTAAAAATTAAAGTTATTCATTTTCATACTTTTGGATACATTGCTTGACATATTCAAGATCATTTGGAATGAACTCTTTATCAAACATACCCATTGGTGATTTACAAGTAGTTTCACCATCTGTTTGAGTTGCAAACACATAGTTTAACTTACCATCATCTTCTTTAATGACTCTACCAAATAAAACAATTGAGAATAAACCCTCCAGTGTTAGAGAGTTATCAATCATCTTACCTACAGTCTTTGCTTTGATTCTACGTTTACCACTAATATCAGTAGAATCTTCTGAATGAGTTAAAAAGAACACATACAAATCATCTCTTAAATCTTTAGGTAATTTAGCAACCATTGCTAAGTTTGCTGCTATAGAAGTAAATTTGTCATAACCCTTTTCAGCGGCTTTGTCAAAATACTCAAAGCTTGACATATATTGCCAGTCATCAATAATTAAATTTTTGATGTGTGGCATCTTATCACTAACATGCTGCATAGCCTTATAAACTCCGGGACCTGAAGAAACACTTAAGAGATTACCTTTAGGATTTTCTTTGTCCAAAGCTGTATACTTGCTTTTCCAACCTTTGAATGGCAAAGGTTTATTAGCAATGTTAATAATTACCGTTTCACTAGGATTCAAATTCCTAATGGAGGTTGATTTACCTGAGCCTGACTCAGCAATTACTAAAACACTTTGTGCCATATTATTTTGATGATTTTAATTTAGATTCTATTTTTTCTAATGCATTTGCTATTCTATCTAATGCTTCTACAACTCCACGGTAAGAGAAAGTTTCGTCAGGATTTGGAAGTTCTTCCAGTTTGAAGATTTCTTTTACTTGAGATTTTCTGTTTGAAGCATCATTAATAACTTTTAATTCAGATACAGGAATAAGGTATCTTTCAAATCCTGTATTAGAAGTAGTAATCTCATACTCTTCTTTCCAATATGGATTGTGTTTCAAAAGATACAAAGTTCTCTTTGGATCTTCAGATTCATAATCTATACTTACAAACTCTGTATAAATATCTTGGCTTTTTTGTAACTCACTTGGAAAGAAACTAATAAACAGTTCATCTTTTCCAGGTGGTCTATAAGCCATTTTAGGAATAAATAAAGCATCAGGGTCACCAGATGTATCAAAGTATTCTTGATGCTCTTGTTTCAATAAATTAACCTTTTGTTTTCTTTCTTCAGGTGTCATTTGATTTAGTTGATTTTTTGTATTTATCATCTTGCTTGAGTTAGTGGTGTTTGCATTTCTACAATTTCCATTTGACTAAAAAGACCTTTAAAGAAACTCATCCTTGTGTCACCATTGCGTGCTTTTAGAAAGTGAAATACTAAAACACTGTCATCTTCTATGATATATCTATCTGGTCCATAGAATCTAATTTTCCTATGTGCCGGACGGTTTACACCAATCAAAGTATCAGCATGTTGTAACATAGCATCTGAACCAAATATATCTTGTTCGGTAATATAGTTACCATATTTACCATCTATAGCTCTGTCCGGATCTTCAACATTTCTATTTAGTTGTGATAACACAATAAATAAACAAGGATATTCTCTTTTACATTGAGTAAAGAATTCACCAAGTTCAAATAACATATCAAGTCTGTCTTTTTGATATGGTGCTCTTTTTACAAGTAAAGTGTGGTCTAGAGTTATTATAGTATTTTTGCCTTTGTGTGCTTCCATATACATGTCAATCTGTTCTCTCATCTGATTAACAGTTAGAGGTGTGCTTATGACATCAACTGGATATTTAACACGGGTCTTTGCATATTCATAACACTGATTAAGAACAGTATCTGATAGCTTTGATCCGTTAGCACTAGTCAATTCTTTATAAGGTTTACCAGTAACAGAAGTAAATTCACGGATTGCAGAGTTTCTTCCTACCATCTCAAACTGAAACTCCAATACTCTGAAGTCATCATGTGGATTAAGCATGAATGATTCTCTTATAATCTGATCTTTAATTAATGTTTTACCAGAACCAGGTCTTGCTGCAATAACAGTAAGACTGTTCCACTCTAAGCCATCAACAGTTGCATCATTAAACTTTGGCCACGGTGTATAGATAGACTTTTCTAATCCAGCCTGTCTATTTTTCATGTATTTCAAAGCTTCATTGAAAGCAGAATGTTGACCGCCCCACAGTTTATCTGGCAAACTCATACCACTTTTTCTTTAAAATGTTTTGGTTCTTCTGTTGTAATACCATCTCTAACCATATCACAATAGTCAGCTAGTGTAGACTTTTTGACTTTGTTTTTGTCTTGTTTTGCAATAAAGTATTGACTTGTTTGCATATAGAGATAATCATTTGCTCTGTATTCATCAACATACATCTTAGTTGCTTTATGTATTTCTTCCCATGTATAATCAAAAGTTTCAAAGAACCATCTAAATGATTCTCCAAGAGCCTTTGTATTATTTCTTGCGGGTAATCCACTGGGTAACTTACCTTTTGGAAAGAGTTCTCTGTATGCATCTATATGCTTTACAAAGTCTTTTCCCATCAGTTGTATGTTGGTTTTCTTTTTAGCTTTTGTAAAATAATTATCTAATAAATAAATAAATGCCATTCCCTTTTCAGTTATGGTAATGTTTTTGATTCCATCATCTAATTGATAAGTAATAAACTCAGCGTCAATTAGTTGTTCAATACACTTACCGCTATCTAGAAAAGGAGATTGGACTTTCTCTTTTACTGAAAATAAGAATAAACACGCGTCAGGTGATATTCTGTATTCTAGTATTTTTTGTAAAAGTTCCCACATTTTTAGCTATCAAATTTACCAAATTATACTGTCTTTTCCAAGCATATTTAGTTTTTTGTTTATAATGTTGAAAAGACCATTGCTATCCCAGTGACCTCCAGTATATGCAGCTGATGCAGGGTGACTAACACGTATAATATCAAGATTATCAATGTATTGTGCCCATTCTTCAGCCTTCTTACCAAGAAGAACTACTATACAGTCTTTATGATATCTATTCATATAATCAAGGAAGAATGCTGTGAAGCCTTTCCATATATGATAGTGTGAACCAATTTCTCCAACTCTGCAAGTAAGAGCTGTATTAAGCATAATTATACCCTGTTGGGTCCATTTTTGTAGATTTGGGTCTCTATCATACCCTTTTGGGTATAATTTTTCAACCTCATTAAAAATGTGTCTGAGCGAAGGTTGCTCTTTCATTGTTTTACTACAAGAAAAAGATATTCCATCAGCTACACCTTCTTGAGGATAAGGATCTTGACCAATCATCATGACTTTGACATTGTTAGAAGGACAAGTAAGAATACCATTAAATGCTTCACTAAGTTTTGGAGTAAACTTATAACCAAGGGTGTGTTCTTGGATTAACTCTTCCATTAAAATTTGAAATTCAAACTGATCAAGAAAAAAATCTAATGCTTTCCAATTATGTTGAACTATAATTTGAGAAAGTTTTTCCTTGATATTTGGAATACTAATTGTTTTTTCCATATATTTGCTTTAAATTATTTGATATGTCTGACAAACAAATACCTTTAGCTGATATCTATGATTTAAGCAAGAATGTAACTGGTGCTGAAATTAACACTGGTTTTATCCTTGGCTTAGAAAGAGTAATGTTATTCTTTATAACAGAAGTTATTCGGGATAAAGCTACTATTCAGCCAATGTTTCAGAAATTTGAAAAGCTGTTAAATGGTGCAAAAGCAGAAGACCATCCTTTTACTGAAATGGAGGCTCATGTTTATACACTATTTGCTTTACAACAATTGTTAAGATCTCTTGCATTTGAGCAAAATCTTATAAAGAAATCTGAAACTACTGTTTCTGCGGATGAGGCAAAGGAATTGTTTAAAGCATATCTTGAAAAGAACCCTGAAAAAGTACAGGAGTTCATGTCAAAACTTGCTAACGAAGATTCATCCCGTTAAAGTCACCAATTTCTAAACAGGCTTGGATTGCAAGATTCAACTCTGATTTGTCACAGTCTGCAAATGACTTGCAATATTCAGTGTTGTTTCTTGTAAAACATAGTCCTGCTTTTCTTTTTACCATAAGTTTGATTTCCTCAAACGTATAACCAAGTTCATTAGCAATCTCTCTGCACATTGCATGAATTCTTGCAAGTTGTGCATTACTACCTTTATCTGTAGTAACTCCTATGAATAGATCTAAATGAGCACCATCAGGAATTGAATTGAGAAAATTTTTGAATCTTGTTTCATTTGCTTTTAAAGGAAAATGAAGCTCACCATTCTTAACAGTGAGCTTCATAAATATATTATCCTTCATATACTGGTTAAAATGTGTGTTCCCGGTTGTTCATCTCCTGGATCAGAGACAATCACTACAAAGTTTTCCATTTTTAAAATAATTAGATTTTTTCTTTTCTACTCTAGCACTAATATAATCAATATCATATTGTTCAGCAAGTTTATTTACCCACATTAAAACATCAGCAATTTCATCTTCAATTTGCTGTTTATTATATGCTCTGTTTTTATTAATAGATTGCATCAAAGCTGTAGATAGCTCAGCACATTCCTCAACAGTTTTCATTTTAATATACTCACTCTCCACGCTTTTTTCTAAAGGTGGATTGTTAAAGTTGTCAATAATTGTTTTGACTTTGTCTTTCACAATAATTACAGGGTTTATCATTGTTCTTGTTGTTTAAAGGTTTTAACTTCGTGTTTAACAATTTTAAATACTTCATGAGCTTCTGATTCAGCCCATGTAATTATTTCCTCTTCATCTGTATGCATTTCAAATGATAAGTGCATAAGTTCATGCATAATATGACCAAATGTAGTTACATCATCTTTACATCTAGTAAGATTAATATATACAAACATTGTATCTCCTTTTTGATAATCTTTATTTGCTTTGGGTATATAATTACACCATCCCGCTATGTATGAACTATCTGGAGTATTGTAATGCGTTTTACATTCTGCAAGAGATAAACCATGCATTTCTTCTACATTAAAATAAGTAAATACTTCACATGGATTATAACTTAATAGAAGTATATAAGCTCCTCTAATTATTATAATCATTCTTTCTTGTTTCTTTGTAATCAATAATAAATCCAATTGCTACAATTATATTCATACCAAAGGACATGAGTATTTCATGTACATCCTTATAGACATTTATACTAA
>Ga0098073_1000391_pt1 | contig 15767 bp, 17 predicted proteins | sample 31_taG_FD_75060 | JGI IMG/M metagenome (GOLD analysis project Ga0098073, IMG submission 75060) | Marine viral communities from the Gulf of Mexico - 31_GoM_OMZ_CsCl metaG | ecosystem: Environmental > Aquatic > Marine > Oceanic | place: Gulf of Mexico | collected 2015-07-12
CAAAAAGTAATTATCAACCAAGTCTATATATTGTTGTTTAGCTTCGTCTTGGCTAATGTCTTCCGCTTGAAAAAGTGCATTGGTTTTAAAAGCATTAATTAATGGCTCCCTACTTTTCGGTCTGCCATAATCATTAGTCGCCTTTTTGTAGTAGGCATACAACTTTAGTAAAGTGTCAGCAGGAAATGGCTCAGTATGAGCATTGATGCGATCAACAGCTTCTCTAAATTTTATGTCCAATTCTATAGAGGTCATTACATTTCGGCAATTATGCTTTCGCCACCTTTTACTTTTTGGTTGAGTTGTACTTTTATGTTGGTGTTTAAAGGTAAATATAAATCTACTCTTGAACCAAATTTAATAAACCCTTGGTCTGAACCTTGAGTTACAGTTTCATCTTCTTTTGCATAGTTAACTATACGTTTGGCCAAGGCTCCTGCAATTTGTCGGAACAACACTTTGCCATAAGAAGCATTCTCAACTACTACTGTTGTTCTTTCGTTTTCGGTGCTTGATTTTGGATGCCAAGCTACTAAATATTTTCCTGGATGGTATTTGCTATAAAGTACTTTGCCACCAATGGGATAACGTGTTACATGTACATTTATTGGCGACATGAACACACTTACTTGTAAGCGTTTGTCTTTAAAATATTCGGTTTCTTCAACTTCTTCAATTACCACGACTTTTCCATCAACAGGTGAAACCACTGTTTTGTCGTTATGAATTGTACGACGCTTCGGATTTCTAAAGAATTGTAAAATGAGAATAAAAAATACGATGAAGGCAATCTGTAGCAACATTCGTAACCAAGTGATATTTACAAACGCATCTATCAACAAAATAGCAGCAACCACAATGGCTGTTGCAAATAATATAATTTTATGGCCTTCTTTATGAAACATATGCTAACAATCTTAAAAATAAATAAATAAATGGAGCTGCAAAAATAATACTATCTAAACGGTCTAGAAGTCCACCATGTCCAGGCATAATCACGCCACTATCTTTTACACCAGCTTGACGTTTATATTTAGATTCTATTAAATCGCCCAAAGTACCAAATACGCTAACAATTATGGCAAGAATTAACCAAACCGTAAATTCAAAGGTGTCAGAATACTTTGCTATAAAAAAACTGCTCAAGCACGCAAAAAACAAACCACCTAAAAAGCCTTCAACTGTTTTTTTTGGCGAGATGCTCGGAAAGAGTTTTTGTTTCCCAATATTTTTACCAACCAAGTAAGCAAACGAATCGTTAACCCAAACTAAGATGAATGAACCCAATAAAATATTCGGATTAAATTCTTCGTAATAATTGGCAATTAGGATGATGAATATAAAGGCACTTGATAAGTAAAATGTAGTATTTATGTATTTATTGGTAATGAAAAGTGGTAATGATTTTGAAGAGAATAAATCTTTTATTAAAAACAGCATAACAAAAATTGTCACGACGTGTAATATCTGTATGGCTTCAACAAAACCCTCTTTGCTTTCAACTACTAATTGCCAATATCCAAATGCGAGGTAGAGAATAACAAAAATAACATAAGAGCTGATTCCTTTTTGACTAATAAGTTTATTGAATTCTGCAATGCAGATTAATCCAAAAACAAAAAACAATGCAATTAAAGCATGTTGTGACTGCAAGGATAAGATAAACAATACTGCATATAAAGCTCCTGAAATTGCTCTAACAATTAATTCTTTCACTTGGTTGGGTTAAAGGTCTTCTAGTAGGAGCAAATATAAGTTTTTTGAACTACTTCCATAACTTAAGAAGTCTTTATCGTCGCAAGCCTTGAAGTGCTTGATAGTAGTAATGTTAGAAGGTATTTTTTCTCTATTCTTATTTTTAATACCTCTTAAACCCTCACTAATGGTTTCAACAAATTGACTGGTTGTGGCAAATATGACAAAGTTTTGAGGTAAATCTTTTAGCTTCTTTTCGGCAATTTGATGTGATGAAATTAGCAATGAACCATCATTAGAGATTAAATATTCACAAGTTGATAAAAAATAAACACAATCATTTGCACGATTATTTATTTTTAGCTTGTGAGATTTAAATTTTTCGGCAAGACGGTTGTCAAGTAACATAACATTATCATCTTCCCAATTGTTTTCTGTAATGATCAATTTTAAATTGTCATTAACTTCGTCAATGTCTTCGCAATACAGGAATTTCCCACCATTTGCTTTAAAATTTATAGTGAAACGCTCATCTATAGGAAGCTTAATATCAGGCATATATTTGCTGCGTTCCTCATTTTTAAGATGTTCCTGAGATTCGTCAGATTTTGGGCCGAAGATTTTACGAAATAGACTCATTTAGGGTTTACGCTATTAACCATTTATCTACTTGGATTTACCAAATATATAAAATCTTATGATAAGAGTAGGTAACTTTAAGATATTTGTAAGATTTTACTCCTCTTCTGAGGCTTTATCTTTTCCTTTATCTTTTCCTTTATCTTTCCCCTTGACTGCTTCGGCTTCAGCTTCAACATCTTTTGCAAAAGGACGTTTTCCAAATATCTTCTCTAAATTATCTTTAAAAATCACTTCCTTGTCTAGCAATACTTCGGCAAGTTCGGTTAGCTTATCCTTGTTTTCTTCAAGAATTTTGATTGCTCTTTGGTACTGATTTTCAATAATATCTGAGATTTCTTTATCAATCAATTCTGCTGTTTGCTCACTGTATGGTTTTGTGAAACCGTATTCGTTTTGCCCAGAAGAATCGTAGTATGTTAAGTTTCCAATTTTATCGCTTAAGCCATAAACAGTGACCATAGCTCTAGCTTGTTTAGTTACCTTTTCTAAGTCGCTTAAAGCACCTGTAGAGATTTTGTCGAAAATCACTTTTTCAGCGGCACGACCACCTAATGCAGCACACATCTCGTCAAGCATTTGCTCCGGATGAACAATAAGACGCTCTTCTGGTAAATACCATGCAGCACCTAATGAACGACCACGAGGTACAATAGTCACTTTTACTAATGGAGCAGCATGTTCTAACATCCAACTTACGGTTGCATGACCAGCTTCGTGAAAGGCAACAGCTCTTTTTTCGGCAGGAGTGATAATTTTATTTTTCTTTTCTAAACCTCCAACAATTCTATCAACAGCATCCAAGAAATCTTGTTTACCTACAGATTTTTTACCTTTTCTAGCCGCAATAAGCGCAGCTTCATTACATACGTTGGCAATATCTGCACCAGAAAAACCTGGTGTTTGCTTTGAAAGGAAATCTAAATCTAATCCTTTCTCCTTTTTGAGAGGTCGTAAATGAACTTCAAAAATTTCTTCACGTTCACGAACGTCTGGTAGATCAACAAATATTTGTCTATCAAAACGTCCAGCACGCATTAAGGCTTTATCTAAAACATCAGCTCTGTTTGTAGCTGCTAAAACAATAACGTTTGTGTTTGAACCAAAACCATCCATTTCGGTTAATAGCTGATTCAGGGTGTTTTCACGTTCGTCATTAGAACCAGAAAAATTGCTTTTTCCACGAGCACGACCAATGGCATCAATTTCATCAATGAAAATAATGGCAGGAGATTTTTCTTTAGCTTGTTTAAATAAATCACGTACTCTTGAAGCACCAACACCAACAAACATCTCCACAAAATCTGAACCTGATAAAGAGTAAAAAGGTACTTTGGCTTCACCAGCAACGGCTTTTGCCAATAAGGTTTTTCCTGTTCCTGGAGGCCCAATTAATAAAGCTCCTTTAGGAATTTTTCCACCTAGAGATGTGTATTTATCAGGGTTTTTTAAGAAATCAACAATTTCTTGAACTTCTTCTTTTGCGCCTTCTAATCCAGCGACATCTTTAAAAGTTGTTTTAACCTCTGTATTTTCGTCAAATAATTTCGCTTTTGATTTTCCTATATTGAAAATTTGTCCACCAGCTCCACCACCAGCTCCTGATGACATACGTCGCATAATGAATATCCAAACTCCAATAATTAAAGCAAATGGCAATAAAGTTAATAGAAAATCTCCCCAAACATTTTCCTCGATCTTATAGTCAACAATGGTAGTTAGTTCATTGTCTGATTTGATTTGTCGTAGCGTATTTTCAAAATTTTGAAGGTCACCTAATTGAAACTCATAATTGGGTGCTTTTCCAGACATTGGGATAAGCTGAGGTTTCACCGAGTTTTTATGTTCAGTTGAACTTGCGGCTTCAGGCGTTAAATAAACTTGAGCTTCCCTACGGTTAATGATTAATACCTTTTCAACTTCACCTTTACGCAAATAATCAAAAAATTTATCTTGAGTTGTAGGTGTTCCAGTATTTGAACCCATTCCTCCTGAAAACACATTGATTGCTAAAAATATTACAATGATGAATCCATAAATCCAGTAAGGACTTAGTTTAGGCTTTTTATTTATGTTTTTCTTATTATCTGACATTAACTATGTTTTAGTAACTTGATTTTATTTCGGTCATTTTTGCATCTCCCCAAAGACTTTCAATATCATAATACTCTCTGATATGTTTTTGGAATACATGTACAACCACGTTGACATAATCCATTAAAACCCATTCGGCGTTTTCACTACCTTCAATGTGCCATGGCTTATCTCTGAGTGTTTTACTTACTTTTTTTTGTACGGAATTGACTATAGCATTAACTTGTGTATTTGAAGTACCTTCACAAACAATAAAATAGTCGCAAACGGTGTTTTCTATATCTCGTAAATCCAGAATATTTATATGTTGTCCCTTTACATCTTCAATGCCTTCCAAAATGGTTGCAATCAATTGGTCAGCGCTCGTATTTTCTTTCGTCATTAATTTGTTTTAATTTGTGCAAAGTTATTATTTTTTGCTACAATGTACATGTAAAAAATCTTAAGAAAATTATAATTTAAAAAATCTTAATCTTTATGCCTATAATCAAACTTAATGCCATTGATTCTACAAATTCGTATTTAAGACAATTATCTAGTGAGGAGACTCTTAAAGACTATACGATTGTTGTTGCTGAGCATCAGACAGAAGGACGTGGCCAAATGGGAACTGTTTGGGATTCAGAAAAAGGTAAGAACCTGATGTTTAGCTTGTTTAAGGATTTAAGTATGCATGATGTAGAATTCCCATTTTATATTAGTATGGCCATTTCGTTAGCGATTGTAAAAACGTTTAAGACATTGAATATTCCAGATTTAACGATTAAATGGCCTAACGACATTTTGTCAGCAGATAAAAAGATTTGTGGAATTCTAATTGAAAATGTCATAAAAAATAAACTGAGCTATACGATTATTGGAATTGGTGTGAATGTAAATCAAACTAAGTTTAAGAATCTTCCTAAGGCTTCATCACTGAAGAATATAACCGGATTTCATTATGATTTAGATGAAATATTACACAGTATTATAAAACATACCAAGTATTTTTCAATGCTTTTGCAGGAAGAACAATACGATGCAGTTAAAACTGAATATGAAAATCTATTGTTTAGAAAAAATAAACCTTCAACATTTAGAAACGCTGAAGGTGAATTGTTTTCTGGTTTTATAAAAGGGGTTACCAAATATGGTAAGTTACAAGTGCTTTTAGAGGATGAAGTTGTAAAAAAATTCGATCTTAAAGAAATTGAATTGCTATACTAAATGGCATGTGGCATATTAGTAGCTAAGGTTTCAATGAATTTTGAAATTGGGCCTTTTATCATCATTGCCATCATAGGATTAAAATCACCTTCAAAAGATAAAGTCACTTCGCTTTTACCTGCTTCAATTTCATTGATGTCTCCAGTTAAAGAAAAATCTAATTTTCCACCAGCGGCTCCCAAAACAATTTTGTTTGGAGGTACGACCTCTTTCTTTTTTAAGATAATTTCTGGCATGCCTTTTAGAGCAAACAGAAATTTATCGTTTTCTAAAACTTCAAACTTACTAATGTTTTCAGGCATTAATTTTTCAAAATTTTCAACATTTGATAAAAAATCAAAACAGTCTTGAGCTGATTTGTTTATGGTTACTTTTGGAGATTCTAAATTCATAGGTGTGTTTTTAAATGGAACTTATCAATTTGCGTTCCATTCACTCGGATTGGCATTCCATTGTGACAAAGTTGCCAATTCTTTTTTGTTAATATATTTTGTTTCTAAGGCTTGTTCTAACAAATTTTCATAATTACTAAGCGTGTGAAGTGTAATGTGTTCTTTTTTAAAATTCTCATTGGCCACATCAAATCCATATGAAAAAATAGCAACCATGCCTTTTACATTCACTTCAGCTTCTTTTAAAGCTCTTACTGCATTCAAGCTACTTTTTCCTGTGCTAATCAAATCTTCAACAACAACAACGCTTTGTCCTTTTTCTATATGGCCTTCTATTTGATTTTTGCGACCATGACCTTTAGGTTCTGGTCTTACATAAATAAAAGGTAAACCTAGATATTCGGCAACCAAGGCTCCAATACCAATGGCTCCAGTTGCAACACCGGCTATTACATCAGGTTTTCCGTATTGCTTTTCAATGTGTTTAGCTATTTTTTCGCGAATGTAGTTTCTAATTGGTGGATAAGAAAGTACAATTCTGTTATCACAATAAATTGGAGATTTCCATCCTGAAGCCCAAGTAAAAGGATCGTTTGGACTTAATTTGATGGCATTTATCTGAAGTAAAACTTCAGCAGTTTTTTTGGCAATAGTTTTGTTGGCAATCATATTGCAAAACTAAGCATAAATTTATTTTTAGGGAATTAAAACATTCTAATTAAAATATTTTTTTGAAGAAGGGCCTCTTTGAAATAAAAAATGATATTTTTACCAATGCCAACTCGTTTTGCACTACATGTATAAAGTTTTTGTTAACGACAAACCTATCATATTGACCTCTGAAATTTCAGAGGAGAAACTATATAAAACCTATCCCTTAAAATATGTCGATTTGCCTAAAGTTGTTAGAGACCTTAAACGTGGGAATAACAAAGGTGTTTATTTATATCACAAAAACAAGGACAAGCTTTTACAAAAATTTCTAAAGAAATTCCCGAATGTTATTGCTGGAGGAGGAAAGGTCTATAATGCTCAAGGTAAAGTGCTTTTCATTTTTAGAAATGATAAATGGGATTTACCAAAAGGACGTATAGAAAATAATGAATCTATTGAAGAAGGCGCTATTCGCGAAGTTGAAGAAGAAACTGGAGTGAAAGGTCTAACTATAACTAAGCCATTGCCAACAACCTACCACATTTTTAAACGTAACAGACGTTATAAAATAAAAATCACCTATTGGTTTGAAATGTATACATCCTATGATGGAGAGTTACTTCCTGAAGCTTCTGAAGGGATTACCAAAGTGAAATGGTTAGGAAAGAAAAAGCAAGCCAAAGCCTTAAAAAACAGCTATGCTAATATTAGGGAGCTTTTGTAATAAAGTCAATTAACTTAATTCTTTTGTCTAACCAGAATAATAATTTTTAAGTATGGAGTCTAAAGGTTTTTTGCCTTTAATGACATCTTCAATTTTTTGCCAAAGCTCGTCTTTAATAAGTTCTTTTAAAGGTTGCTCGTGTTCTACTATTTTACCAAAAACCTTTTCTGTTTTTTTATCCCAAACTTTGTAATATTTTACTAAATCGTCTGGATATACTGTTTTTCGTTTGGTACCTTCGTCAATGCCTTTAAAGGGTTCGGAAATATTAAGGTAACCATAGTCATCAGTTAGTTCTTCTCCAGGTTGTATATCTCTAATGGCAATAAAATATTTTAAGCTACTGATTTTGAGGTTAAAAACATAATCTAGTCAGTTTTTGATACAAATTTATTTCAATCTATAAATTGGATATTGCATGTGAGCTTTTTCATAATGATTTGAGCGTTCAAAAATCCAGTTTAACTGTGCATACCAATTGGCTGCAAAACGCTCATCAGTTTCTTTTTTAGCATTAAATTCTGCTTTTAATTCAGCATCATTTTCAAGAAGTTGTTTTGCTGTATCTTCAAAAACATATGGTGAGAAGCCTTCCTTTTGCTGTAAAATGGTATCAAAGAAATTCCAACTGAAAAATGAATCTGGAGCCTGTGGCTCAAGCGTTTCAATTAAATAACGAATACCACTTTGATTGGTAGAGACTAAATAATCACCTTTTTTAAAAGTAATACTTCTCGTTTCTGTTGACAAATTTGTATTGTAATGCGGATAATGACCTTCATAAGCGCTATTTCTGGTTTTGTAATCCACGATTCTGTAAGATTCTACAGTTAATGTTGTATCTGTTTTAAATCGCGTCATCTCTATATGATTGAGTTTTAATAAATCAATCACATTATGCCAACCTTGAGGTATGATATAAGCTTCAGGTATGGCTACTGATTGGGTTTCCTTAAAGTAATTTCTATACGTTACTTCTTTGATAAATGGTATGCTTCTATCATATTTTAAACGCATAGCTCCAGTAATTTCACTGGTTACGAAATCACCTTCAAATCCTTTGAAATTTAAAGTTGAACTTTGTGTGGTGTCAACAGTCCAAGAAATTGGATATTCATCTTTTTCTTTATAGGCTTTCCAAGCATCTTTTCGCAGATTAGCAATGGCATCGTTTTGTTCTTCTATAATCTCAATCATGCTTTTCATGAGTTCGTAAGTGCCTTCAACTCTAGGTTTGTAAGGTTTAAGCATGTGAGTTTCAACCATCATGCCTAACGTATTAAACAAGGTTGTATAGCCAGTTGAATATCTTGGAGAATCCATAAACTGACTGAATCCTTTTTCAGGCGTGCTATTAAAGACATTAACATAAGGTGTGATGTCCCAATTTTTATCAGATAATTTGCGTTCAAGTTCTGGATGTAACGTGTTGTGAAGGTAGTTACCTAATTCTCCACCAAGTTTATTATGTTGTGTGAATAAATGGGTTAAAGTGTACTGATAATCGGCGCCATTACTTACATGGTTGTCAATAAAAACATCTGGTTGCACCAAATGATAGATTTCGGCAAAGGCTTTGGCATTTTTAGTATCACTTTTTATAAAATCTCTGTTTAAGTCATAGTTTCTTGCGTTTCCTCTAAAACCGTATTCTTCAGGACCATTTTGGTTAGCACGTGTCCCTGTGTTTCTATTTAAACTTCCACCAATATTGTAAACAGGAATGGCAACTAAGACTGTTTTTTTTGGCATTTCAATCTTTCCTTGAACAATATCTCTATACATCATCATGGTGGCATCAATACCATCGGATTCTCCAGGATGAATACCATTGTTTATCAATAAAACACGTTTGGTTTTTCTAATTTCTTCAAAATCGAAAACAGCATCAGGATTTAATATAATAAGGTGTAATGGATGACCAGAATCCGTTTCACCAATGGCTTGCATGCTTAATTCAGGATAAGCTTTTGCTAATTGTTCGTAATACGAAATCACTTCAGGGTACTCAGGTGTTTGAGTTCCATTAGAATTTTCAAATCTGGTTGTAAAATCAAAAATAGATGTAGAGGTTTCAGATTTGCATGAAACGACTAAAATAAAAAGCACTAAAATTTTTTTCATTGGATGGTTTTAATGATTCAAACTTAATCAAATAATAGCAATAATATACTTGTGAGTCATCAATTTAACTGTATTTTTGCAGCTTGTTAAAAGCATACCATCATGACTGAATTCATCAGAAAAAGAACAGCAAACGCAAAGAATGATATTTTAAGTGGACTGACCGTAGCCTTGGCTTTGGTTCCAGAAGCTGTTGCTTTTGCTTTCGTAGCAGGTGTTGATCCTTTGGTTGGATTGTATGCAGCCTTTATGATTGGTTTGATCACCTCTGTTTTTGGAGGACGACCAGGAATGATTAGTGGAGCAACAGGTGCATTAGCTGTAGTTATGGTGGCGTTGGTTGCCAAAGGAAATGCCATGGGAGCTGAAGGCGAGCAATTAGGTTTATACTACTTGTTTGCAACCGTTATTTTAATGGGTTTTATACAAATGCTAGCAGGTGTTTTTAAACTTGGAAAGTTTGTCAGACTGATTCCGCATCCAGTAATGATGGGTTTTGTTAATGGACTAGCAATTGTGATTTTCTTGTCACAATTAGGAATGTTTATAACTGTGGAAAATGGAGAGGAAGTTTGGATGTCTGGCGGAAAGCTTTGGACGATGCTAGGCTTAGTTGCGCTTACCATGGGAATTATGCTTGGTTTGCCAAAACTCACCAAAAAACTTCCCGAAGCTTTAATTGCTATTTTGGTAGTGTCTGCAATTGTAATTCTTGGAAATTTAGATGTTGCCACTGTAGGTAGTTTTATTCATGAAGGTGGTGGAGAAGGCTTAAAAGGTGGATTACCAGAATTTCAAACGGATATTTTCAGCAGAGTTCCTTTTACTTGGGAAACACTAAAATTCATTGGTCCTTATGCCTTGATTCTTGCTGCTATTGGATTAATAGAATCTTTAATGACCTTAAATCTAATTGACGATTTAACTGAAACCAGAGGAAATACAAATAGAGAATGTTTAGCTCAAGGTGGAGCAAATATTGTAACAGGTTTATTCGGTGGAATGGGAGGTTGTGCTATGATTGGTCAATCTATCATCAATATTAAAGGTGGAGGAAGAGGTCGACTTTCAGGGATTGTTGCAGCATTAGCATTACTCGGATTTATATTATTTGCATCAGGACTTATTGAGCAAGTACCAATTGCAGCTTTAGTTGGCGTAATGTTTATGGTGGTGATTGGAACCTTTGCTTGGTCAAGTTTCAGAATTATGAACAAAATTCCAAGAACAGATGTGTTTGTTTTGATTTTAGTATCAGGTTTAACTGTTTTATTTGATTTAGCCATTGCTGTGATTGCTGGTGTGATTGTAAGTGCTTTGGTATTTGCTTGGGAAAACGCGAAACGTATTCGAGCTAGAAAACGCATGCGTAACGATGGTACTAAGATTTATGAAATTTGGGGACCATTATTCTTTGGAAGCATTACTGCTTTTAATGAAAAATTTGATGTTAAAAACGATCCTGACCAAGTAGAAATTGATTTTGTGGAAGCACGAGTGAGTGATCATTCGGCTATTGAAGCCATTTTTAACTTGGTAAATAAATATAAAGCCGAAGGAAAATCGATTAAATTAAAGCATCTTAGTGAAGATTGTAAAGTGTTGCTTTATAAGTCTAGTCCTATATTTAGAGATGTGATTATTGAAGCTGTTGATGATCCTAGATATCATTTGGCTGAAAATCCTGAAGCTTTTACCAAAGGATTAGGAGAATATAATTTGTAATTTTTAGGATTAATAAATCTATTTATAGAAATCGGCCTCATCAACTAACAACGTTGTTAGTTCCACAGTATGGTTATCAGGATCTTTCAAATAAATAGAGTGGAAGTAATGATGATCTTGAAATTGAAACGGTTCTCCAAGTGATTTGAAATGATTATGTGCTTTCTCAAAATCTTTATTAGATACATTAAAAGCGAAGTGATCTATCTTTATATTTCTGGAGTCTAAGTTGAGTTTTTCATGCTCCAAATTGGCAGGAAATAAGGCAATTCCTGATTTTCCAGAAAGCATAAAAATTGGAAATTCGCCCCATTTTTCAAGCTGATATTTTTTTAATCCTAAAACTTTGGAATACCATACTATTGAAACATTCAAATCTTTAACTCTAATAGCGACATGGTCTAAGAAGTTAATGTTGAAGGGTTTCATACTAATTATTTCACACGAACACTTTTAGGAACAAGCTTAGTGTAATCGCCATGATTTCTTATCACATCTCTTACAATCGATGAGGATATATAAGATGTGTTTGCTGAGGTCAATAAAAATACGGTTTCAATAGGAGCCAAATCTCTATTGGTATGAGCTATAGCCTTTTCAAATTCAAAATCGGCTGGATTGCGTAGGCCGCGTAAAATGAATTCGACACCAATTTTCTTACAAAAGTCAACCGTTAAGCCTTCATAAGTCATCACTTTTATTTTGGGTTCATCAGCAAAGGTATCTTCAATAAACTTTTTACGCTCATCTACTGTGAACATGTATTTTTTATCAGCATTAATACCAATAGCAACAATAACTTCATCAAAAAGCGTAACGCCTCTTTTTATAATATCGTAATGACCTAAAGTAATAGGATCAAATGACCCTGGAAATATGGCTCGTTTCATATTACTAAAATAACGCTTTTATTTTAATGCTTCTTCAATAGCATTTCCAAACAATTCTTTCAGTGAGATTCCTACAGCAGCAGCTTGCTGAGGTAAAATACTCGCTTTTGTAAATCCTGGCACTGTATTTACTTCCAGTAAATGCGGTTCACCATCTTTAAAAATATATTCACTTCTTGAAAACCCTTTCATTTTTAAAATTTCATACACCTGTTTAGCAACCTTATTCACTTTGGCTTCTTGCTCTTTAGTGAGTCGTGCTGGTGTGATTTCTTGAGATTCGCCAAGGTATTTTGCTTTATAATCAAAGAAATCATTATCACTTACAATTTCAGTAATTGGTAAAACTTTCACTTCACCTTTATATGTAATAACTCCAACAGACACTTCAGTGCCATCCAAGTACGATTCTATGATAATTTCATCATCTTCTTTAAAGGCAACTTCAATAGCATTTTGCAGCTCCTCTTTCTTATATACTTTAGTGATTCCAAAACTACTACCAGCTTTATTGGCCTTCACAAAACATGGTAATCCCAATTTTTTAATGATAGCGTCTTCATTGATGTTATCTCCAAGGTTTACATAATATGACTCAGCAGTTTTAATTCCGTAAGGTTTTAAAACACTTAAACAATCACGTTTGTTAAAGGTTAAGGCAGCTTGATACATGCCACAACTGGTTTGAGGAATATCGAGTAATTTAAAATAAGCTTGCATAAAACCGTCTTCTCCTGGAGAGCCATGAATGGCGTTAAAAACGCAGTCAAAGGTTATTTTAGAACTATTGATAGTAACAGAGAAATCATTTTTATCAATCAGAAATTCTTGTTCAGCATCATCTACATAAACCCATTTGTCTTTAAAAATGTGAATTCTAAACAAGTTATATATTTCACTATCTAAAGCTTCATAAACTACGTTTCCGCTTTTCAATGAGATTTCATATTCACTTGAATAGCCTCCCATAATTATGGCAATATTTTTTTTCATTCGTGGTTACCTGGTTTTAGCAAATAGTTAGCCATTCAATATGTGTAATCATTTTACGTTTTGTAAAAATATCATTTATTTTATCTAAACGAAAAACCTTTTGGGTTTTATGTAACGTATATTAACTAATGTTAATTGAATTTTATTTTAAAACATAAATTTGATTAGTTTTGCAAATATTTACAATCTATGAGTATCATTCAGTTCTTAAAAAGTAAAGTGTTTTTAAAACAACTTGGTTTAGCATTACTTGCTCTAATAGTATTGAGTTTTTTAACGCTTCAATGGTTAAAATTTTCTACAAATCATGGTGAGTTTGTTGAGGTGCCTGAATTAACAGGTAAATCGTTAGACGTTGTAGAGATTGAAATTAAGGACAATGATTTGCAAATGGTGGTGCAAGATTCTGCTAATTACAATCCAGATTATCCGAAGTATTCTGTTATAGAACAATCACCAGAAGCAGGTTCTTTAGTTAAAGAAAATCGCAAAATATATCTTATTTTAAATCCATCAGGATATCGAAAAATAGGAGTTCCAAATATTATTCGTCGCACGTTCAGACAAGCAAAGCCAACACTAGAAGCCTTAGGTTTTCAGGTAGGGAATATTACGTATGCTAATGATATTGGTAAAGACGAAGTGCTTGAGTTAAGGTATAAAGGCGAAACCATAACACCTGGAACCTTACTTGAAAAAACGTCTAAAATTGATCTGGTTTTAGGTAATGGAAACAGGTCTTCACAAATTCCTTAAGATGGAGGAAGAACTTCAAGACGACGATAACAATCTATACGAACATTATTCATTTGTAGCTGAAAAAGGTCAGCAACCCTTGCGTATTGATAAGTATTTGATGAATTTCATCGAAAATGCTACGCGGAATAAAATTCAGGCTGCTGCAAAAGAAGGGAGTATATACGTAAATGGGGAACCTGTGAAGTCAAATTACAAGGTAAAACCCTTTGATGAAATAAAAGTGCTATTTGCTCATCCACCTCATGAATATTTATTAGTACCTGAAGATATTCCAATTGATGTTGTTTATGAGGATGACGATGTTTTAGTAGTGAACAAGCCAGCAGGAATGGTGGTTCATCCAGGACATGGTAATTATTCTGGGACTTTGATTAATGCTTTGACTTTTCATTTTGATAACTTACCAAATAATTCGAGTGAACGTCCCGGATTGGTGCACAGAATTGATAAAGACACTAGTGGTTTATTAGTGGTTGCGAAAACCGAAGAAGCCATGGCGCATTTATCAAATCAGTTTGCTGAAAAAACAAGCGAACGTGAATATGTGGCATTGGTTTGGGGAAATGTTGAAGAGGATGAAGGTACAATTGAAGGCAACATAGGAAGACATCCAAAAAACAGATTACAAAACACAGTGTTTTTTGATGACGAAGCAGACAGAGGTAAACCCGCTGTAACCCATTATAAAGTATTGGAGCGTTTTGGTTATGTTACTTTGGTGTCTTGTAAATTGGAAACAGGTCGTACACACCAAATACGTGTGCATATGAAGCATATAGGACACACCTTATTTAATGATGAGCGTTATGGAGGCGAACTCATTTTAAAGGGTACAACGTTTACTAAGTATAAACAGTTTGTTGAAAATTGCTTCAAGGTATTACCTCGTCAGGCATTACATGCCAAAACATTAGGATTTGTACATCCAAAAACGGGAGAGTTTTTGCGTTTTACATCAGAAATCCCTGAAGATATGCAACAATGTATTGAAAAATGGCGCAATTATGCGAAGCATCAAGATCAATAGTATTCGTAATTATACACTTTAGTTACTCCAGAAAGCGATGTCCTAGTTTCCTGAATTGGATAACCATTTTCATCATAATTAAAAATAGAATTGTAGCTATTGCTTAGCATTAAGTTATCATTTTGATCCCATGCATTATATTCAATAATATTGTGCTTTTTTTCAAATGAAGGCCAAGGATTTAATGATTTAAGATAATTATGTTTGTCGTCTTTAATAGTTTCATATCTATACTTTAGAGTTCCATCGTATAGTTCTATAATGGAATTGTAACTGCAATTTGAATCTTTGTATTCATATTCAACTACAGTATAAAGTTGATTGTACTGTGTGAAAGTTTCAGATTTTGTAAGACCACAATTTTCGGATGAATAATTATTTAAATAAGAGTAGTTAATGTTGTCGTTCAAATCAAATTCTACATATTTTATGGTGTTTGAACTGGTCAAATAACTTTTTGTTTTTGATGCTATTAAACCACTTAAAGTTTTAATAACAGTATCATTTAAATATTCAAATAATGCAAAGCCATAAATACCGTTTCCAGAAAAACTGGATTGCGACATTATTTTCCCATCAGGATAATAATCAAAACTATATGAAAGATTACCATCAATATAGATATTTCGTAATAACTGATTTTCTATTGCTGAACTATTATTGTCGTCATTACCATCAGTGTAGCAGGAAATGAATAATAAAATACCAAGGAGTAATGCTAACTTTTTCATAATGTGATTGGTGTGTATATATTATTAAGTTGATTAATAATCAAAAAGGTTGCGTAAGATTTCTTATAAATACCAGACAAATAGTTAAAATCAAAAGAAAAAAATGTTTCAAAA
>Ga0098073_1000392_pt1 | contig 15739 bp, 11 predicted proteins | sample 31_taG_FD_75060 | JGI IMG/M metagenome (GOLD analysis project Ga0098073, IMG submission 75060) | Marine viral communities from the Gulf of Mexico - 31_GoM_OMZ_CsCl metaG | ecosystem: Environmental > Aquatic > Marine > Oceanic | place: Gulf of Mexico | collected 2015-07-12
ATTGAATTTGAAATTAGCCAAATGATTAAAGTTTAAATTATGGTATTTTGTTTACGTGAATTTTTAATCAGTTCAAACTTTTCTTGTCCTTGATTTGTAAATAAAACTGTTAAATGGTCAGCCCAATATGAGCTAGTTTCTCCATCTTTAATTTCTAAGGCAGAAATCCATATTTTTTCACTACCAAATTCAATTTGCCAAGTTTGAGGAATTTTACGAACATCAAATTGATTCTTTGTAGGTGAATGATTTTGTAAAACGGTTTGTACTCCCTCACTAATATCCCAGAAAACTGTGATTTCAGAGATTTTATTTTTTATTAGCTCTTTCCAATTTTTGTTTTCAGTTAGTTTGATGGTTTTAATGTTTTTACGGTATTCGATTTTTTTTAATTCCTCAAAACCAATTCCGTAACAATAAAATTCATCATCCCACTTTATTTGAATCAAATCATTGTTATCAAATTGAAATATAACATTCATATCAACACAATGAATTTCGGAAGTATATTCCCAGAACTCAGCATCTGAATCATAATTTAACTCCTCATAATAGACTTGAATTACTTTTCGACCTATAAATCGAGCCCTTATTCTGTCGTAATATTTCTTTTCCTTAAATGTCATTTTTAGTCTGACGAATACAACTAAAATTAATGATCGTGAGCTTCTCCTGCACCGCTGGGAATGCGAATGTTTTCTACAATATCCTGTACATCTTCGGGAGGAGCAGGCGTTAGTCTGGAAACGATTACCGAAATAACCACGTTTACCGTCATCGCTACGGTTCCAAAACCTTCAGGTGAGGTGCCAAACCACCATTCGGATGGAGGTAACGGATCTAGAACACCAATGAGACCGGTCTTAAACCGTATCATATAAAACAGCATCAGGATGATACCTACGATCATTCCGCTAATGGCGCCCTGTCGGTTCATGCGTTTGTCAAAAATTCCCAAAACAATTGCCGGAAAGAACGAGGCAGCCGCGAGACCAAAAGCCAGCGCGACCACGGCGGCAACAAATCCCGGCGGATAAATCCCGAAAAGTCCTGCAACAACGACAGCAACAAAAATACTTATACGTGCAGCCAGCAATTCGCCATTGTCTGAAATATCGGGTTTTAATTGTTTTTTAATCAGGTCGTGAGAAACCGAAGTCGAAATTACCAGTAACAAACCGGCAGCAGTAGACAACGCTGCGGCGAGTCCACCAGCGGCGACTAAAGCAATGACCCAGGCGGGTAGTTGGGCAATTTCAGGATTGGCAAGAACCATAATATCCCGGTCGACATAGAGTTCGTTGGTTTCCGAAGAAGCATTGGAAATGATGCGTTCTCCGTTGGCGCCACGAGCATCGGTAAACTCCGGTTTGCCGGTGGTAGCTTCTCCATTTACATATTGAATTTTTCCATCTTCATTTTTATCAGACCAGGCAATGAGGCCCATATTTTCCCAGTTTTTAAACCATTCGGGTAACGAAGAATATTCCTGATTGCTTACCGTTTCAATTAAATTGGTACGTGCAAATACCGAAACTGCCGGTGCCGTGGTATACAAAATAGCAATAAGTAGCAGCGCCCACCCGGCAGATTTACGGGCATCTTTTACATTGGGGACGGTAAAAAAGCGTACGATCACATGGGGCAGTCCGGCAGTACCGGCCATTAAGGCCAATGTGATCGCAAAAACATCCCAGGTAGATTTGGTGCCTTCAGTATATTCCTTAAAGCCCAGTTGGGTATGCAGGTTGTCTAATTTCTGAAGGAGGTAGGTGCCATCTTCCACACGACCGCCCATCCCAATCTGCGGAATAATATTACCCGTCATTTGTATCGAAATAAAAATCGCCGGTACCATAAAGGCAAAAATGAGCACACAGTATTGCGCGACCTGGGTATAGGTGATGCCCTTCATTCCACCTAGAAAAGCGAATACCAGAACCACAGCCATCCCAATGATGACACCGGTGGTAATTTCAACCTGAAGAAACTGCGAAAAAACAATACCCACGCCGCGCATTTGCCCGGCCACATAGGTAAACGATACGATGAGGGCGCAGATCACGGCCACTGTACGGGCGGTGTTGGAGTAATAACGGTCGCCAATAAAGTCGGGTACGGTAAACTTGCCAAACTTACGCAGATAAGGCGCCAGCAAAAGCGCAAGCAGTACATAACCGCCGGTCCAACCCATCAAAAACACCGAGCCGTCGTAACCTGCAAAGGAAATGATTCCTGCCATCGAGATAAACGAAGCCGCACTCATCCAGTCTGCTGCGGTTGCCATCCCGTTAGCTAACGGGGAGACGCCTCCCCCGGCAACATAAAATTCTTTAGTAGAACCCGCACGAGCCCAGATTGCAATTCCAAAATAAAGCGCAAACGATACGCCTACAAGTAACCAGGTCCAGATTTGAACATCCATAATAAGTTGATTGGTGTGGGTTATTTTTCGTTGTAGCCGTATTTCTTATCCAGTTTGTTCATGAGCCGGATGTAGACAAAAATGAGAATCACAAACACATAGATACTGCCCTGCTGAGCAAACCAAAAGCCCAATTTAAAACCACCCAAACTATATCGATTGAGAAAGTCTTTAAAAAGTATGCCGCAACCAAAGGAAACCGCAAACCAAATGATCAATAAGATGGTGAGGTATTTGATGTTTTCGCGCCAGTATTTTCGGGCATTTTCAGGTATCGGCATAGTAAAACTGTTAATTTTTTACTAATATAATGCATTCTGAATAAGTGTGCTACCTGCACTTACCCGTTTTTAGGAAAAACAAGGCATAAAAAAACCCGTTTCAAAACGAAACGGGTTTTTTTATGTTCAAAATTATTTTCCTTATAAAACAGAAAAAATAAACTTAACTGTAGGTGTGATAAGTAAAGTGAATTTTGCGCCTGTCTCATTATTAACCGATCCACTAACCGCTACAGAAGCTTTACCATCAGCTTTCAAATCCTGAGCCAAAGCATTAAAAAACTCAGATTGTTCTTGAGTAATTGTACCACCTTCACCTACGGTAATTTCTAAATTACTTATTGCAGCTGTTTTGCCGGCAGATTCTAAAGTTCCGTTTAATACAGATCCTTCGCCGCTCGTCACTGCTGTAATTTCATAAGTAAAACCTGTGATGTCAACAGACTCAATATTTTTCTTATACTTTTGGAAGTCTGCATTACCAGAAGCATCAATATTAAAGTTAGAATTGACAGAATTAGTTCCTTGAGTATCAACGATTACTGAGGCAGAGAAATCTTCTTCAATTGTTACATCCGGAGCAATATCTTTAACAGCATCACAAGAAATTACAGCCGCTGCAACTGCAAATAGCATTAAATAAGTTTTAATAGTTTTCATAAAATTTGGGTTGTTAAATTTTTAACAAAAATAGCCCTTAGTCGGTATTAACCAAATTTTTATGTAAAAAAGGGGGAAAATCACCTCATTTTTAAGTTTATGTTCTTAAAATCAGGTGTTTATTGCAGAATTAGAAATAAATTTCTTGGGCTAGGCGATAGGTGTTCGCGTGCGCCTCAATGATGGTTTTAATATCTGGTGAATAGCCGCCGCCCATACTTACCTGTACAGGAATTCCGCTTTTGCGAAAACAACTCAGGGCAAAACGATCCCGTTCTTTACAGCCTTCGACGCTGCACGACAACCTTCCAAGTTTATCGGTTTCTAAAATATCAACGCCGCTAAGGTAAAAAATGAAGTCGGGTTTTACCTGATCAATCAAACGAGGCAGGGTTTCTTTTAGCTTCCCTAAATAATAAGCATCGCCACTTTGGTCAGGAATTGCTATATCGAGATCGGAAACTTCCTTCTTAAAGGGATAATTGCCCGCGCCGTGCATACTAAAAGTAAATACCGAATCATCTCCCTGAAAAATTTCAGCCGTACCGTTACCTTGATGTACATCAAGGTCTACAATGAGAATGTGTTGCGCTAATCCCTTTGACTGAAGGTAGCGTGCGCCAATTGCCTGATCGTTAAACAGACAAAAAGCTTCGCCGTGATCGGAATACGCGTGGTGTGTACCACCGGCGATATTAAAACTGATGCCGTTCTCTAAGGCGTAATGACAACCCAAAATAGTGCCCTGCGCAATAATTTGTTCGCGATCAACCAATTCCTGTGACAGCGGAAAGCCAATTTTGCGTGCCGCTCTACGCTCAATAGTAAGAGCTTTAAGGTTGGTGACGTATTCTTGTGTATGAACCGCCGTGATGTATTTCTCATCAGGAAAACCGGGTTCGTAGAAATTCGCTTCGGTACAGGTGCCTTCGTGCACTAGCTGTTTGGGAAGGAGCTCGTATATTTCCATCGGGAAACGGTGTCCTTCAGGAAGTGGATGTTTATAGATGGGATGGTATGCGATTTTAAGCATTCAGTTTATGCAATTTGAGCTGAATGCGCTTACGCTTAATATCTACTTCCAGTACTTTAACGACAACGTGTTCCTGTAAACTCACGTGTGCATTAACATCACTTACAAAGCCGTCGGCCAGGTTGGAGATGTGAATCAAGCCACTTTCTTTTATCCCGATATCTACGAAAGCGCCAAAGTTGGTAATGTTGTTTACAATCCCGGGAAGCAGTTGACCTACTTCGAGATCCTCAATTTTGCGAATGTTTTGATTGAAGGTAAAGGCTTTTGCCGGCTCACGCGGATCCAGTCCCGGTTTCTCGAGTTCGTCAACGATATCTTTCAACGTGAGTTCGCCCACTTCATCTGTCACATAATCTTCAAGACTCAATTCTTTTAAAACCGTTTTATTGCCCACCAGTTCTTCCACGGAAACCTTTAGGCTTTTGGCCATTTTTTCGACCAAATCGTAGCGTTCGGGATGCACTGCAGAGTCGTCCAGTGGATTTTCAGCATTTTTAATGCGCAGGAAACCGGCTGCCTGTTCGTAGGCTTTAGCGCCCAAACGAGGAACATTCAGTATTTCTTTCCGCGAAGCGAAAGCACCGTTTTCGTCGCGATAGGCAACAATATTTTCTGCCAGCTTAGGCCCAATTCCCGAAACATAACTCAACAGTGGTACACTGGCGGTGTTGATGTTTACCCCCACGGTATTCACGCAACTTTCAACCACGCGGTCGAGTTCTTTTTTTAATTTAGTTTGATCAACATCATGCTGGTATTGACCTACACCGATAGATTTTGCATCAATCTTTACGAGTTCGGCTAGTGGATCTGCAAGTCGGCGCCCAATGGAAACCGCACCGCGAACGGTCACATCATAATTTGGAAATTCATCCCGTGCGATTTTTGAAGCCGAATAAATACTCGCACCGGCTTCGCTCACCACAAAAACTTCGAGATTTCTATTGAATTGCATGCGTTTAATAAACTGTTCGGTTTCCCGACTAGCGGTTCCGTTACCAATAGCAATGGCTTCTATTTTGTGTGCATCAACCAAAAAGCTGATTTTCCGCATCGCACCTTTGGTATCGTTTTTTGGCGGGTGCGGATAGATGGTTTCGTTATGTTGAAGTCCGCCATTTTCATCCAGGCAAACCACTTTACAACCGGTTCTAAAGCCGGGATCGATCGCCAGTATGCGTTTTTCGCCCAGCGGCGAACCCAGCAGAAGCTGGCGTAAATTTTTAGCAAAAACCGAAATCGCTTCAGCATCTGCTTTTTCTTTCGCAGCGCTTAGCGCTTCGTTACTCAAAGCCGGGAACAGCAAACGCTTATACGCATCTGCGGCGGCAGTTTTGATTTGATCTGCACAATCACCCTGAGATTTAAGGAGTCGGTTTTCCATGTGCTCCAAAGCGCGATCATCATCAATGGCTACTTTAAGTCGGATAAATCCTTCTTCTGCAGCACGGGAAAGCGCAAGAAAACGATGCGATGGAATGCGCGAAAGCGATTCTTCCCACTCAAAATAATCTTTGTACTTCAGGGCCTTCTCGTCGTCTTTTTTTGATTTAACCACTTTGGTCGTAATCTGGGCGTGATGCGCCAACTGATTTCTGAGGTAATTGCGCAGGTCTGTACGCTCGTTGATCCATTCTGCGATGATGTGTCGGGCACCTTCAAGAGCATCTTCTGTAGAAGTCACTTCCTTATTTGTGAACCTTCCGGCTGCATGGTCTAAATCCCGGGTGTTTTGCGCCATGATGATTTTGGCCAGGGGTTCGAGTCCGTTTTCGCGAGCCGTATCGGCTTTTGTTTTTCGCGTTTTTTTGTACGGCAGGTATAAGTCTTCTAAAGCCGTAGCATCGCTTGTATTTTCAATTTCTTTCTGAAGTTCCGGTGTTAATACTTCCTGTTCTTCTAAAGCTTTTAGAATGGTGGCTTTGCGTTTTTCTAAGGTTTCAAAATGCTCTTTAAACTTTACGATATACCCGATTTGCACTTCGTCCAGATTGCCCGTGCGTTCTTTACGATAGCGCGCAATAAAAGGAATCGTTGCATCTTCTTCCAGCAGTTGCAGCGTGTTTTTAATGCTGCTTTCCGGGAGATTGGTTTGCGATTTTAGGTAGGAGAGGATGGTGGACATGCTGTTTAATATTATTTAATGAGTGGCATCTCGTCCCGATTACTTTCTGGAGCGCTCAGTGTGGGCCTGTAGAACCACCCTTGTTTCAGCAAAGCTGAAATTTTCCCTCCTTAATAAGGAGGGAAGCTTTTTTTGTCTAACTAATCACCCCGCCATTTTTAACGCCAGCGGTATCGGGATTCATAAATACCAATTTACCCTGTGCATCTTCAGTCATCAAAATCATACCCTGACTTTCAACACCGCGTAGTGCGCGAGGGGCAAGGTTTACCAAAACGGTTACCTGTCTACCTATGATTTCTTCGGGCTTAAAACTTTCGGCAATGCCCGAAACGATGGTGCGAACATCAATACCGGTATCTACTTTTAAAACTAAAAGTTTTTTGGTTTTCGGCATTTTTTCAGCTTCAATAATGGTCCCAACGCGCATGTCAAGCTTGGTAAAATCATCAAACTGAATGGTCTCTTTTTGCGGAGTTACTGCGGTATTTTCGGCTTGATTACTCATTTTAGTCGCTTCAAGTTTATCGAGTTGTTTTTGTATTTGTTCGTCTTCAATCTTGCTGAACAACAGGGCTGCAGCGTTGATGGTATGCCCTACAGGTAGCAGATCTATTTTTTCGCCTAAAGATTTCCAGCTCAATGGCTGGGGCAAACGCATTAGAGGATCTTCGCTTTCAATGTTTAGCATGTCCTTAAGTGTTTTTGCGGTATGGGGTAAAAAAGGTTCACTCAATACGGCAAGTGTAGCTGCAATTTGCAAGGCAACATACATCACGGTCTGCGTGCGCTCGGTATCGGTTTGAACGGTTTTCCAGGGCTCAGCATCGGCCAGGTATTTGTTTCCGAGTCGGGCTACATTCATCAGTTCGTTTTGCGCTTCGCGGAAGCGGTACCGCTCTATTGAACTCGCAATAACCGCAGGATAGGCTTTCATTTCGGCTAAAACACGCTCATCTTCTTCGTTGAAATCGTGAGCCTGGGGGATTATACCTTCGTAATATTTGTTGGTCAGAACCACCACCCGGTTTATGAAATTGCCAAAAATGGCAACCAGCTCGTTATTATTACGCGCTTGAAAATCATTCCATGTAAAGTCGTTGTCTTTAGTTTCGGGAGCGTTTGCGGTTAGGGTGTAACGCAACACGTCCTGTTGACCGGGAAAATCCTGAAGGTATTCGTGTAACCACACCGCCCAGTTTTTAGAGGTCGAAAGCTTGTTGCCTTCGAGGTTTAAAAACTCATTTGCAGGAACATTATCGGGTAAAATATAGCTGCCTTCCGCCTTAAGCATACTTGGGAAAATAATACAGTGAAACACAATATTGTCTTTACCAATAAAGTGCACCAATTTGGTGTCTTCTTGTTTCCAGTAGTCTTCCCAGTTTTTGCCCTCGCGTGCTGCCCATTCTTTAGTAGACGAAATGTAGCCTATAGGCGCATCAAACCAAACGTACAGTACTTTACCTTCGGCTCCTTCAACCGGTACGGGAATTCCCCAGTCGAGATCTCGGGTTACCGCACGTGGTCGCAAGCCGTCGTCTATCCAGGATTTGCACTGACCGTAAACATTAGATTTCCAATCCTTCTTATGATCTTCCAGAATCCATTGCTTTAGGAAGTCTTCGTAGCGTTCTAGAGGTAAAAACCAGTGTTTGGTTTCTTTCAGGATGGGTTCTGCACCCGATATCGTAGATTTTGGATTGATCAAATCGGTCGCATTAAGAGACGAACCACAGTTCTCACACTGATCGCCGTAAGCTTCCTCGTGCCCGCATTTTGGGCAGGTACCAATAACAAAACGATCTGCCAGATATTGCTTGGCTTCAGGGTCGTAAAGTTGCTCCGTCACCTCTTCAATAAAATCTCCTTTATCGTAAAGGGTCTTAAAAAATTGGGATGCAGTATCGTGATGTACCTGCGCAGAAGTGCGTGAGTAATTGTCAAAAGAGATTCCAAATTCTTCAAAAGAATCTTTGATGATTTTATGGTATTTATCTACCACTTCCTGCGGAGTAATCCCCTCTTTTTTGGCCTTGATACTGATGGCCACCCCGTGCTCATCGCTTCCGCAGATATAGGCGACATCTTTATCAAGCCCTCTCAGATAGCGTGCATAAATATCAGCAGGGACATAAACGCCGGCCAGATGACCAATGTGAATGGGGCCGTTTGTATATGGTAAAGCAGCAGTAATGGTATATCTCTTAGGATCCATGAGGTTCAAAATTTTGTGCGGCAAAGATACCATTATGCGATTAAACCTACTAACCGCTACAGCTACAAATACAAAGTGCGTATATTAGTGTTTTGATGGGAATCATTATTTTTGATTGGCTCCGCCAAAGGATATATTTCCTGAAGGCTTACCACTAAATCAAGACGAGGTTTCCTTTGGACGCCTCTCGGGGTAGTTCACTCTAAATTAAATTTGCAACTATGTTGACACCACCTTTTTTAAAAGCCGGAGATAAAGTAGGAATTGTGTGTACTGCACGTAAAATTGATCGTGACGAACTTGATGATGGTATCGCCATGCTTAAAAGTTGCGGCCTGATACCGGTATTGGGTAAGACTATTGGAGCTTCAGACGATCAGTTTGGCGGAGATGATGCGTTGCGCGCTGCAGATTTGCAGCAAATGCTGGACGATGAGGAAATACGCGCTGTATGGTGCGCCCGTGGAGGGTATGGCACCGTACGTATCATAGATGACATCAACTTCTATAAGTTTGTGAAATACCCCAAGTGGATCATAGGTTACAGTGATATAACCGTGTTGCATTCACAGATTCATAAACTGGGTTTTGAAACCATTCACGCTGTGATGCCTGTTGGAATCGCGAAAAATACGGCTCTGGCCAAGCAAACACTTGAAAACGCATGGTTTGGTAAACCTTTGCATTACAGTGTTCCTGCTTCTCCATTAAACCGAATTGGAGAAGCACGTGCAGAACTGGTGGGTGGAAACATCTCCATATTATATTCGCTTTGCGGAAGTGCGAGCTCAATAGATACCGATAATAAAATCCTATTTCTCGAAGATCTGGACGAGTACCTCTACCACGTAGATCGCATGATGGTAAACCTGAAACGTAACGGTATGCTGCGCAATCTAAAAGGGCTTATAGTGGGTGGTCTTACTTCTATGCATGACAATACTATTCCGTTTGGGAAAACTGCAGAAGAGATTGTTTTAGACGCCGTTTCTGAATACGAATATCCGGTTTGTTTTGACTTTCCGGCAGGGCACCTAAAAGACAATCGTGCTCTTATTTTTGGTCGCGATATTTCATTTGCGGTTAACGAGCGTGGCGCAAAAGTGTATTTTGAAGAACCTGAACTACAATAGATTACTGTCTTGAATCACAACGAACTGGGGATTTGGGGTGAAAAATTTGCAGCAGACTATTTGCTGCGCAACGGCTATGAGATCCTGGAGCGCAACTGGTTTTTCAATAAAGCCGAAATAGACATCATTGCTAAGGAAAATGACCAACTCGTTATCGTAGAGGTTAAAACCCGGAATTCTGATTTTTTTGGTGATCCGCAAGAATTTGTAAAACCATCCAAAATAAAATTGCTGGTTAAAGCAGCAAACGAATACATCATCTCAAACGATTTGGATATTGAAACCCGTTTTGATGTGATTGCTGTGTTAAAAAATAAAACTCAGGAAAAGCTGGAGCATTTTAAAGATGCGTTTTATCACTTCTAGGCAGATAGTATCTGTCCTCTAAAAATTTAATTCTCTACTGAAATACTATTCAGACGTTGCAGGTTGCGCCTGCTTCGGCATCAAAGGCTTCAACAATTCAACAGCTTTATTAACGGAAGAAATTCCGGGAGCGGTGAGGAGTAAACGTAGTCCCTTTGAAGTTTTCTTCTCTTTAAGTGTGACCCGGTTTGAATGCGTTTGTACATACTGAAGCACTCTGGAGAATGCTGCGCTTTGATAGAATTTAGAATTCTGGTCTGCAATAAAAAACCCGATGAGCTTTTTATTTTTCATCACCACTTTTTCGAGTCCGTAATGTGTGGCAACCCATTTGATTCTAACCGAATTCAGCAAATCTTCAGCCTGTGGTGGCAGTTCGCCAAAACGGTCAATCAATCGGGTTTCAAAGGCCGCGAGTTCTTCTTCGGTCTTTAAATTGTTGAGTTCGGTATAGAGATTTAAACGCTCGGTGATGTTGTTGATGTAGTCATCCGGGAAGAGCAAGGAGAAATCAGAATCGATTACCGTATCCTTGACGTACTCTTTATTTTCGTCATCGGCGTTTTGATCGGCATATAAATCGGCGAACTCATTTTCTTTCAGTTCTTCAATGGCTTCGTTCAGAATTTTTTGATAGGTATCAAAACCTATTTCGTTGATAAATCCGCTCTGCTCGCCACCCAATAAATCACCGGCACCCCGAATTTCCAAATCCTTCATCGCGATATTAAAGCCACTTCCTAAACTGGAGAACTGCTCGAGCGCAGTCATACGCTTCCGGGCATCTTCGGTCATTGCCGAGAGTGGTGGCGTAATAAAATAACAGAATGCCTTCTTATTGCTTCGGCCCACACGACCGCGCATCTGGTGCAGATCGGAAAGCCCAAAATTATTCGCATTATTGATGAAAATCGTATTGGCATTCGGCACATCAAGACCGCTTTCTACAATCGTGGTTGAGACCAAAACGTCAAACTCGCCATCCATAAATTTAAGCATCAATTCCTCGAGCTTTTTACCGTCCATCTGCCCGTGACCGATGCCTATTTTAGCATCAGGAACCAGACGCTGAATCATTCCGGCGACTTCTTTAATATTCTGAAGGCGGTTGTGAATAAAGAAAACCTGCCCACCTCGTTGTATCTCATACGAGATCGCATCGCGAATGGTTTCTTCAGACAATCGTATAATGTGCGTTTCAATCGGGTAGCGATTGGGTGGGGCTGTGGTAATCGTACTCAGATCTCTGGCTGCCATCAAACTAAACTGTAACGTTCGTGGAATTGGCGTTGCAGTCAGGGTAAGCGTGTCTACATTTTCCTTTATGGTCTTGAGCTTATCTTTTACAGCGACCCCAAATTTTTGCTCTTCGTCAACAATGAGCAAGCCTAAATCTTTAAACTTTACGTTCTTGCTGGTCAATTGATGCGTGCCTATAATGATATCAACCCTTCCGTTTGCAAGTCGCTCCAGCGTTTCACGTTTTTCTTTCGCTGTGCGGAAACGATTCAGATAATCTACCGTAACCGGTAAATCTTTAAGCCGTTCACTAAAGGTCTTATGATGCTGAAATGCCAAAATCGTTGTCGGCACCAAAACCGCAACTTGTTTACCATTATCTACCGCTTTAAATGCTGCGCGAATGGCAACTTCGGTTTTACCGAAACCTACGTCCCCACACACCAGACGGTCCATCGGTCGGGCACTTTCCATATCGGCTTTTACCGCTTCGGTAGCGGTGCTTTGATCGGGCGTGTCTTCATAGATAAAACTCGCTTCGAGTTCGTTTTGTAAATAGGTGTCGGGACCAAAGGCAAAGCCTTTTTCCAGACGGCGTTTTGCGTATAATTTGATGAGGTTAAAGGCAATTTCCTTAACCTTGGTTTTGGTTTTCTGCTTGAGTTTTTTCCAGGCGCCACTGCCCAATTTATAGATCTGGGGCGGCTTGCCGTCTTTACCGTTGTATTTGGTAACCTTGTGCAGGGAGTGAATACTCAGGTACAGCACATCACGCTCCCCGTAAATAAGTTTGATGGCTTCCTGCTTTTTACCTTCAACTTCTATTTTCTGAAGTCCGCCAAATTTCCCAATCCCGTGATCAATGTGTGTGACGTAATCCCCTATTTGCAGGCTGGTCAATTCTTTAAGCGTGATTGCCTGTTTTTTGGCGTAGCCATCTTTGATTTTAAACTTATGGTAGCGCTCAAAAATCTGATGATCGGTATAACAAACCAGCTTTAAATCATCATCTATAAAACCACGATAGAGCGGAAGAATGACCGTCTCATACTGCTTGACGTTGAGGTCTGCATCGTTGAAAATATCCTGAAAACGCTTAGCCTGTTGCTCACTCGCGCAGCAAATGTAATTGGTATATCCGGCCTCCTGGTTCTCATTTAGATTTTCAATCAACAGATTGAATTGCTTATTGAACGCGGGCTGGGGTTGTTGGGAGAACTGTATCTTGGTTTTGGCTTGCTCTGTCGTGCTGTTGATTTGAACAAGAGTGAAATCAAGCAATTGACGTTTGATCAGCGTCGAATCGCAAAACAGATCTTTTGGGGCTGTGCGTTTGATTTCGCTATCCAGTTTTTCGAAGGCTTCTTCCGCTTTGCGAAAATTGGTTTCTATCCGTTCAGCAAGTTGCTCGATATCCTGTGTAAAAACAATGGTCTCAGGCGAAATGTATTTAAAAAAGCTGTCGCGGGTTTCCTGAAGCGCCTTATTTTCTACGTTGGGCATCAGGCTGATTTTATTGACTTTGTCAACAGAAAGCTGGGTTTCTACGTCAAAAGTACGAATGCTGTCAACCTCATCTCCAAAAAACTCAATACGATAGGGCTCATCGTGCGAGAACGAAAAAACGTCGATAATCCCACCACGTACTGAAAATTCGCCGGGTTCGGTCACAAAATCCACGCGCTTAAATTTGTATTCAAAAAGCATTTCGTTTACAAAATCGAGCGAAAGTCTATCGTTGAGCTTTACCTTAAGCGTGCTTTTATCAAGTTCTTTACGGGTGACTACTTTCTCAAAAAGCGCATCGGGATAAGTCACGATCAATGCCGGTTTTTGACGACTATTGATGCGGTTGAGTACCTCAGCACGTAATAAAACATTGGCGTTGTCGGTCTCCTCAATCTGATACGGCCTGCGATAACTTCCCGGATAAAAAAGCACATTGCTTTCTTTGACCAGTTGTTCCAAATCATTCAACACATAAGCAGCTTCCTCCTTATCGTTGAGGATAAGTAAAAAAGGTTTAGCGGTATGCTTAAAACTTTCAGCAATGGTGAGGGATAAGGACGAGCCAATAAGTCCGTTGAGGGCCACCCTATTTTGAGTAACGGCAAGCGCATCCTGCAGATTCTGCAGTTGCGGAGCCTGTGAAAAGATGCCGGTGATCGCGGTTTTACCCATAAGCCGGCAAAGATAATCACTTCGTTATTTATTTTAAGTGGACAAAACAGGAATTATCATTTTTGTAACATTCGATCTTTTGGTAAGGCTAGAAGCTATCCCGGGCAAGTAGCAGAACTTCTTCCATTGCGGCTTTAAGATCAGCGGAAGAAACCACATAATTACTATTCATAAAACTGAAGCTAAGTACTTTGCCGCTTTTGGTAATCAACAATCCGGTTAAGCTGTGATTATTGCTAAGCGAACCGGTTTTTGCAAAGATGTAGGGCGTTTGCGCTTTATAATAATTTTCAAGTGTGCCGCTCGCACCACCTGCAGGAAGTAGTTTTTTCAGTTTCTCAATAGGTACTTCATTTCTGATTTTTTCAACAAGAGCCACCAACGTTCTTGGAGTAAACAGGTTGTAGCGACTCAACCCTGAACCGTCGCGCCATTGCGGTTTGTCTGGCAGATCTTTCAAATCATTTTTTAGCATATAGTTGATTGCGATGCTGGTTTTAAGCGTATCTGAAATTTTCGCGGCAGCCATCAGCAAAAGTTGCTCCGCAATAAAATTATCGCTGGGAAAGAGCATGGCCTTATACACGCTATCTGCAGAAACACTTTTGATAGTTTGATCCAGTTTTAGGTTGGGCGCAATGTTTCTGAGCACATCAACTTTTAGGTGTAGTGTATCGCTTAAAATTCGGGCGGTAGTTTCGGTTGAAGTCACAAACGGAACTGTTTTCTTAAAGGCTGAAAGGTTTTCGCCGACATAAAAGCTATTTTTAGATCGCTCTCGCACCACCTTTTGAACTCCGGATTTTTTTCGGATGGAATCTTCGAAAATTTCTGGGAGTACATTTAGATTTATTTCGCCTTCAGACCTTTCAAATAACACCACATTGCCATACATAGGAAAATCATTCCGCTCTGCGGAATAGTAATCGTTATAATCATCCCAGGCCCAGCCGGGACCTAAAGCGGTTTCAGCATAATTGGGTGCTAGGTAAAAAAGTTGCTTGTTTTGCTTTTTTAGGAAATCAAGTACGTTTTGGCTGTCAAAATCAGCATACAAAAAACTGGGATCGCCGTTGCCTTTAAAAATAAGGCTGTCGCCTTTGACGGTATATTTCAACGCCGTAAGAGAGTCGCCCAGCAATTTGAGTCCGGTATAAAACGTAAAAAGCTTCGTGTTTGATGCCGGAGTAAAATAGCGGTCTCCATTGCGACTGTAAAGTGTCTTGCCGTTTTTAGAATCGTAAATTACGAGTCCGCTAAACCCTTGTCTAAAAGCTTTCGCATTTTCAAAGACTGTATCCATGCGTTTTGCAGAGCGCTTAAGCGGTGCGCAACTGCTTAGAACAAGGCTAAAGAAAACAAGTATTGTAATTGCTTTTTTCAAAATCAACGATTAATGACTTTTAAAATTAGCGTTTAAGTTTTAGTAATTCACTAACAGCCTTACGCAAACTACTTGGGTATCTTTAAAAAAACTGAAAATGGACTTACAACTTAAAAATAAACGGGCCTTTATTTCCGGCTCTACGAAAGGAATAGGAAAAGCTATTGCCAAAACTTTGGCTGAAGAAGGTGCTATTGTGGTTATAAATGGCCGAAGCGAGGATTCTATCAAGAAAGCGAAAAATGAAATTCTAAAAGAAGTTCCCGATGCGCAGATAAACGGGATTGCCTGTGATTTTGCCAAGCCTGAAGAAGTAACGGCTTTAATTGAGGCCTTGGGTGCCGTAGATATTTTGATAAACAATGTTGGAATCTTCAAAGAGGTGGATTTTCTGGACACTACTGACGAATTGTGGCAGGAGTTTTACAACCTCAACGTGATGAGCGGCGTGAAACTATCCCGTGCTTTGCTTCCGGCAATGCTAGAGCAAGACTGGGGGCGTATTATTTTTATAAGTAGTGAAAGCGGATTGAACATTCCGGTTGAAATGGTACATTACGGAATGACTAAAACCGCGCAACTCGCTATTTCCAGAGGTCTTGCTGAAGTTACTAAAGGCACTCGGGTGACCGTAAACAGCGTACTGCCGGGACCTACTTTTTCTGAAGGTGTTCAGGAAATGACCGATGCG